>Ga0307310_10000138_pt1 | contig 19849 bp, 21 predicted proteins | sample ER_DNA_197_FD_194502 | JGI IMG/M metagenome (GOLD analysis project Ga0307310, IMG submission 194502) | Bulk soil microbial communities from the East River watershed near Crested Butte, Colorado, United States - ER_DNA_197 | ecosystem: Environmental > Terrestrial > Soil > Floodplain | place...
GCCGGCGGTCGTGATCGCCCTGCTGATCCTGTACTTGGTCTGGGGCTCGACCTACCTGGGCATCGCGCTGATGATCGAGACCCTCCCGCCCCTGCTCGCGGCCGGCGCCCGCTACCTGGGCGCGGGACTCCTGCTGGCTGGCGGGGTCTATCTCTGGGCGCGCCTTCGCAGGACCGATGCGCCCGCGCGGCCGACCCGCAGGCAGTGGCGATCCGCGCTCGTCATCGGCACCCTGCTGCTGATGGGCGGCAACGGATTCGTGGTGCTCGCCGAGCAGTTCATCCCGTCGGGCGTGGCGGCCGTCGTCATCGCCACGGTACCGATCTGGCTGGCCGTCTTCGATGCGGTGCTGACGCGGCGGCGCCCGGGTCGCCTGGTGATCGGCGGCCTGGCGGCGGGTCTGGTCGGGGTCGGCATCCTCCTGGCCCCGGTCGAGGGGCTGGACCGGATCAACCCGCTCGGCGTCGGACTTGTCTGCGTTGCCGCCATATCGTGGGCTGCGGGCTCGCTTTACGCTCGCGGCGCGGAGATGCCGCGCTCGGGCTTGCTGGGATCCGGGATGGAGATGTTTGCGGGCGGCCTCGTGCTGGCCATCGTTGGCACCCTGCTCGGCGAGTTCGGGCAGCTGGATCTCGCCGCTGTCTCCCTCCGCTCCGTTGGCGCCCTGGCGTACCTGGTCGTCTTCGGCTCGGTGGTCGCCTTCAGCGCCTACGTCTGGCTGCTCAACAACGTGCCGGTCTCGACGGTCGGAACGTACGCCTACGTGAACCCGATCGTGGCGGTCGCCCTGGGCGCGATGGTGCTCTCCGAACCGATCACGCTCCGCACGGCGGTCGCCGCGGTGGTCATCATCGCGGCAGTGATCGCGATGGTGAGCGGCCGTCCGCGCCAGGCCGGCGAGCCGGCGACGGAGGCGCCCGGCCGCCGCGAGCCGTCGTCGCGCGAGCCCGAGGCGCCGTCAGTCGCGCGAGCGCTGGACTGACCGTGGCCGCGATCGAGGAGCCACCGATCACTGTCGCCTGCCAGGCCGAGCCCGATGGCTGGCGCTGCGACATCCGGGTCGGCGACGACGACGCAGCGACGGAGCACGTCGTCAAGCTCGATCACGATGCGCTCCGCGACCTGGCGCCGGTCGGCGCGTCGCCGGAGGAGCTGGTCCTCGAGTCATTCCGCTTCCTGCTCGAGCGCGAGCCGCGAGACGCGATCATGCGGAGCTTCGAGCTGCCGGTCATCACCCGCTTCTACGCCGACTACGCGGAGGCCATCGGGCGCCGAATGGGCTGACCCGGGTATCGGTCAGTACGAGACGTCTGATACGTCGAAGACGCGCTGCAGGACGTAGTGGCCATCGGTCTCCGGATCGGTGAGGGAGGCCTGCGCCTGGTTCAGCATGATGTACGGGTGCAGCCGCACCTGGACCAGCTGCGTGCCGCGGAAGGTGAGCTCCGGCAGCATCCCTTCCTGGGTCTCCTGGCTCCACGACTGGCCGAACAGGAAGTTGCCGTGGCCGAGGACGGTGAAATGGACTCCGACGTCGTTCCGGGTGAAGTCGATCTCCGCCGCCTCATGGGGCCCCGAGCCGAGGATCTGATCGCAGCCGGCATCCAGGAAGAGCTTCTGCATGTCGAGCTCCGCCGGGATGAACTGGGTCCGGTACTCGGGGTAGCCCCACTGGGGCATGCAGATCACCACGTCGGCGACCCGTCGGGCTCGCGCGATCGACTCCCGCACGTTCGACTCGTTGATCCAGGCCACTCCCGGCTGGTTCGGTCCCGCCTCCAGCACGCCGGCGACGATGTTCCAGCCCACCATCGCGAAGCGCAGACCGTGCACGTCTACGACTGCCGGCTCGAGCGCCTGGTCGAGGTTCGCTCCCGCGCCGGTGTGCTTGATCCCGGCCTCGTCGAAATGACGGATCGTCTCGAGCAGCCCATCGGCCCCCTCGTCGGTGAGGTGGTTTGCGGCCAGCGTCACCACGTCCGTCCCGCCCTTCTTCATGAAGGCGAGCACGCGGGGGTCGATCCCGAAGACGACGCCGTCGTTGACCTTCCAGCTGTCCACCACGGGGCACTCGAAGTCCTGGACGGTGAGGTCGGCGCCGCCGATCAGCTTCCAGACCGCCCCGTCGTTGCCGGTCGGCACGGCGTCGACGATGTTGAATCCGTCGCCGACCTGCCCGGGCCCGACCGGATTGGGATAGACGCGTTGATACGCCGCCGTCCCGCCGCCGAACACGTACTCCCAGCCCTTTCCGAGCGTGATCGCCTGGTACGCCACGCCACGGTCGGGGCAGCTCTCACCGACTGACATCAGGGTGCGCACCTCGCCGGGGTCGTAGGCGGTCCACGTCGCCCACTCGTCCGCCGGGTGCGGTGCGGTTACGTGAAACATCAGCGGGTACGGCTTCGTGCGCGCCTCCGCGCTCCCGAACAGGTCGGCCCCGTCCACCGGCAGCACCTTGACCTTCGGCTCGACCAGGCCCGCCGGAAGCAGCGCCAGGCTCGCGGGTGCCGCCGCGACCGCACCCACGATCTTGTCCGCCGGCAGGCACGGCGGCCCGCCGGTGACCGCCGCCCACTCATCGAGGCCACAGGGAACGGTGATCTCGTTGGCGCGGAGGGCTGCGGCGTACTCGTCCATCGTGATCTGGGCCTTCAGGTTGGTGAAGCCGGTGACGACTGCCAGGGGGAAGGCGAGCGCCGCGGGCGGCGTTGGGGCCGTGGTCGGGGTCGGCTCCGGACTCGCGGATTCCGCTCCAGCCGATTGCGCGGCGCTGGGAGACGGGGAGGGAGCCGGAGGCTGGCTGCTGCAGGCGTTCAGCACGAAGATGCCCGCCACGAGGAGGGCGACGGGACGGCGGGGCAGCATCTCGCCGATGGTAGCCGACCCGCCGGGAGGGTCGCCGGCGGGGCAGGTGCTGGGGGTGCGGCGTATCATCGGCTGCCCATGGCCACCAACGACCGCGCTGCCCTCGCCTTCGGGACGGGCATCTCTGACGACCACGAGGATGGGGTTCGCTGGGTCGACTACGCGAACATCAGCTGGAACCCCGTCTTCTGCAAACGCTGCGACATCTGCGTCGACATCTGTCCCAAGCAGACGCTCGTCCTGCGCAACGACGCGATCATCGAGGAGCAGAACTGCATCCTGTGCGGACTCTGCGAGCGCTACTGCCCAGACCTGGCGATCGAGATGATCCCGTCCGCCGTGCAGGCGTACGCCGCCCGGACCAAGGGCGCGACCGACTAGCCCAATGCGCAAGCTGAGCCAGGGGAACGAGGCAGTCTTTCGCGGCGCGCTGGCCGCGGGAGCCAGCTACTACGCCGGCTATCCGATCAGCCCCTCGACCGAGATCCTCAATATCGCCTCCGGCTGGGCGGCCGAGCATCCGGAGTTCCGCTTCCTGCAGGCGGAGGATGAGATTGCATCCGCCAACGCGGTGATCGGCGCCAGCCTTGCCGGCGCGAAGGCGTTCACGGCCACCAGCGGACCGGGGTTCAGCCTCATGCAGGAGGCGATCGGCTATGCGCAGAAAGTGGGCGTGCCCTCGGTATTCGTCAACGTGCAGCGCGTGGGACCCGCGACCGGGATGCCCACCATGCCGGGCCAGGGCGACGTGATGCAGGTCCGCTACGGGAGCACCGGCGACTACACGCCGATCGCCTTCTACCCGAATGGCGTGGCGGAGTCGTTCAGGATCGCCGTCGAGGCGTTCAATGTCGCGGAGGAGTCGCTCTCCCCGGTCGTGCTGCTGTCGGACACCTTCGTCGCGCATCTCAACGAGGTGGTCGACCTCGACGAGCTGGCGGCCTCGCTGCCGGTGGTGCCGCGCGAGCTCGCTCCCCTCGGGCGTCACGTGGGCGGCGAGCCGCGCTTCTTCGCCGGCGTCCTGATGTACGAGCACGGGCCGAATGCCGGTGAGCCTGCCACCGCGGATGCGGACGAGTACCTGCGCCAGTACTACGAGGCCAAGCACCGCCACCTGGAGGTGGCCGCTCGCCACGCCCTGTTCGAGCACGGCTGGAGGCTCGATGCCCAGGTCCTGATCGTGTGCTACGGGATCGTCTCGCGGGTCGCCGCCCCGCTCAGCGATCAGTACGCTCTCTTTCGGCCGATCCGCATCCACCCCATCCTGGGCGACGAGCTGCGGGCCATCGCGGATCGCTACGAGCAGATCGTGGTGATCGAGGCCAACGACGGGCAGTACGCCGACATGGTCGAGCTGGCTGTGCATCGCGAAGTGAAACGGGTCCCGCTGCTGGGTGGTCGGATCTCGCTCGAGGCGGTGCGGGACGGCCTCGAGCGCGTGCTTGCCGGTGGGCCGTCCGAGCCACCAGTGCCGCCCGCGCCGACCGAGCGCGCGCCCTCCTCCCCGCTGGGAGTCGGCTGATGCCTGAAGCGCCGATGGCCGAGCTCGGCTTCAAGAAGCATCTGAAGACCGATCTCTTCCCGACGATCTGGTGCCCGGGCTGCGGGATCGGCACGATCATGATCATGCTCGCCATGGTCCTCGACGATATGGGCCTGGACGAGACGAACACGGTCATCGTGACCGGCATCGGCTGCACCGGTCGGATGGGCAGCTATCTGAAGTACGAGAGCGTCTACACCCTTCACGGCCGAACCCTCCCGGTTGCGGAGGCGATCAAGACCGTGCGCCCGGAGATGCACGTCATCGTGGTCGCCGGAGACGGGGACACGGCCAGCATCGGCGGGAACCACCTGATCCACTCGATCCGCCGCAATGCGCGCGTGACCGTGCTCTGCAACAACAACGAGATCTACGGCCTGACCGGCGGGCAGACCGGGCCCACCACGCCCACCGGCACCAAGACGCTATCGAGCCCGGGCGGCAACCCCAATACGCCGATCAACCTGCAGGCGATCGTCCGCTCCTCGCCGCACGCGATCTACGCCAAGACGACCGTCTACCACCAGCTCCACATGCGCAACGTGATCCGCGAGGCGATCGAGCACGACAGCTTCAGCCTGGTCGACATCACGAGCCAGTGCATCGAGAACAACGGACGGCGAATCGGCTTCGCATCGGCCAACGAGATGCTCAGCTTCTACCGCAAGACCTACAAGCGGGCGGGCAAGGGCGCCGAGAGCCTGAACCCATTCGAGATCGGGATCCTATATCCAAGGACCGATGGCGCCGCCTCCAACGGCCACGGCACGACCACCACGCCCGAGCGCCCCACCGAGCTACCGGAGCAGCCCGCAGGACCGATGACCTCCGCCACCGCCTCGCCCGGCGCCGCTGCGACGAGCGACGAGGGCCGCGCTCGCCGTCGCGCCGAGTCGCAGGAACGCGCCGCGCTGATGGCTGGGCTCGACGGTGCCGTGAAGCTGCGCGTGGCGAAAGGCGAGCTCACCCTTGTCGAGGCGCTGACGCAGGCCGGGCTGGAGGTGCCGGAGTCGCTTCGAACCGGTGCCAGCGCCCCGGCCGCGGCACCCGTCCCGCCGAGCGAGGTGGAGATCAGCGCCACCGGAGCGGATCCACTGACCGAGCAGAAGGCGAGCGACCTCGATGCCCAGAAGGGCGAGGCGCTGGCCGAGGGGCTTGGCTCGGTCCAGCCGGCCAACCCGCGGACCGCGGCCGACAGCGCCCCCGCGGTGGTGTCCACCGACGCCCGGGACGCCCGCCGCGCGGAGGCGCAGCGCAAGCTGGCGCTCATGCAGCGGCTGCCGTCGGAGCTGAAGCTGCGCGTCGCCCAGCGCGAGATCAGCCTTGAGGATGCGTTGGCCGAGGCCGGGATCGCACCGGAGGAATCGGTCTGATGGTGACCAGGATTGCCCTCGATGGGGTTGGTGGCCAGGGTGTGCGACTGATCGCCGGCGTGATGGGCGCCCTGCTGGCGCGGATGGGCAAGGAGGTGACCATCCTGTTCGACTACGACTCGAGCGTACGAGGCTCGATGTCGGACGCATTCGTCATCTTCGACGATAAGCCGATCGAGAACCCGGTGGTCGAGGAGGCGGACATCATGCTGAAGCTCGCCGACAAGGGGCACCTCCGCATCCACGGCCGGATGGTGGTCACGGACCTCGGCCTCGGCCTTCCGGGGCAGGAGCAGATCCCGTTTGCCAGCCTTGGGAGCCAGCATTTCGGCAAGGAGCTGTTCGGCAACATGATCGCGCTGGGCCGCCTGCTGCGGCTCGCCGGGGTCGACTTCGACGAGACCGCCATTCGCGAGTCACTGCCCCAGCGCTTCGCGGAGGAGAACCTGGCGGCGATCCGCTACGGCTACCAGCTCACGCCCGACGAGATCGAGCGCCTGGCCGCTGCGGCCCCGCCATCGCGCTTCGAGATGAACGACGCGGCGGTCATCGGGCCGCGTGAGCGGACGGGCTCGGGCACCGGGCCGGCAGCGAGCCGCTAGCGGGGTGTCGCGCCTCCAGGCGCTGATCGGCGTCGTCGCGCATGCCGTCGACCGCGCGGTCGGGGCTCTCCTCTGGTTCGTCCCGTTCCGGGTTCCCGGCGCGCTGCTCGTGGCGGTGCTGCTGGGGTTCCTGGCGTGGCAGCAGGCGAACGGCGCCAACCGGGCCCTGGCCACCTATCCGACGCCACGGCCGACGACCATCGCCGCGATCCTCGGCGGCGATGTTGATGGCTGGCTCCGGGTCGATGGGCTCATCTCCGGGCCGTACCTCGACAGCCGGTCCTACACGCCAGCCGGCCAGAACGGCGTCGTGCGCTACTACTACGTCGTTCGCGACCCGGACGGATCCCGGGCGCTCGTCGTTCGCTCCCCGCGGCAGGCGACGGAGATCGGATCGGCGCGGACGGTCCTCGCGCGCATCGAGTCGCGGCCTGACGCGGTCGCCTCGGCCGCTGCCGAGCTGGCCACAGGCGCCGGGGTCTCGGTCGATCCCGATCGCTACCTGCTCGAGCTCCCCCCTGACCAGTCAGCGGTCGCAGCCTCTCCCACGCCGCGCGCCATCGGTCCCGCGGACCTTCGCGGCGAGCAGGGCGGCACGGCGCTGTTCACCGGCTCGTTCGGTCCTGCCCGCAGGGTGAGCTGCCCGGCCGGCGAGCCCGCGTGCCGTGACGGCACCGCCTACGAGTACCTCGTGAGCGAGGACGGCCATGGGGTGATCGTGCGCTCGCCGTATCCGCCGGATGGGCTGCCGGTGACACTCAGCGGGGTCGTGACCCTCGATGCGTTCCGCATGAAAACGGTGCTCGAGAATGCCGGTCTGCGCCAGGCCCTCGACGGGGCCAAGACGCTCGACGAGCAGCTCTTCAGCGACGGCGTGACGCCACCGCTGCCGGAGGTGACATTCGCCCCAGCGATCGTCCTGACCGCCATCGCGGTCTTCCTGCTGATCAGCAAGCTGGTGGGCTACCCGATCTTCCAGCGGCGCAGGATCCCGGTCGCGGGAGGCAGGCCACTCGCCGCGGGCGAGGAGCTGCGGCTCGAGGTGAGCGGCCGGGTTCGCGGTGCGCACGGCAGCGTCTCGGTCGATCGCGAGCCGGGCACGCTCGGCCGCCTGACCGCGGCCCAGATCGCGCGCCGGGAGTGGCAGTTCGGCGGTCGGCCGCTCGGTGAGTCCTCGGTCCGCGTCGACGTCCCGGATGCGGAGGCGACGCAGACCGTCCTGACCTCGGGCGGCGGCTCGCTGCTGCTCCCGCTCGACTCACTCGGTGCGACGTTGCGCATGAGCGCGGGTCGACTCGTCACCGTCGCCGCCTCGTATCCGTCGCTTCGCCTCCGAGCTCCGGGCATCGACGCCGTCCTCGGCTTCGTCGACGAGGCGGCGCGCGCTCGGGCGCTCGCCGAAGTCGACCCCTCGCGCCCTCGAGACTCCGTTGCGCCGCCACTGAGCGTCAATGGCGAGGCGCGCGCGGAGCGCATCGGGCCGGCGGCCAGCGACCAACGGCCATGGCAGCTCACGGTCGCCGCCGCCTTTTACGCGGTCACCGGGGTCGGGTTGGTTGCCTCGGGCATCCTCGGGCTGCTGCCGAGCGACGAGCCGCGGCATCCGATCGCCATCGTCCTGCCGGCGCTGATCCAGTCGGCAATCGGCGCCGGCCTTGCCTTCATCGGGACGGGGCTCTGGCGCCGTCTCGAATGGGCGCGGGAGATGGGCCTGAACCTCGGGATCGCGGGTGTCGTCGCGTCAGCCATCCTGGCCCTGGGCGAGACAACCTGCCTGCGCCCGCTCGGCCCGACACTCGCCCCATGTCAGGCGGGCGACCTCCTCGGCGGCCTGCTCGCTCTCGCCGCGGTCGCCGGCTTCGCGTTCAGCGCATGGGCGATCGTGTCCCTTCGTGCCCAGTTCCGCTAGGCGGTTGCGAACAGGGAACGCACGATGCCCGTCACACGCTCCGCCTCAGCGCTGCTGAGCTGCCGGAGCGGCGGACGGACGTCGGGCCGGATGGGGACCCCGCGCTCAATGAGCGCGACCTTGATCGCGCTCACGAAGGGCTGGGCGTCCAGCGCGCTCCGCAGCTCGCCCAGGCGCTCCTCCCCGCGACGCGTGGGCTCGTCGACGACTGCGCGCACGACGTCGGGAAACGCGGCCGCGATGCCCGAGACGGCACCGGCGGCGCCAGCAGCCAGGGCGCGTGGGATCAGCGGCTCAGACCCAACGTAGACGGGAAGACCGAGCTCGAGGTAGGGCCGAACGCTGTCGAACGCGCTCTCCGAGACCTTCAGGCCGCCGATGTTGTCGACGCGGCGCGTGACCGCGCTTACCACCTCGACCGGCAGCGGGTAGCCGCTGCGCGCCGTGAAGGCGTAGAGGTAGAGCGGCAGCGGGGCGCAGGCCGCGGCGGCGGAGACGAAGTGCTCCGTCAACGCCTCCGCGTCCAGCGGGTAGTAGGGCGGCGGGATGACGCCAACCGCATCGGCGCCGGCCTCGCGGGCATGCGCGGCGAGCTCCACCGTGTCCGCGGTCGTCTGCGCGCCGCAATGGACGATCAGCCGGCCGCGATGCGCGGCGCGGAAGGCGACCGCTGCGCGGCGCCGCTCATCGAGCGAGAGGAGGACCCCCTCGCCGGTCGTTCCGCACACGAAGAGGCCGTCCGCCCCATGCCCTTCGAGAAACGCGACCATCGGCGGGATCGCCTCCTCGTCGAGCCGGCCACCGGCATCGGCCAGGGGGGTGATGGCGGCAACGATCATCTCGCGCGGCATGCCGTCACAGTACCTGCATCGGGCCGGGGCCGGCCGAGCGCATCGGTGTAGACTCGTCGCTGCCCCACGACCGGTGAAGCGAGGGATCTGGACGCGAATGACCTACGTCATCGTTGAGCCGTGCATCGGTGTCAAGGACGCGTCGTGCGTCGACGTGTGCCCGGTCGACTGCATCCATGCCACGGACGCCGACCCGATGTTCTTCATCGACCCTGACGAGTGCATCGACTGCGGCGCCTGCGAGCCGGAGTGCCCGGTGACCGCCATCTTCGCCGAGGATGCGGTGCCGGACGACCAGCAGAAGTACATCCAGATCAACGCCGACTACTTCGCCAACAAGTAGCCGATGGCCCGATTGATCGTCCTCTACAACCAGCCCGACGATCCCGAGGCCTTCGACACGCATTACCGCGACGTCCATACCCCGATCGTCGAGCGCTACCCGAAGCTGCGGTCGATGCGCCTGACGAAGGTGGCGGGAGTCGCCGGCCGGCCGGCACCCTTCTACCTGATGGCGGAGATGCTGTTCGACACTGACCAGGACCTGACCGACGCGGTTGCCTCCGCTCCCAGCGCCGAGAGCGCTCGCGACCTGCGGAGCTTCGCCCAGGCGGGGGTCACCGTCTTCGTGGCAGCCGAAGAGGCCGATGCCCCAGCCTGACGCGCCGCTGCCGGTCGACCCGGGCGAGCTCGCCTTCGAGCGGATTCGGTACACCAAGGATCCCGCGACGGCGGTGGCCACGGTCACGATCGCGCGGCCGGCGGTCCTCAACTGCTTCGACTTCCGCACCCTGCGCGAGCTCGGACGCGCGTTCGAGGACGCGGGGTGGGACGACTCTGTGGCGGTGGTCGTCATCACCGGCCAGGGAGACCGAGCGTTCTGCACCGGCGCCGACCTCGACGAGCAGGCCGCCATGGGTGCGACGAGCGGCCAGTACTGGCGCTGGATGGGAGCCTTCATCGAGATGCATGACAGGCTGCGCTCGATCGGGAAGCCAACCATTGCCCGGATCAACGGCATCTGCGTGGGGGGTGGCCAGGAGCTGCAGCTGGCCTGCGACCTCTCGGTGATGGTCGACGATGCCTACATTCGGCACGTGGGGCCCGAGCATGGGTCCGTGCCGGCGGGAGGCGCCACCCAGTGGCTTCCCCTCGTCGTTGGCGATCGCCGCGCCCGCGAGATCGTCATGCTCTGCGAGCGGATCGCCCCCGCCCAGGCCCTGGAGTGGGGGCTCGTCTCGCGCGTCGTGCCGCGCGCCGCGCTCGACCAGACCGTCGCCAGCCTCGCCGAGCAGCTCCGGCACAAGCTGCCCGAGACGATGCGATACACCAAGGCGCAGCTGAACTGGTGGCGCGACCTCGTCTGGTCGTCGACGATCAGCCACGCGCGCGACTGGCTGGCGGTGCACTCAACCTCCGACGAGACGCGCGAGGCGGTGGCTGCCTTCGGCGAGAAGCGCCCGCCGCGATTCGAGGCCCTGCGTGCCCAGCAGGCCGCCGGTGGCCGCGCATGCGGGCGCTGCGGGGCGGTTGGCCTTCCCGCCGCCCACGGCTTCTGCGGTGTCTGCGGATCTCCGCTCGGATCGGCCTGGGAGTCGGACGCGAAGGCGAGCAGCGCTGATGGATGACGATGCCCTGGTGCTGGTCGAGCGGCAGCCCGAATCCCGGACCGCCGTGGTCCGGCTGAACCGGCCGAAGCAGCTCAACGCGCTCAACGGCGCGGTCATGGACGCCCTATGCGACGCGCTCGAGGCACTCGACGGCGACGACGCTGTCCGGGCGATCGTGGTGACCGGCAATGAGCGGGCCTTCGCCGCCGGCGCGGACATCGGCGAGATGGCGGGAGCCAGCGCCGTCGAGATGCTGCGCAGCAATCGCATCGGCCAGTGGGATCGTGTCCGGCGCATCAGCAAGCCTGTCCTCGCCGCGGTGAGCGGCTGGTGCCTGGGTGGCGGCTGCGAGCTCGCCATGACGCTCGACCTGATCGTGGCCGGCGAGGGCGCCAGGTTCGGCCAGCCCGAGATCAAGATCGGGGTCATCCCCGGGGCGGGCGGTACGCAGCGCCTGACGCGGGCGATCGGGAAGTCCAAGGCAATGGAGATGATCCTCACCGGCGAGCCGATCTCCGCGGCGGAGGCCGAGCGGGCCGGGCTGGTGGCCCGCGTCGTGCCCGACGAGCTCGTCGTCGAGGATGCCCTGGCGCTCGCGGCGACCATCGCGACGCAGAGCCCCCTCGCGCTTCGGCTCGCGAAGGAGGCGGTCAACGCAGCCTACGAGATGAGCCTGAGCGACGCGCTCACCCATGAACGGCGCCTCTTCTATCTGCTCTTCGCCAGCGACGACCAGAAGGAAGGGATGGCGGCCTTCCTGGAGAAGCGGACCCCCGACTTCACTGGCCGATGACGCTCGGCAATCCCGAGCGCGCGATCGGCGGCCTGGCGGTCGCCCGGCCACCCGGCGTCGAGCTGCGGCCCCTTGGTCGCGACGACTTCGACCTTGCCCTGGCCCTGGTGCGGGAGCTGTACGACCTGCCGCGAACGTCCGCGCAGGTCCACCGAGACCGGTTCGATGCGCTGATCGGAGACGTCGACGCGTCGCCCTTCCTGGCCTTCGCCGACGGCGAGGCGGCGGGCCTCATCATCTTCCGCTTCCGCCGCCGCCTCGGCCTGGCCACCTACGAGGGCTGGGTCAGCGATCTCTACGTCCGCTCCGCGTTTCGGCGGCGGGGGATCGCTCGCGCCCTGCTGGCTGCGGCGATCGCCGAATGGCGGCTGCGCGGCGGCCATCAGCTCGTGCTGGAGACGGCTCATACCAATCTCGCCGCCCGGGCGCTCTACGAGTCGATGGGATTGCGCGGGGCGGGGACGCACTTCCAGGAACGACCGATGACCCTTCGCGCACCTGAGACGGGCGTCGAGATGCGGCCCATCGGGCCCGAGGACTTCCGAGCCGTGGGGGATCTGCTTGGTCTCCCAGCACCAACCGCGGAACGACTGCAGGCGGTGGAGCGGGTCTTCGCCGCGTACCTCCGCCGGTCCGATCTCGTCGGACGGCTGGCCATCGTGGCCGGGACGCCCATCGGAGTCGTCGCCGTCGAGCTGCGCGAGCCGTTCTTTGCGACCGCACCGCAGGCCTGGATCGCAGCGATGGCCGTTGCAGAGGGATCGCGGCGCGGCGGGATCGGCCGGGCGCTGCTGCGCACCGGCCTGGCGGAGGCCGCGGCGCGCGGCGCCAACGCTGCGGTGCTCGAGTGCGACGCTGCCGCCGATGCACGCGGCCTGCTCGCGCAGGAAGGCTTCCAGGACGTTGGGAGCAGCTACCGGCTCGAGCGGTGAGCGCGACCCCGGGAAGCCGTGGGGCGAGACGGCGTCGCTAGAATCGGCCTGATGGAGCAGCCTGCGACCTTCGAGACGATCCGCTACGACGTGGCGGACGCAATCGCCACGATCACACTGGATCGGCCCGACAGCCTGAACGCGCTCAACGCCCAGATGCGCAGTGAGCTGCTCGAGGCGCTGAAGGCAGTGCGAAGAGATGAGTCGGTTCGGGCGGTGATCGTCACCGGTGCCGGACGAGGCTTCTGCGCGGGAGCGGACCTGCGGGGCGGGACCGAGGAGCGCGAGTTCCGCCGCGTCCTGGTCGCCGAATACAACCCGCTGATCAGCGCCCTGCGTGACCTGCCGAAGCCGATCGTGGCCGCGGTGAACGGCCCCGCCGCAGGTGCGGGCGTCGCGCTGGCCCTGGCAGCCGACCTCATCGTCGCCGCCACGGAGGCGCGCTTCATCCTCGCCTTCGGCCGCATCGGGCTGGTCCCGGATTCGGGCACCACGCGGACCCTGGTCCGCGCGCTCGGCCGCCACCGTGCGGCGCAGCTGATCCTCGCCGGCGATCCGCTCACAGTCTCTGATGCCGTGGCGGCGGGGCTGGTCGCCGCGGTCGTGCCGGCGGATCAGCTCGCGGGCGCGGCGCGTGAGCTCGCCACGCGACTGGCGGTCGGCCCCACCCGCGCGATCGGCTATGCCAAGCGGCTCATGAACGCGGCGGAGGACGCGACCCTCGCCGAGAGCCTCGCACTGGAGGCTGCCCTGCAGGAGCTGGCCGGACGCAGCGAAGACCATGCCGAGGGGGTCGCCGCGTTCGGCGAGAAGCGCGAGCCGCGCTTCATCGGGCGCTGACCCGGTGACCGAGCTCTCGACGATCGGCGTGCTCGGAGCCGGCACGATGGGGGCCGGGATCGCCCAGGTCGCCGCCGAGGCCGGATTCGATGTGCTCGTCCACGAGGCGGCGGAGGGCGGCTTCGAGCGTGCGCGGGAACGGATCGGCGGCTTCCTTCAGCGAAAGGCGGAGAAGGACGAGCTCACCGCCGACGAGGCAGCGGCCGCCCTGGGCAGGATCACCGGCGTCGAAACGGTGGAGAAGCTCGGCGAGGCGGACCTCGTCGTGGAGGCGATCCCGGAGGACCTCGAGCTGAAGCGGGACGCGTTCCGTCGACTGGACGCGGCCGCTGGCGAAGAGACGATCCTGGCCACCAACACGAGCTCCCTCTCGGTGGCGCGCATTGCGGCCGCGACGGCCCGCCCCGAGCGCGTGGTGGGGATGCACTTCTTCAACCCGGTGCCCCTCATGGCCCTGGTCGAGGTGATCGCCGGGCCGATGACGCAGGCGGCCTGTCTCGAGGCGACGGTCCGTGCTGCGACCCGCCTGGGAAAGACGCCCGTGATCGCGGCCGATACGCCGGGATTCATCGTCAACCGCGTCGCGCGTCCGTACTACCTCGAGGCCCTGCGCATCGTCGGGGATGGAGCGGCCACGATCGAGGCGGTCGACGAAGCGATGCGCGGGATCGGCTTCCGGATGGGTCCCTTCGAGCTGATCGACGCCATTGGCGCGGACGTCAACCTCGCGGTCAGCCAGGCGGTCTTCGAGCAGTTCTTCTTCGACCCGCGCTACCGCCCGCACCCCCTCCAGCGCACGCTGGTCGAGGCGGGACGGCTGGGCCGCAAGTCGGGAGGAGGCTTCTACGACTACGCGGCCGATGGCTCTCGCAGCGGCGTCTGGGACGGTGTCGCGCGGCACGTCTCCGGCCCGGCGCTCGATTCGCTCGCCGAGGGTGCCACGGTTGCGCGCATCCTCGCCACCATCGTCAACGAGGCGGCCTCGGCGGTTGCAGAGGGGGTCGCCACCCCGGAGGCGATCGACACCGCCATGCGGCTCGGCACGAACTATCCCTCGGGTCCGCTCGAATGGGGCGAGCGCATCGGGCTGACACCGGTGGTGGGCACGCTCGACGCGCTCCACGCCTCGGTGCCGGACGGCCGCTACCGGGTCACGCCCCTCCTCCGCTCCCTGGCAGAGCGGGACGGATCGTTCTTCGAGCCGCGAGACTGACTCCGGTGCCCCCGATCGGCCGATTTCGGGCGGTCGTCTTCGACATGGACGGGCTGCTGCTCGATACCGAGGTGCTCTGGCAGCAGGCCGAAGCCGAGCTCTTTCGCCGCCACGGCGACCGATTCACGCAGGCCGACAAGCTGGCCGTCATGGGCACCAGCTTCGCGATGACCGCCCGCTACTTCGCGGAGCGCCTGGGCGAGCCGCAGGCGCGTGGCCCGAAGCTGGTCGAGGAGCTGCAGCAGGTGATGCATGCGCTCCTGCGGGAGCAGGTCTCGAGCCGACCGGGCGCGCTGGAGCTGATCGCCCGCCTCCGCGCGGATGGCGTGCGCCTCGCCCTTGCCTCCAACTCATCCCGCTTCCTGGTCGACACCGCCCTGGCCACTGCCGGCGTGACCGATGCCTTCGAGGCGATCGTTACCTCGGACGACGTCGAGCATGCCAAGCCGGCGCCTGACATCTATCTGCTCGCCTGCGCCCGCCTGGGGATCGACCCCGCCGATGCCCTTGCGCTCGAAGACTCCGCCCCCGGCATCGAGGCGGCCAAGGCGGCGGGCCTGGCCTGCATCGCGGTCCCGCAGTTCGCCGAGACCGATGTCTCCGCCGCCGATCGCGTGATCGACTCGCTCGAGGAGCTGCTCGCCTGATCCGCGCTACCATGTCGGCATGTGCCGAAGCATCAAGACCCTCCGGGTCGGAGCCACCCCAGCCAGCGACGACGAGATCAGTGCGGCTGCCCTCCAGTACGTCCGCAAGGTGAGCGGCTACCGCAAGCCGTCAAGCGCCAACGAGGACGCCTTCAGCGAGGCTGTCGCCGACGTCGCCGCGGCGTCGAAGCGCCTGCTCGAGGCGGTGGCGGCGACTCATCCCGCGCATAGGGCCGCGTAGCGACCTCGGCTCGACGCCTGCCCTCAGGGGCCAAGGCGGTAGCCGAGCAGGCGCGGCAGCGCGGCAAGGAAGCGGACGATCAGACCCGGACGCCGACCGGCATCGGTCGCCTCGTCGTGGCGAATCAGCGCCTCGCGGATCACGCGGGCGCCGATGTAGCGCATCGGCTCTGGCGGGAAGGCCTTCGCCCGTCGGTTGACGATCGGCAGCCGGGCGAGGCGGTCATCTCCTCCGTCGATGCGCGCCGCCAGGATGCGGCCGGCCAGGAAGGCGGGTCCCACGCCATTGCCGGAGTAGCCGTGCGCGAAGTGCAGGCGACCACCGGCGCGCGAGCCGATCGCCGGCAGCCGATCCGACGAGATATCGATCGGTCCGCCCCAGGCGTCGACGAAGCGTACGTCTCTGAGCATCGGGAAGAGCCGGGCGAAGCCCGCCCGCGCGCGTTCTGACGCCCGCTCGTCGTGGTCGAACCGAGTGCCGATCCGGCCGCCGTAGCCGGCGGCACCCACGCCCGCGCCGAACGCGATCCGGCCATCCGCCGTGGTCCGGAAGTAATGAATCGTGAAGCGCGAGTCGCTGATCCCCTCGCCGCCGACCCAGCCCAGCGCCGCGAGCCGGTCGGGGATCGGCTCGGTGAGGACGATGTGGCTTCCCCACGCGAGCAGCGACGTGCGAAAGGACGGCCAGCCGGCCGCCCAGGCATTCAGCCCGAGAACCACCTGGGGCGCCGCGACCTCACCTCCGCGGGTGAGCACCCGCATCGGCGATCCGTCGACGACGCGCTGTACGCGCGTCCCCTCGTGAATCCGCACTCCGCGTTCGAGCAGGACGTGGCGCAGTCCACGGGCCAGCCGCGCGGGCTGGACGGTCGCCGCGTTCGGCATGAACGCGGCACCGCGGAAGACCGGGGAGTCGCAGCGCCGCCGCGCCTCCTCGCCGCTGAGCTCGTAGTACTGCTCGGCGACTCCGAGCCGCTTGCAGGTCTCGACGGTCTGCTCCCACTCCCCATCCTGGGCGACCGACGCGCTCATCTGCAGGTACCCGGCCCGTCGGACCCAGGCGTCGACCGCGTGCCGCGTGCAGAAGTCGGCGATCCCGGCGACCGATTCATCGGCCGCCCACGCGAGCTCCAGCGCCTGCTCCGACCCGTAGAGGTCGACAAGGAGCGGCAGCTGGTCCCACCAGCCGTGCACGAAGCCGCCGTTGCGCCCGCTCGGTCCGCCGCCGCAGATGTCCTGCTCGAGGAGCACGATCCGGATCCCCGGGGCCCGCTGGGTGAGCGCGTAGGCCGTCCACATGCCGGTATACCCGCCCCCCACGATCGCGACGTCGCACTCGGCAGGCCCGACCAGCGGTGGGGCGGGGGCCTCGTCATCGGCAAGCGCTTCGCGCAGCCAGTAGTTGCGCCCGTCCCTGTTCATGGCGCAAGTATCGCCTCGCCGCGGGCGTCGGCCGCCTCGCTGCGCGGTGCTAGCATCCGCCTCGATGCCTGATCGGACCGATCCCGCCCGCGCGCCGGTCATCGTCGACGGGTTGCGCACGCCCTTCGGCCGCTATGGCGGCGCGCTGAAGGAGATCCGACCCGACGACCTCGCGGCGCACGTCGTGCGCGCCGTGGTGGACCGAACCGGGATCGACCCGGCGCTCATCGACGACGTCATCATCGGCGCCGCCAACCAGGCTGGCGAGGACAATCGGAATGTCGGCCGCATGGCCGCCCTGCTCGCCGGTCTGCCCATCAGCGTTGCCGGGCAGACGGTCAACCGTCTCTGCGGCTCGGGTCTGCAGGCGGTGGTGAGCGCGGCCCACGCGATCGCGTACGGGGATGGATCGGTCTTCGTCGCCGGTGGCGTGGAATCGATGACCCGCGCTCCGTTCGTCACCGCCAAGCCCTCGGCCGCGTTCCCACGCGGCGAGCAGACGATGTACGACACCACCATCGGGTGGCGCTTCACGAACCCTCGGCTCTCCGATGCCTACTACCCCTACTCGATGGGTGAGACCGCGGAGAACGTGGCCGAGCGCTGCAAGGTCACGCGCGAGGACCAGGATGCGTTCGCGCTCCGATCGCAGCAGCGCTGGGCAGCGGCCCAGGCCGCCGGCCGGTTCGCGGACGAGCTTGTTGGGGTCGACGTTCCGGCCGGCAAGGGCCAGACAAGGACGGTCGAGGCGGACGAGCACCCGCGGCCGGAGACCACCCTCGAGCAGCTCGCCGGCCTCAAGCCCGCGTTCAGCACGGGTCCGGATGCGTCGGTCACGGCGGGCAACGCGTCCGGCATCAACGACGGTGCCGCCGCGCTCCTGGTGATATCCGCCGAGCGCGCCGCGGAGCTCGCGCTTCGACCCCTTGGGCGCCTCCTCGCATCCGCCGTCGTCGGCGTCGATCCGGCGACGATGGGACTGGGCCCGATTCCGGCCACGCGCAAGGCGCTCGAGCGGGCCGGGGTCACGGTGGATCAGCTCGATCTCGTGGAGCTCAACGAGGCCTTTGCCTCCCAGGCGCTGGTCTGCATCCGGGAGCTCGGACTCGACCCCGCGAAGGTGAATGTGAACGGCGGGGCGATCGCGATTGGCCATCCGCTCGGCGCTTCAGGCGCGCGCCTGACGGCGACCCTCCTGCACGAGATGCGCCGTCGCGGCGCTCGGTATGGCGTCGCGACGATGTGCATCGGGGTTGGGCAGGGGATCGCCGCGGTCTTCGAGGCAGCGGAATAGGCTCCGGATCGCACGATGACCGGCCCAGATGCGCTTCTCCCGCTCCAGGAGGCCCGACGCCGCCTGCACGTCACCGGGCAGTCGTACGCCGGCGTCCGGGCGATTCCGGTCGAGCGCATCATCGGCTCCGTCGATCGCACGATCGACTTCGACCGCCACTTCCGGCCGCGGCGCCGCGGCCTGCTGAGTCGCATCGAGGGTCTGACCGAGGCCTTCTCCGGCCGCGACCTTCCGCCGATCTCCGTCTACGAGCTGGGCGGGGCCTATTTCGTTTCCGACGGGCACCACCGCCTTGCGCTCAGCCACTCGCTCGGCCGCGAGGAGATCGATGCCGAGGTGACCCGCCTGGACACCTCCTACGAGCTCACTCCTGACGCGGACGTGCTGACGCTGGTCCATACCGAGCAGCAGCGCATCTTCATGGAGCAATCGGGACTGGGGCAGGCCCGACCCGACGCCGTCATCGAGTTCAGCCGACCCCAGGGCTATGGAGAGCTGCTCGATGTCCTGCGCAGCCACGCGTACGAGCGCTCGCGATCGGCCGATCGTTTGGTCCCGGACGAGGAGACTGCCGCGGATTGGTACGACAAGGTCTATCTCCCCGCGCTGGCCGCCATCAGGCGCACGCGGCTCCCCCAGCGCTATCCCTTCAAGACCGATGCGGACATGTATCTCTGGGTGCATCAGCTTCGGCGATCGCTGCAGCCGACGAGGGGTGATGTCAGCTGGGAAGAGGCGGCGGAAATGCGGGCCACCGAGCGGCACGGGCCCCTCTTTCGCTGGCGCCATCAGCGGTTCCGCCGCACCCCGCTCCCGCGCCGTTGAGCCTCTTTGCCTGGCGGCGGGCGGGGAGCCCGGGCGGCCACAGCCTGGTTCAGCTCGAGCGCCGGAGCCGAAGCTTCCATGCCGAGGGCTGGGAGGTGGTCGGCGACCGTGGCGAGGCATGGGTCGCCCATTTCCGCCTGCGCGCCGACGCGGCGTGGCGCACCCGCTCGCTCACCATCGAAGCGACCGATGCCAGCGGGTCGCGCCGAACCCGTCTGACGGCCGACGGGGCCGGATCATGGCTGGTCGATGGCCAGCATCGGCCCGAGCTCGACGGCTGCCTCGATGTCGACCTCGCGGCGGCCCCATTCACGAACACCCTTCCGATCCGCCGCCTCGGCCTCGCCGAGGGCGAGCACGCCGAGATTCGCGCGGCTTGGATCGACGTCCCGAGCCTTGCTCCGCACGCGATGGAGCAGCGCTATACGCGCCTCGAGACCGGCGGGGCGCTGGATCGCTACGAGTATCGGTCGCTGCCCTCGGGCCGGCGGTACCTGCTCAGCGTCGACGACGAGGGGATCGTGGTCGAATACGAGGGCCTGGCGAGCCGGGTCTTTCCCTGAGGCGGCGCGCTACGAGCTCAGCGCCCACGAGCTCCAGCGCTCGATGTGAATGACCACGGCAGCGCCGATCGGCGTCGACCACTCGCGGTACTGCGGATACTTGTCGAACAGCAGGCGGATCGCGAGCTCGCGGTCCGGACCGCTCTCCACGACCGTCGCGATGCCGTCGGCGCGCACCCACCAGAGCGCCTGCCAATCCTCATCGTACTGGTCGACCAGCAGCGATACGCGCGGTTCGCCGGCGATATTCCGGAGCCGCAGCATCTCGGGGCTGCGCTTCGGCTTGGCGTCCACGATCGAGAAGACGCGCTCGCCCTCGACCGC
>Ga0307310_10000139_pt1 | contig 19846 bp, 17 predicted proteins | sample ER_DNA_197_FD_194502 | JGI IMG/M metagenome (GOLD analysis project Ga0307310, IMG submission 194502) | Bulk soil microbial communities from the East River watershed near Crested Butte, Colorado, United States - ER_DNA_197 | ecosystem: Environmental > Terrestrial > Soil > Floodplain | place...
TGCCGGGGCACACAGAGACTCGCATCTACCTCGCAAGTTTAATCGGATGCATCGGATGGGACGGATGCAAGTGCCCTATTTACTAGGGTGAACCAATGGTGGTGAAGAACATTGAGTGGAGAGGCTTGCCCGAGGCCGTTTTCAAAAACATGGAAAGCCTGATTGTATTTTGAAACTGCAACTGCTTGTACTGCCTTGATGGGTGTGCCTTTTGTCCAACCGCCGCGAGAGTTCGGCGCGGCGGTATCAGCGTGACGTCCATCCGACTGATCCGGGATCATCCGACCTGATTGCTTGGCAGTTTCGACGGCCATCCGACCTGATCCGAAACGATCCGACTGATCCGATTAAAGTCGTTCTCCTCAAGTCGTTGTCGTCAACGGCAACCGCACGTTAGGCAGCGAATTACCGATAGGTTTCGAAGAACCCCGTGCCCGCCTCACTCAACACCTCGCCCCCCACGCGGCCGCTGATCCGCGCCCGTCCCTTCATCTGGATGAAGTAGGGCTTCGGCATCGACGCTCCTCGGCCGCCTCGCTCTGCAGACTGGCGCACGTCGGTTCCGATGGCGTCCTCGATCTCGAGCTCGACGCGCAGTGTATCCGCCCCTCGTGCGTCGGCCATCACGGCGCGCGCCGGGACGCGGACCTCGCGCCCTCGAACGATGATCGTCCGCGTATCCTCGTAGTCGATTCGCGCCGGCCGGAAGAGTGCGCGGAAGCCGAGTGAGTCCACGAGATAGAGAAAGAGCGATCCCGGCTCGGTGCCCGGCGTTTCGACGCGGCCGTAGAGCAGTGTAAACGGGCCGGCGCGCGACGCGCCCCACTCCCACGTCACGCCGGACCACGTGCCCCAATTGTGGTCGTGATACGCTTGCGCGCCGTCGTATCGATCGCACGCTCCATCAACGCAAATCGTGCCCGCGCCGGTGGCACGGAGCGCCGGCACCGCATAGCCGGACACGACGTCTCCGCCTAACGCGGCACCGGGAAAGTAGGCGCGCGGAGTGGGAGCGACGACGAGGTTCACGTTCGCGGTAGCGGAGCCGCCGACCTCGCGCGCGATTGCTCTCACCGCATATTTGCCGTCCGCGAGCACGCGGACCGACGACGGTCCGACGGCGAGATCGGCGCTCGTCGTCGAATAGCGCACCGCCGCCGGTGCCGCCGTAGCCACGAAGCGGCGTTCAGTTCCGCCCTCTTCGCGCAGCGTGACCAGCACCTGTCCGCCCCAGCGCCCCGCAGGGACGTCCCCGCCGACAAGCAGAGTCACGAACGCCCAGCGCCGGCGATCGGATGAGAGGATGTTGAAGTAGTGCCACTCGGCCCACGTTTCGCGCGCGGCAGCCGGGAGACGGGTCGGAAGCAGATGGAAATGATCGATGTCGTGCAACAGCTCCGCCGGCGTCGGCCGCGCCCAACGCCGATCGCCGTCGTCGTCATCCCAGCTTCCGCTCAGGACCGGCGGGCTCGCGCCGACAGCTCGCGTTGCCGACGGTATCTCGCCGAATCCCCGCACCGGCCGTTCGGCGCCATCTGATGTGCGAAGGTAGAGCAGTGTCCCCTCGATTTGCGGCGCCACCGCGCGTATGTCGTTCGCGAGCCGCGGCGCCGAGAGCAGCTGGAGATCGACAAAGCGCGCGTGATCGATCGAGAAGAACATTCCACCCAATCCGCCCGTCTTCATGACCTCGACGTCGATTCCCTCAGGCAGGACCGTGATGTCGCCTCCGCCAACGAGCTTCTCGTCGCGCGCCTGCGCGAGCAGGGCTTCGCCGATCGACAGCAACACGATCATCACGGCGACGCCGACGCCGTACCCGGCGAGCAGCAGGAGCGTGCGCCCGGGTCGCAGCGTCAGGTGGCGGAGTGCGAGGCGGCCGTACATCAGCGCGCCATAGCGGCGGTAGCGTCGATTTCGTCGCGCACGACGGCGCCGTCGCGCATGTGGATCACACGCTTTGCGCCCGACGCGAGCTCTTCGTCGTGAGTGGCAATGACGAGCGTCGTCCCGTCGCGATTGAGCCGAGCAAAGAGCGACGCGACCTCGGCGCCGGTGCGCGCGTCGAGCTCGCCCGTCGGCTCGTCGGCGAGCACGATCGCCGGCGCGTTGGCCAACGCACGCGCAATGGCGACGCGCTGCTGCTCCCCACCCGAAAGCTGTGGTGGCCGATGCCGATCGCGGTCGGCAAGTCCCACGTAGGCGAGAAGCTCGCGCGAACGCAGCGCGCGCTCACGAGCGCCAACGCCTGCCTCGGCCATCGGGAGCTCGATGTTCTCGCGCGCCGTGAGCGCAGGCAGCAGATGAAAGCGCTGGAAGACGAACCCGATGCGCCGCAGACGCAGTGCCGTCGCCTCACGGTCGTTCAGCCGGCTCACGTCGCGACCGCCGAGCAGGACGCGTCCTTCGTCGGGCGGGTCGATCGCGCCAAGGAGGTTGAGCAGAGTGGACTTGCCGCAGCCCGATGGGCCGACGATGGCGATGTGCTCACCCGCACGGATCTCCAACGACACTCCACGTACCGCGCGCACCGTCTCGCTGCCCATCATGTAATCGCGCTCGACGTTCTCCAGTCGGAGGAGCGGACCGCCACCGTCGACGTTAGGCAAGCCGCCGATCACGCTCGAAGCGCTCATGCCGCTTCTTCGCGCAGCGTACGGGCGACCGGCAGCGACGCGCCGCGCCAGGCCGGCCAGAGCCCGGCCAGCACTCCCGCGGCTGCAAGCATGCCGAGCGCCATCCAGGCCGCACGCGGCTGAAAAAGGAAGAAGTCGATCGCCTCCGGAAGACCGGGGAAACTGGAGAGGATCGTGTTCAGGTAGCGTGCGGTGACGAGACCCAGCACCAACCCGAGCATGCTTCCGGCGGCCATGATCGTCGCGCTTTCGAGCATGACCTGTTTTATCACGCTCGAGCGGGCGACACCGATCGCGCGCAGCACCGCGAACTCGCCGATCCGCTCGTTGACGCTCACGGTGACCAGGGTTGCCACCAGCAGCACGCCGACGGCGAGACTCACCGCACCGAGAATCACAGCGAGCTGGCGGAAGTAGCTGAGCCGCTCCTCGACCTGGGCAAGCGCGGTCGCGATCGAGATCGCCGTCACGCGTGGCACTCGCTGCTCGATCCCGCTCCGGACGCGCTCGATGTCCGCGCCGTCGCGGGCGCGGATCATGAACAGCGACGCCCGGTCCCGGCGGCGCTCGCCGCCTAACGACTGCAACGCCGCGATCGGCATCGCGACCGCTGCCTGATCGCGCGCGAGATAGAGAAACCGCACCTGTCCCGTCACGAGTACGCGTCCGGTCGCCGCGAAGCGTCGCAGCTGCGGGTCGTAGCCGCCGGCCACGGTCAGCGAGTCGCCGACGCGAGCGCCGGCGCGCGCGAGCAACTCCCGGTTGGCGACGATCTCGTGATCGCCGCGCGGATCCCGCCCGCCCTCGAGCGCGTAATCGCCCTGTACCGCAGGGTCGACACCGAGAGCAAGCGTGCTGAGTGCGCCGCCCCGCGCGAGCGGAAAGTGCACCGTTCCGCCGAGCACGGGGCTGACGACCTCGACGTCGGGCGATTGATGAATTGCCGCGATCACGGCGCTTGCGTCGGCGATCGTCGCCTCGGTGTCGAATGGCAGCGTGCCCTTGGGCGATGCTCGCAGCTGAAATCCGCGGCCAAGCAGGAGCGCCCGGAACGACTCGCTCATCCCGGTCGAGAGCATGACCATGTCGAGCAGGAGCGCCGCCGACACGGCGACGCCGAGCACCGCGAGGAGCGTCCGCGCGCGATGCCCGAACAGCGATGCCGAGACGAGGCGGAGGAGCATTATCGCCGTCCCAGCAGTACGAGGGGATGCATGCGGGCCAATCGAAGCGCGGCCAGTGCGCCGGCAGCCGCTCCGAGCACGAGCGACAGCGCGAGCGCGAACGTCAGCACCTGCGGCGTCACGACCGCGAAGCGAAGCGGCGTGCGATAGACGCCCTGGTAGTGCACGTTGACCAGCGTCGCCGCGAGAAGCCCAAGACCCGCTCCCATGATCGAGCCGAGGACGGCCACCGCCGCCGCCTCGATGACGACGGATTTGACGACTGTCGCCCGCGAGATGCCCATCAGGCGCAGCGCGGCGACGTCGCGCCTGCGCTCGTCGACCTTGAGGAGCAGGATGCAGAGCAGGAAGATGGCGCTGGCCGTGATCGTTATGACGCCGATCGCGCGGTGGAAGCGGCTGACGACGGCGAACGTCGCCGACGTTTCCACTGCGACGTCGCGCGAGCGGTGCGCGCGGAATCCGAATGCGGCGGCGTCGATCGCCGCCACCGCGCGAGCCTCGGCTGCGCTGCCGCGCGTCGCGACGGCGAAGCGGTGGACGCGGTCGCCGATCGCGGTCAGCGCCTGGAGATGGTCGAGATGCAGCCGCACCCGATACTCCCGGCGTGCGACCTCGCTCGGATCCGCGCCCGGCCGCGTGATCGCGCCGATGTGCACGGTGTCGCCTAACGCGCCCGGCTCGGCGGCGATCACGACGACGTCGCCGACGCGAAGACCTGCGTCGTCGGCGAGGCGCGAATCGATCGCGATCGACCTGTCTGGCTGATGCGTCGATTGCGCGGGCAGCGCATGCGGCGCGGTGGCGATGATCGCCGAGAGCAGAGCGAGAATGTGGAGGCGCATGCGGGTGGGCGTCTGCGCGGCGAACGGTCGTCGCGCGGCGCCCGTTCCCGCCGACGTCAGTCGGCGCGCGAGTGCGCGACCCAGCTTCTCGTGTCCTTCAGCGACTCGCGCGTCTGCTCGAGCGAATACGAGGGCTTGCCGAACGCGCCGATTCCCTTCTTCACGAGGAGCGCCGCGAGGCCGAGCTCGACGACTCCAGTGACGATCGCGCCAACCCATATATGGCCGGCGGCGAGGCGGCCGATTGCGGTAACCGAGAAGATCGTCAGGCCGACCATGCCGACGACGGCGATTCCGAAGGCGAGTGCGAGCCATAGGGCGCCGCGCGCCCCGGCGCGCACGCTCTCGTTGATCTCCAGCTTGGCCAAACGGACCTCGTCCGAGACGAGGCGCTTCGAGTCGTCCGTGAGACGACGAAAGAGGTCGGGAATTCCCGCGTCTGGATCGATGCGGGTCGGTGTGGTGTGCGGGGCGGTCACGAGTGGCCTCCGGTGTGATCCGGGATGACTTCTGCACTCACAGTCGCAAGGAGCGTTCCGACGAATGGCCTCTGCGCTACGCCGGTCCGACGATCACCTGCGCAGCCAGCTCCGGACCGATCTGCCGCGGCGTGCCGTCGGCGAGCACCGCAATCGGGCCGCCGTACGGCGCTCGTTGCAACACTTCCACGATCGCGCGCGGCACGATGCCCAGCGAGCCGAGGTAGCGCAGCCGCTGGGCGTCCTCGTCGCTCACGCGCGCCACCCGCGCGCGCTCTCCCTCTCTGAGGTCGCCAAGGGTCTTGATCGCAAACTCCTCGGCGATTCCTCCGTCCCGTGTCGGGATGGGAGCGCCGTGCGGATCCACCGTCGGCTCGCCGATCGCCGCCGCCATGCGGTCTACCAGCTCGTCGCTTGCAGCGTGTTCCAGTCGCTCGGCTTCGTCGTGCACGCGGTCCCATGCGTAGCCAAGTGCCTGCGCGAGGTACGCTTCGATGACCCGGTGACGGCGCAGGGTGCGAAGTGCCGCAAGCCGACCGCGGCCGGTGAGACGCACGCCGCGATACGGCTCGTGGTCGATCAGTCCCTGGTCGGCGAGACGCTTCACCATACCCGTCACGCTCGCCGGCGCGATCGCCAGTCGTTGCGCGAGCTCCGTCGTCGCCACCGACTCGCCCGGTGCCGCGCGCTCGATGTCGTAGATCGCCTTCAAATAGTCCTCGGCGGGCGCGGTCAACGCGCCCACTGAATGCAGGGGCATCATTGTGCCGCGACCCATGGCGGAGTGAAGACACGTTGCGGAACGCGCGCGCGCACGCAAAGCACCGGCACGGGACTCCGATGGCGCACCGAATCCGCGACGCTGCCAAACAGCAGGTCGCCGAGAAAGCGATGTCCGTGCGTCGACATGGCGATCAGGTCGCACTCCTCACGCTCGGCCGCGGCCGCGATCTCTTCGGATGGGTCACCCGCAGCCAACACGGGCTCCGCTTCGAGTCCCGCGCGCGAGAGCTCTGTCGCGCACTTCTCGATGTATTCGCGGTCCTTGCGCATCTCTTCCGATTCGCGAAGCGTGAGCTGCCGGAAGTTGCGCGCGACGAACCCGTCGGCGACGTGAATGAGCACCACCGACGCCTTGCAGAACGTGGCAAGGGCCCGTACGTGCTCGAGGATCGCGGCGTCGGTCGATGAGTTCTCGAGCGGAACCAGGATGCGCTTGTACATCAGGCAATCCATCCGCGCATGGTCTGCACGAGCAGCCACGCGTTGAGGGAAGCGATCACGCCCGCAACGGTGTACGCGAGCGCCTTCAACCAGCGCGGGTTCACGAACTCGCCCATTTTGGCCTTGTCTGACGTGAACATCACGAGCGGAAAGACGGCGAAGGAGAGCTGGAGCGAGAGGATCACCTGACTGAAGATGAGGAGCCTCGCCGTTCCGCTCTCGCCGTAGAGCAGCGTGACGATGACTGCCGGGACGATCGCGATCCCGCGCGTGATGAGGCGCCGCAGCCACGGCCGAAGCCGGATGTTGAGGAACCCCTCCATCACAATCTGCCCGGCGAGCGTTCCCGTCAATGTCGAGTTCTGCCCCGAGGCAAGGAGGGCCAACGCGAACACTGTACTCGCACCGGCGGCAAGCAGTGGCGTCAGCAGCTTGTAGGCATCCTGGATCTCCGCGACCTCGGTGTTGCCCGTCTTGTGAAACGTCGCCGCCGCGACAATGAGGATCGCCGCGTTGATGAAGAGCGCAAAGGAGAGCGCGATCGTCGAGTCGATGAAGGCATAGCGCACGGCGTCGCGCTTTCCCTCGCTGTTCTGCTCGTACTTCCGCGTCTGCACGATCGATGAATGCAGATACAGGTTGTGCGGCATCACCGTCGCGCCGAGGATGCCGATGGCGATGTAGAGCATCGCCGGGTTGCTGACGACGTGTCGATCGGGCACGAAGCCCTTCATCACCTCGGCGAATTCGGGCCGCGAGATGATCAACTCGAAGAGGAAGCACGCGCCGACAGTGGCAACGAGCGCGATGACGAGCGCCTCGAGGAGGCGAAATCCCTTGTTCTGGAGAAAGAGCACGAGGAGTACGTCGATGGCCGTGATCACGACGCCGACCGCGAGCGGAATTCCGAACAGCAGGTTGAGGGCGATCGCCGAGCCGATGACCTCTGCGAGATCGCAGGCGGCGATGGCGATCTCGCAGAGCACCCAGAGCACGAAGCTCACGGGGGCGCTGAAGTGATCGCGGCAGGCCTGCGCGAGATCGCGTCCGGTGACGATGCCGAGCTTGAGGGCGAGCCCCTGCAGCAGCACGGCCATGAGATTGGAGAGCAGAATGACGCTCAGCAGGGTGTAACCGAACTGCGATCCGCCTGCGAGGTCGGTCGCCCAGTTGCCCGGATCCATGTATCCGACGGCGACGAGGTATCCCGGTCCGGCGAAGGCGACGAGCTTGCGCCAGACGGTCGTGCCCGAGACAGGTACGGTTCTGTAGACCTCGGCGAGGGTCGGCGCGACGCGAGCGTGTCGCCAGCCGGCGTCGGAATGAGCGGGGGGCTCCGGGGGAGCCGTAACGCGTGGGATCGCAGCCATAGCAGGGTCCTGGGTGAAATTCGTGTACAGTAAAAGATAGTTTAGTGTGGGCTAAACTCCGGCGCAAGGGCGTTCTTCACACGGGATGTCCCGCGTGCCTAACGCAAACGGGCCGCGACGACTGGTCGGAACAGCGCGCCCCCGGTGACGTCGGATTAAACTTTCTACAGTGGACCGCAATGCGATCATCAGGGCCCTCGAGCTGCTGGAGCGCGAGCATAAAGCCGATGCCGATGGGGGCGACCGGCTCGTGCGCGCGGTCATCCGCTATTCGCGAACGCTCGCACCCGGCGAACGCCAAGCCCTCGAGCGACATCTGCTCGCGTTGGTCGACGCTCACGCGGAAGGTGTCTGGCCGATCGCGCTCGAGACGTTGACGCGGACCGGCAGCGCGACGACGGGGCGTGCGCTGATCCCGATGCTGACGGCGAGCGATCGATCGCCCGAATGGTCGGACGCGGTGGTGCTCGCGATGATGCGGCTCGGCTGCGCGAACGCGCTCGGCATGTGCCGTGACTACGTGCGCGAGGAGCTACGCCAGCATCACGTGAGCGCGTTGCCGATGCTCGCCTGGCTCTATCGCACCGACGTCGGCTACGCGCTTCCGCTCGCCGCGCGATTCTTCGCCGAAGCGCTCGCGTTACCGACGATCACATCCCGCGTTCGTGCGATCGGCGCCGACCAGCGCCCGCGAGTCGTCGACGGCATTCGCCGGCAGATGGGCGGCCAGCTCGACGGACTCCTCGCCAGCTCGACGGCGACGGTCCTCGATCTCATCGATCAGATAACCGGGCTCGATGCCGAAGCCGGGCGCACTTTCGCGGGCCTCCTGCTCGATCATCTGGCGAGACCTGAAGCGCCGCTGCAGTACGGCCGGCGCGCCGTCGACGCGCTCGGCGATGCGGTGCGGCTTCGTCGCGGCGCCTAACAGTCGGTCAAGCGGATGTGACGAGGCGGAGGAAGGTGCGCAGGATGCGCTCTGTGAGGCCCCACACGACGTAGTCGCCGTGCGCGAACGCGGGCACCGTCAGCTGATGTCCGTGGGCGCTGACCTCGGCGCTGATCCATGCCGTCTCGGTGCGCAGCGCCGAGAGGGGCACCCAGAATGCAGCCGCGACTTCGGGGCTCTCCACGATCGCCACGTCAGGCACGACGACGGCGACGAACGGGCGCACGATCAGGGGCCGCACGGTCGGCATGCGCGGAGAGAACTCGTCGAGCGCGCCGAGGATGCGCCCGTCGCGCGCGATATCGATCGACGTCTCTTCCCACGTTTCGCGAATCGCCGTCTGCTCGAGTGAGGCGTCCGCCGGCTCGCGGCGTCCACCGGGTAGCGCAACCTGGCCGCTCCACGGATCGCCGTCGAATTCGGCGCGCTTGATGAGGAGCATCTCCAGCTCACCGCCATCCCCGGGTCGCAGCACCAGCGCGACGGCAGCCTGCATCACCGCCTCGTCCTCGGTCGCGGGCAGCTCGGCGCCCGGGCGCTCGGCGAGGATCGCCGCGATTCGCGCGATGTCGCGATGATCGAGAACGTGGTCGAGCATCACCCTTCGATCTCGCCCCCGCTCTCGACCCAGCCGCGATAGCCGCCGCTCATCGAGCGCACGTCGGTCCAACCCATCTGTTGCAGTGTGTCGGCGGCGAGGGCGGAGCGACTGCCGCCGCCACAATAGAGAATCAGCGGACGGTCGCGCGGCAGCGCGGATTCGGCTTTGTTCTCGATCGTACCGCGAGGGAGCGGCATCGCACCCGCTACGCGCCCGAGGTTGTACTCGTTCGGCTCGCGCACGTCGACGAAGAGCGCGTCACCGCGATCGTGCAGCACTTTTGCCTCGCGCGGCGTGATCTCGGTGATGCGCTGCTTTGCCTCGTTGACGAGGTCGGCGCCGGTCTTGGCCATTATGGGCGGACGTTCTGGTGAAGGGTGGTCGAGTCAGTGAACGTGAAGCGTGCGTTGCGTCGCGTCGAGTGTCGCCGTTAGGCCGATGGGGATCGTCCACTGCTCCTCGATGTGGCCCACTGGCGCGCCGGCGATGCAGGGAACGCGCGCCGCATCGGCCGCCTCGGCGATGACTTCGTCGATGCGGCGCAGGCCGTCGTCGCTCGTCTCCGGACAATCGGTGAAGGCGCCGAAGACGAGGCCGGCGACGCGCGCCAGCGCGCCGGCAAGCCGGAGCTGCTGGAGCATTCGGTCGATGCGATATACTGCTTCACCGACGTCTTCCAATACCAGAATCGCGCCATCGAGCGGCGGGAAGTACGGCGTTCCGGCGAGCGCGGTGAGCAGCGCGAGGTTGCCTCCCATCAGGCGGCCCTCCGCTGTTCCGGGGCGGACCGTCTGCGCGCCACGCGCCTCGCCGCACGGATCGTCGCCGAGCACGACCGCGTGCTCCAGTGACGCGCGCGAGAACGCGCTCAGCACGCCGCGCGCTGTCGGCGCGTGAAAGGTGGCGATGCCGCTGCGCACGCTGATCGCGGCGTGCAGAACGGTGATGTCGCTGAAGCCGATCAGCGCCTTTGGCCGGCGCGCGATGGCGCCGTAATCGATTTCGTCGAGCAGGCGCATGCTGCCGTATCCGCCGCGGGCGCACCAGATCCCGTCGACGCCAGGATCGCGCAGCGCGCGATCGAGGTCGCCGAAGCGCTCGGCGTCGCTCCCCGCGAAGTAGCCGCGGCGGGCGAGCACGTGCGAGCCGACGATCGGATCCCAGCCTAACGCTTGAACGTTGGCGATCGCGCGCTCGAGATCGGCCGGCCCGCGCAACGGTCCCGCCGGTGATACGAGCGCGACGCGCGCGCCCGGCGCGAGCTGCGGCGGCCGGCGCAATGACGCGCGTGGATGCGTGGCATTCTTGCGTACTGTTGGCGACATCGTTTGCTGCGAGCAACGTACCGGCGACCGCGGGACCGGTCAACGTGCGTTGAATCTCGCAAATGGCACCCGCTTTGCGCGTTCTTGTTGATTCCAACGGCGACAACGCGACGACACTCGTCGGAGCGTTTCGTCGCCGGAGTCATCCTTATCGCAAGATGGAGGAAAGGACCATGGCGGATCTGGACAAGAATAAGGACTCTGAACTCTCAGCCAACGCACCCGGCGGCGGAAATCCCGGCGGTGGCGGCGGCTCGGGCGGCGGTAAAGGTGGCGGGGGAGGTGGTGGTAAGGGCGGCGGCGGTGGCGCCCCAGGAGGTGGCGGTAAGGGTGGCGGCGGCGGCTCCCCAGGCGGTGGGGGCGGTGGAGGGACGGGCGGAGGCGGCGGTAAGGGCGGCGGTGGCGGGTCCCCAGGAGGTGGTGGCGGGTCGGGCGGCGGCGGAATGGGTGGAGGCGGTAAGGGCGGCGGTGGCGGCGGTGGCTTCCCAGGTGGTGGAGGCTCCCCAGGTGGTGGGGGCTCCCCGGGTGGTGGAGGTGGTGGCGGCGGCCAACGCCCCGGCGGCGGATCAGGAGGTGGAATGGGTGGCGGTGGCGGGTCCCCTGGTGGTGGTGGCGGGTCAGGCGGCGGCGGATCGAAGGGCGGACCCGGCGGTGGTGGCTCTCCGGGTGGAGGCGGAGGCTCCGGCGGCTCGGGTGGCGGCTCAGGTGGAAAGGGCGGCGGCGGCCGATAGCACACACTCGTAGAAAAAGGGCGCTCCGGCTCATCGCCGGAGCGCTCTTTTCTCGTTTCGCCTGACGCGTCGCGACACTGGACGCACTCTCGCACGCACGGCAGAATTGCCCCGTGCAACGTCCCGCCCCCGCGCGTTCGCTCTTCACGCGCACACCGCTCGCCGCACGTGTCCTGATCGGTCTCGTCGTCGGCTTCGCGATTGGGCTCCTGCTCGTTCGCGTCGACGTCCGGATGGCTCGACTCGTCCTCGCGGTCGCCGAGCCGGCCGGCGCGATCTTCGTGAATCTCATCAGGATGACCGTCATCCCGCTCGTCGTCGCGAGCCTCGTCGTCGCCGTCGCGACGGCGCCGGACACGCGAGCCGTCGGCGCGATCGGCGTGCGCGCGCTTGTGCTCTTCGTCGCCGTGCTGTTCGCCGGCGCTCTGTTTGCCGCGCTCGCCACACCATCGCTGTTCGCGCTCTTTCCGCTCGATGCCAGCGCGGTGTCCTCGCTGCGCGCGACGGCCGCGAGCAGCGGTCAGGGCATCGCCGAAGGCGCGCGGGCGATCCCGACCGTCGGCCAGTGGATCGTCGACCTCGTACCGGCGAACGTCTTCAAGGCGGCGAGCGACGGCGCGATGCTTCCACTGATCGTCTTCGCCCTCGCGCTCGGCGTGGCGTTAGGCAGGATCGGCGACGAGGCGCGTGTACCCGTCGTGCGGTTGTTCGGCGGACTCGCCGACGCGATGCTCGTCCTCATCCGGTGGATCCTCGCGCTCGCCCCGATCGGCGTGCTGGCCCTCGCGATTCCACTCGCGGCGCGCGTCGGCACGGCGGCGGTCGGCGCACTGGCGATCTACATCGCCGTCGCCGTCGGATTGATGGTCGCCTTCAACCTGCTCGTGCTGTATCCGCTCGCGGTGGTCGGTGGCCGCGTCGGCGTCGCACGCTTTGCCCGGGCGTCCCTGCCGGCGCAGGCTGTCGGATTCGGCTCGCGCTCCTCGCTCGCGGCGCTCGCGGCGATGATCGAGGCGACACGCGATCGGCTCGCGCTCCCGCCTGCAATCACCGGTTTCTTTCTTCCCCTCGCCGTCGCGACGTTTCGCGCCGGGGCCGCGGTGAACCAGACCGTGGGCGTCATCTTCGTCGCCTACCTTTACGGCAGCGCGCTCTCCACCGCCCAGATGGCGACGATCATCGTCACCGTCGTTGTCACGACGTTCTCTGTGCCGGCGATTCCAGGCGGATCGATCATCGTCATGGTACCAGTGCTCGTTGCCGCCGGGCTTCCTGTCGAAGGCGTGGGTGTGCTGTTGGCAGTCGACACGATTCCCGACATGTTCCGCACGGCGACAAACGTCACTGGACACCTGACGATCGCCACAGTACTCGGCCGGCAACCGAACACCGCGGCCGGTATGCCGGCCAACGTCTCACCGTCCTGAGCGTGCGGTCGCTCGATGTCGTGGCGGGGGCGGCATTGGCGCTTCCGTGGATCGCCGTTCCGGTGATCGGCGCGTGGCGGGCGAGCATCTCGACGTCGTTGGACGACGAGCCAACGTCCACGTCCGACGATCAGCTTCTCGTTTCTGTCGTCATCCCGGCGCGCGACGAGGCACGCAACATCGAGCGCTGTCTTCGGTCGGTGCTTCGCACGCACCACCCCCAACTCGAAGCGATTGTCGTCGACGACCACTCCGCCGACGACACCACGGCGATCGTGCGAGCGGTTGCACGCGAGGACTCGCGCGTGCGCCTTGTCGCCGCGGCGGATCTCCCGTCGGGCTGGTTCGGGAAGGCGTGGGCCTGCGCGACGGGTGCGCACGAAGCGCGGGGCGACATCTTATGCTTCGTCGATGCTGACACTGTCCATGCGCCCGATCTCCTGCCTCGTGCCCTGCAGGCAATGAGACGCCGTGGCGCGGAAATGCTGAGCGTCGCCGGCGTGCAGGAGCTCGGCGGATTCTGGGAGATAGTGCTCCAGCCGCAGGTCTTCGCGATGCTCTGGCTGCGCTACGGCGGCACGGAGATCGTCAACCGGAGTCCACACGTCTACGACAAGATCGCCAACGGGCAGTATATCATCATCACGCGCGACGCTTACGCGGCCGTTGGCGGACACGCGTCGGTGCGCGGCGAAGTGGCGGAAGACATGATGCTCGCCCAGCGCGTCTTCGCCGCCGGACGGCGACAGGCGATCGTGCTCGGCTTCGACCAGCTGTCGACGCGCATGTACACGTCGCTCGGCGAAGTTGTTCGCGGATGGCGCAAGAACATCTTCGCCGGCGGCGCACACGCGCTGCCTGATATCGCCGTCGCGCGATTGCTGTTTCCCTTCGCCCTGCTGCTGTTCCCGATGCTCCAGTTGATTCCACCGCTCGCCCTCATCGGAGCCGCGCTTGGCGCGCCATGGCCACATGGGCGCGCGTTTGTCTGGGCGACAGTCGCGACGGCGGCATCGCTCGTGTCGTGGGTTGCGCTCTATCGCCGCGTCGGCCGCTCGGTCTTGTACGCACTCGCCTACCCGATCGGCGCGGCGGTCCTGGGCTGGATCGTCGTCGGTTCGATCGTGCGCGGGAGGCGCATTGCCTGGAAGGGCCGCGAATATCTGACTACGGACGGTAGTCGGTAGACGGTAGAGGTGAACGCAGCAACCGAACCGCCGACGTCACCATATCGCGCAGAGACGACCTTTCGTCTCGCGCTCAAAAGAAGATCGAGGCGCGGATCGGGGTGAAGTCGAACGAGAAGCCGTTGCCGGTTGTCGTTCCCTCGGCGCCGCTGCTACCGGTCGTTTTTCCGGTGACGTGCAGATACTCGGCGCGGAACGCTGCGCCGAGAGCAAAGCGCGCGCCGAGATGGTATTGAGCCCCAACTTCACCGAAAGCCCCCAAGCCGTTGAGCGTGACGTCGAACCGTCCGCCGGAGAACGGGTCGTCCTGAGTCTGGCTGAGGTGATCCGCCGTAACGCCAACCGTCGTGAACTGCACGAGACTGGTCGCAATCGGACGATAGAATCGAAGGCCCAGTCGAGCGGTGGCTTCCGATTGGTCTGTCTTTACAGTGGCCGCGGGGGAGCCGAACGGGTCGGTCACCGCGTCTGTGGTGGAGAGTTTGGCATAGCTCCCCGTCAGCACGAGCGCAATCTTCGGCGAGAAGAACCTCAGTACGCCGCCCTCCGGGTTGGTGCTGGCGGACGCTTCGAGGCCCCATTGGCCTGCGCTGTACGGGAGCGCGTCCTGAGCTCGAACGAAGGACGGACTGATGGCGGCGGCTATCAGCGAGATGGCGCCTAGTGTGCGGAACTGCATCGGGAAGCGCTCCTTGAAAGGATGTGTGTCGCCGTGTTTGGGGCCGGCGCACAATACTAACGTTGCCAACGTCTCGCCACCACGCGCGCAATTTCGACGCACCGCGCGTTAGGTAGGTGACGTTCGCGGAGCCGCGTGGCGACAGTGTTCGCGCGTGCTCTCGATGAGAACCGCGGCGGCGCTCCTCGCGTCTCCGCCCGGCCTGACTTCGCTGCACGCGCTGGCCGCTGCCGCCGGCTGCTCGTCAGCTCCAAAGCTGCTCGCCACGGACGCGCGGGACGCGCTCGGGTTGCCGCACGGGCTCGAGGCGGCCGCGGTCTGCGCCGGGCCCGGTGCCCTGCGCGCCCTTGTCGTTCGCGGGTGCGACGCGACGCCGCCGCGTGAGCACGTGACACGCATCGCTTCTCGTCTTGCGAGCAGGACGCCACAGCTCCTCTGGCTCGTCGTCGCGGAAGATGCGAAGGCCGAGGAGCGCGTCATCGCCAGCTGGTCTGCCGAGCGAGTGCCGCCGCGCGTGGTGGCCCTCTCGGCCGAGCGTGCGCGGATCGTGGACAGCGACGCCGAAACGATCTGCGCGCTCGCCGCCGCGGCCGGACCGAGCGACCTCCTCACGCACGCGAGATGGCTCGAGATATTGGGCCGCGACGCATTGACGCGGCGCTTTTACCGCACGCTGGAGCGCACGGTTGCCGGGTTGGCTGATTCCCTCTCGGTGCGAACCGCGGACGGACGGCGGCCGGCGGTCGGCAGTAACAGTGCAGTCGGTATCCCGGACGATGATCGTCGGTCGCTCGCGCTGTATACGATCTCACGACTGATCTTCCTGTCCTTCCTCGAAGCGAAAGGGTGGCTCGATGGTGACCGCGACTTCCTCTCGCGGCGCTTCACGGAGCAGATCATCCGCGGCGGCGGATTTCACGGTCGCGTGCTCGAGCCGCTCTTCTTCGGTACGCTGAACACGCGGCCACGCCACCGATCGCCGGCCGCACGTGCCCTGGGCGCCATTCCATATCTCAACGGCGGTCTGTTCACGCGCGCGCCGCTCGAGCGGACGTGGCGTCGCGCGCGATTCGGCGACGAAGCGCTCGGCACAATCTTCGACAACCTGCTCGCTCGCCATCGCCTGACGGCGCGCGAAGATCGGGCGACGTGGTCCGACGCTGCCGTGGATCCGGAGATGCTCGGCCGCGCCTTCGAGAGTCTGATGGCCGCACCGGAGCGCCGGTCGAGTGGCGTCTTCTTCACTCCGCACGCACTCGTCGAGCGCGTGCTCGACGATGCGCTCGTCGGTCACCTCTCGGATGTCCTGCCGGACGCCGACGCACGAAGATTTCTCGCGGGCGCGCCGATTGAATCCGCGCGGCACGCCGGCGTCCGTGAGCGGCTGGAGAAGCTCCGCTTGCTCGATCCTGCGTGCGGCTCGGGCGCATTCCTCGTCCATGCACTGGAGCGGGTCGCGGATCTTCTGCACCAGTGCGGCGACGATCGCGACGTCGGCACGCTGAGGCGCGAGGTACTGGAGCGTTCCATCTTTGGTGTCGACGTCAGCCCGACTGCCGTCTGGCTGTGCGAGCTCCGGCTCTGGCTCTCCGTCGTCATCGAGAGCGACGCCGAGCAGCCGCGAGACGTGCCACCGCTTCCGAACCTCGACCATAACGTGCGCATCGGCGATTCGCTCGCCGGCGCGGTGTTCGACGAGCAGGACGGACTCGATGCGGCACGGGCAGTCGCATTCGCCAGGTTGCGAGCTCGCTACACGCGTGCCACGGGACAGCGCAAACGCACCCTCGCGCGCGAGCTCGAGCGCGCCGAGCGCGAAGCAGCGAGACGGACGGCCGCGTTCGAGCTCGTACGGGTGACCCATTCCCGGCGCGAGCTGATTCTCTCCACGAGACAACGCGACCTGTTCGGTGAGCGGAGCGAGCTCGCGGCCTCGGCTCGGGCACTCGCCGCGCTGCGCGCGAAGGCGAGAGAGCTCCGCGCGACGCTGCGTTCGCTGCGCGATGGACGCTCGACACCATTCTCCTTTGGAGCACATTTCGCCGACGTCGCGGGTGGCGGCGGCTTCGATCTCGTCGTCGGAAATCCGCCGTGGGTCCGCCTCCATAACATTCCTGCCCGAGCGCGCGAACGCCTTCGGCGCGAGTTCGAGGTATATCGGCTCGCCGCGTGGGAATCCGGCGCGGCGGGCGCCGGCGCGGGCCGAGGGTTCGCCGCACAGGTCGATCTTTCCGCACTCTTCGTCGAGCGGTCGGTCCGACTGCTCAAGCGCGAGGGCACGCTTGCCCTGCTCGTGCCCGCGAAGCTATGGCGCTCCCTCGCGGGTGGAGGGTTACGTCGATTCCTCGCGGCGCACGCTCCGCCGCTCTCACTCGACGACTGGTCTGAGTCAGCGCCGGCGTTCGATGCAGCCGTCTATCCATCCCTTCTCGTTGCTCGCCGCACGGAGCAGCCGCCGCCTGATGTCGTGTGCGCGGTACACCGCCGCGAAACCGTTCTGCGATGGCACGTCGGGCGCCAGGCGCTTGCGCTCGACGATTCACCGGGCAGCCCGTGGCTGATCGCTCCGGCGGCGGCACGCGCCGTATTCGATCTCCTGCTGCGCCGCGGTACGCCTCTCGGCTCGAGCGCGTTCGGGCGGCCTCTGCTCGGTGTGAAGTGCGGACTGAACGAGGCATTTCTCGTTGGCCGCGACGCCGACGTCGAACCGTCACTCCTTCGCCCGGTCGTGCGGGGCGAGACGCTGACAGCGTGGCGCATCACCACCGGCGAGCGAATTCTCTGGACGCACGGCGACGACGATCGGCCACTCGCCAGGCTCCCGGATCGAGCGCGCCGCTGTCTCGCTCGGTACTACCGCGCACTGCTCGCGCGTTCCGACGTGCGCAGTCGGATCGTGTGGTGGTCGCTCTTTCGTATCGAGGGTGCATCGAGCTCGCTCCCGCGCGTCGTCTGGGCCGACGTCGGGCGGGCGCCGCGCGCGGCATTCGTTGCGGCGGGTGATCCTCTCGTCGCGCTCAACAGCTGTTATGTCGCGCGCTGCGCAACGGCCGCTGACGCGCACGCCCTCACGGCGCTGCTCAACTCGCCGCTCGCAGCGGCGTGGCTCTCCCTTCTCGCCGAGCCTGCGCGCGGAGGTTATCACCGATATCTCGGCTGGACGATGGCGCTCTTTCCGCTGCCACGCGATTGGGAACGGGCGCGTGTGTTGCTCGCTCCGTGCACGGAGCGCGCGCTACAGGATGACGTACCCTCGCAGGATGAGCTCTTCGATGTCGCGGTGCGCGCGTATCGCGTGCGCAGAGCCGACGCGGCGCCGCTTGTCGCCTGGGGCTCTCGCTGACAGCGCGCGCATGGCTCTCGCACCACGGGATTCACAGGAGCTTCATCACGCCGACCCGGACGTCGCTCGCGCGCTCATCGCGGCCTCCGTCTTCGCGGAGGACGACGCGCCGGTGTCGCTTGGTACCCTGACACTCTGGGACCACCAGCGTGAGGCGGTCGTGCGCCTACGCGCAGCGATCGACGAATTCGGCGGGGCACTGCTCGCGGACGAGGTTGGACTGGGCAAGACGTACGTCGCACTCGCACTGGCGGCTCGCTACCGCGCGCCGGTTGTCGTCGCGCCAGCTGCGCTGCGTTCGATGTGGAACGGAGCGTTCATGGCCGCCTCGCTGCGATTGCAGTGGATCTCGCTCGAGTCGCTCAGTCGCGGCTCGTCGCCTGTGCAGACACCCGATCTCGTCATACTCGACGAGGCACATCACGCACGCAATCCCGCGACGCGCCGCTATCGCTCCCTGGCCGCGCTCTGCGAGCACGCGCACCTGCTGCTGCTCTCGGCGACGCCCATTCACAATGCGCGACGCGACCTCGTGGCGCTGCTCTCGCTCTTTCTTGGCGCCCAGGCGGCCGCTGCGTCCGATGCGATGCTCGCACGGATCATCGTCAGGCGCACGCGCGTAGCCTTGTCCGCTGATCGATCGCTGCCGGTCGTCTCGGCCCCGGTCGCGCTGCCAATAGGGGACGACGTGACAACGCCGAAGCGAATACTCGCGCTCCCACCGCCGCTGCCCCCGGAGGGAGCCGGGTCGGCTGACGCGCTGGTCGCGTTCACGCTCATCAGGCAATGGGCCTCCAGCGTCGGTGCACTGCGCGGCGCGGTGCGACGGCGAACTGGCCGTGCGCGCGCGCTTATCGACACGCTGGTCGCGGGACGACTGCCTTCGCGCGCCGAGATCGACGCCTGGGTGATCGGGGAGGACGCGCAGCAGCTCGCGTTCGCCGAGTTGCTCGCGCCGCACGATCGGAGCCCGCTCACTCGCCGCTCGTCGTCGATCGCGGACATGCTGCGCGTCGCGCGCACACACGAGCAGGCGCTGCATGACCTCGACCGATCGTTAGGTAACGGAATCGGCGCTGACGCTGATCGGGCGGCCGCGTTGCGGCGCGTGCTCGACGCACACCCGGATGAGAAGGTGCTTGCGTTCTCGCAGTTCGCCGATACGGTGGGCGCGTACTGGCGACTGTTGCAGAGGATTCGCGGCGCATGCGCGCTGACCGCGGAGGGTGCTCGCGTGGCCGGCGGAAACGTGTCTCGCACGGAGGCTATCGCTCGCTTCTCACCGTTGTCCAACGGTGCACGCCAGCCACGTGCCGCGGATGACGTGCGACTTCTGCTCACCACGGATTTGTTGAGCGAGGGCGTCAACCTGCAGGACGCGTCGGTCGTCGTGCACCTCGACCTACCGTGGACCGCGGCGCGCATCGAGCAGCGCGTCGGCCGCCTCGCGCGCGCGGGATCGCGACACGCGCGAGTGTCGGTCTACACGATGTCGCCGCCGGCAAGTAGCGAAGTGGTGCTCGAGATCGAACGACGGCTGCACGAAAAGATCGCGGCCGCGACGGCCGCCGTCGGAGCACCCGCCTCTCACTTTCCTGGTCAACCGGGCGCTGATCCGAGCATCTCACCTCCGGCAGCGAGTGAAGCGCTCCGGGCGGCGATCCGATGCTGGCCGCGCGCGTCTCGGCCGGAGTCGAGCGTTCCTCACGGAATCCGCTTCGCTGCCGTCTGCGCTCGCCGCAACGGCTGGATCGCTCTCCTTCGCTCGGCGAACGGGGAGCGGCTGGTCGCCGCCCTCGACGACCGGATCGCCGATGATGCGGCCTTGCTCGCCGAAGTCGCTTCCCTTGCCAGTGGTGTCCAGGC
>Ga0307310_10000141_pt1 | contig 19801 bp, 15 predicted proteins | sample ER_DNA_197_FD_194502 | JGI IMG/M metagenome (GOLD analysis project Ga0307310, IMG submission 194502) | Bulk soil microbial communities from the East River watershed near Crested Butte, Colorado, United States - ER_DNA_197 | ecosystem: Environmental > Terrestrial > Soil > Floodplain | place...
CCGTGATCAAGATCATGAAGATCAGCGACGACGCGCGCGTCCCAGCGTTGGTCGGTGTGATCATTCGCCGCCAACAAATCGGTTGGCTTCGGGCGGATCTGCCAGTTGGTCACGGTCGCCAGGAACGACGAATTCAGGTCAACGAATAAACCATGCGCGGCGTCGACCTCAGCACGTGCCCCGGTCCGGTCCAGCTCGGCGCCCAAACGGCGTTGGTTCTCCGCGTAGCCTCGTTCGGTCAATGCCCACCCGTGAAGATCGGCAAAGGACACCCGAGTGACCCAGCCAAAGGCTTCGTCGTCGAGCAGCAGCTCCTGGACAAGATCAGGATCCAGACCAAACCGTCCAGCAAGCGCTGCTTCGTCAGCCATCCCCTTGATGCGCAATCCGTGTAATACCACCAGCTCCGGGGCAGACGTATGCGCCACAGCCCCGAACCCTACCCGCGAGGGACGCCCGCGCAGAGAGATGAACAACGATTGACGCCTCATACACCCAAGCGCCACGATGAAGTGCGTGGCAGATGACGAACGTCCCGGTGGAAGCGTCGGTTGCGACGTGTGTGGAGTCCTGATTGACGTGGCGAAGGCGCCCGCACACGACGCCTGGCATCGTGTCGAGAAGGAAAGGTTTGAGGATCTGACTCAAGCGGTCCGAGAACTGACCGACCTCGTACGCCTCGCCCGCCACTGAGTTCTGTGACTCACGCGCGTCGTCTCCTCCCGAGCTCTGCGCATGGCGTTATGGCATGGTGGTCGTGTGACGTTGGAGGACCTCGTCCGGCTGCGCCAGGCCCGTGACCTGATGGATCGTGACTACGCGGAGCCGTTGGACGTTCCGGCGCTGGCCCGCGTCGCCTTCATGTCGCCGGGCCATTTCCACCGCAGCTTTCGTGCTGCCTTTGGGGAGACGCCATACAGCTACCTGATGACGCGTCGGATCGAGCGGGCCAAGGCGCTGCTGCGGCAGGGTGACCTGACCGTGACGGAGGTCTGCTTCGCGGTCGGCTGTACATCGTTGGGGTCGTTCAGCTCGCGGTTCACCGAGCTGGTCGGTGAGAGCCCGAGCTCGTACCGGGCCCGTCGCCATGACGAGGCCGCCGTCATCCCGCCCTGCATCGTCAAGATTCGCACCCGACCGGTCAGGAACGGAGAAGCGAAACAGGCAGCCGCGCCGTAGCGTGAAATGCATGGACATCAACCTCTCTAATTGCTTCATCGCCGTCGACGACTTCGACAAGGCGCTCGTCTTCTACCGAGACGTGCTCGGGTTGGAAGTGCGCAACGACGTCGCGTACGAGGGGATGCGGTGGGTGACTGTCGGCTCGCCGTCGCAGCCCGACGTGAACATCGTCCTCGAACCGCCCGTCGCGGACCCGGGCGCAGCGCCCGCCGACCGCGAGGCTGCTGCGGAGCTGCTGGCCAAGGGCCTGTTGCGCGGAGTCAACTTCAGCACTGACGACTGCGACGCGACCTTCGAGCACATCCGCGCTGCGGGTGGCGAGGTGCTGCAGGAGCCGATCGACCAGTTCTACGGCGTTCGCGACTGCGCCTTCCGCGATCCCTCTGGCAACATGCTGCGCTTCGGCCAGCCTCGCAAGCAGTGAGCGCTGGTCTCGCTCACTAGGCGTCAGCTAAGCGCTGGGAGGCAATAACACGTTGCACGGCGGTCGTCGGTGCTATTCGATGGCCGCATGATCTCCGCCGACCGCCTGCTTGCCTTCGGAGCGATGTCGTTCTTGCTGATCGTCATCCCTGGCCCGAGCGTGCTGTTCGTGATTGGGCGAGCACTGGCACACGGTAGGCGAGCGGCCCTCACCACTGTCGTCGGGAACACGCTCGGTGCCTACGTTCTGGTGGCCGCCGTCGCCTTCGGCATCGGTCCCATCGTCGAACGCTCTGTCATCGTCTTCACCGCACTGAAGCTTGCCGGAGCCGTGTACCTGATCTATCTGGGTGTCAAAGCGTTTCGAGAACGTGATTCTCTGTCGACGGCGTTGACCGCGGACAGCCCGGCGCGCAATCCGCTGCGGACGCTCTGGGACGGGTTCGCCGTCGGGGTATCCAATCCCAAGACCATCGTGTTTTTCGCCGCTGTGCTTCCGCAGTTCGTCGACCCTATCCGAGGACACATCGTCGTTCAGATGTTGACGCTCGGCATGATCTTCAATGTCATCGCGCTCGTTTCCGACAGTCTGTGGGGCATAGTCGCCTCGCATGCGCGGGACTGGTTCGGCCGGTCGCCGCGGAGGCTCTCGCTGGTTGGCGGTGTCGGAGGGCTGACCATGATCGGGCTCGGCGTGACCGTCGCTGTGACAGGGCGTAAGGAGTAGCGCTGTCAGGCTCCGCGGAGCCAGGTCGAGACGGGCACGGCCGCTATGCCTAGCCTTAGGTCATGGCCGTGGGGGACTGGGGTGACAGGCCGCTGCTCTTGGCGGTCGATGCGGATCCGCGTCAACTGGGCAGGATCGAGGCGGAACTGCAACGCGCGTTCGGTGCGGATTTCCGGGTACGAGGCGAGCTGGCGCCCGAAGATGCCATCAAGACACTGCACGGCGCCCGACAGCGGCAGGAAAGGACTGCCGTTGTCTTGGTCGATGATGCATTCCCTGACGAAGCTCGGGCCGAAATTTTCAGCACAGCAAGGACGCTGCACCCCAACGCCCGGCGGGCTTTGCTCGTTGCTTGGGGTGCGTGGGCTCATCCCGAGTCGGCGCAAAAGATCTTGCGCAGCATAGCCGTGGGCGACATCAGCTACTACGTACTCAAGCCCTGGACGACGCCCGACGAGCTGTTCCACCGGGCCATTGCAGAGTTCGTCCAGGAATGGTCACGCAGCGAGCCGGCGAATCTTCGGGAGGTTGTCGTCGTCGCTGCGCAGCACACCGGGCGGGCGTACGCGGTGAGTGACCTGATGAACCGGAACGGTATCCCGCACGCTTTCCGCCCGCGTGCCTCGGAGCTCGGACAGAGCGCGTTGGCGGAGATCGGCTACCCCGAGGGCGAAGTCGTGGTGTGGATGCCCGCCATTGGCGGCACGTGCCTGATTGATCCGACTGATGCCGAGATCCTCGAGGCCTGGGGCATTCCCACTACGTTGGCCGGTGTCGATCGGCACTTTGATTTGCTGGTCATCGGTGGTGGTCCGGCGGGTCTCGCAGCGGCCGTTTACGCCTCGTCGGAGGGAGTCCGCACCCTCGTCGTGGAGCGCGAGGCAATCGGCGGTCAAGCCGGCACGAGCTCTCTGATCCGCAACTATCTGGGTTTTTCTCGCGGCCTGAGTGGCGCCGAGTTGGCGCAACGCGGCTATCAACAGGCTTGGGTCTTCGGCGCCCGCTTCGTCGTGACCCGCGAAGTAGAGGAGCTCACGCTCAAAAACCCCGGCGGATTCGTGGCCCGGATCGGAAACGCTGGGGAGGTCACCGCGCGAGCTGTGATCATCTCGACGGGAGTGTCGTATCGACGCCTCGGAATCCCGAGCCTCGAGAATCTCAGTAGCCACGGGGTTTACTACGGCGCAAGCGTCTCAGCCGCTCAAGCGCTCACCGGTTTGCAGGCCGCTGTCGTCGGCGCCGGAAATTCTGCGGGACAAGCAGCGCTACACCTGGCAAGGTATTGCGCATCCGTACACCTGATCGTCCGAGCGCCAAATCTGGCGAACAGCATGTCCGCCTACTTGGTGGACGCGATCTGCGCAATGCCGGTGATCAAGGTCCACGTCAATACCGAAGTGGTCGAGGCTCAGGGCGACGGGCAGCTGGAAGAGATAACGATTTGCGATCGCAGCAACGGGCAGGAAAGCCAGCTGCCATTGGCGAGTCTGTTCGTGATGATCGGTGCACGGCCTCGGACGGATTGGCTGCCGCTGGCGGTCGCGCGCGACGGACACGGCTTCCTGTATACCGGAGCAGAGGCCGCCGCATCCGACAACTGGACACTGTCCCGCCTGCCACAACCACACGAAACAACGATTCCCGGACTTTTTGCCGTTGGCGACGTACGGTCCGGCTCCGTCAAACGAGTGGCATCAGCCGTCGGCGAAGGGTCGGTCGTGGTCTCCGAAATTCACCAGTTCCTCTCCTGGACGCCGCAGGACTGAGGTGACCGAGCCGATGCGTGGCGGAACACGGATGGTGATCACCGCCGTGATCTTGGCGGTCCCGCTGCTCGGCCTGCTGCTGTTGCTAGCGCAACCTGCTCTGGATCTTCGGTGGGAGCACCATCCGGCGCACTTCTGGCTGGTCTTGATCACCGCGCTGCTCTCGGCGGTATTGGCGTACGCCACCGGCGATGCAGCCGGCCGACGGGGCGATGCGCGCTTGCTCTATGTGTCGTTGGCCTTCTTGTCCTCCGCCGGTTTTCTGGGACTCCATGCGCTGTCAACTCCCGGCGTCCTGCTCGGCAAGGCCAACACCGGGTTTCTGATCGCCACACCCGTGGGCGTAGCGATCGGGTCGGTCTTCGCCGCATTATCGACCGCGGACTTGACCGGCGACAGTGCGGTTCGCCATGTGCGAATCGGAAAGCTGCTGCGATGGGTGCTGCTCGGATTGATGGTCTTGTGGGCGGTCTGGTCGTTGGCCTCGCTGCCGCCACTTGATCGGCCACCGCAGTTCGCGGAGCGGTTCCCGCTCTGGCTCGCCGTACCGGCTGTCCTGCTGTACGCCGGCAGCGCGGTGCGTTACGTCCAGCTCTGGCGTCGTCACCCATCGCTGATGCTCTTAGCTGTGCCGTCGGCATTCATCCTGCTCGGGGAGTCGATGGTGGCGATCGCGTTTGCGCGGAACTGGCATCTCTCCTGGTGGGAGTGGCACGTACTACTGCTGCTCGCTTTTGGCCTGGTGGCGTTGAGTGCGCGGGCCTCGTGGCGGGAGGAAAGGTTCGCCGAGCTCTATCTGCCGCAAACCAGTGCCGGCGACCGGGAGATCAGCGTGCTGTTTGCCGACCTGGAGGGTTTCACCTCATTCTCCGAGACCCACGAACCCGATGAAGTGGCCAGCATGCTCAATGAGTATTTCGCCGCCGCAGTCCCGGTAGTGGTTACGCCGTACGGCGGCGATGTCGATCGCATCATCGGCGACGCGTTGATGGTGACGTTCAACAAACGTGGTGATCAACCTGATCATGCTCACCGCGCAGCTGGCGCCGGACTCGCGCTGCAGAAAGCCACCCTAGATCTCGGGAATCACCATCCTGAATGGCCGCGCTTCCGGGTGGGGATCAACTCCGGACATGTGTCGGTCAGTTTGCTCGGTGCCGAGGGCGGACGTACTCACACGATTGTTGGCGATACGGTCAACATCGCTTCCCGCATTGAGAGCACGGCACCTACCGGGGGAGTCGCGATCGGCCCGGACACCAAAGCCCTGCTGCAGGATGCTGTCACGACGCCATTAGGCACATTGCACCTGAAGGGCCGGCAAGAGCCGCTCCAGGTGTACTTGCTGACCTCTTTATAGGAGGCATAGGCCTCTCCGTAGGAGCCGTAGGCCTATGCCGTTACGCACAAGGCCACGTGTGAGCGGGCATTTAGCGATATTCAGCTTGATTCGTGGCGTTGTGCGGAGAAACAACAATTGCTGGCCGGCGGCGTCGAGGCACGACGTTGCTTGATCAGAACTTGATCATTGGTGATCCATATCGCTATGCATGATCAAATAGCGCAACAGATTATCTGGTTATCTCGATGAGATAACGGTTAGAGCTGTGCCGTACTAAACGCCCACAGCCGTGCTCCCTATTGGCGTGCAAGTCTGCACCGTTGAGGTGGTCGAGGATCAGCGCTGCGCGCTGCGCTCATTCGGTGCCCGTCGGGGGGTTGGCAATTTCAGAGCTGCTTGCACATCGCGCTTGGAATCCACCGCCGTCGTCGTCACTCGCAGAGGAAAGAGCGCCTCTGCTCGTTTCTCCTCCGTGCGGCGGCGCGCGATTCCCGACGCTCGCAGCTCACCATTCGTGTCCGGTTGCGCCCATCTTCATGCCTGCCTCCAGGCGTCTGAACAAGTTCCACTAAATAGGAGATCTGCTTCTTCCCGTACCTAAGGAGCCCGATGATCAAGTGGGTTGTCAGTGCAGCGCTGAGGTTTTCTCGGCTCGTGGTCGCCGCGGCCATCGGGATCCTTGGAGTCGGTCTCTACCAGCTCCACAATGCGGCCGTCGACGTCTACCCGGAGTTTGAGCCGCCGGACATCCAAATCCAGGCCGAAGCACTCGGCCTGTCGGCTCAAGAAGTCGAGCAGCTGATCACGGTGCCGATTGAGCAGGACCTGCTGAACGGTATCCCGTGGGTCGAGCACATCAGATCACGATCAATGCCTGGGCTGTCGGCGATCGACTTGCAATTCGAGCCCGGGACGGACCTGCTGGCAGCTCGACAGCTGACCCAGGAACGGATGTCGCAAGCCAAGGCGCTGCCCAACGTCGGCACCCCGCCGATGATGATCCAGCCGAAGTCCTCAACCAGCCGGGTCGCCATGATCGCCATGCGATCGGACAGCATTTCCGAAATGCAGATGTCGGTGCTTGCCCGCTGGCAGATCAAGCCCCGGCTAATGAGCATTCCTGGAGTCGCCAACGTGTCGATCTGGGGGCTGCGAGATCGACAGCTGCAAGTCCAGGTGGATCCGCAGCGCCTGCAGTCCCGGAAGGTCACCCTCACTCAGCTCATCGAAACGACCGGCAACGCGCTGTGGGTCTCTCCGCTGAGCTTCGTCGAGGCTTCCACGCCAGGGACGGGCGGATTCGTTGAGACTCCCAACCAGCGGCTCGGCGTCCAGCACATCCAGCCGATCACCACGCCCGCTCAGCTCGCTAACGTCGCGGTCCGGGGCAGCCAGACCGCGCCGCTCCGGATTGGCGATGTCGCGAAGGTCACCGAAGACCACCAGCCACTCATTGGCGACGCCAGCGTGGATGGCGCACCATCCCTGATGCTGGTCGTCGAACGGTTCCCCAACGCCAACACCGCCCAGGTCACCCGCGACGTCGATGAGGCACTCGATGCGATGGCACCCGGCCTGTCCGGCATCTCCTTAGATGCCAATGTCTTCCGCCCGGCCTCCTATATGACCACGGCCTTGCACCACCTCGGCCTAGCCGGCCTCATTGGCGCTGGATTGTTCCTCGTTGCAGTAGGTGTGCTCTTCATCTCATGGCGGGCCGTCTTGATCCCTGTTGTGGCTGTCCCGCTGTCACTAGCATCGGCGGCCTGGGTGCTACACCTGCGAGGTGAGACGCTCACCACGATGACGCTGCTCGGCCTTGCTGCGGCCACGGCGGTGGTGGTCGACGACGTGGTCGGTGATGTGGCCGCGCTGCGTAGCCGGCAGTTGGCGGCTGGCCCCGATCGCCCCAGCCTCAGCTCAATCATGGGCGATCTTGTCTCGGCTCGGCGCGGACCACTGCTCGTCGGCTTGGTGATGGCGGTCCTGGTCATGGCGCCTATCCTCGCCATCGGCGGAGTATGGAATGCCTTCACCTGGCCACTTGCCGCAACCTACGTCCTCGCGGCAGTCACCTCGCTGCTGGTGGCGCTGATAGTTACGCCCGCGCTGGCCGTTCTCCTGCTGCGTGACGGCCGGCAGGAGTTCCGAGCTGGCCCGCTTGACCGGTGGATCCGCAGCGGTGCCGATCGTCTTGCCATGCCGGCGATTGCGAAGCCCGGTGTGGTCGGGCTCGTCGCCGGCGTACTGGCGATTGGCGCAATCCTGGTCGCCTGGCTGGCCCCCAGTGGACCTGTGCTTCCGACGCTGCAGGATCGCAATGTCTTGGTACGCGTACAAGGGGCGCCAGGCACCTCCTTGACTGAAATGAACAGGGTCACCTCAGCCGTGGCTGGCGAGATGCGGGCCGCGCCGGGAATTGAGTCCGCCGGAGCGCACGTCGGCCGCGCGATCACCTCCGATGAGATCGTCGACGTCAATGCCGGCGAGATCTGGCTCACTGTGGCGCCTGATGCTGACTACAACGCGACACTCGCCGGCATACGTGACATCGCGGTCGGTTATCCGGGCGTGCACACCAGCGTCCGGACCTATGCAGAGGACCGTGTCGCCGCAGCCCGGGACAAGGTTGGCGACGAACTGGTGGTCCGTGTCTACGGGGCTGATCTTGCCAAGCTGCGCAACACGGCCGATGACGTCGCAAGCATGATGAGGACAGTGACCGGCGTTCTCTCGCCTCGAGTGGAACCTCAGGTGACCCAGCCAACTCTGCAGATCGAGGTGAATCTCGCCGCCGCACAGCGTCACGGCCTTCGGCCAGGCGACGTACGCCGGGAAGCCACCACATTGATCTCGGGCCTGCCCGTCGGGAACCTCTATGAGGAGCAGAAGGTCTTCGATGTGGTGGTCTGGGGCGGACCCGCAATTCGGCAGAGTCTTTCTGATCTCGAGCAGCTGCGCATCGATACGCCGTCGGGCACTCAGGTTCGGCTGGGCGAGGTGGCAACTGTGCGCATCGCTCCCGACCCTGCGGCGATCACTCACAACAGCGTGTCGAGAAGCCTTGACATAACGGCAGTCGTCAATAGTCGAAGCGCCGCCGATGTGTCGCAGGAAGTGACCTCACGTCTGCGCGGGATGGCCTTCCCCTACGAGTACCACGCTGAGGTGCTGGGAGATGCCGCTCAGCGGCAATCCGGCCAGCTTCGGGTGGCGGCCATTGCCGCGGTCGTGGTTCTGCTCAGCTTCTTGATCTTGCAGGCAGCGACGGGGAGCTGGGGCCTGGCGGGGGCGTTGCTCCTGACCCTGCCCGTAGCCGTAGCCGGGGGCGTGTTGGTTGCGCCGCTGGTAGGCGGAGTGAGGTCGATCGGCGTCTTGGTTGCCCTCTTCGCGCTCCTCGCGCTGGTCATCCGACAAGCCTTGGTCTTCGCACGCCGGGCCCGCGAACTCGGTGCCGAGCCGGGGGCAAGTCCAGGCGCTGTCGTCCAGCAAGCTGTGCGCGAAGTCGCGCCAGCGGTCGTCGGTGTCGCACTCGTGATAGCAGCCATCCTGATTGCGCCCGCTGTGATGGGCACGACGGCCGGCTTGGAAGCATTCCATCCCTTCGCGGTCAGCATGTTGGCCGGTCTCGTGACGGCAACTCTCGTCTCGCTCGTCGCAGTGCCCGCTTTCTACCTGGCGATCGCTAACCGGGGCCTGTTGAAACAACAGGGGCGTACGGCGACGACGACCCCTGCAACCGCATCTGAAACTGAGGTGAATTCATGAAGCTCCGTGGTCTGGCCGCATCACTCACGGTTCTTGCGGCGATAACTGTCGGTGCCAGCGGCTGCAGTGAGGCCGGGGCGTCGAACGAAGAAAACCCAGAGACGGCAGTCACTGTCGAGGAACCCGCCGAAGAAGGCCAGCCCGCGCGTCTTACGGTCAGCGAGCGCGCCGAACAACGGCTCGGCCTCCGTACCGAGCCGGTTCGTCCGCTGACGGGCCAGGCAGGAGGTGCGACTGAGGTCATCGCGTACTCCGCCGTGGTCTACGACGAGAACGGCAAGTCCTGGACGTTCTCGGCGCCGTCGCCGCGAACCTACATCCGGGTGCCCATCGTGATCACCTCGATTACCGGCCAGACCGTCCAGCTCAAGAGCGGTCCGCCAGTGGGAACTCAGGTTGTGGTTGTGGGCGCGCCCGAGTTGGTGGGCGCCGAGGCCGGGATCAGCGGTGAGGAGTGATGGCCCAGCCGCTTGAGACCAAGCCGCGCCAGACCTTGATGCGCTGGATCGTTGGGACCAGCCTGAACTACCGCTTCCTCGTTGTCGCTGTTGGTGCCTTGCTGATGGTCTTCGGCGTTGCCACGCTCCCATCCACGCGGGTTGATGCCTTTCCGGAGTTCGCGCCGCCACGGGTAGTCATCCAGACTGCCTGCCTCGGTCTTTCAACCTCCGATGTGGAGCAGTTGGTGACCGTGCCGCTGGAGCAGGCCCTCAATGGTGTCGAGGGTCTGGAAGATATGCGGTCCAAGTCAGTGCCGCAGCTCTCGGCGATCGAGCTGATCTTCAAACAAGGTTTCAATGAGCTGAAGGCTCGGCAGCTCGTGCAGGAGCGGATGACGGCGGTAGCCGCCACGCTGCCGACCTGGGCGGCGCCGCCAGTCATGCTGGCGCCGGTGTCGGCCACCGGTCGAGCGGTCCAGATCGGGATGACATCGAAGGACCATTCCCTGATTCAGATGTCGATGTCTGCGTACTGGACGATCCGGGCTCGGCTGCTCGAGGTTCCCGGCGTGGCGAACGTCGCTCTCTGGGGAGAGCGCCTGCAGATGATGCAGGTTCAGGTCGAGCCGCCCAAGATGGAGGCGCAGCATGTTGCGCTGAACGAGGTCATGGAGGCCACGGCGGATGCGGTCGATTCCGGTCTGCTGCGGTTCTCCAGCGGTTCGATTATTGGCACGGGCGGAATGGTCGAGTCACCTAACCAGCGGATCAATGTTCGCAACGTGCTGCCCATCATCACCCCCGATGATCTTGCCAAGGTGCCGCTGCATGCGGACGGTGGCGGCAGCAAGAACGTCAAGATCGGCGATGTCGCACGTGTCGTCGAAGATCATCAGCCGCTGATCGGCGATGCCGTGATCAATGACAGTCCCGGTCTGTTGCTCGTCGTCGAGAAGCTGCCCTGGGCGAACACGGTTGAGATGACCAAGGGCGTTGAGGAAGCGATCCGGTCGCTGGAACCGGGTTTGCCTGGAGTGCAGTTCGACACCACGATCTTTCAGCAGGCGAACTTCATTACCGCGTCGATTCATAACTTGACGCAGGCGTTGGTGCTCGGGTTCGTGCTCGTCATCGTGATCTTGGCATTGTTCCTCTTCGAGTGGCGGGTGGCCTTGATCAGCATCCTCACCATCCCGCTATCACTGATGACCACGCTGCTGATCTTGTACTGGCGAGGGGAAACGATCAACACCATGACCCTCGCCGGGTTGGTGATCGCCTTGGGGGCGGTGGTGGACGACGCCATCATCGACGTCGAGAACATCGTCAGACGATTACGACAGCACCGGCTGTCGGGTGGCGAGGGCTCGACTGCGTCGGTGATCTTGAACGCCTCGCTAGAGGTACGGGGCCCGATCGTCTACGCCACTTTGATCATCGTGGCGGCGGCGGTACCAATATTCCTGCTCCAGGGACTGACCGGCGCGTTCTTTCGCCCGCTGGCACTTTCCTACACGCTTGCGATTGTCGCCTCGCTAGTCGTCGCACTCACCGTGACGCCAGCCCTGGCGTTGATCTTGCTTGGACGATCCAAGATCGAGCGGCGTACGTCGCCCGTGGTGACAGTCCTGCAGCGCGGCTACACCGCAGCCCTCTCGCGCATCGTTGTTAAGCCTCGGCGGGCGTACGCGATCTTTCTGCTGGTCACCGTCATCGGCATCGCACTGACACCGCTGCTCGGCCAGTCGTTGTTCCCCGGCTTCAAGGAACGGGACTTCTTGATCCACTGGGTGACCCAGCCTGGGACGTCCGCTGCGGAGATGCAGCGGACCACTCTCGCGGTCAGCAAGGAACTTCGCCAGATTCCTGGGGTCCGCAACTTCGGGGCTCATATCGGTCAGGCGTTCCTCGGCGAGGAGGTTGCCGGGGTCAATCTCGGTGAAAACTGGGTGAGTATCGACCCCTCGGTGGACTACGACTCGACCCTCGACAAGATCGAAGACGTCAATGACGCCTATGCCGGTCTGTTCCGGGAAACCCAGACATATCTCGACGAACGCATCGAGGAAGTGATTTCGGGTGGCAAGGAGCCGATCGTCGTTCGCGTCTATGGTCAGAACTTGTCAGTGCTACGCGAGAAGGCGGACGAAATCGAGAAGATCATGGGCACGATCGAGGGCGTCCAAGATCAGCACACCGATATCTCGACCGATGTCCCGCAACTTCAGGTCGAAGTGAATCTTGCCAAGGCCGAAAAGTATGGACTGAAGCCAGGCGACGTACGCCGCGCCACTGCGACTCTGGTCGCCGGTGAGGAGGTTGGCGACATCTTCCGTGCTGGCAAGGCGTATGACGTCATGGTCTGGAGCACGCCGCAGACGCGAACCAGCGTGCCCGACATCCAGAATCTGCGCATTGACACGCCATCGGGCAAGACTGTGCGGCTCGCTGACGTGGCGAGGGTGTCGCTGCAACCAACTCCGAACGCGATCGACCGCGAGGGCGACTCCCGCCGGTTAGACGTCAGCGCGACGTTCGAGGGTGACCTCGGTGGAGTCGTCGGACAGCTCGAGCAGAAGCTCAAGGATGTCAAGTTCGAGCAGGGATATCACGCTGAGATCCTCGGCGAGTGGCAGGAGCGCGAGTCGGCGCAGCGCACGCTGCTGGTGACTGCGATCGGTGCGGCAGTGGCGATCCTGCTCTTGTTGCAGGCCTCGTTCGGCAGCTGGCGGCTGGCTCTGCTGAGCTTCCTGACCCTGCCGATGGCTCTGGTGGGCGGCGTGATCGGAGCGTTCCTCGGCGGGGGAGTGGTCTCGCTCGGATCGCTGGTCGGATTCTTCACAGTGTTCGGCATAGCCGCTCGGAACGGCATTTTGTTGATCAACCACTTCCAGCATCTTGAACGTGAAGAAGGCATGACGTTCGGGCGGGACTTGGTGGTGCGTGGGGCCCGAGAACGGCTGTCTCCGATCTTGATGACCTCGCTCGCGACAGGTCTGGCGTTGATCCCATTGGTGATCTTCGGCGAACGTCCGGGCCAGGAGATCGAGCATCCGCTGGCAATCGTCATTCTCGGCGGCCTGGTCACCTCGACCCTGCTCAACCTGTTCGTGACGCCGTCGCTGTACCTACGGTTTGGCAAGTCACGCAAGGAGCAGGAGCCGGAAGAAGCAGCCGCCACGGAGCCGGAGCCCCAGCCGGCCTAGGTTGCCGCGTGTCGAACGTCTCGGCGTACGACACGCGGCAAATATGCCGGAATCGGTTGACGGGGTTCACCGGACGGTCCAGGCTGATCTCCGGAGTGGGCTGGATGGGCCAGCTCATATTGCTCGGCTCGGGTCGCCAGGCCTGGGCCCATCTCGGGGGAGACACTCTTGCGCAAGAAACCAATGCTCGCTGCAGTCGGTGCCGCATGCTCCGCGCTGTTGCTCGTTACGCCGCTACCGGCTCGGCTACGCCGAAAGTGCCGACCCCGAAGCTCGTCTCGGACGCTCTGGCGGCACCGTTCAACATCGCCTTCAAGGGCTACAGTCCGTACGTCGCGGACGGCGGCCTGAACCAAGTCGTCCGGGTCCGGCGCGACGGTACCCTGAAGCCCATCGTCTCCGACGCGCCCGGCACGTCGGGGCTGGCATTCTCCAAGTCCGGCCGGTACCTGGCTTACACCACCACAGAGGGCGGCGAGGGCGAGCCGCCGGGGCCCATTACTGCCAGCGGCTTAAACATCAAGAAGCGTCACAAGACCCCGATCTACGCGGACACCCTGGCTTACGAGCAGGCGAATAACCCGGACCAGCGCGTGCATTACGGTGTCCGCAAGCCGCCCCAGTGTCTGAAGGACGCACTCGGCGATCGGGCAAGCTATAAGGGCGCGGTGGATTCACGCGTACTCGGTCGCCCGGTACAAGAACAAGTGGGTGGTCGCCGACGCGGGCGGCAACGACCTGTTGTGGGTGACTAATCGCGGCAAGATCTCCACTCTGGCCGTGCTGCCGAGCCAGCCGGTCAAGATCACGCCGGAGAATGCGGCCGCCCAAGGCATCCCGACGAACTGCGCGGTCGGCCAGACCTACAAGTACGAGGCAGTGCCGACCGACGTCGAGGTCGGCCGCGACGGCTACCTGTACGTCACCACGCTGCCAGGCGGGCCGGAAGATCCGAGTCTTGGCGCCCGCGGCAAGGTCTACCGAGTGAACCCACACAACGGGCACATCAAACTCGTGGCCAGTGGATTCCTCGGCGCCACCAACCTCGCGATCGGCAAGCACGGCAAGATCTTCGTCGCGGAGCTGTTCGGCGGCCAGATCTCAGTGGTCAAGCACGGCAAGGCTTACAAGTACCTCAGCCTGCCGGGCGTGGTAGCGGTGGAGACCGATCGGAGCGGCGCGCTATGGGCGGCCACGCTGGGTAACGAGGACCCGCCGGCGCCCGGCACGTTGGTCAAGATCATCAAGGTCCGCGCCAAGCCCTAGAACCTCGGGTCCGCGAGCTAGTCGCAAGGGTGCGCAGCGATTCTCGCTGCGCACCCTTGCTGACGGGTGGCGTAGCGTCAGACACGACGCTGGAGGAAGGCGATTCACATGTTGTCTGACATCACACCTGTCGCCACGCTGCCGACGGCCGACATGGCCAAAGCCCGCGGCTTCTATGAGGGGACGCTCGGTTTGGCTCCACAGCGCGAAGGCATGGGCGGTGTGACCTACAACTGCGGTGACGGGACGGTGTTCGTCTACGAATCCGCATACGCCGGCACCAACAAGGCGACAGCTGTCAGCTTCAACGTGGCGATGACCGCATTCGACGATGAAGTCGCCACACTTCGGGACAAAGGCGTCTCGTTCCTGACGTTCGAAGCGGAGGGCCTGGAGTGGCACGACGGTGTGGCCTCGATGGGCGGTGTCATGAAGGCCGTCTGGTTTACCGATCCGGACGGCAACATCCTCAATATTGCCGCAGGGGACATGTAGCCAGCTGCCTGACTGTTCCTCGGTGAGGAAGGTGCGAGCCGGGCGAGCCTGGCGCAGGGTCTGGCCTTAGACTCCGCGCCATGGAGTATCGACAACTTGGCAGGAGTGGCCTGCGTGTCTCGACCGTCACTCTCGGCACGATGGGCTTTGGCGGCACTGGCTGGGCATCACCCGTCGGCCAGATCGACGTGGAGGGCGCGCGAAAGCAGGTAGGCCTGGCCCGCGACGCCGGCGTCAATCTCTTCGACACCGCAGATGTGTACTCCAGCGGTTTGTCAGAGGAGATTTTGGGCAAGGCGCTGGGTGCCGACCGAGATGAGGTTCTCGTCGCGACCAAAGTCCGGATGCCGATGGGCGATGGGCCCAATGACGCTGGGCTGTCGCGGCACCACGTCATCCGTGGCGCCGAAGACAGTCTGCGGAGGCTGGGAACTGACTACATCGACCTCTACCAGGTGCACGAGTGGGATGGGCTGACACCCCTCGAGGAGACGCTGCAGGCGCTCAACTACCTCGTGCAGTCCGGCAAGGTGCGCTACGTCGGGTGCTCCAACTACGCCGCCTGGCAGCTGATGAAAGCGCTGTGGATCGCGGACCGGGAGGGTCTGACACCGTTCGTCAGCAACCAGCTCTACTACTCGCTCCAGGCTCGCGACATAGAGAACGAGATCGTGCCGGTGGCTGTGGATCAGGGCATCGGCATCCTTGTGTGGAGTCCCATCGCTGGCGGGCTGCTGTCCGGCAAGTATCGCCGGGGCGTCGATGCACCGGCGGGCAGCCGGCATCTGAGTGAGTGGAACGAGCCGCCGGTCTATGACGAGGACAAGCTCTACGACACCATCGAGGAGCTGGTGGCAATCGGTGCTGACCGCGGCGTATCCGCCGCCCAGGTCGCGCTCGCGTACACCATGGGCAAACCGGCGGTGACCTCGGTGATCGTCGGCGCTCGCACCGAGGATCAGCTGGCCGACAATCTCGCCGCCGCGGAGCTGAGCTTGTCCGATGATGAGGTTGCTCGGTTGGATGACGTGAGCGCTCAGCCGCTGCCGTACCCGTTCTGGCACCAGGCCAAAACCGGCGGCGGTCGCCTTGGTCCAGCCGATCTCACGTTGCTGGCTCGCCACATCGAGATGTAGCTCCCGAACTACGGCTGGACCGCAAGGCTATCTCCGAGGCGTGCCGTCAAAACGGAGTTCGCCGCCTCGTCGTCTTCGGCTCCGCATTGACAAGCCGCTTCGATGAGTCGCGCAGCGATGTCGATTTCTAGGTCGAGTTCCGCGACGACGTCGCGAACCGCTTTGATGCGTAATTCGGACTCAAAGAGTCGCTGGAGGCGCTGCTCGGACGCCCGGCCGACCTGGTGGCATTCGCGGCGCTCGAGAACCCATACTTTGCTGCTTCAGTCGCGGAAAGCGGTCAGGAACTATATGCGGCCTGAGGCGTCCGCGCTGTTGTGGGATGTGGGATGCACAGAAGGCGGCGGCTCTCACCATGCAGTTCGTCACTTGTGCATGGCTACGCCACGATCGATAACGAGCTCGTCTGGGAAGTCGCCACCCACGTGCGCAGGTTCTTGCTGAGGTTATCGAAAGGCTGCTGCATCGGGACACCGACATCTGACGGAAATTGTTTCACCGTCCAAGTAGTGAAGCATTCCCAGAAGTCGGGGATCGACTTGCCTTGCGTGGTTGATGAATCGGCGAGGCCGACGCCAAGATCACTTCGGACGGAACTACAGTCCCCTGGTATGGCAACTTCGCCGCGGTCTGCGGTCACCGAGCGGGTCTGGTCACGATTGCCGGAGGGTTGCCGTTAGGTCCTGGAGGATGAGTTGTCCCCAACCGATCTGCAAAGTCTGTTGCTGAGCCTTGCGCATACTCGATCCGGCCGGATCCGTCCAGCAGAGGTGCTACGCCGCTGGAAGTCGGACCGATTCGTTCGTCCGGCCACCATCGATCCAGGCCGACTGTCTGAGGTTGAGAATCGCCTGTGGCGGCGGCTGCGGGATACGCCGTTCGAGGGATTGGCGCTGTCTCCAGTCACTTCTCTGGGCACCTGCACGTCAGTGGGTGGCGTGGACCAGAACCGGATTGTCAGCACCGTGCGCTCGAGCGAGGTGGTCAGCGATCCCTGCAATGTGTTAGCGCTCGAGGCCGCACTTCGCCGTCGGTCGAATAATGATCAAGCGCACTTGGCGAGCTGTCATCGGGTGTTGCGGGCGCAGCAGTTCGTCGAATCTGACGCCTTCGCGCATTTCGTGATCTTCGCTTTGGTGTCGAGCGCCCGGGATTCAGGCTCGGCACGAACGGAAGCAGAATTGTTGATCATGCACCTCGGCTTCTGGCAGCAGGTGTTGGATGAGCTGCTCGGTCCGACCTGGGGTCGCTTCGCGTACACCCTGATCGGCGATCAGTCGAAAGGCCATCAGCTCGTGGACATGATCCGATCGGAATTGCCGGCCGCGCCGCTGACTGCGTATCCGGAGCGCACGCAAGGAATCGGCTATTACCACACGGCGGCGTTCAAGATCCTGGCGAATACCGAAACTGTCGAGCTCGAGATCGGCGATGGTGGGTTTGTTGGATGGACTGCCGAGCTGATTCCGGACGCAAAGGAGCGCTGTCTGACCTCCTGCGTAGCTCCCGAACGCCTGGCCGGTTTGATGCGGGAGAACTAGGCCGGACATTCCCGGAATTCTGGGATCGACTCGGTCGCTTATCCGCCGTGTTCGGACCCTGAGGCCGGTAGTCACGGGCACAATGTGGGCCATGGCAGATACCAATGATCGCGTCCGCGCTGCCCTCGTCACCGTCGCCGCGGTGGCCCAGGCTGTATCGGGGCCGCTGACCACGCTGGCGCTCGGACCGAGCTCGAATACTGGCGCGATCTCCGACGCCAATGCGAGTCCGGTGACTCCGGCAGGTTACGCGTTCGGCGTGTGGGCCTTGATCTATGCGGCGTGCCTCGCGCTCGCTGTCTATCAGCTCTTGCCTAGCCAGCAGGAGCGTACGGTCCACCGGTTGACGGGTTGGTGGCTATTTGGCGCGTTCACCGCAAGCGCACTATGGGTGCCGGTCTTCGGAACCGGTGCGATCTGGCTCTCCCAGATCCTGATTGTGATCTTGGTCGTCTATTTGGTAATCGCCGCGCGAGGCTTCCTGGCAGTCGGACCGGCAGCCAACACGGCAGAGGAGATCTTGCTCCGGCTGCCGGTCATGATTTATCTCGGCTGGGCGACTGTGGCCGCGGCTGCTGGCTTTGCTACCACGTTCCGCTCCTGGGGCATGCCGGCGTCAGCACGCTGGGTGAATGAGATCGGCGTCGTATTGGTCCTCAGCGCCACGATCATGTCGCTCTTCGTGGTATCCCGGCTGGTTGCCGTCATCGGATTTCTGTTGACTGCCTGCTGGGCATTGCTCGCTGTCGCAGTGGCCACCGACTCGAATTCGGTACGCAATGCCGCGGTGATCGCGATGGTGATCATTCTGGCCGCCGTCGTCGGCCGGACCCTACGCAGCCGGAACCGCCGAGCCGTGCTGCTCGGATAAGCGATTGCTGATCGTAGGTTGGCAGCCCACTTCGCATCAGCAGCTTGCACTCCGCACTATCTGCAGAGGCTGTCGCATGAATCCAGGTGTCGCTGGGCTGGGTCCGGCCGGTGAACCGGTTGGATCTTGTTGTGGGGTTCAACTTTTTAGATGGTGCTATTGATCAGGGGTTTCTGCTGCCGCCGGATATGCGGGAGTGGCTGGATCCGGGACATTTGGCCTTCTTCATCGTGGATGCGGTGGATCAGTTCGACCTGTCTGGGTTCGAGGCGAAATACCGGTTCGACGGCCGCGGCGGCGCTGCCTACGCACCGGAGGTGATGGTGCGGTTGCTGCTGTTCGCCTACTGCGAGGGAGTGCGGTCCTCGCGCCAGATTGAGCGGCGCTGTGTGCGCGATGTTGCCTACCGGGTGCTGGCGGGGAATCGGCGTCCCGACCATGCCACCATCGCCCGGTTCCGTGATCAGCATCGGCAGGGGTTGCGGGCGGTGTTTGTGCAGGTGTTGCGGCTGTGCGCCGAGGCGGGCCTGGTCAGAGTGGGGTTATTGGCGTTGGATGGCACCAAGTTGCAGGCGGATGCGTCCTCGTTCCAAAACTATGACGCTGATCGGTTGGAGAAGGTGATCGGTGAGCTGGAGGAGCAGGTGCAGCAGATGCTGGCTGAGGCTGCCCGACAGGATGCGGCCGAGGACGCCGCGGAGCAGGACCGATCCGACTCGGGTGGGCCGCCGGAGCTGCGGAATCCCACGCAGCGGCTGGCGAAGCTGAAGGCGGCCAAGCAACGACTCGATGCCGAAGCCGCGGAGGCGCAGCGGATTCAAGAGCAACGGCGGGCGGAGTGGGAGACCGCGCCCGGACGGAAGGGCGCACCTCCCGCAGTGAAGCCGCCGAAGCGCGGTGCGCGGAACGGGAAGATCAATTTGACCGACCCAGACAGCCGGATCATGCACACCCGTGACGGGTTCAAGCAGGCGTTCAACGGCCAGGCGGTGGTAACCAGCGACCAGGTGATCGTGGCCGTGGATGTGGCGCCGGAGAACACCGATTTTGACGCCTTCCATCCGATGCTGGACGCAGCCTGCGCCAACCTTGATGCTGCCGGAGTGACTGATCCGATGCGGGCGGTAGTGGCCGATGCCGGCTACTCGAACAAACCCAACCGGACCCAGGATCGCCCAGCGGGCAGTAATCCGATCCTGCTGATGGCGGTGCCGCGTTTGGGTGGCAAGAAACCAGCCGAGGGGCAGGTGAGGAAAATCTGGCCGGGTCGCGGGAACGACCCCTCACGAGCCAGAATGATCAAACGGCTCTCCAGCCCGGCCGGCAGCCGCCTTTACGCGCGCCGCAAGACCATGGTCGAGCCGGTGTTCGGCCAGATCAAACAACTCGGCGGGCCGCGGATGCGGCATCGCGGCCGGGACAAGGTCAACACCGAATGGACCATGATGGCCGCTGCTCACAACCTGCTCAAATGCTGGCGGCATATGAGCCGGGAGCCCGCCTGCTAAGCCGCTCTGGAGCCGTCCACGGCACATCTCAAAGTTCCGTCTGGTCTGACTCATCGAAATAGCCCCCGCTACCTGAAGCAAGTGGCTGCCCGGCATAGTCGGGATTCTTATTCGCGCGACAGCCTCTGCA
>Ga0307310_10000144_pt1 | contig 19678 bp, 17 predicted proteins | sample ER_DNA_197_FD_194502 | JGI IMG/M metagenome (GOLD analysis project Ga0307310, IMG submission 194502) | Bulk soil microbial communities from the East River watershed near Crested Butte, Colorado, United States - ER_DNA_197 | ecosystem: Environmental > Terrestrial > Soil > Floodplain | place...
CTAAGACCAGGCGCAGCCGGGCTTAGCGGGAGGCGAACCGATGCCGGCGCGGCCGCGAAGCGCCCGTGCCGGCACGGAAGGGAACAACCGCCCCGCGGGAGACACCAAAGGAGTACGCGGGCTTTGCCCGCGTACGTTCACCCGCGGAGCGGGCGTTCCATCGTTCGGGCGAAAGCGAAGCTTTCGCCCGGGTCAGGCTTTTCGCCAGCGGCCGAAGATTAAGCCGCCTAGGGTGAAACCCAGTCCGAATGTGCCGATCGCGAAGCCGCCGATCGCGAGGGACTTTCGCCAGGTCGAGAGTCGCTGCCAGCGGCCGAGCGCCTCGCGTTCCTCACTCGTGAGGGCCTCGCCTCGGCGTTGCTTCCGGATCGCGCCGCCCGCCCGGAGACCGAGATAGAGGTCGTCGAAGATCTCGGAAGACTCTTCGGTCACGCGGATCAGACTATAGCCTCCACCGGCCGTGCTTACACGCGTTTTACACCTCTCTGACCTCCATTACGGAGCGGGTGACGACGATGCGATCGAGCATGGGGCGCCGGTTCTGATCGAGCGCTTCGAGCCGGAACTGATAATCGCGAGCGGCGATCTGAGCCACCGGGGACGGGAGGACCAGCTCGCCCGCGCCGCGCGGTTCCTCCACAGCCTCGACCGGCCCGTGCTGGCGATTCCGGGGAATCACGACATCCCGTACACCTTCCCGGCTCGCTTCACCCACTCGTTTCGGGAGTTCGAGCGCCAGTGGGAGACGACCGAGCCGACCTACTCCTCTCCCACCTTGCACGTCGTCGGCCTCAACTCGGTTCGCCCGTGGCGTCACCAGTCGGGCGGGATCCGCACGGCGCAGCTGGCCCGCGCAGAGGAGCGGCTGAAAGAAGGGCCTGCCGGCGCGTTCCATATCGTCGCGCTCCACCACCACCTGATCGGAGCGCCATGGCGCTCGCGGAAGAAACCGGTCGCCCGCCGCAACCACGTTCTCGGCGCACTCGTCGCGGGCGGTGCCGACCTGATTCTCGCGGGCCACATCCACCAGGCAGCGGTGAGTGAGCGGCGTGAGTTCGAGATCTCCCACGGAGATGAGCATTCGGTAGTCGTCTCGGTCGCGCCCGGCCTCGGCCAGCCGCGCCCGAAGCGCCAGGGAGAGGCGCGCGGCCTCCACCTCTACGAGATCGAGGACAAGTGCCTCCGGATCCAGACGTACGTCTGGCGGGACACGGATTGGGGTCTCACGGCCGAGCGGAGGTTTCCGCGCGGCCGTGAGGCCCTCGAGTCCCAATCGGCGGCCTAGACCCTTGCGGGCGTTCGGCCTCGGCCCGCGTACAGGCGGCCGACGATTGCAACGAGGATCACCGCGACCACGACGCCGATGACGAACGCCACCCATCCACTGGAGATGAGGGCCGCGACGAGCAGGGAGACGATGCCGATCGCAATGGTCAGCAGCCAGCCCATGGGGTCAGACCCCGGATGGAAAAGCCGACCAAGCGCACCGACGATCGCTCCTACGATGATGAACCAGATGAAGTGCATGGACGGTAGATTCCCGCCCGGCTGAGGAGGAAACCTCAGGTTCTTCTAGGTTCGGCTGAGGACCTGGGCCCTTTTGGCCTCGAACTCCTCGTCCGTGAGGATGCCCGCCTTGTGGAGGTCGCTGAGCTTGCTGAGGTTGGCCTCTGCGTCGTTGGCGACCTGGGCGTGCTGCGCCTGCCGCATCATGTCCTCCATCTTCTGCCGGCGCTCGTTGAAGCGGTCGATGCCGAACCCCTTGTCGGGAAACTTCAGGGCATCCGGACCTGTGAGCGGCCGCTTCTGCACGAAGCGGCGGTAGGCAACCACGAGCAGGACTGCGCCGAGGAACGACAAGAGGCCGATTGCCTGGGTTCCGCGCCCCCAGATCCCGATCGCGAGCGCGCCGCCTGCCGCTGATCCGGCGAGCCCGATCGCGACCGTTAGCCAGATCGGCATCGGGTCCGGCCCCGGCACCGCCAGACGGGCGAGCCCGCCGGTGATAAAGCCGAAGAACATGATCAGGACGATCGAGGCGAGCATCGGCGGGAGAGTCTAGGCCGCCGTCGCCGCTGCCGCGAGCAGCTCGCGCCGCAGGTCCTTGATCTCGTCGCGGAGCTTTGCGGCGTACTCGAACCGAAGCTCTTCCGCCGCGGTGTACATCTCTTCCTCGAGCTCGATGATGAGCCTCTCGAGCTCACTCGGCGCCATTCCCTCGACGTCCTTACGCCCGCGACGGCGCTTCGACTTCGGCACGGTCGGCGAATCGAGCGCCAGGAGCTCTGCGATGTCGGACACGCCCTTGACGATCGTCTCCGGCGTGATCCCGTGCTCCTCGTTGTAAGCGATCTGGATCGACCGGCGCCGGTTGGTCTCTCCCACCGCGTCCTGGATCGCCTGGGTCATCTTGTCGGCGTAGAGCAGCACCTTTCCGTTCACGTTGCGCGCAGCGCGGCCGATCGTCTGGATCAGTGACGTGCGGCCGCGGAGGAAGCCCTCCTTGTCCGCGTCGAGCACGGCCACGAGCGACACCTCGGGCAGGTCGAGCCCTTCCCGCAGCAGGTTCACGCCGACGAGCACGTCGTAGTCGCCGAGCCGCAGCTCACGGATGATCTGGATCCGCTCGAGCGTGTCGATCTCGGAGTGGAGGTACCGCGCCTTCACGCCCGACTCGAGCAGGTAGTCCGTGAGGTCTTCAGACATCTTCTTCGTCAGGGTCGTGACGAGCACGCGCTCACCGACTTCCTCGCGGCGGCGGATCTCGTTCAGCAGGTCGTCGATCTGATTCTTCGTCGCGCGCAGCTCGACCTCGGGATCGACGATCCCCGTCGGGCGGATGAGCTGCTCGGCCACCCGCGTCGCATGCCGTTCCTCGAACGGCCCCGGTGTCGCGGACACGAACACCATCTGCGGCACCTTCTCGAGGAACTCGTCGAACCTGAGCGGCCGGTTGTCGAGCGCAGATGGGAGCCGGAAGCCGTAGTCGACGAGTGTCTGCTTGCGCGACCGGTCGCCCTCGTGCATGCCGCCGATCTGCGGGACCGTCTGGTGCGACTCGTCGACGAAGACGACGAAGTCCTTCGGGAAGTAGTCGAGCAGCGTGAACGGATGCGTTCCCGGCGCGCGTCCTTCGAGGATGCGCGAGTAGTTCTCGATCCCGTTGCAGAAGCCGAGCTCCTGCATCATCTCGAGGTCGTACTCGGTGCGCTGGCGCAGCCTGTGGGCCTCGAGCATCTTCCCCTCGATCTCCAGCTCCTTCGTGCGCTGCTCCAGCTCGTGACGGATCTCCGACACCGCGCGTTCGATCGTCGGCTTCGACGTGACGTACTCGGTCGCCGGCCAGATCGCGATGTTGTCGAGCTTCGTGAAGATCTCGCCCGTGAGCGGGTCGAAGTGGCTGATCTGCTCCACCTCGTCGCCGAAGAACGAGATCCGGTACGCGGTCTCCTGGTTCGCCGGCTGCACCTCGACCACGTCCCCTTTCACGCGGAAGCGGCCGCGTCCCAGCATCGTGTCGTTGCGGACGTACTGGGAATCGATGAGCTTGCGCAGCATCAGGTCGCGGTCGTGCTCTTCGCCCACCTCGAGGATGATCACCCGCTCGCGCCACTCCTCTGGCGAGCCGAGCCCGTAGATGGCGGAGACCGAGGCGACGACCACCACGTCGCGGCGGGTGAAGAGCGCCGACGTCGCCGCGAGTCTGAGCCGCGCGATGTCGTCGTTCTGAGAGGAGTCCTTCTCGATGTAGAGGTCGGCCTGAGGCACGTACGCCTCCGGTTGGTAATAGTCGTAGTAGGAGACGAAGTACTCGACGGCGTTGTCCGGAAAGAACTCGCGGAACTCGTTGCAGAGCTGCGCGGCAAGCGTCTTGTTGTGCGCGATGATGAGCGCCGGCCGGCCGACCTTCTCGATCGTCCACGCCATCGTCGCCGTCTTTCCGGTGCCGGTCGCCCCCACGAGCGTCTGCATGCGGTCGCCGGCCTCGAGCCCTTCCGCCAGGGTCGCGACCGCCGTCGGCTGGTCGCCGGTGGGACGATAGGAGGCGGTTGTTTTGAACTCGGCCATTTGGGCCAAGGGTAGCTTCCATGGCCGTCACGACGAAACGACCCGACGTACGTCCGCCGTACGAAGCGTACGCGAGGATCATGGGTGTCTTCGCCGGCGGGCTCGCGGTGGCCGGGGGCGTCGCGCGCCTGCTCGACCGCGACCCGCGCGATCAGACCTGGCTCGATCTGGCGACGCTTTCGATGGCGTCGTTCAAGGCCGCGCGCACGATCGCCCGCGACGATGTCACGAGCTTCATCCGCGAGCCTTTCGTCGAAGGCGACCCGCGGGTGCCCGACCACGAGCGCCCCGTTCAGACCGGCGACATGGAGCAGGCGATCGGTGAGCTCGTCACCTGCAGTCGCTGCGTCGGCACCTGGGCGGCCGCAGGGCTCGCGACCGCGCAGATCCTGGCGCCGCGCTTCGGGCGCATGTTGACCTGGACGCTCGCCGGCGCAGGCGTCAACGATTTCCTGCAGGCAGGGTTCGCCGCGCTCACGCGCAAGGCGAACGACTCTTGATCAGCCGCCGTCAAGCGACCCGGCTAACCTTGGGCGGCCCTCCCCGTCTCTACGACTCGTGCGCCTCCGACTCTTCTTGCTCATCGCCTGCTTCGCCCTGGCGCTCGCCGCGAGCGCCGGCGCATCGGTGTTCCCCTGGCCGATCAAGCCGTTCAACAAGCAGCATCCGATCCGGGCGAACTTCGGCGACCCGCGCACGCGGTTCCTGAACACGATGCTCACCGATGGTCTGCAAGGGCCCGGAACGTTCCTCTTCCACAACGGCATCGACATCGCGGCCCCCGACGGCACGCCCGTCTATCCAGTCATCTCCGGGAAGGTTCGCTATATCGACGACTCCGCGATCTCGGTTCGCACGAAAGGACACGGGGTCTTCCAGTACTTCCACATCATCGCCACCGTCCGCAACGGTGAACACGTGATCGCCGGCCGCACGATTCTCGGCTATGTCATGCGCGCGTACGGCCACGTGCACCTTTCGTGGATCCGCGGGGGCCGTGTCTGGAATCCCCTCGCTCGGGGCGGCATCGCGCCCTACCGCGACCGGACCGTTCCGCAGGTGAGGGCGATCAACGTGCGCCCCGCGGGGTCCTTGCTGTCGTTCGACGAGACCGTGTGCGGCATGGTGTCGATCGTGGCCGCGGCCGACGACACGGCACCGATGGCGGTCCCAGGAGTCTTTGCGAACTTTCCGCTCGCCCCGGCGTTCATGACCTGGTCACTCGCGAGGGTCGGCGGGAGCACCTATGTGCGCGATGTCGCCGCGGCTGACTTCCGTACCACGTTGCCAGCCGCGCACAGCTTCTGGAACATCTACGCGCGCGGCAGCTATCAGAACGCTCCACGCTTCTCGAACCGCCAGTACTTCATGGCGGGACGGTTCCTCTACAACCTTGCGAACCTCGTCGACACGCGTTCCTATCCGAACGGGCTCTACGAGGTGACGGTGCAGGTCAGCGACATGCGCGGAAACAGCTCCGAGGCCGCGCTCCAGTTCAAGATCGAGAACCACGCCGGCACCGAGACCGGCTGCGCTCAGGCGCCGAGCTCGGAACCGTAGGCCTGGCGGTAGATCCGCTTCAGCTGCTCGACCCGCTTGACGTAGGCGCGCGTCTCTGCGAACTGGATCCCCTTGCCGGCACGACGCCAACGGTCGACGTTGTCCTGACCCGCGTTGTAGGCCGCCAGCGCATCCTGCTCGTCGCCGTACTTGTCGAGCAGGTGCCGGAGATACCAGGCGCCGTAACGCACGTTGATCTCCGGGTCGTAGAGATCCTCGACGCGGAACTTCGATCCGCCCGTGTGCAAGGCAATGCCCTTGGCCGTGTCCGGCAAGAGCTGCATCAGACCGATCGCTCCGGAGCTCGACTTCGCGTCGGGTTTGAACTTCGACTCCTGGTAGATGACCGCCGCGAGCAGCGCAGGATCCAGCTGGTAATTGCGCGCGTGCCCGCGGACGATCTGTCCGTACGAGAGCGGATACCAGAGTCGCTCCCACCACCCCGGCTTCGAGGACTGCAGGCTCGTGAACGTCACGATCAAGGCAGCCGCGAGCACGGCGACGCCGAGCAGCCGTTTCACGCGGCGAGCTTGCTCATCACGCCGGCCACGAAAGCATCGAGCTCCTCCAGCGTGCCGTCGTTCACGTACGCGTAGTCGGCGAGCCGCAGCTTCTCGTCGTCCGGGATCAGCCGTTGCTCCCTCGTGTCCGTGACCGGTCGTCGTTCGGCGCGCACCTCCGGGGAAGCCGTGATCACCACCACCACGTCGAAACGCTTGTCGCCCCCCGTTTCGTACAGGAGGGGCACTTCAGTCACCGACACCGCGGGTGGATTCGACTTTTCAGCGAGCTCCTGGCGCCATGCCGAGTGTTCTTGCACCACCTTCGGATGAAGGAGCGTTTCGAGCCATTCGAGCTCCTCCGGATCGTTGAAGACGATGGCCCCGATCGCCTCACGATCCGCACCGTCTGCGCCGATCACCTCGGGGCCGAACCGCTCGACCAGCGCGCTCTGGACCTCGGGATCGCCGCTCAGCAGCCGGTGCACGATCTCGTCACTCGACCTCGTCGCGGCGCCATGACGCCCGAACGCTGCGAGCGCAGCGCTCTTGCCGGCGCCGATGCCGCCGGTGATCGCCACCGCGAGTGGAGGCTTCGCGTTAGTGCTCGTCGGAGACAGGCTCGACGGGAACGGCTGATTCGTCGGCCGCCGCCGGGTCGATCTCGTCACCGACAGCCGCGGACTCGCGCTCGACTGCCTCGTCGCCCGCCGGCGGTGCATCGAGCTCCGGCTTCGGCGCGTCGAGCTCGGGAGCCAGTGGCGCTGAGGCGGAATCGCTGAACACGTCCTCCGACAGGTCGAGGTGAGGCGTCCCCTCGATCGGCCCCTCCGATTCGTCCCGCCGGTCCGCGTCGACCCGCTTCAGCGAGAGCGACAGCCGGCGGCGCTCCGCATCGACCTCGAGGATCAGCACCGGGACCGTGTCGCCCTGCGAGACGACCTCGCGCGGGTTCTCGACGTGATGCTGCGCAAGCTCTGAAATGTGCACGAGACCTTCGACGCCAGGAAGGATCTCGACAAAGGCGCCGAACGTGACGACCTTCGTCACCTTGCCCTCGACGACGTCGCCCTCCTTGTGCTGCTCGAGCACCTGCTGCCACGGATCGGACTGCGTCTGCTTGAGGCCGAGCGAGATGCGCTGGCGCTCGCGGTCGATGTCGAGCACCTTCACCTGGACGGTCTGGCCGATCTCGAGCACCTCCGACGGATGGTTGACATGCGACCACGACAGCTCGGAGATGTGGATCAGCCCGTCCATACCGTCGAGATCGACGAAAGCGCCGAAGTCGACGATGTTGGAAATCTGTCCCTCGACGACGTCGCCCGGGTTGAGCCGGTCGAGGATCGCCTGACGCATCTCCTTGCGCTCGTCCTCGAGGACGGCGCGACGGGAGAGCACGACGTTGTTCCGCGAGCGGTTGAGCTCGATCACCTTGCAGCGGAGCTCCTTGCCCATGAACTCGTCGAGATCCTGGACGCGGCGGATGTCGACCAGTGACGCCGGCAGGAAGCCGCGCACGCCGAGGTCGAGGATGAGACCGCCCTTGACGACCTCGATCACACGGCCGTTCACCGGCTCGCCGGATTCGGCCGCCTGCTCGATCGCCTTCCAGGCGAGCTCGAACCGGGCGCGCTTCTTGGAGAGGATGAGCCTGCCTTCGGCGTCCTCCTTCGTCATCACGAGCGCGTCGATCTCGTCGCCGACCGAGACTTCGTCGGCCGGGTTCACGGAACGCCGAATCGAAAGCTCGGCGACCGGGATCACACCCTCCGACTTGTAGCCGATGTCGACGAGCACCTCGTCCTTGTCGACCCGAACGACCTGGCCGTGGACGACCTCCCCCTCGTTGATCGTCGGGAAGGTCGACTCGTAGTCCGGGATCAGGTCGCCGTCCGGACCGGTGATCCAGACGCCGTCGCCGGCGATTCGCTGTTCGGTTTGCTCGGTGGCCATGAAGCGGCGGTCAGTATAGCCAGGGGCTTGAAATGGCCATCACGTCGCCTCCTGAACGAGAGAGGGCCGGGCGCCGCGTGGCCCGGCCCTCCCCCTTCGATCGGTCGAACCCGGCGGTCAGCCCCCGCCGCCCCCGCCCAGAATCTTCACGCGCGCCACCGATGGGTCGTGGTCGCTCGCCTGGTCCGCGAACTCCGAATTGACATGGAGAACGTCGTAGGCCGACAGCCCTCGCAGCAGGTTGGGGCTGAAGAGGATCTGGTCGAGGACCTGCGAGTTGCCCTCGAAGACGTATGAGTAGCGCTCATTCTGCGGCAACTGATGCATGAGGCTCGTGAGAACGCCGCCGCCTTCGAGGATCTGGGTGGTTTCCGAGAACTCGAAGTCGTTGATGTCACCGAGCACGACGAGATTCGCCTTCAGCTCCGCGGCGGTGACCTGCCTCGCGAAGCCATTCACCGACGCCGCCTGCTCGTGCCGCTTCGGAGCCGAGCTCTGGACAGGCGGCTGGAAGCGCCCGAAGAGCGGATCGTCGCCGCCCTTGGAGCTGAAGTGGTTCGCGACGACGATCAACGTCTTGTCGAACCAGGTGAACTCACCTGCGAGCGGCTTCCGTGTCGCCTCCCAGGCGGGATTCAGCGGATCGACTCGTCCCGGACTGAGAGTCAGGTGCGCGCGGCCGCCCTGCCGGATGACGCTCGTCGGCGTCGTGGAGTCCCCACCCGGGCGATCGACGAACGCGAGCCCGCGATCGGTCCGGAAGAGGAAGCCGGGACGGATGTTCCCGCCCGGTGCGCCCCCGTCCTGGTCGTCGACCGGGTCGATCTGCCGGTAGTCGTAGTGCGGCCCTCCGGCTGCGTCGATGGCCGCGATCAGCAGACCCCAGGTCACCGAGGCGTCGACGACAGGGCTCGCGGTGCCGCCGGCCACACCGTCGTTGTCCTGGATCTCCTCGATCGCGATCAGGTCGGGCGAGCGCAGGTTGTTCACGATCAGCCCGGCCAGCCGCTGGAGCTTCGAAGGAGGATCGGTCGGCGCGAGATTCTCGACGTTGAACGTCGCAACCGCCAGCTCGTTCTCCCGAGGTGAGGCGGTGACCTCTCGCTGGAGTCCCGCGTCCACCGCCGTCAGCGGCTGCGTAACCGCGACCTTGTAGTTGGCGAAGTCGTACGTCATGACGCCGACTGCCGCGGTGCTGAAGTGATCGGCGACGTTCACTGCGGGTGTCGGCAGGAACAGATCGTCGAGCATGACGCGTTCGGGATTGAAATCACCAGCGCGAACGACGATGCCACCCCGCGCCGTCCGGATGCCTGCTCCCGCGCCGTCATCGGGGAGTACGAGAATCTCGCCGAAGCTGTTGCGGGGACCGACGACGACCGGCGCGTTCACCTGGACGAGCATGCTCTCGAGCGACTCGTAGAAGTCGATGCCGTCCTGGGCGGGGTCGAAGACGTTGCTCGTCTCGACGTTTCCTGTCGTGGCGTCGTCCTCGATCGTCTCGGTCGGAGGCACTCGACCGCCGGCTCCGATCACGGTCGCCGCTGGTAGCGGTGCCGTACCGAGCACGGTCACGCCGAGACCCGGCGAGGCCAGCTCGGTGATGGTCAGGTTGTCGAACGCGCTGCTCGACGGGTCACAGGTCGGACTGCAGCCCGCACGGAACTCGGACACCGTCCCACGCACCTGGACGAGATCCCCAACCGCGACCGCGTTCGCGACGGTCGAGCCGAAGACGAGGATCGCCTCGGAGGTCGCAGGGTCTGCGTCGGGGCTTGGATCCTGTACCCAGACGTTCGAGCCGCGCTCCGCGATGACGACGCCCTCCACCTTCACCAGCTGCCCGGCGTAGGGGGAAAGGTGTCCGGCTCCCTGCACCTGGCTGATCTGCGTCAGCGCCAGCTCGGTCGTGAAGCCGAAAGTGTAGTCCGCCGCCATGTTGTCGGGCGGATCGTTGCTGTCGACGTCGCTAACAGCGGCGGCGGCGATCGTGACCGTGCAGCTCTCGTTCAGTGCAAAGTCCGTGTCGGGGTCCAGCGTGTACGTCGACGGCCCGCCGCTAACGCTCGCGGTGTGGGTCCCGCTCGAGGAGCACGAGATGGAGAACCAGGCTCCGGTGACGGAGACGTCCTCGCTGAACGTGATCGTGATGTTCGAGTCGTGGGACACGTCGGACGCGCCCGCCTCCGGTGAGGTCGAGCTCACGCGCGGTGCTTGATCGGCGTCACAGAAGTGCACGTTCGAGCTGTTGCGAGGCGCCGTGGCAGCCGCGGAGAAGTCGGCTGCGTTGTCGTTCGTGTCGTCGCAGCCGGCGGAGTTGCGCTGCGCTGACGTCGTGTTGGAAGGCGCGGGCGCAGGCGCCGAGCCTTCGAAGAAGTTCGCACCCCCGTAGCCGACGAGATCGATGATCCGGGCCTGCGCGGCAGCGTCGCACGGCGTCGAGCCGCCGTTGCAGCCCAGGGAGGTGGTACCCGTGACGAGCGCCACCTTGCCCGCGGTTCCGCTCATGTTGATCGGAGTCGCGTCGGTTCCGTCCGGAGCGGGCAACGGAGCTCCGATCGCGGCCTGTGAAAACTCACGTACGAGGAAGTAGCGGTGCGGCTGGATCGAGCCCGTAAGCTCGGTCAACTGGCCCGCGTTCGCCCCCAACGCGCCGGTGCCCGCCGCGCTCGCGTACTGAATCGAGAGCCCGTCGAGCGGCACGGCAGTGTCGCCGGGGTTGAAGAGCTCCACGAAGTCGTGCGTATGTGAGGCGCCTGCGTTTCCGCCGCCCCCGTAGATCTGACTGATGACGATGCTGCCGGCGACGGCGCCTGCTCCCTGCACGCCCCCTGCAACCGCGATGACGAGCGCAACAAGCATGCATGCGCCCAGGCGAAAACGTGCGTTCACTGTGCCTCCCCTGTTTCGACACGGCCTCTGCGGCCTCGGCCAGGGCGCGATCCTATCGGGCCTTCCGCTCGCGGTTCAACAGGCGCATGGTTACGACTTGGCTTCGCTCCAATCGTCGCCCACCCCTATTTCCACGGCCAGCGGCGGATCCAGCGGGTAGGCCGCACACATTTCCTCGCGTACGAGCTCCCGCACCGGTCCCACCTCGGCCTCGGGCACCTCCAGCAGCAGTTCGTCGTGCACCTGAAGGACGAGCCGCGCGCCCCGGCCCTCGTCGCGCAGGCGGCGATGAATCGCGATCATCGCCTTCTTGATGATGTCCGCGTTCGAGCCCTGCATGACGAAGTTCACGGCGAGCCGCTCGCCGAGCGAGCGGGTCGCCCTGTTCGACGCGCGGATCTCCGGGGTCGGGCGGCGCCGGCCGAGCAAGCTCGTCGCATAGCCGTCGCGCTTCGCCTGCTCGATCGTCCGCTGGATGAAGTCCTGCACGAGCGGGAAGCGCGCGAGGTACGCGTCGATGTACGCCTGTGCCTCGTCGCGCGGAATCTCGAGATTTTCGGAGAGACCAAATGCCGAGATCCCGTAGACGATCCCGAAGTTGATCATCTTGGCGATCGAACGATCGCCGGACGTCAATTCAGACGGGTCCTTGCCCAACACCTCGACCGCCGTGGCGGTGTGGATGTCGTCGCCGCGCGCGAAAGCCTCACGCAGCTTCGGCTCCCCGGAAACGTGCGCGAGGATGCGCAGCTCGATCTGTGAGTAGTCGGCGGAGAGGAGCCGCGAACCGGTCTCGGGGACGAACGCGGATCGGATCTCCTTCCCGAGCTCGGTGCGAATCGGGATCGCCTGCAGGTTCGGGTTCGTCGTCGAGAGGCGGCCCGTCGATGCCACGGTCTGGTTGAACGTCGTGTGCAGGCGCCCGTCGTGTTCGGAGAGGAGCGAGGGCAGCGGTCCGAGATACGTGTTCAGGAGCTTCGAGTACTCGCGCCACTCCTCGATCACCGGCACGATCTCGTGCTCGCCACGGATGCTGCGCAGCACGCGCGTGTCCGTCGAGTAACCCGTCTTGCCCTTGCGACCCGGCGTCAGCTGGAGCTTCTCGAAGAGGATCCGCGCAACCTGCTGCGTCGAGCCGATCATGAACTCCTCGCCGGCGAGCTCGTAGGCCTTCGCCTCGAGCTCCTCGACGCGGTCGGCGAGGCGGGCGGTGATCTCGCCCATCCGGTACGTGTCGATTTTGACGCCGGCGTCCTCCATCGCTGCGAGGACGGCAGTGAGTGGGAGCTCGATGTTGCGATACAGATCCTCGGCGCCGCGCTCGCGGACTCGGTCGAGCATCGTTGCCGCCAGTCGCCGTGGTGTCTCGGCGTGGCGCACGAGTGCGGCGGTCTCGTCTTCAGTCGCAGGAGTCGGAATCGGCTCGACGCCGTACTCCTGCGCGAGATCGTCGAGCTCGTACGCTGCCCGCCCCGGCTCGATCAGGTACGCGAGCAGCATCGTGTCCTCCGCCGGTTCCATCGTGAGCCGCGGCAAAGCCTTGAAGTCGTGTGCGATGAGCTCCGCGTCGTCGAGGCGGCGCTCGAGCCCCGGCTCCCAGTCGCCGATGATGACGCCGTCTTCCCGAGCGAGCGCAAAGCGCCCGTCGTGGATCGCGAGCGAAGCGCGCGAGCGTACCTCCGGCAGCTCGCCCTCACGCCACGCGACCTCGGTGCCCTGCACGCGCATCGGCTGTGCAGGGACCGCCTCGTCGAGGATGTCGACGCGCCCGAGCAGGTTCCGGAACTCGAAGCGCCTGAACATCTCCCGGAGCTCCGAGCGGTCGGGCGGAAGGAGCACGAGCTCGGCCGGATCGCAGTTGAGCTCGAGATCTCGCCGCATCGTCGCGAGCTGCTTCGACTGCCGCGCCTGGTCCGCGTACTCGGTGACGTTCTTTCGGCGCGCAGGCGACAGCTCGTCCGCATGCTCGATCACTTCCTCAAGCGACCCGTACTGTGCGATCAGCTGTCCGGCGGTCTTGTCGCCGATGCCGGGAATCCCCGGGATGTTGTCCGACGTGTCACCCTTGAGCCCGATGAAGTCGGGGATCTGGTCCGAGCGGATGCCGTAGCGAGCTTCGACGCGGTCCGGGGTGTACACCTGCACGTCCGAGACGCCACGCGGAGTCATCATCAGGCTGACGTTGTCGGAGACGAGCTGAAACGCATCACGATCGGTCGAGACGATCGCGGTCCGGATCCCCGCTTCGTCGGCGCGGGTCGCGAGCGTCGCGATCACGTCGTCTGCCTCCCACCCTTCGAACTCGAGGTTGCGGTAGCCGAACGCCTCGACGATCGGGCGGAAGTACGGGAACTGCTCGGAGAGCAGGTCTGGCGTCGGACGGCGGTCGGCCTTGTAGTCACCTGCCACCTCCAGCCGCTCGGCCGGGCGCGTGTCCCACGCAACCGCAACCCCCTTGGGCTTGTAGTCGGACAGGAGCTTGAAGAGCATGTTCGTGAACCCGAGAAGCGCATTCGTCGGAAAGCCTTCCGTCGTCGCAAGCTCCTCGGGCAGCGCGAAGAACGCCCGGTAGGCAAGGTTGTTGCCGTCCACGAGGAAGAGCTCGGCATCGCGGACCGGCGCATCGTCGAGCTGCAGCTCGGCGCCTGTCAGGGTCTTCGGCATCGACGCCAACGCTATCGTCCGCCGCCGATGCGAGCGCTCCAAATTCATCCACTTTCCGAGACCCACCTGTCCGGTGCTGCAGGGTTGCTGGCAGAGCGGCACGCCCGCCACCGCGCGGCGGAGGCGCTCCTTCCCGAAGGCGGGGACTTTCGGGCCCACATCGAGCGAGCGCTGTCTGCCGACGGGGCTACCGGCGCTGCCGCGCTCCTCGACGGTGACGTGGCTGCCTACTTGATCGGCTCGCCCCAAGACGACGGATCGAGCGAGGTCGGGCTTGCGGGCTGCGCTGCGCGTGAGCCCGAGCTGATCCGGGATCTCTACGAACACCTTGCAATGGACTGGGTGGCCGCGGGCCTCGACCGCCATCGCGTCTATGTCCCCGCCGCCGATGCCGGCCTGGTCGACGCGTGGTTCAGGCTCGCGTTCGGCCTCCAGTTTACGTATGCGGTCCGTGAGACGTTCCCGGAATCCCCGGTGGACGCCGGTCTGGAGATCCGCGAGGGCCGCGCTTCGGACCTCGATGCCGTAGCGGCGCTGGAGCGTGCGTTCAGCGACCACTTGCGCGCAGCTCCGAGCTTCTCGGGCCGAGTCGTCGCGAGCGACGAAGAGGTGCGAGCGGATTGGGCGGACACGTGGGACGACGAGGGATTCACGCACTTCGTCGCGGAGCGAGGCGGCCACGTCGTGGGCCATGTGCTGCTCTATCGCCGCGAAGGCGGCGACCTGCGGATTCCAGAGGGAAGCATCGACCTCGCGCTCGCGACGACGCATCCGGACGTGCGCGGCTCGGGCGTCGGTCGCGCACTGATGGCACACGCGATGCGCTGGGCGCACGAGAGCGGTTACCGGGCGATGACGATCGACTGGCGTGTCGTGAATCTCCTCGCGGATCGCTTCTTCACGGCCCGGGGATTCCGGCCGACCTTCTTTCGGCTCTACCGGCACCTGCCGTGAAACGCGTCCCGCTGCTGGCCGGCTCACGGCTCGTGGTCGTGACCGCCGAGGACGACGCGCTCGTGCTGCGGCCGCCTCCACCGGGCGACTCCGTCGCCGACGTCGGCGCAGCGGTGCGCGACGCGTTGCGCTTCCCGCTCGCCGGCCAGCCACTCGAGGCAATCGTGTCCCGTGGTGCACGCGCGACGATCGTCGTCGAGCCACCGGCCCTCCCCATTCCGGGCGTCGAGCGCGATCCGCGACACGCCGCGATCGCCGCCGCAGTTGCCGAGCTCGAGCGGCTGGGAATTCCAACGGGCTACCAGACATTGCTCGTCGCCGGCGGGCTCGCTCGGCGCGCGGGCGGCGACCGGCTCGAGACGCTGGTCTCGCCGGAGTTCGCACGCCGCTTTCACGGTCACGTCGAAGTGCATGACGTCGAGCGCGAGGATCTCGTGGACGTTGGCAGCTTGGGCTCGATCCCCCTGCGCGTGCATCCGTCTCTTGCACGCACCGACCTGGTTGTCGTCGTGACGGCAGCCGAGACCGTTCTGCACGGCGGCCCGGCGGCGCTCGTCGGCTCGGCCGGCAAGGAGGTGCTGCGCGCCGCCGGTGCGTACTCGTTGCTCGAGACGTCGGCATCGCAGGGCTGGCGCCTGGGCCTCGAGCTCGAGCGCGCCCTCGTGCGGCGCGTGCCGGTCATCGGCGTCTCACTCGTCCTCAACCATCCGAGGCTCGGGGGCACGCTCGGCGGCTACCCCTATGAGGCCGAGGCGCTGGAGCGGGTTGTCCGCTCACCGTTCCGTCACATCTTCCGCGCCCTGCCCGGCCCACTCCGCGCGTATGTCTTGCGCTCTCTCCCGCTCGAACGTTCTGTGGCAGGCGTCTTCGCGGGCCCGCCCTCGGTTGCGCACACCGAAGCGCTGCTGCGCGGGGTCGAGCTACGTGGGATCACGCTCGACCGCGAGCTCGACGCCGTCTGCATCGGCATCCCACGCACGACTCCCTACCTGCCTCGCGAGCGGCCGAACCCCCTCCTGGGCGCGCATCTCGGGCTCGGTCTCGCACTGCGCCTCTGGCGCGACTCGTTTCCCGTCGCGGACGGCGGTACGGCGATTCTGTTTCACCGCTTCCAACGCCACTTCGCGCATCCCACGCAACAGCCGTACCGGACGTTCTTCGCCGCGACACGAGCCGTAGGCCCCGACGAGACGGCGCTCGCCGAAGCGGAGCGTGCAGCAGGTGGCGACGTGCGTGCGCTCGAGGCATATCGTGCGGGCCGGTCGTGCCATCCGCTGCTGCCCTTCGTCGATTGGGACGCCTGCCGACCCGCACTCGACCGCCTCGGACACGTCATCATCGCCGGCTGCCGCGACCACGGCGCCGCTCGTCAGCTTGGCTTCGTGCCCACCCACGGAGCGGGCGCGGCATTGACGATGGCCCGCGGCTGGACCGAGCGACCGCCGCGCATCGGTTTCCTGCTCGCGCCGCCCTATTTTCCGATTCGAGTCAGCCGAACCGAGACCTAGAGGATCTTCGAGAGGAACTGCTTCGTGCGATCTTCTCGCGGATTGTCGAAGAAGTGCGAAGGAGGCCCCTCTTCGATGATCCTGCCGTCGTCCATCATCACGACCCGATCGGCCGCCTCGCGCGCGAAGCCCATCTCATGCGTGACGACGATCATCGTCGTCCCCATTTCGAACGCCAACGCCTTCATGACGTCGAGCACTTCGCCGATCACCTCGGGGTCGAGCGCGCTCGTGGGCTCGTCGAAGAGCATCAGCGCCGGCTTCATGGCCAGCGCGCGTGCGATTGCCACGCGCTGTTGCTGACCCCCGGACAGCTTCCCCGGGTAGACGTTCCGCTTGTCCGCGAGGCCGACGCGAGCGAGCAGCGCTTCGCCTTCCTTGACGGCGACCGCCTTGCTTATCTTGCGAACACGAACGGGCGCCTCGATGATGTTCTCGAGGGCGGTCATGTGCGGAAAGAGGTTGAAGCGCTGGAAGACCATCCCGATCTCGCACCGCTGCCTGGCGATGTTGTTCTCGGTGTCCTCGACGATCCGCCCCTTCTCCTCGCGGTAGCCGATGAGATGGCCGTTCACCTCGATCCGGCCGGAATCGATCTTCTCGAGGTGGTTGATGCAGCGAAGGAACGTCGACTTTCCCGATCCGGAGGCGCCGATGATGCAAACCCGCTCGCCGTTCTTGACGGTGAGGGAGATACCCTTCAAAACCTCGAGGCGGCCGAAGCTCTTGTGCACGTCTTCGGCGAACATGACGTTGCCGTCTTCCGTCACCGCGCGCCTCTCGCCCAGGCGCCCACGGGCGCCCAGGCCTCGAAGACACGCTCCCTGAAGCTGAGCTCGTCACCCCGCTCGCTGGTGGCTAGCTTCCGTTCGATCTGCGCCTGGATCACGCTCCACACGGTCGTGAGCACGAGATACCAGAAAGCAACCGCGAGAAAGTACTCGACCGGCTTGAATGTCGTCGAATAGCGGATCTCCGCGTCGCCGAACAGTTCGGTCACACCGATGAAGAAGACGAGTGAGGAGTTCTTCATCATGCTGTTGAACTCGTTGCCGAGCGGCGGAATGATGAAGCGCGTCGCCTGTGGCAGGACGACCCGCCACATCGCCACCCGGTGCGGCATACCCAGAGACTTGGCGGCCTCCATCTGGCCCTTGTCGACCGAGTCGATTCCCGCGCGGATGATCTCGCGCATGTACGCACCCTCGTTGAGACCGAGCGCGAGGATGCCGGCAAAGGCTGCGCCGTCCATCACGAATACCCCGAAGTTCACGGTGCGTGGGATCAGGTTGAAGCCAAAGAGCAGATTCGCGCCGAAGTAGACGAAGAAGATCTGGACGATGAGCGGCGTACCACGGAAGATGAGCACGTACACGCCCGAGAGCAAGCGCAAAGGCAGGAACCTCGACATGCGCATGAACGCGAGGATCAGTCCGAGGACGACCCCCAAGATCTGCGCGAGCACTGAGATGTAGATCGTCCTCCAGAGCGCGAGAACGAACACATGGTCAGGGTGGAAGATCCGCTGCCACAGGATGTGCCAGTCGAGAGCGGCGACGAGCATCCCCTTACTTCAGCTTCGCGACCGCCCCCGCGAGCTTCCACCTGGTCAGGATCGTGTTCATCGTCCCGTCGGCATAGATCATGTCGATCGCCTTGGTCACCGCCGACTGAAGCTCCGTATTCGACTTGTTGATCGCAATACCGATCGAGATCGGATTGACGGGCGTGCCTCCGAGTGAGAATGCGTCTGGCGTCTTCTCGATGTAGTACGCCACGACGGGGGCATCTCCGAAGTACGCATCGACGCGGCCGGTTCGAAGCGCGTTCGCCGCATCGGTGTCCTTCGGGAAGGTGACGACCTTGATCGCCTTCTTGCCCTGGGAAGTGAGCCGCTTGCTCTGTGCATCGAGGAAGTCCTTGTTCGTCGTGCCGGTCTCGACCGATGCGGACTTGCCGGCCAGGCTGTCGATGCTGGTGATGTTCTCGGGATTGCCCTTCTTGACCATGAAGGACTGCCCGACCTTGAGGTAGTCGACGAACGCCACCTGCTTCCGCCGCTCAGGCGTGTCGTTCATCCCCGAGATGACGGCATCACATTTCTTCGCAAGTAGCGCCGCGATGATTCCGTCGAAGCCGGTGTTGTCGAAGCGCGCCTTCACGCCCATCTTGTCGGCGATGTAGTTGCCGATGTCGATGTCGGACCCTTCTGGCGTAGTCGTGCCCTGCTTGTACGACTCCTCGGGTGGGTACGTGATGTCGCTGCAGAAGACGAGCTTGCCCGCGCTCGCGATCGAGGCCGGCGCGGTGATCGACGCACCACTGCCGGCGGTGGTCGCGGTTGTCGACTCGCTGCTCTTCTTACTGCTGCCGCCGCAACCGCTGCCGGCGAAAGCCAGGATAAGCACGATCGCGCCTGCCAGCACAAAGGTCTTCGAGCGGAACACGGGAGCTCCTTTCGCTAATCGGTCTCCCCAAGATACGTCTTTCGCACCTGCTCGTTCCGGAGAAGCGCCTTCGCGTCGTCCGCGAGCGCCACCTTGCCGGTCTCGAGGACGTAGCCGCGGCTCGCCACCTCGAGCGCCATCATCGCGTTCTGCTCGACGAGCAGGATCGTCGTGCCCTGTTGGTTGATCTCCACGATCGTCTCGAAGACCCGCTCGACGAAGATCGGAGCCAGCCCCATCGACGGCTCGTCCAGTAGGAGCAGCCTCGGATGGGCCATGAGCGCGCGGCCAATCGCGACCATCTGCTGCTCGCCGCCGGAGAGGGTTCCCGCGCGCTGCTGCTTTCGTTCCGAGAGCCGGGGAAAGAGCGCGTAGACCCGTTCGAGGTCGCTGCGAAGCTCCAACCGGTCACGGCGCTGGAACGCGCCCATCTCGAGGTTCTCGAGCACGGACATGCGCGGGAAGAGCTTGCGGCCCTCGGGCGACTGCGAGATGCCGAGCCGAACGACGTCGTGCGGCGGTTCGCGGGTGATGTCCTTGCCGCGAAACATGATCGAGCCACGCCGAGGATGGTTGAGCCCGTTGATCGAGCGGAGCATCGTCGACTTTCCGGCGCCGTTCGCGCCGATCAGAGTCACGATCTCGCCTTCGTGCACCTCGATCGTGATGCCCTTCAACGCCTCGATCGAGCCGTAGTAGGTGTGCACCTTCTCGACCGTGAGCAGCGCGCCGTTCTGCGAGGACGTCGTCACGTCGTCGTCGCCGCCTTGCCGAGGTAGGCCTCGATCACGCGCTCGTCGCGCTGGATCTCCGCGGGAGTGCCCTCGGCGATCTTCTCCCCGTAGTCGAGGACCGTCACGCGCTCGGAGACACCCATGATCACCTTCATGTCGTGTTCGATGAGCAGGATCGCAATCGGGCGGTCCTGCTGCAGCTTGCCGAGAAACTCCGTGAAGCGGACGGTCTCCTGCGGGTTCATGCCCGCCGTCGGCTCGTCGAGCAGGAGCAGCTTCGGCTCCGTCGCGAGGGCACGCGCGAGCTCGAGCCGGCGCTGGTCGCCGTAGGAGAGGTTCTCTGCGAGCTCGTCGTCGACGCGGCCGAGGCCGGAGTAGCGGAGGAGCTCGCGCGC
>Ga0307310_10000146_pt1 | contig 19613 bp, 21 predicted proteins | sample ER_DNA_197_FD_194502 | JGI IMG/M metagenome (GOLD analysis project Ga0307310, IMG submission 194502) | Bulk soil microbial communities from the East River watershed near Crested Butte, Colorado, United States - ER_DNA_197 | ecosystem: Environmental > Terrestrial > Soil > Floodplain | place...
GAGCTGGCGGCGGTGTCCGTGGCAGTCGTCGCGCTTTCGGTCGAGCTCGCGGCAGCGTCGGTGGCAGACGTGGCGCTCGCGGCGGTGGTCGTAATCGGGTCGGCCATCCGTATCCCCCTTGTGTATTCCTCTTTTGCAGTAGTCCAGCTAGCAACACCTAGCCGAGCGCTTTGGGTTGCAAACTCGGTAAACAAGCGTGTTGTTTCGCGGTTTGTCGCCTAGGGAAGACAACTCAGTACTCCCACCCGCCCTTCAACTGCGGCAGGTTCAAGTGGCACGAAAGTCGAGGATCGCCCCGGTCCTGATCGTCGATAAAGATGACGAAGCTCGTCGCGAGCTGGCGGCTCTTCTCGGCGACGCCGGATACCCCGTTGTCGAGGCCACCAGCGGGGAAGAGGCGATACGCATCGTGCGCGAGCAGGATCTTTCGCTCGCATTACTCGAGGTCGCCCTCGAAGACGTCTCCGGTTACGAGGTTTGCCGGACGATTCGCGAGGAGGTGGGACAGGATCCGCGTGTCATGTTCATCTCCGGTGACCGAGCGGAGTCCCACGACCGCGTTGCCGGACTGATGATCGGGGCCGACGACTACGTCGCGAAGCCGTACGCCGCCGACGAGCTGCTGGCGCGCGTCCGGGCGCTCCTGCGACACAACCAGCGTCCCCTGGTGCCCGCGAGTGGGTTGACTGCGCGTGAACAGGAGGTCCTGGCGCTGCTCGCGGAAGGGCTCGCGCCCGATGAGATTGCCGGCCGTCTCTACATCAGCGCCCGGACCGTGGGGACGCACATCGAGCACGTTTTCCGGAAGCTCGGCGTCAGGACACGTGCGCAGGCCGTTGCGGTCGCATTCCGGGAAGGTCTTGTCGAGCTACCGCCCTGACCCGGCAGGCAGGCGCAGCCGCCGCTAACCCAGAAGCCGTAGCGTCAGATTGGCCGAAAGCCCCTGTTGTAGGAGCTGGAGCGCCGCATCTTCGGCAACCTCGACCTGCGCCGCGAGAAGTAGCGCCTCACAGGGCGCTGCGCCGGCATCGAGGAAGGACCTCAGGCGACCGCGCAGCAGACATTCAGCCTCGGGCGCCGTCAGTTGTTCGAATTCCGCCGCAGTCACCGCCACTCCTTGTTTCAGATCCGCCGGGCTGCGATATCGGCCGAAGTCGTGACTCAGACGCTCCCCCGTTTGGGTGGGGAGCGGGAGGCCTGTAGAGTCAAATGGTGGACTCCCGCGAGGATCGAGTGGCGAAGAACGAGGCCATGCATCGCGCGGTCAATCGAGAGATCGAGCACGTCGCGGAGGACCTTGGCGAGCGCGGTGCCGACGCGATCGAGGTGCTGTGCGAGTGCGGCCAGCCCGGATGCACGTCGCTGCTTTCGCTCACAATTGGAGACTACGACCGCGTCCACCGCCAACGCGATCGCTTCATCGTCGCCCAGGGGCACGTGGACCTCGAGCTCGAGCGGGTCGTTGAAGAGGCTGAGGAGTACCTTGTTGTCGACAAGTTCGGCGAAGCGGAAGCAACTGCCAAAGAGGAAGAGCGGCGGGAAGGCACGAGCTAGCTCAGGGCGTAGGGCAACCCCTGGGCAGACTTGCCTTAAGCGCAATTGAGGGTAGGAGCCAGGGCGGCGAGGGCGAATCGCGGAGAGCCGGGACGGTTTCCTAAGAGAGTCGCAGTTCTTCTCTCTCCCCCGTCCCGGCATTCTCGTATGTGGGTACCTGCGGTTCGACCCCAGCCGGACGAACAAGAAACCTTGTCGAATACGGGGCGTTCTCGATGGGCCGGGCAGGTCTCGAACCTGCGACCTTGGGATTAAAAGTCCGGCGGAAACACTGGTGCCAAACAGCAGCGGAAGGAAAGTGGCTGCAACGAACGTGAACTGACTATGCGGCGAACTGCGACTAACAGCAGGTCGCGGAGACAACCTCGTACTCTCATCGGTACTCCCCGCTGGGTCCTGCAACGTCTGATGAGAGCACACTCGCCCAGCCGACCGGCGCTTCCTCAGGCGGCGATGGCGATGCAGCGGGCGAGGATGTCGGGCAGGTCCCGCAAGAAGTGACGTTTCTTCTCGGGGATCGCATCGAGCACCCGCAGCTCCTTGAAGACGTGTGCGAAAGGGCCGAGGCGCTGCGCCAGCTCGAAGGTCTCGCGAAGCTCACCCGGTTGCCCCCACGGTTCGAGGTAGGCGTCACGCAGACGCGTGAACCAGGGGTCGCCTCGCGCCTGGCCTTCCATCTTCTCCAGGTGCAGGAAGGTGACGAAGAGCGTCAGGAAGGGGTGCGAGATGCAGGAGTCGCCCCAGTCGAGGATCCTGGCTACGCCGTTGTAGGAGCAGACGTTGTTGCCATGCAGATCGTCGTGCTGCATCGTCTCGGGGACGCTGGCCGCGGCCAGCTCGTCGCAGAGCCGAGCGAAGCCTGGCCCGAAGGCGCGTAACCGCGCATAGTCGGCAGCAGATAGCGGCAGGTCGTGCGCGAGCATCTGCTCGTACAGCGAGGGAGCGCCGGCCAGGCGCCGGTCGGGGACGCCCGCATCGAGATGCTCCGCGACGTGGGCGGTTTCTCCACGTTGGAGCTCCGCGTAGGCAGGCAGGAGCGACAGCCACGGCTCAGGGCCGACGCCGAACCCAAGCCGCTTCCCGCCATCCGCGAGCAGTAGCCAGCCGCGCTCCCCGTTGTGGGCGAGCACCTCCGGTAGTAGTCCCGGCCAGCGGCTTGCCAGGGCCGCGGTGAGGCGGGGCTCAAACGCCTGCACGGGCGCACAGACCTTCACCCAGGCTAGACCGCTCCCCATCGGCACCTGCCAGACTGACCCCACGGTCTCTTATGGACAAGCTCGAGCGGGCCCGTCAACTCAACGTGCCCGGCGATCCAGGCCTCCACTTCTCGCAACCGCAAGACGTAAGGATGCTCCGTCTCGCGAGCAGAACACAACGCAGTGCGGCCCCCGCTCGCTTGCGACATTCGCCAACGCTGGCCCAGGCAAGGTCGCCCCAGTGCGACGCTTGAATTAGCCAGGCACCTTGCGGACGAGCGTCACGAACGTCAACCGCACCTTCCCGACGCGTCCGGTGACCTGCCAGCAGCCGGCTCGCGGAAACGTGACACCGGATGCCCAAAAGGATCCTCGAAAACCCGGAACCGCGCCCGAGTTGACCCGTGCGCGAAGCGGGCGGGACGGGCCATCGAGTCGCTGGCCGCCAATTCTGAGGAGTTTTGGCGGAACGTGGACCCCCCACCACGGGAACTTCATCCAAATCGAGCCATCCGTATTGACGAAACGCGGGTCCACGAGGATCACCCCGTGTGGCCAGAGCAGGGTGAAGAGCTTCCCGTTTCCGTACCAGTTTGGGCTTGCCGTTGTTCCCGGTGGATGGCTGCCGTTTGGGAGGGTCACACCACACGCCGTGCGCCCAGGCGCACCCTGGCCGGGCGCAACGAAAAGGGCTGCGCAAACACCGATCCCCGCAAGGACGGACTGACTGTGCCGCGTTCGCACCATCTGCAACTTTACCTCGTCGCACGCGGATCGACGTAGGTCGCAGGTGACATTCCCGCACGCCGGCGCACCGGACCTTTGTCGCAACTCCGAACTGACCGGCTCAGTGGCGACCCACCTGACTGTTTTGGCTGTTTCGCCCTGATCGACGTGTTCGGAGATTGCGTCGTCCGTAGCCGAGAGTGGAGGCGTGGGCTGGGAACGTCGAGCTGGCGGGCGGCTCGAGCTCATCCTGAGAGGCCGTGGCGATGTGTTTGGCGGACACCGGTGCGGGGTGGTGTCGTTTGGATGAGCTCTGTCCGCCGGCGCAGGCGTTCTCGACTGTCCGTTGACTGACTCTGGCTGCACCCTGCCCATATGGCAGGAACAGCCAATGCCATGTAGGCGGCTCGCGTCATCGCTGTGACATCGTCGTCGACAGCAGCGCCGCCGCGGTTTCAGCCGCTGTCCCGCATACCGACGAGGCGCGCAGAACCCGAGTAGCTTGCGCCTAATGAACGACGCGCACCGCCCCCTGGAGACGTCGATCACCCTGGTGCTCGAGCACGTCGATCCCGAACTCTCCCGCGCGCACCGCGAGCTCTATCCGGAGCGGATCCCAGAGCAAATCCCGTTCTCGCTGACGCTTCATTACCCCTGGCTGCCAGCAGCCGAGGTGACAGACGCCGTGCTCGAGCGACTGCGGTCCTTCTTCGCAGAGAGGCCGGCGCTGGACTTCCAGCTGACGCAGGTGACGGAATTTCCCGGTGTGGTTGCCTACGCGGTGCCTGAGCCCGACGAAGAGCTCCGCGCGACGATGCGTGCGCTTTGGGCGATGTACCCCCAGTGCCCGCCCTATGGCCGGCCGGGCTTCGACCCTCCGCCACACGCGACGCTAACCCGGTACGCAAACCCGGAGAACGCAACCTTTGAACAGGCGAAGGAGCGCGTGGAGCCCTTGCTCCCGGTTCGGTGTCTGGTTACCGAAGCCACGCTCCAGGAGGAGTACGAGATCGACCGTATGCGCATTCGGGCGACCTTTCCCCTCAGCGGGTAAATGCGAGATACGTTGCGACATCGATGGTTGGCGCTGCTTTTCGTCGCCGGCCTCACCGGGTGTGGATCAGGCGATCCACGTTCGACTACTACGGCGAACAGCCCTCACTCGCAGCTGATCCGACAAGACGACTACGGAGAGACGTGGCCGTTCGGGCCAAATGAGGGCCTGCTCCGCTGTCGAGCCACCGGCGACCAGCGGATCGTCACGCTCGAAATCGAAGACGTGGAGTATGCGGTGAACGAGGCCGCAAGACGGCACGGCGCGGCAGACCTACGCTTGATTCTCGCAACCGACCACGGCGGAATCCCCCTCGACTACTCGCCAGTGCTCGACGATGGGCTGCGGCTCTGCGAGTGAGAGCCGAGAGCTCAAGACGGTGGTCGTGCTGGTGCTGCGGATTTCTCGCGGACGTGTTTCCGATGGGCCGGGCAGGTCTCGAACCTGCGACCTTGGGATTAAAAGTCCGGGAGGAACTACTACTGCGAACCGCGGGGAACTGAAAGTCGCTGCAACGAGTGCGAGTTGACGTTGCTCCAAACCGCAGCGAGATGCAGCGTGAGGAGACAAGCCCGTACTCTCAGTCGTACTCCCGCTCGTAGCGTGCAGACAAGGTGATGGCAGGATCGTCGACCGATCGCGGCTACCTAGTCAGTTCAGAGGGCTCGTCATCGGTTTTAGGGGGCTCGAGTAGACGTTCTAAGGCTCGAGATTCTGCCCGCCGAAGCGTCACCGGCTTTTCCGCGGAGAGGGCCCGCTCAAGGATTGCGGCGAGGTCATTGAGAGTCGAGGAAGAACCAGCACGGGCCAGCGCTTTGTCGCGGAGTTTGCGCACAACGGCTTTGTCGAGTGCAAGCTTTCGCCCGTGGAGATCGAACTCGATCATCGGAGGAGATCTGCCGTTTGCGCAGCGCCGCGAAACTGCTAAGCCCTCAAGTGGCATAAACGAGAAGGTCTTGGGGCTATTGTGCTGCAGCGCTACGTCGCTCAGCCGGCCCCTTCTGAGCGTGGATCCTGCTCTACTGCGATCTGGGCTCCCTCGCCGAGCTTCTCGACGACTAGGAAGCGCGCCTGTCGCTCGACGACACGCTCGACGTCGGCCTGCTCGTGTCCAGGAACGATAAGGAAGCGCAACGGATTCTCGCGAACCGACTCGTACTGCTCGTGCCTAAGCTCAAGGGGCTCAGCACAGTCATCGCGGCCGCATTCGCAAATGAAGCCAATTAGCTGCGAATCCGCCCCTGCGAGGCCGACTGCAACCTCCTCGACGCGCTCATTCACCTCGCGGAAGAGGGTCTCGTTCTTCGCGACGCGCTCCTGCCTCGGATCCATCCTACGCTGATCCTCGCCGACAGCGCTCGTTTGAAACACGCGTCGGTTTCGGGATCCAATATCAAGGGCATCCGTCCGCCGCTGATGCAGCGATCCGCAGAGCGCGCCGCAGAGAACGAGTCGACTTTTCGACGCCTGAACGAGGTGCTCGAGGAGAAGGCGACCGAGCTCGGCTTGGGTGACGAGCGCACTCCCTACCTGTGTGAATGCGAGAACGAGCGCTGCACCGAGGTCATCCTGCTGACACAAGGGCAGTACGAGACAGTGCGGGCGAACTCGAAGACATTCGTTGTTGTGCCCGGCCACCAGGAAGGCGATGAGACTGTGCTCCAGGAAGAAGAGGCCTTCCTGGTGATCGAAAAAACCGGCGAGGAGGGCACGCTCGTCGCAGAGCGAGACCCTCGCGCCTAACACAACTTCCTCCCGCTTAGCTGCGCTACACCTAGCTGCGCCAGACGTCGGCGCGCACAGGCAAAGGAGCCACATCAGCCGCGGCGTCCAGGGGCCAGAAGGGCCACCTCGGCGTAGCGTCCTCGCTCGCTCGCACGCGCGGAGTTGCAGGCCCATGTTTTAAGCCCGACGGAACGGCTAGTACCGCGCTTCAGTCATACGAGGAAAAGGAGGGGTCAGATGGATGAGAGAGGCCAGCAGGAGGGACTTGCGAGCCAGGCCACGGCAAAAGTGGAGGATGCCGCCTCGACTGCGCAGGAGAAGGCATCGGAGCTGCGTGAACAGGGTTCAGCGCGACTCCGCGACCAGTTCGACCAGCGCTCGACGCAAGCCGGCTCGCAAGTGCGGTCGCTGGCGAAGGCGCTTCGCCGCAGCGGCAATGAACTCGGCAACGAGGGCAACAGCAGCGCGTCTCAGCTGACAACCCGGGCGGCGGACCGTATCGAGCGAGTGGGCAGTTACCTGGAGCAAAAGAGCGGCGAGGAGCTCATGCGCGACATCGAGACGTTCGCGCGACGGCGGCCGTGGATGCTCGCTGGGATCGGGATGGTGGCGGGCGTCGCGGCAGCCCGATTCACGAAGGCCTCCTCGGAGCAGCGCTACGGCGAATACCGCCGATCAAGCGGGCAATGGCCAACGGCCCCTGACGACCCGAACTCGCCAACGAACCGATCGTACGAGCAGGCACAGCTCCCGAGCGAGAGCGCGAAGCCCCAGGATCAGCCGGCATTCAGCGCCAACGTGCCGGACCCCAGCGACGACCCGCTTGTACCCGATCCGTACGCCGGCAGGAGGTAGAGGGCGATGGCGAGGACAGGCGAAACGGAAAGAGACCTGCGCGAGCGTCCACTCGGTGAGGTCGCAAAGGAGCTGACCGGTGACGTGTCCTTGCTCATTCGGCAGGAAATCGAGCTCGCGAAGGCGGAGATGACGCAGAAAGGACGAACGGCGGCACCGGGGCTCGGGATGTTCGGCGGCGCCGGGATTGTGGCGCTCTGTGCCGCCGGTGCGTTGACCGCCTTCCTGGTGCTTCTTTTCTCGATCTTTCTGCCCGAATGGGCGGCGGCCCTAATTATCGGAGCCGTGCTGGCGGCGGCCGCGTACCTGCTCGTGAGGCAAGGCAAGGAGCGGGTCGCTGATGCGGGCAAGCCAATTCCTGAACAGACAATCGAGACGGTGAAGGAGGACGTGGAATGGACAAAGACCCGGGCGTCATCCGCGCGGAGATAGAGCAGACACGGGAACGCGTTGGCGACGAAGTCGACGCAATCAGCTACAAGACCGATGTCGGTGCGCGCGTGAGTGACTACGTGGACGACAAGAAGGAAGCGGTCAAGTCAAAGGTCACTGGCGCCAAGGAAACCGTCACCGGTGCCGTACCGGACCGGCGCAGGCTCAAGCGCGGGGCTACGCACATGCGGGACACCGCGGCCAGCAACCCACTTGGGCTCGCCGTCGGTGGTCTGGCCGTAGGTTTTCTCGTAGGCACTCTGCTGCCGCAGACGCACGTCGAAAACGAACAGCTGGGCGAGATGTCGGATCGGCTGATCGACACCGCCAAGGAGACTGCCAGCGAGGCAGTCGACCGCGGCAAGCAGGTTGCCCAGGAGGCCGTGGGCGCGGCCGTTGACACCGCGAAAGAGTCAGGCCGTGAGCAGGGCGAGGATCTGACCTCGTCGCTGAAGGATCGCACCCAAGAGCAATCGCCCGGGGCTGCCTGAGCGACATATGGAGGTGGGTGGGTGGCTGCCCGATGGACAGCCACCCACAAGCCCTGCGACCGTTGCGGTTTGTTCTGAACCAGAGGGCCAGTGGATCGGAAAGAGGCGCGCGGTTCACGGGCGCCTCGGAAGGCAACAGCTCGCGCTCATGGGTGCCTCCTTCCGCTACCACAGTACGACGAATGGCACGAGTAGGAGACTCTGGCGCCCATCTTGAGGAAACCGGCGAGCGGGTGGTGGGCGCACAGGACGAGACGAAGTGGGCGCCGCTGACGACGGAGTTCTGGGCGATGTTCCTGCTGCATCGCGATCTTGATCGCAGCAGCGATCTCAGACAGCCCCGGGGATCGGCGTGCCTGGACGCTCGTAACGGTCATCAGCGCGGCTTACATTCTGAGCCGAGGCCGCCTCGCTCTCCGCCCAAGCTTTCGGGGCCTGTCATTCCGAGGCTGGCGCCTATACGTCGCCCGAAGCGAGAGCCCACCGGCGCCGCTTAGATCTCGGCATCGCGGGTACCGGCCCGGGCGGGATGACGCGCATGCTCGACCTCCTGTCCACGCCTAGCCGCCAGAGCTCCGTGCTCGAGCAAACAGGCCATCGTCCATGGCCGGCCCCCACCCGCCCGTGGTTGATGGCCCAAACCTGGGAGGATCTCCTGTTCGCGCACTGGCCGGTCAACGCAGGGGCGGTGCGGGCGCTCCTACCGGAGGGGCTGTCGGTGGACGAGTACGACGGGAGCGCCTGGCTCGGGATTACTCCCTTCGAGATCAGCGGGTTGCGGCTGCGCGGAACGTGGCCTCTACCGGGGGCATCGCGCTTCCCGGAACTCAACGTGCGCACCTACGTCACCGCGGAGGACAAGCCGGGGATCTGGTTCTTCAGCCTCGACACCTCGAGCCGCCTGGCGGTCGAGGCGGCGCGGCGCCTCTTCCGTTTGCCGTACTACCAGGCGCGCTTACGCCTCGAGCGAGCCGGCGACCGGATCGACTGCGACAACGCGCGCCGGGGCGACGACCGAACACACGTGTTCAGCGCCTCCTACGCGCCGACGGGCGATGCGTTCGAGCCCGAGCCGGCGTCGCTCGAGCGCTTCCTCACCGAGCGCTATTGCCTCTATGCCGGCGACGAGCAGGGCCTTCACCGCGCAGAGATCCACCACCCGCCGTGGCGCATCAGCCCCGCCGACGCGACGATCTCGCTGAACACGATGCCTCCGGATGGGCTCGAGTTGCGGGCCGCAGAGCCGTTGTGCCACTTCGCCGAGCCACAGGACGTGGTGATCTGGCAGCTTGAGGAAGTAACCAGCCAGTAGACAAGCCCGCTAATGCGGCCCTAGATGACTCGTAGCGGAGCTTCCTGAGGCGCCCCGAGTCGTGGGTTAGGGGTTCACTCGCCCCACGCCGCCAGCAATCTCTTTGTGCCGCAGGGTTCCGCTTGTCGCCGGATGCAGGGGTGGAGTCGGGGCTCCTGCGCGCACCTGGACCATTAGCGGGCCTAGTATCTGAGATTTTGAGAGGGGACTTACAGCCCGAACGTTACGCGATGACGGCTACCCAGAGGTCGCCGCGGACGTCAACCCGTTGCACGCGAATCTGCCAGCAGCCAATCTCCGAGAAGACAAAGCCTGTTCCCCATTCATCCCCAGGGCGGGTCCAGCTCGACCCCTCATGCCTGCTAACCCAAGCCGGACGTAATTCGTCGCCACTCGGTGCCACGGCAGTGAATTCCGCATCTCCGTTCCCGAGCAGCCGCCATACGATCTTCGTTTCTTTGCCGATAACGCTGCTGAGGACAGCACTATGACCGCCGGCCAGCCGTGCGAAGAAACGTGCCCAGAGATCACCGGCAGTCGCCGTCCCTCGAGCCTCGCGGGTGGTCGGGTTGGCAGGAGAAGGCGGAGCACACCCAAGTTGCCCGGACGGGGCGAACGTTGTCGCGTCGGGGAGGCGGACCGTGAGCGTTCTGGTGGCGAGCACGCGCCTTCCGGCGCTAACCCGCAGCCGCCAGCCGCCCTCAAAAGGGAAAGAGAATGAGCTACGCCAGAGGCCATGAGTGACACGATGCAAACCGACGCGGAAGACGCTTCCGGTGTCTGGCGCGACGGTGAGGACAAGGCGCGAGAACTCTCGCGCTTTAGAGCGCTGGGCATGGAACTCAACACGCGTTCTGACCCCGACAACCGGCGATTGCTGTCCGACCACCAGAATGCCCTTGCTCGCAGGGGACGGGGCAGCAAAGCCGAGGACTGCGACGCTGAACGCCACTACGGCGACGGAACCAATCGTGCTTCGTCGGCCCACCTCTCCAATTTTAGCCCCGGGCGGATGCGAAAGACACGTTGCTCTCAGGAGGCGACAGTGGGGAAGACCCGTACCCGGACAAGTAGGAGGCCAAGCAACCTCGCTCACTAAGGATGGGGCCGGCGAGCGGTTCAGCGTCGTCGCTCTTGAGTCCCGAAGCGGCGACAAGCTCGACCTTGGGACGCAGGTGTTCGGTGTCGCCGAAGACTCGGTCACCAGCCTGCGCGTTCTCGTGTCGGGAGCGTGGCGCGAACTGCCGGTCGCGAACAACGGGTTCTACGTCGACCTCCCAGGTGTGCAGCGCTCGGAGGTCGGAACCGTCGAGGCAACGCTCTCCGACGGTTCCAAGCAGGTCCACGACCTCCAGACGGGCGAGTAGCACAGACCCAGGCGAGGCTTCCGGCGCCACCCGATTGCGATCTGTCCTCTGGTGACATTCCCGCACGCTGGCCCAGGCGAGCGTGGGCTTAGTGGAACACGCAGTAGATGTTTGCGCGCAGCTTGTGGCCGCCGCGGATCCGAACCCTTCGAGGTGCCCGTCTCACTGGCCTAGCCAGGTCACTTTTCACGCCGAAGCGCCACCGCCCTGCGCCAAATCGTGGTGCGGCCCATGGAGTAAGGATCACGTGTCACTTCCCCAGCAACTGTTCGCTTCCCCTGTCACCCTTTCTGCATGACTACCGAACGACTACCAACCGGGGCCGTCACGTTCCTCTTCACGGACATCGAGGGCTCGACGCGGTTGGTGAAGCAGCTGCGCGATCGCTACTACGAGGTGCTTACCGAGCACCAGCGCCTGCTGCGGACGGCCTTCGCCGCCCACCGCGGCCATGAGGTCGACACGCAGGGGGACTCCTTCTTCGTCGCGTTCTCGAGCGCGCGCGACGCAGTCTTCGCTGCCGTCGAGGGACAGCTGTCGCTTCTATCCCACGAGTGGCCGGAAGGAGTGCAGGTCAAGGTGCGAATGGGGATCCACACGGGCCAGGCGGCGGGAAACGAGGGTCAGTACACAGGCCTTGCAGTTCACCGCGCCGCTCGCATCTGTGCAGCCGGGCATGGCGGCCAGGTGCTCGTCTCGCAAGCGACACAGACGCTGCTCGAGGACGAGGAAGAGGATCTCGACCTCTTCCTACGCGATCTCGGGGAGCATCGCCTTAAGGACCTCGATAGGCCAGTCCGCCTCTACCAGGCGCGCACTGATGGGTTGCCCACCACTTTCCCTCCGCTGCGACCTTCGGGCGCGTTGGGGCACGCTGCCGAGGCGGCCGTCAAACCGCCAGTGTGGAGGCGTCCGGTCGCCCTTGCCGCAGCAGCGCTCGTAGTCGCGGCATTGGTTGCCGCAGCCGTGTTCGTGTTGACGCGGAGTTCCGCGAGTGGCGGAAGGGGGGTCCAACCGAACCATGTCGGCCTAATCGATCCGGAGACGAACAAGCTCGTGGCCGAGGTCCCGGTCGGCTCCAATCCGGGGCCGGTCACGACAGGCAGCGGGTCGATCTGGGTCGGGAACCTCAAGGACCGGACGATCACGAGGATCAGTCTCAAACGGCGCGTCCGGACGGCGACCATCTCGCTTAATGCCCGGACCCCTACGGGACTCGGCTTCGGCGCAGGCGCCCTCTGGGTCGCGCACGGCCTGCGTGGACAGCTCTCAAAGGTCGATGTGCGGTCGAACCGCATAGCCAAGACGATCGACGTTGCCGATCCCGGGTCGCGCCGTGGGGCTGTCGCCGTTGGCGGCGGGTCTGTGTGGGTCGTCTACGGAGACTCTACGTTGGCCCGAGTTGACCCTAGGAGGGTACGTGTCAGCGGCGCGACGTTCGTAGGCGCGAGCCCAGCCGGAGTGGTGTTCACGAGCGGCTCCGTCTGGGTCGTCAACTCCGGCGACGCGACCGTTACCCGCTTCAGCCCGAGGAGCTATGAGGCGGGCGCCTTTGGCCGACCGATCCGCGTGGGTCGCAGCCCGGCCGGGATCGCGGCCGGCGAGGGAGCGGTCTGGGTCGCGGACACGGGCGACGATGCCGTCACCCGGATCGATCCACTCACGAACTCCACCAGCACGATTCCCGTCGGCGCGGGCCCGACCGCGGTGACGGTCGGCGGAGGCTTGGTGTGGGTCGCGAACACGGCGGCTGGAACCGTCTCTCGAATCGACCCCGTGAGCAACGAGGTCGTCGGGACGATCAAGGTCGGCAACGCCCCCTCGGGGATCGCGTTCGGCGGCGACTTCGTCTGGGTGGTGGCGCAGGCGCCGTAACCGTCCTAAAGACGGCCTTCCTCGCCCGCGGTTGGCTGCGCCAGCGGAGGTGTACGCTACAGCGATCCGATCCCACCTTCGCGTGCGGCCACCTATGCTTATGCGGCAACATTCAGTGCGTCTCGTGCTCGGCTGCCTTGCGCTCGGCCTCCTCGCCGGGGTCGCGACGGCGTCGTCGTCCACACTGAGCGGAACGTACAAAGCCACGATCACGGGGAAGCCTGCAGCGCTGAACGGGAAGTGGCGGCTCGACTTCCGGCCGAGAGGCGTCGTGCACATCGTTCGTAATGGCAAACTCGTCGTCGTCGGCAAAGTTGTCCGGACCGGCATCCGACGACTAAGGCTCAGCGATCGCTCCGGCTCGTATGCGTGCAGCACCGCCGAGGGGAACGGGATCTACACCTACAGGGTTGCCGGTAGACGTCTGACGTTCAGGGCGGTTGCAGACAAGTGCATCGGCCGGAAGCTCATTTTGACGACGAAGCCATTCGTCAGGTAGCCGGCCAGGCCCTCCACCTCAAAGAAACAGGCAACTGCTGTTGCCGAGTGACGGGCTCATCTGCTTGCAGCGTAGGAGGCCGACTCACAGGGGATAGTCAATCCCAATACTCGCGATGGGCCGGGCAGCTTCCAGCCTGCGGTCTAGGGCTCAGTTCAGCTGAGCGAGCTGATGACTTCTTCTGCCTCGGTCACGAGGCTCGCCACGATCTCGGCAGCTGACTCCTCTCGGGTCACGAGCCCGATTCCCTGCCCTGCCCAGTGCGGGAGCGGCTCGACGTCGCCTCCCATCCCGGCAGTCGGCGTCGATGACGCGTAGCGATTGATCGGCGAGCCGTCGGGCCGCGACGCCGGCTCATCGTCTTCCCCAGGCCTCGATCCCGACGGGGGTCGGCCCGCTTGCTCCCAGGCTTCGACCGTGGAGTTGCGGAGCGTGCGGTGAGGTGCGTCGGGCCAGCCGCGGTCGAAGAGCGTGCCGTAGAAGGTGTCCGCCTCGCCGGCGGCCAGGATGCGGCGCCGGTAATCGGGATGGATCGCAGCCTCCGAGGCGGCGAGGAAACGCGTGCCAACCCACGCGCCTGCGGCACCGAGCGCGAGCACAGCCGCGAGGCCTCGCCCGTCCGCGATTCCGCCAGCGGCGACGACCGGAATCGGAGCGACCGCATCGACCACGCGCGGGACTAGCGCGAGGGTAGAGACGCTGCCCCAGACGTGGCCGCCCGCTTCCCACCCCTGCGCGACGATCACGTCGGCGCCGGCACCAGTGGCGGCTCGTCCCTCTTCTGCGGTACCGACGGTGACGAACACGATTGCCCCTTCCTCTCGCGCCTCCCCGATCAGAGCGCTCGCGTCCCCCCAGAACAACGACACGACGCGCACGCCGGCTCTGAGCGTCGACGCGAGCCTCTCTCGCTGGTCCCAGGCCAGACCGAGGTTGACGCCGAATGGACGCTCTGTGCGCTGCCGTGTCTCCTCGACGACCGTGACGATCTCGTCCGGCGAAGTCCAGGTGAGTGGCAGCATCCCGAGCGCACCGGCATTCGAGGCGGCCGCTGCCAATTCCGGCGTGACGGCGCCACCCATCGGCGCAAGGACGACCGGCACCTCGATGCCAACCAGATCACATAGTGGCGTCCGCACGGATCGAGTCTAGGAAGAAACGGCGGTTCGGGCCAAAGTTTGGGCGACGGTCACGTTCATACAGAGCCGGACGTGAGAGGCAATGGCCGGATGAGGCACGCTCGCCCAGCCGACGCTGAAAGTCGCTAGTCCCCGTCCCATTCATGCGGATCAAAGTCAATTCCCACGGTCAGCTTCCTCCTTCGTGTTCGGGGGGTTTGCAGCAGTTGTTCGAATGGGCCGGGCAGGTCTCGAACCTGCGACCTTGGGATTAAAAGTCCGGGAGGAACCGCTGTGGCTAGCGGTTGGCGGTTGAAAGTAGCTGCAACGAGCCGGATCTGACGTTGCAACAAGCAGCAGCGAGACGCAGGTCCCCGAGACAAGCCCGTACTCTCATTCGTACTCCCGTGCGTCGCCTTCTCTGACAACGAGTATCGGCCATAGTAATCCCGAGACCTACGAACTTGAGCTTTAGGTTAGGCTGGACTCACACGCTGACCCGCGCGCGGCATTCCTCGACTAGGAGGAGCACCGTTCTAAGCACTGCCGCGCCGGCTCGATAGCCGCTTCCGCTCGCCTTGGCGCGAGTGACCCTCGAGAACACGCGCACTGCGGCACCGTCCGGTGCCCAGGCGATGCCTATCCACTAGCGCCTCGCGAGTCACGCGGGAGCACACTCAGACGCACCAATACCCGTCGCCCGACCGGGCAACAGAGAGGTTCTCTATGCAAAACACATCCCCTTATCCGCTTCAACTCAAGGGCGAGTTCTCGCCGCGGCTCAGCCGCGGTCTCTGGCTCGTGAAGTGGCTGCTTGCCATTCCCCACTTCATCGTGCTGTTCTTCCTCTTCGTCGCTTTCGCTGTTGTGAGCGTGGTCGCGTTCTTCGCGATCCTGTTCACCGGCTGTTATCCGCGGGGGTTGTTTGACTTCAACGTCGGCGTCTTGCGCTGGTCATGGCGCGTCGGCTTCTACAGCTACAGCGCACTGGGCACCGACCAGTACCCGCCGTTCACGCTCAAGGACATCCCCGACTATCCAGCCCACCTGGAGGTCGAGTACCCGGAGTCGCTCTCACGCGGGCTCGTGCTCGTAAAGTGGTGGCTGCTTGCCCTGCCGCACTACCTGGTTGTCGCGGTCTTTGCCGGCGGCGGCTGGGCCGCATGGTCAGGTGTCGGCAACGATTGGATGTTGAGTTCGGGAGGCCTAGTGGGCTTGCTGGTCTTGTTCGCCGGCGTCGTACTGCTTTTTACCGGCCGATACCCAAAGTCACTGTATGACTTCGTGCTCGGCATGAACCGCTGGGTGTTTCGGGTAGCGGCTTATGCCTCGCTGATGACGGACGCCTACCCGCCGTTTCGACTTGACATGGGAGGAAGCGAACCGCCGACTGACGCCGCTCCCGTCACGGTCCCGCCTGCGCCGGCGCCGGCGCCCTCGTAGCACCGAAGGAAAGCACTGGGCAGCTCCCGAACTCACGCGCCGACGGCCTTCCAGCCGTCGGCGCGTGCTGCTCGGTCTTTTTGGCCCGGGCCCACGCGGGATGAGGTTTTGATGAGCGGTGAGCGGCGCGTTGTCGTGACTGGATTGGGCGCTGTTTCACCGCGAGGCCAGTGACGCGCCCTGACCAGTCCCCTTCGATCATGGCTCGCCCTTCGAGTTCGAGGCCCAGCTCGGCGAAAAAGGAAATAGCGGCGTCAAGCGATTCCACGACGATGCCGACGTTGTCCATCCGTTGAAGCGCCACGCGGCCATTCTTGCGGATCGCAAAGAGATCACCGGTGCCCACAAGGGGACGCGGGATCAGATGTCCGCACCTCTGGTTGGGCCAGTGTTCGGGAATGTCACCAGAACGTGCGGTTGTCCGAAGCCAACTGCTCGTCTTCCTGTCGATCGCGGCGGTCGTGGCAGTGATCGTCGCCTGGTTTGCGATCCTCTTCACCGGCCGCTACCCCCGCGGCCTGTTCGACTTCGTGCTCGGAGTGCTGCGCTGGGGCAACCGCGTCACCGCGTATGCCTTCGTGTTGGTAACCGACCAGTACCCCCCTTCCGGCTCAGCCCGTGAGACGCGCAACGTGAGCGCTGACGACGGGCTCACTCCCTACCCGACGCAGCGACGCCGACGGATCGCGCCGGTGCCAGTGGAGGCTCGTCAGCGGCTGCAACATCGCGCAGCGCCGGCTCACGTACAAACCCGCTCCGCAGCGCCGTCCAGCTCCCCGCAACTCGGGCGTCGACTGCGACGCTCTCCCGCAAACCTTGTTCCCAGCAGGCCTCCCAACGGCTCAGCTGATGTAGTCGTGCAGGAATTGGATCTCGAAGCTCTGCTGCTTAGTCTTGAACTTGACGACGTCCCCGATCGAGACGATCCCTACCACCTCGCCGCCGTCGACCACAGGGACGTGGCGGATCCGCCTGTCAGTCATCAGCGCCATGCACTCATCGACTGTCGTCTGCGGCGTGACCACAATCAGCGGCGACGACACGATCTCACGAACGGCGGTCCCCTTGTCCGTGCGACCCTCGAGCGCCACGCGGCGGAGATAGTCCCGCTCAGTGACGATCCCCGTGATCTCGTCGCCCTCGGTCACAAGCAGCGAACCGACGTTCGCCTCGACCATCCGTTTCACCGCCTCGAACACCGAGGCGTCTGCCTCGATCCGGAGCACGTCATGGCCTTTCTCGTCGAGGATCTCCGATAACTGGTTCATCGCGCCGCCTCCTTCCCCGATGCCGTACGCCAGGGTCAGCCATTCTCGCCACTCGGATTATGCGATCCGAGCTTTGGCGATTGACCTAACACGCGCGCGTCATGATTCTCGCAGTCTGATTAGGCTGCGCGGAGAGCAGCAGTTCGCTCTGTTCTTGTCGAAGTGCGTAGCTGTCGCGGTTTGGTGGAACTGCGACACGCTCCCTGAATGGGACAAGGGTTGCGCAACCCCCCGCTGGGAGTCCGCGATGACACCGCGTCCACGGAAACGCCAGCGGTGTGACGCTACGTCAACCCTGCTCGGTTCCGGGGCTGCGAGACGACGCGTCGGCCGTGCGCCATCGGTTCGGAGAAGCGAAAAGAGGGCGGCCGGTGGCCGCCCTCCGATCAGACTCGCACGCTGCACAGACCCGGCTTACGCTCTATGCTCGCGGCGTGCAGCAGACGCGCGCCCGCGCCGCGAGGCAGACGAAGTTCCTCCTCGAGGAATCGCAGCTCCCGCGGCGCTGGTACAACATCCGCTCCGACATGCCCACGGCCCCGCAGCCGGTGCTGCATCCGGGCACCGGGCAGCCGGTCGGGCCGGACGATCTCGCGCCCCTGTTCCCTATGGAGCTGATCGGCCAGGAGGTGAGCGAGGAGGCGGAGATCGCCATCCCGGAGGAGGTCCTGGAGATCTACAGGCTCTGGCGCCCGACGCCCCTTTATCGCGCGTCGCGGCTCGAGGCGGCGATCGGGACCCGCTCGCGCATCTTCTACAAATATGAGGGCGTCAGCCCGCCGGGGAGCCACAAGCCGAACACGGCGGTGGCGCAGGCCTTCTACAACAAGAACGAGGGCCGGACGAGGCTCTCGACCGAGACCGGCGCGGGCCAGTGGGGGAGCGCGCTCGCGTTTGCGTGCAAGCTGATCGGACTCGAGTGCAAGGTGTACATGGTTCGCGTCTCGTACGAGCAGAAGCCGTTCCGGCGCTCGCTGATCGAGGCTTGGGCTGCGCAGGTCGTGTCGAGCCCTTCAGAGGACACCCAGTGCGGCCGCGCGATTCGCGACGAGCATCCGGACTCGCCGGGGAGCCTCGGGATCGCGATCTCGGAGGCGGTCGAGGACGCGGCCGGACGGGATGACACGGCCTACTCGCTTGGAAGCGTCCTCAACCATGTGCTCCTGCACCAGACCGTGATTGGCCAGGAGGCGCTTGCACAGATGAAGCTCGCGGAGGCCTTCCCCGACGTCGTCATCGGCTGCGTCGGCGGCGGCTCGAACTTCGCCGGCCTCGCCTTTCCGTTCATGCGCGAGAAGATCGCCGGCCGCGAGATCGACGTGCTCGCTTGTGAGCCGGCGGCCTGCCCGACCCTGACGCGTGGCCTCTTCGCGTACGACTTTGGCGACACGAGCAAGCTGACGCCGCTCGTACCGATGCATACGCTCGGGCACGACTTCGTCCCGGCCCCGATCCACGCCGGCGGGCTCCGGTACCACGGGGTCGCGCCACTAATCTCGCAACTCGTGCGCGACGGGCTGATCCGCGCCGAGGCGTACCTCCAAAACGACGTCTTCGCTTCGGCCGTTCTGTTCGCAGGGAGCGAGGGGATCCTGCCGGCTCCCGAGGCCGCGCATGCGATTCACGGGACCCTTCAGGTGGCAAAGACAGCGGACGAGGCGGGCGAGGAGCGCACCATCCTCTTTAACCTTTCGGGCCACGGTCACTTCGACATGGCCGCCTACGACAACTACTTCGGCGGCAAGCTCGAGGACGTCGCCCTCGACGAGGATGAGATGAGTCGCGCCCTCCACGCGATCGAGGGCCTCCCCAGCCCCGCTTAGTCGATCGAGCGGCACACATTCGGACGGCACGGCCCGGGGGCACGTAGATTGCGTTGACCAGGTCGGCAGCACCTTTCCGGGGAACATCTTTCGGCGAAGTTACGAGCTGGGAAGGGAGCCTCGACGGAAGCATTACCCTGAACGTCGTCGGTAAGCTCGTCGGCTTCCAGGTGGCCATCCTCAGGACGTGTCGTTCACGGTGACGATTCAGCACTTCGGAGGAGCAGCGGTAGGCCAGTGGACCCTGTCCCTTGGTGCTGACACCGCCGGCTTTGAGACCCTGCTCAGCGGGCAGATTGTCATGCGGCGCTCCTACTAGGAGGGCTTGGCGGAACGATCGGCGAAACCCCCATGAGAGTAGGCTCCGCCTCATCACGAGACGACGGATTCTGTATTGGCTAGCCGCGATGGTTGCCGTGCTCGTCGTGGGGACGATTGTCGGTCTCATTTGGGCCGACACCAGCGACGTTGCCGGTTCGATTGCCGTGGTGACGAACATCGTTGGTGCCGTCGGAATCGTGGTTCTTTTGATCGCCCTTGCCGTCGTGACTCGGCGTCAGCGGCGAGCGGCTTAGGCCGCGAGCGGAGCACCCCGCGCTCACTCGCGAACCCTCAGCCCAAGCGGGCACAGCGCTTCGCCGATCTGGTAGGAGGGGGAGGCGATTTTTTTGACGAGAGGCCGCCGGGCTAGATCGCGGCGGTTTCGCTCGCGTTATGGCCATCTCCGGCCATAACCGCCACAACCGCCGAACCCGGAAACGACTAAATCATGCGGTTGAACGCCCACCTCCGTGCTTTGCGTTTTGGCCGGAACGGATGAAACGCGTGGCCGGCCAGCGCGATCTAGCGTCCGGCGTTCCTGCAAACCGGCGCCG
>Ga0307310_10000150_pt1 | contig 19294 bp, 16 predicted proteins | sample ER_DNA_197_FD_194502 | JGI IMG/M metagenome (GOLD analysis project Ga0307310, IMG submission 194502) | Bulk soil microbial communities from the East River watershed near Crested Butte, Colorado, United States - ER_DNA_197 | ecosystem: Environmental > Terrestrial > Soil > Floodplain | place...
ACGAGCTCGAGCGGATCACCCTGCCGCTCACCTCGGCGTCGCCGTCCGACGCCGAGCTGCGCATCGCGCAGGCCCAGCTGGTCGGGTGGCTGGAGGGTCTGTTCCACGGCATCCAGACCGCGCTGTTCGCCCAGCAGATGGCGGCGCAGCAGCAGCTGCAGGGGATGCGTCGGGCCCTGCCGCCCGGTCATCCGGCGGCCCAGGACCCGCGGCTGCAGGTGCCCGGCCAGGTCCCGGGGCAGCCGCCGAACGCGTCGGGGACCGGCCAGTACCTCTAGCTGAGCGTTGCCGCGTACGGACGAACGGCTCACAGCCAGGAGGAGCGCTCTCGCGCCGTCGGGACGTAGTCGCGGTTCCACTGGACGAACGGCTCCTCGAGCCGGTACTTGAGGTCCGGCTGGCGCACCAAGACCACATGGCCACCGTTGACCGGGTTCTCCAGCGACTCGAAGTACTCGACGCTCCAGTGGAACCAGCGCATGCAGAACAGCCGCATGGTCAGCCCGTGGGTGACGATGACGAGGTTGTGCTCGGACATCGGCGGCCGCCGCGGCGTGCTCGGCACCGCCTCGATGTATCGCCACAGCGACTCGAGGAACGTGCTCACGCGGTCGTACACGTCCGAGCCGGACTCCCCGTGCGTGAACCGGTAGTAGAAGTGGCCGTACTCGTTGCGCAACCGCTTCTGCTCGGCGATGTCGGCCGGGTCCTGGAAGTTCGCCCAGTCCTGTTCGCGCAGCCGCGGTTCGATCCGGACGTCCTCGCTCGGCACGCCGAGCCCCAGCGCCTCGACCGTCTGCCCGGTTCGGATGTACGGCGACGCGTACATCGTGACCGGCTCGTCGGTGAGGTATGCGCGCAGCCTACGTCCGGTCGCGGTGACCTGTTCGATCCCCCTGGGTGTCAAGGTCAGCGCGTGGTCGGGAACGGTCTCGTAGATCGAGTCGTCGATATTGCCTCGTGACTCGCCGTGCCGGACGAGGACGATCCGCCGCGGCCGGTTAGTGGGTGCCACCATGCGCTAACCCACCGCAGCGGCGACGGCGCGGCCGGCGGTGCGTCCGGAGAAGAGGCACCCGCCGAGGAAGGTGCCCTCGAGGGACCGGTACCCGTGCATCCCACCGCCGCCGAACCCTGCCGCCTCTCCCGCCGCATACAGCCCCGGGAGAGGTTCGCCATCGACCCGAAGCACCCGGCTGGTGAGGTCAGTTTCCAGGCCTCCCAACGTCTTCCGAGTGACGACGGAGAGGCGGACGGCAATGAGCGGGCCGTTCGCGGGGTCGAGGAACTTGTGCGGTGTCGCCGTCCGGATCAGCCGGTCACCGCGGTACCGGCGGGCGCCGTGGATCGCGGTGATCTGCGTGTCCTTGGCGAATGAGTTGTCGAGCTCTCGGTCGCGCTCGACCACCTGACGCTCGATCTCCTCGGCGTCGACCGGGGCGTACGGCGTGAGCGTGTTCATCCGCTCGACCAGCCCGTGAATCGTCGTAGCGGTCACGAAGTCCTCGCCGTGGTCGAGGAAGTCCTGCACCGGCTTGGGCGCTCCGGCGCGAACCCGGGCCAGCACCTGGCGCCACGACTTGCCGGTCAGGTCGGGGTTCTGCTCCGAGCCGGAGAGCGCGAACTCCTTTTCGATGACCTTTCGGGTGAGGAGGAACCAGGAGTGGTCGTGTCCGGTCTGCCGGAGATACGCGAGGGTACCGAGCGTGTCGAAGCCCGGAAAGTACGGCGCCGGAAGGCGTTTCCCGTTGCCGTCGAACCACATCGACGACGGCCCCGGCAGGATCCGGATGGCGTGTCCCGGCCAGACCGGCGCCCAGTTGTGGAGACCCTCGACGTAGTGCCACATCCGGTCGCGGTTGACGACGGCGGCGCCGACGCTCTCGGCGATGCCGATCACGCGGCCGTCGACGTATGCGGGTACGCCGGAGGTCAGGTGCTCCGGCGGCGTCCCCAGACGGTCCGGCCACGCGGCCCGGACGAGGTCGTGGTTACCTCCGATGCCACCGGACGCGAGAACGACCGCCGAGGCGGACAGCTCCATGTCATCGACGACCTCGCGATTGGTGGGGTGGCCTCGCGACTCGGTGGCCGGCGCCAGGATGGCGCCCCGAACTCCGGTCACGGTGCCGTTGTCGACGGTCAGCTCGTCCACCCGGTGCCGGAACGCGAACGTCAGCAGCCCGTCCCGTTCAGCGGCGATCGCCTTGCGTACGAACGGTTCGAGCACTCCTGGCCCGGTGCCCCACGTCACGTGGAACCGCGGCACCGAGTTGCCGTGTCCTCCGGCTCGGCCGTCACCGCGCTCGGCCCAGCCGACGACCGGAAACCACCGCATGCCCTGCTCGTGCAGCCAGGCTCGCTTCTCGCCGGCGGCGAAGTCGACGTAGGCGCGCGCCCAGAGCCCGGGCCAGTGGTCCTCGGGTCGGTCGAACCCGGCGGTCCCCAACCAGTCCTGCCACGCGAGGTCGACCGAGTCGCGGATACCCATGCGGCGCTGCTCCGGCGAGTCGACGAGGAACAACCCACCGAAGGACCAGAACGCCTGGCCGCCGAGGTTCGCCCGCGACTCCTGGTCGACGACCACCACTCGCCGTCCCGCACCGGTCAGCTCGGTGGCGGCGACAAGTCCGGCGAGCCCAGCACCGACGACGATCGCGTCCGCGTCAGCCATTGGCCCATCCTGTCAGCCGCGCCGCCCCGATCGGCCACGCAGCGGCTCGCCGAGCACCGACGTCGGGACGTACGGGGCATCGCCGTGGCGGTCGTCAATCTTCGCTTCGGGCGACCTCGACGATCTCGCCGAGTCGGGGGAACCGTTGGAGGACGTCGTCCGGTGGCACTGCGTCAGTCACCACCGCATCCACGTCGTCCCACCCGCAGAGGTGCACCGGCGCTGACGCGACGAACTTGCTCGAGTCGACGACGAGCACCACTCGATCGGCAATCGACATGAGGGCCAGCTTGGTCGGCCGCTCGTAGTCGGCGGACACGTAGACCCCGCGGTCGTCGGCCGCCGCCGCTCCGAGCAACAGGGTTTGGGCCCGCAACCCGGCCACCGCCTCGACCGTCCTCGGTCCGACGAACGCCTGGCTCCCCGGCAGCAGCTCCCCGCCCAGGCCCACGACTCGCCCCATCCCTCGCTTCAGGAGGAGCTGCATGACGGGGATCGAATGGGTGATCACCGTGCCGCGGAAGGAGTCGGGCAGCGCCTCGACGGCGGCGTACGTCGTCGTCCCGGCGTCGACCGCGATGGTGGCCTGCAGCGGCAGGCTGCGGACCACCGCTGCACCGATCGCTCGCTTGGCGCGCGCATGTTCCTCGACGCGCCCGGCGAAGGCCGCCGAGTGCGGTGACGGCGCCACGGCGCTGACTCCTCCGTGGACCACACGCACCTTGCCCTGGTGGGCCAGCTTGCGAAGGTCGCGGCGCACGGTCATGTCGGACACGCCGAGTCGTCGGGTCAGCTCAGTGACCGAGACGAACCCTGAGTCGGTGACGGCGCTGAGGATCATGCGCCGGCGTTCCGGCGCACTGTCGTAGCGCAGCAGGCCGACGTCGTCGACCGACCCGGGTTGGTTCCCCACGGGCATCAGCATACGTCAGATTGCTCACATAAATCTGTTGACTTTCCAACAACAACTGTGCCAGTCTCAACACAACGAATCCCGGCACACAGGAGTGCGAGACCACATGTCGACCAGCCGCCACGACCCGTTCGACGCCGTCTTCGTCGGGGTGGCCACGCTGGACGCGATCGCACTCGTGGCGGACTTCCCGGCTCCCGACGACCGGGTGCTGGCCGAGGAGATCGTGTATGCGGGCGGCGGACCAGCCGCCACGGCCGCCGTTGCCGCGGCGCGCCTGGGGGTCAGAGCGGCGTTCGTGGGCACCGTCGGCGACGACGCGAACGGCCGAGCGATCCTCACCGGCCTCGAAGACGAGGGCGTCGACGTCAGCGGCGTGAGCGTCTCCCCCGGCGAGCCGTCGGCCGCCAGCGTGGTCGTCGTCGACCGGATCCGCGACAGCCGGGCCATCTGCAACCGTCCGGCGCCGCGAATCGACATCAGCGCCGGGTCGGACCTCATCGCCGCCAGTCCGGTGGTCCATGTCGACCACGCGGGCTGGGCCCTGGTCGCCGCTGCCGGGCTGCTCCACGACGGCCAGCTGCTCTCCGTCGACGCCGGCAACCCCATCCCGGGCTTCACCCCTCGCGGTGTCGGTCTCTTCGTGCCCACCGTCGAGGCCCTCCGACGCACCTACGACGCGAGCCGTCCCGTCACCGACCTGCTCGCGCTGGCCGTCGCCGACGGGTGCGACGTCGTCGTCGCGACCGACGGCGCCCGAGGCTCCTCGGCGCTCACCGCCACCGGCGAGGCCGCTCACGCTCCGGCGCATACCGTCGACATCCTCAGCACCCTCGGTGCCGGCGACGTCTTCCACGGCGCCCTCGTCGCCGCGGTCGTGAGGGGACTGCCCCTCGACCAGCAGCTCGCCTTCGCCAACGTCGCCGCCGCCCTGTCCTGCCGCGGCCTCGACGGCCGCTCATGCATCCCCACCCTCGCCGAGGTCGAAGCGGCCATGCCGGCGAACGCCCACTGACTCCCGACGCCACAGCCACCTCCAGGAGAACCGATGACCGACGTCACGTCCCCCACCCCTACTGTCCGCAACGCCGGGCTGGCGCGCGTCGCCCGGCCCAGCGGCGCCTTCGCCATGCTCGCCGTCGACCAGCGCGAGGCCATGCGAGCGATGTTCGCCGAGCATCAGACGGCGCCGGTCACCGACCAGCAGCTCACCGACTTCAAGGTCGCCGCGACCCGGGTGCTCACCCCGTATGCGTCGGCGGTCCTCGTCGACAAGCAGTTCGCCTTCGACGCGGTCGTGGACGCGAAAGCGGTCGCCACGACATGCGGGCTGATAGCAGCGGCCGACCACTTCATCGAGGGCAACGGCGAGTTCGTCACCGCGGTCGAGATCGACCCCGACGTCGACCCCGCCGCCGTCCGCGACCAGGGCGCCGTGGCGATGAAGCTCCTCGTCATCCACCGCCCTGACGAGACAGCCGCCACACGTATCGCCATGGTCGAGGAGTTCGTCGACCGTTGCCGCAGCGCCGGCTTGGTCAGCATCATCGAGCCCGTCGCCAAGGCCCCGCGCCAGGGCGGCGCGTGGGACTGGGACGACTGTGTGGTCGAGGCCGCAAAGGAACTCGGCTCCCTCGGCGCCGACCTCTACAAAGCCGAGGTGCCGCTGAAGGGCCAGGGAGCCGCAGACGAGATCCGGCGGCGTTGCGCGCAGATCACCGAGGCCGTGTCGTCTCCGTGGGTCGTCCTCTCGTCCGGGGTTCCCGCCGACCTCTTCCCGGCCGCCGTGGAGCTCGCCTGCCGCGAAGGCGCCTCCGGATTCCTCGCCGGCCGTGCGGTCTGGGCGGCGGTCATCGGCAGCGACGACGTCGAGCGCGACCTGAACGAGGTGTCCATCCCCCGCCTGCAGCGGCTCGGCGAGCTCGTCGACGAGGTCGTCCAGCGATGACCACCGCTTCGGCGCCGCGGGTCGTCCTCGTCCCCACCGCGCGGCCCACCTTCGCTGTCGACGTAGCCCGCAAGCTCGCTGCCGACGCCCGCGCCCTGCTCGTGGACCTCGGCGCGGAGGTCGTCGGACCTCCCGACCTCGTCATGACGCCGGAGGATGTCGACGCCGCGAAGGCCTATCTGACCGACGGCGCCGACCTCGTCGTCAACGTCTGCGCCTCCTTCTCCGACGCCACCCCGGCTCTCGAGCTCTACGCCGATCTGGACCAGCCGGTTCTGCTGTGGTCGTTCCGGGAGCCCGGCCCCGTCGGCGACCGGCTCTGGCTCAACTCGATGTGCGGCGCCAACCTCTTCGGGCACGCCCTCGTCGTCCACGCTGGACGGACACCGCGGCTGGTCCTCGGCAACCCCGACGAACCGGAAACGCGCGCAGCCCTCGCCGCTGCGCTCGCAGGTGACCTTCCCGCCGTCGTCACTCTCCCCACGACCAGTGGACCTCGCGCGGGCGGTGCCACAGTCGTGCCTGCCCTGGAGTCACTCCAGGGGCGGCGGCTGGGGCTGGTCGGCGACGCCCCGCCCGGGTTCACCCCCAGCCAGTACGACGGCGCTCTGGTATCAACGCTCTTCGGCATCGAGGTGAAGCAGCTCGGCGTCGACGCGATGTTCGACCGCGTGGCAGCCGTCGACGACGTGACCGCGAAGTCGGAGTACGCGTCGGCCCTCGCCGCCCAGCCCTCCTTGGCCGCCGTGGACGCCGACCAGGCGCTCACCTCCGCGCGGATCACCTCGGCGATGCGCGAGTGGCGCGACACGGGCGCGCTCGCCGGAATGGCGATCCGGTGCTGGCCCGAGTTCCCCAACCAGCTGGGCGCCTGTCCCTGCTCCTCCCTCTCCCGCGTGGCGGACGAGAGCACCCCGACGGCGTGCGAGCGAGACGTGTACGGCGCTGTGACCATGCTTCTGATGGAGGCGCTCGGCTCCGGCACCACATACCTCGTCGACACCGTCGATCTCGATGCCGAGGCCAATGTCGTCCGGCTCTGGCACTGCGGCGCGGCCGCCACATCGCTGGCCGCCGACCCGGCCGAGGCGACGCAGTTCACCCACTGCAACCGCAAGCTCGGCGTCGCGGGCAACTTCCCGCTGAAGACCGGACCGGTGGTCATGGCCCGGCTCACCGAGGACCCTGCTCGCCCGGGAACGCTTCGGCTGCTGCTCGCCTCGGGAGAGTCCGTGGCCGAGCCGAACCGGTTCCAGGGCAACACCGCGGCCGTCCGCCTCGACGGCGACGCCGAGCGGTTCGTGACCGGCCTGGTCACCGGAGGCTTCCCGCACCACACCGTCCTCGCGTGGACCGACGTGCGCCCGCAGCTGCGGGCCGCGGCGGACCACCTGGGGATCACCGTAATCGACTGGTAGCAGCAGAGCACCGAGGAGACAACGATGTCCGAGAAGTTCACCATCGACCGCCGGCGCTTCCTCACCGGCCTGGGCGCCCTGGGAACAGCCGGTGCCCTGTCGGCCTGCGTGGGGCCGACGATCACCTCCCGCGGCGGTGCCACTGCCGGCAGCGGGTCCGGCGCCAGTGCAACCCTACTCGGCGCCGTCGACGCCAAGCCCGCCACCGGGACGATCTCCTTCGCCCACTGGCGAGCCGAGGACAAGGCAGTCTTCGACACGCTCATCGCGACGTTCGTCAAGGCGAACCCGCAGGCGAAGGTCACCCAGGACATCTCGCCCTCGAACGACTACCAGAGCACCGCCCTCCAGAAGGTCAAGGGCGGCAACATCGGCAACGCCTTCACGGCGTTCCGCGGGGCGCAGTTCGTCAACATGGTCAAGGCCGGCCTGTATGCGGGCCTGGGCGCCCAGCCCTTCGTGGACGGCTACTTCGCCGAGCTCATCAAGGCCGGCCAGGACCCGAGCCGCGCGCAGATGGGCCTGCCGTACCAGCTCGTCTTCAACATGCCGATCTACAACGAGGACGCCTTCGCCAAGGCCGGCGTCACGGCGCTGCCGGAGGACTGGGACGGGTTCCTCGCGCTGTGCGAGAAGCTCAAGGGCGCCGGCTTCGTGCCGATCGCCTGGCCCGGCGGGGAGCCCGCGAACTCGGGTCAGCTGATCAACGCCATGGTCATGAACAACATGCCGACCGACACCGCGTTCGCCGACATCGAGGCCGGCACCCGCAAGGTCACCGACGACTGGTTCCTGCTCACCCTCAAGCAGTACCAGCAGCTCGCGCCGTTCTTCGAGCCGAACTCGACGGGGACCGCGTCGGAGCCGCTCCAGCAGCTCTTCGCGAGCGGCCAGGCGGCCATGCTGGCCACAGGCTCGTTCCACATGGGTGCGGTCCGGAAACTCGGTGCGACGTTCCCCATCAACCTCATCGCGCCCATCACCGTCGCCAAGGACAAGGCGAAGTACGAGGGGATCTACAACGCGACGTTCATCCTCGGTGTCAACACCGCCGGCAAGGAGCAGGACACCGCCGTCAAGTGGCTGCAGTTCCTCTCCGACCCGGTCAACGCCGCGGTCTACGCGAACGGGACGTCTCAGCACCTCACGGTGAAGAACGTCGACTACACCAACGCCGACCTCAAGCACACGGCTCCCTGGCTGGCGAAGAAGACGCTCCTCGCCCCGCGGTTCCAGTTCAACAACCTCGACATCCGCAACGCCGTCGAGGCTTCGTGCGTCGCCGTCGTCGGGGGGACCGCTCCAGAGCAGGCTGCCTCGCAGGCGCAGACGGTCATCGACCAGAAGCGGAAGTGAGCGACGATGGCCACTACGCTCACGTCCCCCAGCCAGGCCAGGGGCCCAGAGGGTGCTGCCGACACCCTCGCGAAGCCCAAGGGTCGGAACCCGATGGCGCCGCACCCGGCCCTGTGGCTCTTCCCGATCCCCGCGCTCGTCCTCTACATCGCCTTCTTCGTCATCCCGACGATCCAGGGAGTCGTCTACGCGGTCACCGACTGGGACGGCTTCAGCCCGACCGCGCAGTTCGTCGGCCTGGACAACTTCACGACCATTCTCACGTCGGACGACCTGTTCCGGAATGCGCTCAGCAACAACATCAAGTTCATGCTGGTCGTCGTCATCTTCCAGACGATCTTCTCGCTGGCCCTTGGCGTCTACCTGACCAAGAACACCAAGGCGTCGGTCGCTCTGCGGTCGCTCTACTTCTTCCCGACCATCCTCTCCAGCGTCTCCGTCGCGTTCATCTGGAAGTTCGTCTACGACCCCAACTTCGGGCTCATCAACACCGTGCTCGGCGCGGTGGGGCTTGACCGCTTCCAGAGCGCGTTCCTCGGCAACGACAACCAGGCGATCTACTGGGTCGCGATCACCCAGGTGTGGTTCCACGTCGGCCAGATGATGATCATCTACGTCGCCGGGCTCCAGCAGATCCCGCAGGAGCTCTACGAGTCCGCCGAGATCGACGGAGCCGGTCGCTGGCAGCAGTTCCGCTACGTGACGCTGCCCATGGTCGCCCCCGCGACAGCGATCGTCATGGCCTATACGACGGTCCAGTCGTTCAAGGCCTTCGACCTCATCCTCGGCCTCGGCGGCAACCCACCGAAGGGGTCGCTCGATATCCTGTCGACCCGCATCTACGCCGGGTTCGCGAACTCGCAGTTCGGCTACGCCGCCGCTGAGTCCCTCATCTTCATGGCCCTCATCGCCGCCATTACGTGGTTGCAGCGGCGTGCGGTCAAGGCCAGCAACCCGGACGCGTGAGGAGCACGCCATGACCTACCAGCTCACCCGACGAGTCGTCCTCGGGATCTACGCCGTCCTTGTCATCGTCCCGCTCGTCGTGGTCATCTTCGGCAGCCTCAAGACCAGCCAAGACCTGTTCGCCTCGCCGTTCGCGCTGCCGACCAACTGGCAGCTCGACAACTACAGCAAGATCGTCGGCGAGTCCGGGCTCGGCGTGGCGTTCCGCAACAGCGTCATCGTCACCGGCTGCTCGGTGCCGCTCACGCTGTTCATCGCGAGCCTCGCGTCGTACGGGATCGCCCGCATCCCCGGGTGGAAGAGCGGTCTGCTCCTCGGCTTCATCGTCCTCGGCATGGCGGTTCCCGCCCAGGCCAACATGATCCCGCAGTACGTGCAGTTCGAGACCTTCGGCCTCACCGACTCGCTGCTCGGGCTCATCCTCATCAACATCGTCGTGACGCTCCCGATTGCCGTGTTCATCATGACCGGGTTCCTCAAGACGCTCCCGAAAGAGCTCTTCGAGGCGGCCGCGGTCGACGGGTCCGGACCCTGGCGCACGTACCGATCCATCGTCATCCCGGTGTCGGTTCCCTCGCTCTCGGCGACGGCGATCTTCCTCTTCGTCATCCACTGGAACGACCTGCTCTACCCGCTGCTGTTCATCCAGGACGCGGCGAAGCGCACCATTCCGGTGGCGCTGCTGTCCTTCCAGGGGGAGTTCCTCACCGACTACCCGCTGCTGTTCACCGGCGTCGTCGTGGCCTCCGCACCGATCGTCATCGCCTACGTGTTCCTGCAGCGCTACTTCGTCGCCGGCATCACCGCCGGCGCCGTGAAGGGCTGACCGTGACCGACACCGCCGTCCTGCTCCGGCGCGTCCGGGGCGTCCGCCCGGACGCGTCGGGAGTCACGCTGGACGTCGACGCGCTCCCGGGCGTCCAGCTCGGCATGATGCCCGGCTGGCTCACCGGTGAGCCGTTGGAGGCGCAAGGCGTCGAGACCCAGATGCCCAACCTCCCCGACATCACGCTCCCACCGAGCGACGTGACCCCGTATGCATTGCGGATCACCGCTCCCCAACCCGCCTGCTTGCGGCTGGTAATGGCCCCTGCGGGTCATCCCTTCCTCGACGACGACGGCACCGGCCTGGGCATCGTCGTCGACCCCGCGCCGGCCCCGGCACGGGTCGACGTCGAGGAGGACGATGACCGGATCACCCTGTCGGCGGGCGGAACCCGCCTGACCGTCGGGCGAGCTCCGTTCACCCTGACGGTGATCGACGCGCATACCGGCACGACCATCCTGCGCACCGCCCACCGGCTGCGGCAGGTGGCCGGCCTGCTGACCGCCCCGTCGGTCGTCGTCGAGGACGGCGCGACGACGCTGAACCTCGAGCTGGGTCCGGACGAGGACATCCTGGGCTTCGGCGAGCAGTTCGGACGGCTGGTCAAGAACGGCCAGCGCCTGCGGCTGCGCAGCGAGGACGCGTGTGGGACCGGCACCGGCATGGCCTACAAGCCGGTCCCCGTGTGGCACTCGTCCCGGGGCTACACCGGTTTCGTCAACACCGGCGCGGTCCTCACCGCCGACGTGGGGCACTCCCGCCCGTCGGTGCTCTCGGTCGGTGTCGACGACCCGGTCCTCGACCTCTACCTGATGGCCGGCACCGACCCCGCGAGCCGGCTCACCACATACACCGCCCTGACCGGGCGGCCGGACGTGCCGGAGCCGTGGGCCTTCGGCTACTGGATGGGGCGCTGCCGCTACCACACCAGCGATGAGATGCTCGAGGTCGGCCGGACGATGCGGGAGCACGCGGTGCCCCTGGACGTGCTGCACCTCGACCCCGACTGGCTGGTCGTCGACCGGCTCAACACCGACTTCATCTGGAACACCTCACGGTTCGGCGACCGCAAGCAGTTCGTGTCCGACCTCGCCGACCTCGGCATCCGGCTCTCGCTGTGGGAGCTGCCCTACCTCGATCCGGCGTCACCGATCTTCGAGCACGCCGAACGCAAGGGGTACCTGGTCCGGCGGACCGACGGCAGCCTGGCGTCGATCGTCAAGACGCCGACCCCCGACGGCCGGATGCGGGCGCTCATCGACTTCACGAACCCGGACGCGCGGCGGTGGTGGCAGGAGATGCACCGCGAGTTCCTCGACGACGGCGTCGCGGTGTTCAAGACCGACTTCGGCGAGGCGCTCCCCGACGACGCCGCCCTCTTCGACGGCACGCCGCCACACCAGGCGCACAACCTGTACCCCTTGCGCTACAACGGTTCCGTCTCGGACGCGATCCGCGAGTTCACCGACCGGCCGCCCCTTGTGTGGGGCCGCAGCGGATGGGCCGGCTCGCAGCGGTATCCCGGCCAGTGGGGAGGGGACGCCGAGTCGACGGTCGCTGGGATGCAGGCGACCGTGCGCGGGGGCCTTTCCTACGCGATGAGCGCGCCGGGCTTCTGGAGCCACGACATCGGAGGGTTCTTCGGGCCTGAGCTCACCCCGGCGCTCTACGTGCGGTGGACCCAGCTGGGCGCCCTGTCGCCGCTGATGCGGGCGCACGGGCTGCGCCCGCGCGAGCCCTGGGCCTTCGGCGACGACGCCCTACGGATCTGCCGTGATTGGGTCCGGCTGCGCTACTCGCTCCTGCCCTACCTCTGGCAGATCGCGCACGAGTCCGCCGCCAACGGCTGGCCGGTGATGCGTCCGCTCGGGTTCCACTACCCCGACGACCGCGTGGCCAGGAGCGTCGACGACAGCTTCCTGCTCGGCCGGGACCTGCTGGTCGTGCCGGTGTTCGACGACTCCGCCGGCCCCGTGCCGCGGACGTTCTATGTGCCCGAAGGCCGGTGGTTCGACCTCGCGCACGGCACCGCATACACCGGTCCGGGGTTCCACACCGTCGAGGTCAGACTGGACCAGATGCCCCTGCTGGCCCGGGACGGCGCCGTCATCCCGCGGGTGGACGTCGACGCCACCGTGCGGTCCGTCGCGGACCTGCTCTATCGGCCGTGGCGTCTACACGCGTATGGCAACGCGGACGAGCGGGAGCTCGTCGGGTTCGACGGCCGCGGGACCCGGGCCGCGGAGGTGGTCCGCCATGGCGGCTGACTACGAGCGTTGGGCCGACCTCCCCGAGAAGATCACCGCGCTCGCCGATGTCGGATCGGACCACGGGCTCGGCACGGTCGTCCTCCGTGACCCGGCCAACCTCACGTGGCTCCTCGGAAGCCGCGTCAACGTCCCGCAGACACTGGACACGGCCTGCCTCGACGTCGTCGTGGACGTCGCATCACGACGCGTCACCATCGTCACGAACGCCATCGAGTCCCCCCGCCTGCGCGACACCGAGCTCGCCGACCTGGACGCCGACTGGGTCGTCGTCCCGTGGTGGGAGACCCGCGACCCGCAGCTCCCCACCGGCGAGCGCGTCGGGAGCGACCGTGCCCTGCCCGGGATTAGCAGCGTCGCCGCCGAGCTGGCCGGGCTGCGCCGCCACCTGACTGGGCGACAGCGGCGGCTGCTGCGCGAGGTGTGCGTCGACGCGGCCGCCGCGGCGACGGCCACCGCCCCACGGCTGGGCCCCGGAACGACGGAGTATGCGGCGGCCGGCGCCTTCGCGCGGGAGCTGCTGGACCGTGAGCTCGACCCGATCGTGCTGCTCGTCGCGGGCGCTCCTCGCCTCGACGCCCACCGCCACCCGCTCCCGACCTCCGAGCCACTGGGCCGGCGGGCGATGCTGGTGGCGTGCGCCCGCCGCCACGGCCTGGTCGCCAGCGTGACCCGGATCGTCTCGTTCACACCGCTCGGCCCGGCCGAGCACAACGCCTACGAGCGGCTGCTGCACGTCGAGCAGGTCTTCCTCGATGCCTCCCGCGTCGGCGCCAGGCTCGGCGACGTCGTGTCCGCCGGCTGTGCGGCATACGCAACGCACGGCTTCGACCCCGAGGAGTGGCACCGGCACCACCAGGGCGGGTTCAGCGGGTTCCAGCCGCGCGACTTCCCTGCGCACCGCTCGAGCGACGCCCTCCTCACCGAGGGCGCAGTCGTCGCCTGGAACCCCAGCGCCGCCGGCTGGAAGGTCGAGGACACGACCCTCGTCCTCGACGGCGGACCGGAACCCCTCGTCCACGACGACGCCTGGCCGACGGTGAAGATCGGCGACCGTCTCCGCCCCGACGTCCTCACCCCCACCTGACAGGAGCACTCTCGTGACCACGCTCGCCAGCCACCTCATCGACGGAACCTGGGAGGACGGTGCGGCCACCGTCGACGTGACGAACCCGGCCGACGGCTCCGTCGCCGGCCGGCTCGCCTGGGGCGACGCCAAGACCGCGGAGCGGGCGGCCGACGCCGCGGCCCGGGCCTTCACCGACTGGGCCGAGCTGCCGCCCCGTCGACGCGCGGACATCCTGCTCGAGGCCAGCCGCCTCATCGCGGAGCGGGCCGACACCATCGGCGAGACTCTCGCCCGAGAGGCCGGCAAGCGACGGCCGGAGGCGGTCGGCGAGGTGGCGTTCAGCGCCGAGTACTTCCGCTGGTTCGCCGAGCAGGCCCGCCGCCCGCAGGGCGAGGTCATCGCCCACGAGGCGGCCGACCGTCGGCACCTCACCATCCGGCGCCCCGTCGGCGTGGTCGCGTCCCTCACCCCGTGGAACTTCCCCTGCTCGATCCAGGCCCGCAAGCTCGCCCCGGCGCTGGCCGCCGGTTGCACCGTCGTCGCCCGGGTCTCCGAGAAGGCGCCCCTGGCCGCCACCGAGATGGTGCGCGCGCTCGTCGACGCGGGCCTCCCCGCCGGGGTCATCAACCTCGTCCACGGCCCGGCCCGCGAGATCACCCAGACCCTCCTCGACCACGACGCGGTCCGCGCGGTGACGTTCACCGGCTCCACACCGGTCGGCCGGGAGATCATGGCCAGCGCCGCTCGACGGGTGGTACGCCCCCTCCTCGAGCTCGGCGGCGACGCGGCGTTCGTCGTCTTCGACGACGCCGACGTCGACGCCGCCGTCGAGGGCGCCCTGCTAGCAAAGTTCCGCAACACCGGTCAGTCCTGTATCGCGGCGAACCGGTTCGTCGTCCACGAGGACGTCTACGACGAGTTCGTCGGGGCGCTGGTCGACCGCGTCGACGGCATGACCGTCGGTGACGGTCTGGCCGACCCGCTTCCCGACCTCGGGCCGGTGATCGACGCCACACGGGTGGACGCGGTCAACTCCCTTGTCTCCGAAGCGATCTCGCTTGGGGCGACGAGGCTCACCGGTGAGCGCGACCTCCCGAAGGGTGGCACGTTCGTTCCTCCGACCCTGCTCGGCGACGTCCCGGACACGGCGGGGATTGCCACCCAGGAGGTGTTCGGTCCGGCAGCGGCCGTGTTCCGGTTCCGGGACACCGCCGAGGCGCTCGCCCGTGCGAACGCCACGGAGATGGGTCTTGCGGGGTACCTCTGGTCCCGCGACGTCTCGCGCTGCTGGCGCGCGGCCGAGCATCTCGAGGCCGGCATCGTCGGGGTCAACAACGCGCTTCCCTCTGTCGCCTTCGCGCCGATGGGCGGGGTCAAGCAGTCCGGACTCGGCCGTGAGGGGGCGGCCGCTGGTCTGGAGGAGTTCGAGGACGTGCGGTACCTCGCGCTGGGCCTGTGACAACGGAGCTGCTGTTCCTGCCCCTGGGGGTGGTAGCCGGCGCACTGACCCAGCGCGTCACGGGCATCGGCTTCGCCCTGGTCTGCGCGCCGCTGCTCGTCCTCATCGCCGGACCGTTCGAGGGCGTCGTCCTGTCGAACCTGCTCGGGCTGACGGTCAGTGTCGTCGTCTTCGTCGCGCACTGGCGCGACACCGAGTGGGCCAAGGGCCTGTTGCTCGCCGTGCCGGCGCTCCTCGCCATCCCCTTCGGCGCCTACGTCGCCAAGAACGTCCCGCCCGCGCCGCTGATGGTCATCATCGGGCTGCTGGTCATCGTGGCGCTCGGCGCCGTCGTCCTCAGCGAACGGGCGCGAGTGCTGCGCGGGCGCCGGGGTGCCGCGATCGCCGGCGCCTCCAGCGGGTTCATGAACGTCACCGCCGGCGTGGGCGGCCCGGCCATCGTCCTGTATGCGGTCAGTACCGCCTGGGAGCACCGCAAGTTCGTCGCGACGTTCCAGTTCTTCTCGATCTTCACCAACCTCGCGTCGCTCGTCGCGAAGGGCGGCCTGCCGCACGTGACGCCGGTAGAGCTCGCCGTCTCGTTCGGCGCACTGGCGGTGGGTCTCGCGGGCGGGGAGATCCTCTCCCGGCACATCGACCACACGCTGGCCCGCCGGATCGCCATCGGCCTCGCGCTCGCCGGGGCCGCCTTCACCGTCGTCAAGGGCATCCTCACCTGGTGACCACCGACCACGCAGCAGCGGGTGCCGTCGACCCCGTCCATCACGCATACGCCTGGCGAACCTCAGTCGAGCTGGGCCACCAGTCCCGGGACTCGGTCGAGCGACCCCGGCGCCCACACCCGGGCCACGCCGAAGATCACGTGCTGTGTACCGACGTCACGGAGGCGGCCGACCCGGTCCACGATCGAGTCGTCGGACTCTTTGGCGAAGTCGACCCGGCTGAGGACGGTTTTCTCGATGTCGTCGTAGTCGCGCCCGACGGCCTCGCAGTGGCGCCGGATGACGTCGTACTTCGCGCGCACCGCGTCCGGTCCCATGTCGAAGATGTTGCACGCGTCGGCGTACTGGGCGACCAGACGCAGCGTCTTCCGCTCGCCCCCTCCGCCGACGAGGATGCGCGGGTGCGGCATGGAGACGGCCGGCGGCGAGTTGAGCGGTCGCTCGAGCTGATGGTGCCGGCCCTCGAACGCGCTGTCGTCCCCGGACCACATCTGGTGGGCCAGCTGCAGCGTCTCCTCGAGCCGCTCGAACCGCTCTTTCGTCGACGGGAACGGCACGCCGAGCCCGCGGTGCTCCTCCTCGTTCCAGGCCGCGCCGATCCCCAGCCACGCCCGCCCGCTGGAGAGGACGTCCAGCGTTGTCACGGTCTTGATGAGAAGGCCTGGATACCGGTAGGTCACGCCGGTCACCATGGTTCCCAAGGTGATTCGCTCGGTGACACCAGCCGCATACGCGAGCGCAGAGTAGCCCTCGAGCATCTCGTGCTCCGACGGACCGATGCTCCGGATCTGGAAGAAGTGGTCCATCACCCAGAGGCTGGCCATGCCGGCCTGATCGGCGTCACGCGCGACGCGGGCGAACGTCGGCCCGATGCTCCGCGGAGCGTCGGGCCACGTGAAGTCGCTGACCTGGAGACCCCACTTCATCGCTCAACCGTATGCCGGTGGTCCTGGCATCGCTCACCCGCCAGATCTCAGCTGCGGAAACTGGTCGTCGCGCCACTCGTTCTCGGGCGCGGCGTCCCCCGCACCGGCCGCGAGCTCGTCCTCCCGGCCGCGCAGCTCGACGCGGCGGATCTTTCCCGAGATCGTCTTCGGCAGCTCGGCGAACTCGATCCGGCGCACTCGCTGCCATGGCGCCAGGTGCTCGCGCGCATACCGCAGGATCGAGAGCGCCGTCTCCTCGGTCGGCTCGTTGCCCGGGGCCAGGACGATGTACGCCTTGGGCACCGCGGCGCGCACCGCGTCTGGCGCCGGGACGACGGCCGCCTCGGCGACCGCCGGATGCTCGATGAGCACCGACTCCAGCTCGAACGGGCTGATCTTGTAGTCGCTGGCCTTGAAGACGTCGTCGGTGCGGCCGACGTAGGTGATGTACCCGTCACTGTCGACCGTCGCGACGTCACCGGTGTGGTAGTAGCCGCCGGCCATGGCCTCGGCGTTGCGCTCATCGTCACCCTGGTAACCGGTCATCAGCGGGAGTGGCCGGTCGGTCAGGTCGAGGCAGATCTCACCCTCACCAGGGCCGTCCGGCGTGGCCGAAACCCGTTCGCCGGTCAGCGGATCAACGAGAACGACCGGTACGCCGGGCAACGGCTGGCCCATCGAACCCGGCTTAACCGGCGACCCTGGGGCGTTGCCGACCTGGGCGGTCGTCTCGGTCTGGCCGTAACCGTCGCGCAGCTCCAGCCCCCAGGCCCTGTTGACCTGCTCGATGACCTCAGGGTTGAGTGGCTCACCCGCGCCAACGATCTCCCGCAGTGAGCCAGGGCCGCCCGAGAGGTCGGCGTTGATGAGCATCCGCCACACAGTGGGCGGCGCGCAGAGGGAGGTGACCTCGTTCTCGCGCAGGACCCGGAGCAGAGCGGGGGCGTCGAACCGCGAGTAGTTGTAGAGGAACACCGTCGCTTGGGCGTTCCACGGCGCGAAGAAGCAGGACCACGCGTGCTTGGCCCAGCCCGGCGAGGAGATGTTGAGGTGGACGTCACCCGGCTCCAGACCGAGCCAGTACATCGTCGTCAAGTGCCCGACGGGGTACGACACCTGGGTGTGCTCGACGAGCTTCGGCTGGCTGGTCGTCCCCGACGTGAAGTAGAGGAGCAACCGGTCGCCCGGCGCCGTGCCCGGGTGCTCGGCCGGCGGGACGTCGAGCCGGTATGCGTCGTCGAAGGACTCCCAGCCGTCAGGAGCCGGCCCGCCTCGGGTCACCGCCAGACGTCCGTAGTCGCCGGGGACGTCGTCGAACTTGGCCGAGTCGGAGGCGTTGACGACGACGAACCTGGCGCCGCCCCGCTCGATGCGGTCGCGCAGGTCGGCCGGCCCGACGGCGGTGGTCGTCGGCATGATCACCGCACCGAGCTTGATGATGCCGAGCATCGCCTCCCACAGCTCGACCTGGTTGCCGAGCATGACGATGACTGCGTCCCCCTTGCGGACACCTTGACCGGCCAGCCAGGCCGCGACCTGGTCGGAGCGCCGCGCCAGGGTGTCGAACGACCACGACTCCGCCGGCTTTCCCTCGACCGCGTCGGCCTCCTCGAGGATGACCAGGCCCGGCTGCTCGTTGCCGCGAGCGATGACGTCGAACCAGTCGACCGCCCAGTTGAACCGATCGCCGAGGTCGGGCCACCGGAAGTCGGACACCGCGGTCCGGTGGTCACCGCGCCAACTCAGGAGCTGATTGCGTGCGTCCCGGAACGCCTCCGTTGCCTGGCGACCGAAACCCGGCTCCGCCGATGTACCGGCGGTCATGGCTCCGTCTCGGGACTGGTGGTCGGCGTCGTGTCTGGCGCCGAGCGACGCTCGTTGGCCAGACGCTCCTCCTCCTCGTGCATGCGGCGCTCCTCCTCGTGCATCCGGCCGGCCGCCTCCTGCGTGGTCTCGAACCCGGCGCGGTTGACCATCCGGTGAGCGCGCGAGTTCGCATCCTGGTCGATGAGGTTATTGAGCAGGTGCTGGATCCGGTCGCTGTGCGGGATGGCGTGGAACGCCTCGTTGGGACTGTCCCCGGCCGACTCGATGCTCAGCGTTCCCGAGCCGACCATGCGGTCGACGAGCGTCTGGCTGAAGCTCACGTCGGTGATCTTCGACAGGGTGATGTCCTTGCCGTTCTTGTTGACGATGCCCGTACGCACCATCACCCGATGGGTCGTGATGACGTAATGGGTGGTTCGCCACCGGAGGATCGGCACGATGACCAACGGGATGCCGAGGAGGATCGCGAGGGCCACGCAGATCCACTGGATCCAGTTGCCCGTGGTGTCGTCGGGGGTCCGGTATGCGATGTAGATCGCCGCGCCCAGGAGCAGCAGCCCGACGACGATCGGGCCGATCACAGTGCGCCAGTGCGGATGCAGGCTGCGTTCGACCCGCTCGTCGCTCGTCAGCACGTTCTCCGGAAATCCCATGAGAACCCCTAGCTCGGGAAGAGCGGCGTCAGCTCGCGGACCGCGGCCACCGTGACACCGTCGGCGGAGTAGTACGGGTCGGTCGCGAGGACTTCGTCCACGCGGTCCCGTGTCGTCGTGAAGACGACCATCGAGCCGGTGCCGTCGGCAAACGGTCCGGCGGTGAGCACCTCACCAGCCGCGTGCAGGTCGGCGAGGATCTCGCGGTGCCGCGGCCGCAGCTCCAGCCGCGCCGGGCTGTCCGAGAAGGCGAGCTCGACGACGACCATG
>Ga0307310_10000155_pt1 | contig 18988 bp, 17 predicted proteins | sample ER_DNA_197_FD_194502 | JGI IMG/M metagenome (GOLD analysis project Ga0307310, IMG submission 194502) | Bulk soil microbial communities from the East River watershed near Crested Butte, Colorado, United States - ER_DNA_197 | ecosystem: Environmental > Terrestrial > Soil > Floodplain | place...
AGGCCGAAAATGCCTCGAGCGCTCCGAGTGCCGATGGGGGGAAACTTCGGGTACTTGACGTTGCTCACCATCAGGACGGCCAGGAGCAGCATGAGGACGACGAGTCCCTCGTGCTGAAGGTCAAGGTAGGCCAGTGAGGCGCGGTACCAGTTGGTTTGGCTGAACGGATAGTATGCCGCCAACGTCATTCCAGCCGCAGGCGATGGCATGCCGGTGAACCAGCCGCTAGGCGGCTTGCCGGCTGAGAGAACGTTGAACCGCGCCAGCCGGAGCGCCACCGCGACCACGTAGATGTAACAGAGGATCCAGGCGAATCTTCCGGCGTTCGAGAAATCAAGGAAGTACATCAGCAACGCGGGCGCGACCCCGAAGGAGATGACGTCCACCAGCGAATCCAGCTCGGCCCCAAACCGGGTGCCGGTTCCCGAGAGACGCGCCACCCTGCCATCGAGCATGTCGAGGATACCGGCGAACACGATGAACCAGCCCGCCCACCGGAAGTTCCCGTTGAAGGCCGAGACGATGGCCCAGAACCCAAAGAAGAGGTTGCCGAGGGTAAAAGCGCTCGGCATGACGACGACCACCTGACGTATGGAAGGGCGTCGCAGCCCCTCGCGGTTCTGCCTCAGCACCATTTTGCCACCGGCGTCACTCCCACCTGAGTCGTGTCCCCCGGCTTGACGAGGATCTCAGTCCCCAGGGGCAGAAACAGGTCCACCCGGGATCCGAAACGGATCATCCCCATGCGCTCTCCCTGTCGTACCGGGGTGCCAACGTTGTGGTCGGTCACGATCCTTCGCGCGATCAGACCAGCGATTTGCCGGATCAACACTTTGCCCCGCTCGGTCGTGAGTCCGATCGAGGACTGTTCGTTGTCGAGACTGGACTTCTCCGCCGCGGCGTGGCCGAACTTGCCGGGATTGTAGTGCCGATAACCGACTATGCCGGCGGTAGGATAGCGGTTCACGTGGCAGTTGAACACGTTCATGAAGATGGAGATCCGTAGCGCGCGGCCGCCGAAGAACGCTGGCTCGTCCGTCTCGACCACGCCGACGACCTTCCCATCTGCCGGTGCCAGAGCCAAACACTCATCCCTCGGGCCGGCACGCTCGGGATCGCGAAAGAAGGCCACAACCCAGATGGACAGAGCGACCCAGAGCAGGCAGGCGATCCACCACCCGAGAGTACCGAAGCGTACTGCCGCCAGCAGCAGTGCGAGGGCGACTATCCATGCGCCGACGATAAACCACCGGCCTTCCGGCGCGGTGCGGATCAAACGTCATCTCCCAGGTCGCGTCCGGTCAGGAGCCTGAATGCCTCGAGGTAGCGCCGGCTGGTGGCGTCGACCACTTCGTCGGGAAGCGGCGGCGGCGGTGCTTCTCCGTTCCAGCGGCCCGCGGTCTTGATCGATGCGAGATAGTCGCGCAACGGCTGCTTATCGAAGCTCGGTTGTGTCCCGCCAGGTGCATAGCGATCGGCCGGCCAGAAGCGAGACGAGTCGGGGGTCAGCAGCTCATCGATCAGACGGAGCGTGCCTCCAGCGTCGGTCCCGAACTCGAATTTGGTGTCGGCGATGATGATCCCGCGATCGGCGGCGTGGGCCCGGCCGGCCTGATAGATCGCGAAGCTTGCGGAACGCAGCCGCTCCGCCAGGGTCCGGCCCAGCGCTCCCGCAACGGTCTCGAATGTCACGTTGGTATCGTGGCCGGTTGCGGCCTTGGTGGCCGGGGAAAAGAGCTGCGGGTCGAGGCGTGAGCTCTCGGCCAGTCCCGCCGGCAACGGCTCACCCGCAAGCGTGCCGCGGGCTCGATACTCCGCCCAGGCCGATCCGGAAAGATAGCCGCGTACCACACACTCGAACGGCACCGGCGCTGCCCGGCGAACCAGCATGGCTCGCCCAGCGATCTCGCTCTCGTAGCCGTCCAGCCCGGGGACGTGCTGGATGATTTCCGAGGTACGCGCGGTGAGGTAGTGGGAAGGGAACACCGAGGCCAGACGCTCGAACCAGAAGGCGCTGATCTGGGTCAGAACCGCGCCCTTCCGCGGGACTGGCTCGTTCATGACGACATCGAACGCACTCACCCGATCGCTCGCGACCAGCAGCAGATGCTCCGGGTCCACCTCGTACACCTCGCGGACTTTTCCCTGCCGGAGCAGCGGCAGCGGGAGCCGGCTCTCGGCCATAGCCTGGCCTGAGCGCAGCGAATGGGTCATACACCCACCTCCGCGGCTTCGGCCTCGGCAGCCAGCGGACGGGCCCGGGCGAGCAGTGGCTGGAGGTATTCCTCGACAAACTCCGTCACCTGTTGCGATGCGCGTCCGGTGTAATTGATCGGTTGCAGCTCGGCCTGCATTGCCATAGCGGGCACTCCGCGGAACGCGGGATCGGTCGCGAGGCGCTCGAGCAGGTCATTGGGTTGGCCGCGGCTTACCGCCTCCGCCACGGCCAGGCTGTGCCGACGAATGACCTCATGCAGCCCCTGCCGGTCGCCGCCCGCGGAGACACCCAGCAGCAGCCACCGTTCCGTTGCCATGAACGGCATCTGGTCCGCGACGTGCCGAAGAATGACATCTTCCCTGACCTCGAATCCGGCGGCGATGTTGGTGGCGAGCACCAGAATCGCATCGGTGGCAAGGAAGCCTTCGGGCAGGGTCAATCGGCGGTTGGCGCTGTCATCGAGGGTTCGCTCCAGCCATTGCGCGGCGGCCGTGTGTCCGGTGTTCGCCTGCAAGGAGATCACGAATCGCGCGAGCCCACTGATGCGCTCGGCACGCATCGGGTTGCGCTTGTACGCCATGGCGCTGGACCCGACCTGTTCGGACTCGAACGGCTCAAGCAGCTCGCCTTCATGCTGGAGCAGTCGGAGATCGGCTGAGAGCTTGCTGGCTGACTGGGCGATTCCGCTGAGCGCATCGAGCACGCTGCTGTCCAGTTTCCGGGTGTAGGTCTGACCCGTGACGGGGAACGATTCCCTGAACCCGAGCTTGGTGGTCACCACGCGATCCAGCTCCCGCACCTTTTCGTGGTCGCCACCGAAAAGCTGAAGGAAGGAGGCCTGGGTGCCGGTGGTGCCCTTGCAGCCGCGGAAACGCATCGTCTCGATGCGACGGCAGATCTCCTCCACATCCAGGGCAAAGTCCTGCATCCAGAGCGTGGCCCGCTTTCCGACCGTGGTGAGCTGGGCAGGCTGGAAGTGGGTGTAGGCCAGGCAGGGAACACCCGCAGTGCGGGTGGCAAAGCGTTCCAGTGCTCCGAGTACGGCAATGAGGCGGCCGAGCAGCAGCCGGAGTCCATCGCGCATGACGATAAGATCTGCGTTGTCGGTCACGAAAGCGCTGGTGGCGCCCAGGTGGAGATATGGCCGCGCGGCCGGTGCCTGCTCGCCGAAGGCGTGGATGTGGGCCATGACGTCGTGCCGGAAGCGACGCTCGTAGCGTGCCGCCACCGCCAGGTCGGCGTCGTCCAGGTGGGCCCGCATCTGGCTCAGGGCCTCCTCGGGGATGTCGAGGCCGAGCTCTCGCTCGGTCTCGGCGAGCGCGAGCCAGAGCCGGCGCCAGAGCCCGACCCGGTGCGGCTCACCCCAGAGGGCCTGCATGGCGGGCGAGGCGTAGCGCGTCCCGAGAGGAGAACGCCAGCGGTCGTCGCTCATCGGAACACCAGATCGGTAAAGGTCACCTGGCCCTCGCGCTCGAGATAGATCCGGATGACCTGGCCGGGGCGCACGCTGAGCAGTCTCGATACCTCGGAGGCCGCCCGCACCTGGGAGCGGTCGATCGCCAGGATCACGTCGCCGGCCTGCAACCCCGTGGCCCGGCTCACCTGGGGCGAGAGGCGAAAGATGAGGGCGCCCTGAGGGCTTCGGATGCCGCGCTCGGCCTGGATTGCTGGAGTGACGTTGATGAGCTGCAGATCCTGGAGCACCGTGATCTTTTCGGCGGTGACCGTCGGCAGATCACCAGTGATGATCCGCCGCCGAAGTGTCCCGCTGCCGCTGCGGACCGCCACCTCCACAGCATCGCCGACGTGGAGGTCGAGCTTCACCGCTTCCCAGTCCAGATAATTCCGCAGCTTCCGGCCGTTGGCCTCGACCAGCACGTCCTTCGGTCGCAGCCCGGCGCGGGCAGCGGGTCCGTCGGGCGTCACCGCGGTGAGCACCACGCCGCCCTGGCTCTTCCACTCGCGCATGGCCTGGGCACCCTCGACATCCAGGCCCACCCACGCGCGGCGTACCGTTCCGTTCCTGATGATCTCGTCCGCGACCCGGACCGCCCGCTCGATCGGGATGGCAAAGCCCAGACCTACGGAGCCGCCGCTGTTGCTGAAGATCGAGGAGTTGACCCCGACCACCTCGCCAAGCGCGTTGGTGAGCGGGCCGCCCGAGTTGCCGGGGTTGATCGCGGCATCGGTCTGAATCATGTCCAGGTAGAGACCTGTCTGATCGCCACCGGGAAGAATGTTTCTGCCGGTTGCACTCACCACTCCGACCGTCACCGTCGGCTCTGCGTTCCCCAGCAGGTACGCGTACGGATTTCCCAGGGCCACGACCCATTCGCCGATCATCAGGTCGTTGCTGTGTCCCAGTGAGACCGTTGGCAGGTTCTCCCTTTTGACGCGGAGCACGGCAATGTCGGTGAGCGGATCCTCTCCCAGCACGGTCGCCGGCAGGTCGCTCCCGTCGGGGAGCGTGACGACGACGCGCTCGGCGTTCGCCACCACGTGCTGGTTGGTTACGATGATCCCGTTGGGCCGGATGACGAAGCCGGTACCGTACCCTTGAACCAGGCGGGCGCCCTCGGGCACAAAGAAGAAATCCCAGGGCGAGCGGGACGCAGCCTGCTGGCGGGAGGTGACGTTGATGGAGACGACGGCGGGGGACGCTCGGTCTGCCGCGGCGACCAGCGCCGTCCGGCGGGAAGTACTGACCGCGTTCTGCGCCACAGCAACGCCGGCGGCGCTCTGCGCACCGGCTGAGGACACCGAGAGTCTGGGGGGCGAATCCCGGCAGCCCAGCAGGGCCACCCCCAGCGCGAGGCGAGCGAGACTAACCCGGGTACGCCGCCGCATGCGCCTCCCCGATCGACTCGAGAAAAAGTTCAGGAGGGTACGTGGCCGCGATGAAATAGAGTCCCTGCGGTGGTGCCGGAGGGCTGGTGTCCTGATTGTCTCCTCGAGCCAGCAGAGCAGTGATGTCGCTGAGCGGACGGCGCCCCAGTCCGACATCGACCATGGTCCCTACCAGCATCCGCACCATGTGGTGCAGGAATCGGTCGGCCTCGACATGAAAGCTCACCCCCCGGCGGTCGACCCGAGGCCTCCATTCAGCCAAGGAGAGACGGCAGCGGTGATGCGGCTTGTTGCCTTTCGCGGCGAAGGCAAGGAAGTCGTGCTCGCCCTTGATCAGGTGAGCCGCTTCGCGGAGCAGCCCCATGTCGAGCGGACGGGCGAGTGCCCACTCGAACGGCCGGCGGAACGGGGAGGCAGCACCGGCATCCAGGCCAATGTCGTAACGGTACCGGCGGGAGATCGCCGATTTCCGGGCATGAAAGCCAACCTGCATCGGCTGCACGGCCTCGACCCAGCAATCCTGCGGAAGCAGCGCATTGACTGCGCGATGCATGTCGGAAGCGGACCAACTGAGCGGTGCGCTGAAGCTGACGCCCTGACCCAGCGCATGGACCCCGGCATCGGTTCGGCCCGCCGCGTGCGCCACGGTTCGACGGCTGAAGAGGCGCTCCAGAACCCGCTCGAACTCGGCCTGAACGGAGCGACCGGTGGGCTGACGCTGCCAGCCGACAAAGCCGGTGCCGTCGTAATGCAGGATGGCAAGGAAGGTCCGGCTCATCGGGCGAGAATCTAGTCTCCTTTCACCCCCCGGGCAAGCCGCGCAACTGCTTGTCACGATTGACAAAAGCGCCTCTTTTCGGGTACAATTTTCCACCCTTCGCGATCCCCCAACTTCATCCGTTGCCCGGCTCTCGCCACCTGTGACCAACGACGGCCCGCTGCTTTCCGCGCTGCACCATCTAGCCCAGGGCCTTCCGCTCGATCGGGACGCCACCACGGCAGCATTTGCCGTGCTCATGTGCGGAGGCGCGAGCCCGGCTCAGGCAGCCGGCCTGCTGATGGGTCTCCGTGCCCGGGGAGAGACGGCGGAGGAAGTTGCGGGCGCCGCGCTGGCGCTGCGGGGCGCGATGGTACGGCTGGAGACCGACAATCCCGAGGTCCTAGTCGATACCTGCGGGACCGGCGGCGGCCGAGTGGGGACGCTCAACATCTCCACCGCAGCTGCCTTCATTGTGGCGGGGGCCGGGGTGCAGGTTGCCAAGCACGGGAACCGGAGCTTCACCTCGAAATCGGGCTCGGCGGATGTGCTGGAAGCACTCGGTATCAATATCTCGCTCGCGCCTGAGGCCGCCGCCGAGGTACTGCGATCGGTGGGGCTCACCTTCCTCTTTGCTCCCACGTATCACCCGGCCATGCGCCACATGGGCCCGGTGCGGAAGGAGCTCGGCGTCACCACGATCATGAACCTGCTCGGTCCCCTGGTGAATCCTGCCGGCGTGGTCCGCCAGGTCGTCGGAGTGGCGGATGAGACCAGGGCGCCTCTGGTGGCGGATGCGCTCGCCGCTCTCGGTGCAAGGCACGCGCTGGTGTTGCACGCAGCGGTGGGCATGGACGAGATCAGCCCCTCGGGCCTCACGTCGGTCTGGGAAGTGGAGGATGGTCGCGTCAGGACGTGGCAACTGCGGCCGGCTCGGTACGGACTCGAATGCGGTGATCTGGATGACCTGGCCGGCGGAGAACCGGCGGAGAACGCCGGACGGATCGAGCAGTTACTCTCGGGCGAAGCCAACGAGGCCGTTCGATGCGCTGCACTGTTGAACGCGGCCGCGGCGCTCTATGTCTCGGGAAACGGTTGGTCGCTCGATGAGGCGGCCAGCAGGGCGCGGGAATCGTTGTCCAGCGGAGCCGGGGCCGCGGTCCTGGCCCGGCTTCGGGCCGCGGCGCCCCGTCCAGCGTTCTAGTATTTTCGAATTACCCCGACCACGACCCCCTGGATCAACACTTCGCGCTCCTGGAAGCGCATGGGCTGCATGGACGCGTTGGCGGGCTGGAGCCGGATCCAACCACCGGGCTCGCGGTAGAACTTCTTCACCGTGGCCTCGTTGCCGTTGACCAGCGCGATGACCATCTCCCCATTCTCGGCGGTTTGCTTGCCATGGACCACGACGATATCACCGTCGACGATGTGCTCATCGATCATTGAGGTGCCCTGGACCTTGAGCGCATAGTTGGGACCCCGGCGAGGCAGCATCTGGTCAGGAACGGCGATGGTTTCCTCGTGCATGAGGGACTCGATTGGCGTGCCGGCCGCCACTCTACCGAGCAAAGGGATCTCGCTGGCCGCCGACGTGCCCCGTGGCGGGAGTACCTCGATGGAGCGGCTCTCATTGTACGAGCGGCGGATGTAGCCTTTGCGCTCGAGGTTGGTGAGGTGCTCGTGGACGGTGGCCAGAGATTGAAAGCCGAAATGCTCGGCGATCTCCTCGAAGCTCGGCGCGTAGCCTTGGCCGTGAATGTGGCCTTGCAGGTAGCTGAGAATCTCACTCTGGCGCTTGGTCAAGGGCATCAGGATTTCCTCCTCGTCCGCGTGGCGACCGAATAGAGCCCGAATGAAAGTACCCGAATACGTGCCGAAGGACAAGATGCCTGTTTCGCTGGACGAAATTCTGAGCTCCACCCGACGGGGACTGCCGGCCCTACAGGCCCGGCGGGCCGAGCTGGAGCGCCAGGTAGAACATGCACGGCGGCCTCCGCCGTTCGGCGCGGCGCTCCGGCGGCCCAACGTCGCCGTGATCGCCGAGGTGAAGCGGCGCTCTCCGTCGGCGGGCTCGATACGGGAGGATCTGGATCCGCTCGAACGAGCGGTGCTGTACGGAACCCATGGGGCCGCTGCGATTTCCGTCTTGACCGACGAGCCGTACTTCGGTGGCTCCATGGCGGATCTCACGGCTGCCGCCGAGCGTGCGGTCGTCCCCGTCCTTCGCAAGGACTTCATCCTCGATGAGCTCCAGATCCTCGAGGCTCGGGCGGCCGGGGCGTCCGCCGTGCTGCTCATCGTTCGTGCTCTGGCCCGTTCGCGCCTGGCATACCTCATGACCTGCGCCACCGCCGCCGGTCTCGAGGCCTTGGTGGAGGTCCACAGCCTGGGAGAGCTCGACACCGCGCTGACCGCTGGGGCAGCGATCATCGGGGTGAACAGTCGAGATCTGGACACATTCAAAATCGATACTGTTGCCGCGTGGAAGATCATTCGACAGGTCCCACCCGACCGTATCGCGGTGGCGGAAAGTGGCATCAGCCGGCAAAGCGACGTCGCACGCGCGGCCGAGGCGGGGGCCGACGCCGTCCTGGTCGGCACCGCGCTCTCGCAGGCCGCATCGCCCCAGGGCCTCCTCCGAGAGCTGACCAGGGAGCCGAGACGTGGTCGCTAAGATCAAAGTCTGTGGCATCATGCGGCCCGACGAGGCCGCCTTCGCCGGCACGGTCGGCGCCTCCTATCTCGGCGTTGTTTTTGCTGAAGGTCCAAGGACTGTCACCCCAGACATCGCAAGGGAGATAGTGGCGGCCGCCGGCGGTGTGGCCGTGATGGGGGTTTTTGCCGACCAACCGGTGGACGAGATCCTCCAGATCGGTGACCGGGCTGGGCTTAGCGGAGCGCAGCTCCACGGTACCTATTCTCCCGCATCGGCCGCTCGGCTTCGCGCCGCCGGCCTCGAGGTCTGGCGCGTCGTGCGAATCGCGGCGCCTTCAGACCTGGACCTGCTGGTAGAAGCGGCCAACGAATCCGACGCCGTACTGGTGGAGCCGAAGGTCGCGCACGTGAGAGGTGGTGCTGGTTTGCCGCTCGACCTCGCGGTAGCCCGAGAAGCCCGGTCCCGGCTCGCCGGGCATCCCATGGTGCTCGCGGGAGGGCTGACCCCCGAGACGGTCTCGGAAGCGCTGGCCCTCGTTCGACCCGAGATCGTGGATGTAAGTTCAGGCGTAGAACGCCTGCCGGGTATCAAGGACCTCGATAAAATTGCTCGATTTGTGGAGGCCGTGTTTGCTCATAGCCCAATCACCTGAGCGGGCGGTGGAAGGTCGTTTCGGCCCCTATGGCGGCCGCTATGTCCCCGAGACCCTCGTTGCAGCACTCGACGAGCTGACCGCGTTGTACGACGCCGCCAAGGCCGATCCCACGTTCTGGGCGGAGCTCGACGCACTGCTTGCGGAGTTCGTCGGCAGGCCTTCGCCCATCTCAGAAGCTCCTCGATTCAGCGACCTGGTCGGCGCCCGCGTGGTGCTGAAGCGGGAGGACCTGAACCACACCGGTGCCCATAAGATCAACAACACGCTGGGACAGGCCTTGCTGGCTCGCCGCATGGGAAAGCGAAGGATCATCGCAGAAACCGGAGCGGGTCAGCACGGGGTGGCAACAGCCACCGTCTGCGCCCGCTTCGACCTCGAGTGCATCGTTTACATGGGCGCCGAGGACATGCGGCGGCAGCGGCTCAATGTCTATCGCATGGAGCTTCTCGGTGCCACGGTGATTCCGGTCGAGTCGGGAACCCGCACGCTGAAGGACGCGACCAATGAGGCGTTGCGGGACTGGGTGACGAATGTGCCTACCACGCACTACATCATCGGCTCCGTCGTGGGGCCCGATCCGTTTCCGCGTATGGTGCGCGACTTCCAGTCGGTAATCGGTCGCGAGGCCCGCGCGCAGATGCTGGCGCGGTACGGCCACCTGCCGCACACCGTGGTGGCGTGCGTCGGCGGGGGCTCGAATGCGATGGGCATCTTCAGTGGCTTTCTCGATGATCCTGAGGTGCGGCTGGTGGGGGTGGAGGCGGCGGGGAAGGGGATCGCCACCGGCCACCACAGCGCCACGTTGACGGCAGGTACGCCGGGTGTCCTGCACGGCAGCCTGAGCTATCTGCTGCAGGATGCCGACGGACAGGTTTCCCCGGCGCACTCGGTGTCTGCCGGACTGGATTATCCCGGAGTCGGGCCGGAGCACAGCTACCTCCGGGACAGCGGCCGCGTGCAGTACGAGACGGCCAACGACGCCCAGGCCCTCGATGCGTTCCAGACACTCAGCCGCCTCGAAGGAATCATCCCGGCCCTCGAGCCGGCCCACGCGCTCGCCTGGGTCGCCCGCTCCCGGGGAGCCTGGCCGCGGGAAGCCTCCGTGCTCGTCTGCCTGAGTGGAAGAGGCGATAAGGATGTCGCCCATGTGGCCGACCTTCTAGGAGCCTCCGCGTGACCACCGAGGCTCCCAAGCAGCTCCTGGCCGCTGCTCAGGTATCGGAGCTCATCCAGACCGTGGCCAAGGCGCTCCGCGCTTTCCAGATGTACATGCCGAACAACCCCATCTACCAGCGGGCAATCCTGAACGTGCGCGCTGCCTTCCAGCCGATCTGGGCCGCAACGGATGAGCTGCTCATCCACGTGGTCGAGACCGAACTGGTGTGGGAGGATCAGGTGGTGTATCGCCAGGCGAACAAGGCCGAGAGCTTGGCCTGGAGCCTTTTCAAGGACGGAATGCGCGAGCTCACCATTCATAAAGGCGCCGAGGCCGAGGAGCTGCCCCGGCTTCTCGCCATCATTAACCAGGCTCGCTTCCTCGCGACGGACGCAGGCGACGACCTGCTCACGCTACTGTGGGCCCACGAGTTCCAGCTCATTCAGCACCAGTTCGTGGACTTGTTCGGGGAGGGCGGGGGAGCGATCCCCGAGCCGTCGGGAGCCGCTGCCGGCGGCGAGTCGACTCCGGCGGAGCGAAAGGCACAGGCGGCCCAGGAGGCTCAGGCGCAGCCCGAAGGAGTGGTGGTCGTCGATGAGTTCGACTCGACGCTCTACTTCCTCGATGAGAGCGAGATGGGCTACGTGGCGACTGAGCTCGAGGCCGAGTACCGCCGGGACGTTCGCACCAGCGCGCTCGACGTCCTGTTCGACCTGATGGAGGTCAACTCGGATGAAAAGGTGCGCGACGAAGTACTGAGTATCCTCGAACAGCTCTTCCCCAACTTCCTTAACAGCCGGGACTTCAGGGCGGCGGCAGCGGTGCTGCGCGAAACCAAGCAGCTGAAGGAGAAGTCCTTGGGATTTACGCCGGGGCACATCCAGCGGCTCGGCACTTTCACCTCCAGTCTGAGCGAGCCCGCCACCGTGGGGCAGTTACTGCAATCGCTCGATGAAGCCAGTGGACTCGGCGTGGACACCCATGCAGCCGAAGTCATCAAGGAGCTGCGAGCGTCGGCTCTGGAGCCCCTCGTCGGCTGGCTGCCGAGTCTCTCCTCTGCTCCGCTCCGCAAGACATTGGAAGAGGTCATCGACCGTCTGGCCGGCAATAACACGGCCGAGGTGCACCGGCTCCTGAAGACCGACTCGCCAGCTTTGGAAGGGATTATCGCCCTGTGTGGTCGCCTGACGCTCCACCAGGCCGTGCCCGGGCTAGCGGAAACCCTGGGCCACGCCAAGCCGGGCATCCGTCTCGCCACAGTTCAGACACTTGGTCTGCTCGGAACTCCGGGTGCGATGAGCCTGGTGGACCGGGCGCTCGATGATGCGGACAAGGCGGTCCGAATCGCTGCGGTGCGCGTGGTGGGAACCCGAGGCTACAAGGGTGCCCTCAAGCGGGTGGAGACCGTCGTGCTCGGAAAGTCCAAGGACATGGATCTGACCGAGAAGATGGCATTCTTCGAGGCGTACGGGTCCATTGCAGGCGCAAACGGCTTGAAGGCACTGAGTGCCATCCTGCTTCAGCGGGGACTCCTCAGGATGAAGGAGCCGGCGGACACTCGGGCGTGCGCCGCAATGGCGCTGGGCCGGATCAGGACACCTGAAGCGCGCGACATCCTTCAGCGGGCAACCGAGGACAAAGAGTTGGTTGTGCGCAATGCGGTGAATCGCGCTCTGCGGGAGGTGGCAGCGTGACGCAACCCGCCGATGCGAGCAACGGCCGTTCCACGCCTGACGGGCAGCTCCGGCAGGGCGGACGCACCCTTCTGCTCGCCTTTTACACCGCGCTCAGAAGCCTCAAGCTGTACCCGCTGGAGAACACGGCGGTTCAGAACGCACTCGAGGACCTGGACGGCGTGGCCCACAGGCTGCTGGACCTCGAAGGCGAGCTGGAGATCCGTATGGCCGGCGACTTCATCTTCGTCAACTCAACCCGGCTTCGGGTCGAGCTCGACAACTACGCGTCCTTCAGCCACATCCTGGCGATGTTCCGGGCGTTCGACATCGGGGCCCTTCGAATCAGGCCCGGCATCGAAAAGCGAGAGTGGCAGGTCTTCCTCAGCGTCCTCCTCCGCCTTGCCGACCAGGGTCCCGCCGACGAGCCGCTGGAAGAGCTGCACGATCGTCTGGAAGAGGCGAAGGTGGCCCATCTGGAGCTCGAGCGCCCGCTACCCGAAGGCGGCAGCACGGAACAGTCGCGCCACGCCGCTAAACAGGTCTACGCCCAAGGCGTCGCCGTTACCAAGGATGTCATTGGCAGCGTCAGAATGGGGCGCACGGCACGCCTGAAGCGGGTGAAGCGGGCAGTCCAGCTGGTCGTGGACCAGGTGCTGAACAACGAAACGTCGATGCTTGGCCTGACAGCCATACGGGATTACGACGAGTACACCTTCACCCATTCGATGAACGTCTGCATCATCTCCGTGGCGCTCGGCAAGAAGCTGGGACTCTCCAAGGTGCAATTGTGCGATCTGGGCATGACGGCGCTGCTCCACGATGTGGGCAAAGCGCGGGTACCAACCGAGATCCTGAACAAGGCCGGCAAGCTCGATGAGAACGAATGGAAAGTCATCCAGGCGCATCCCTGGTTTGGGGCACTCACCCTCTTCAGCATGAGAGCCTACGAGGAGATTCCCTATCGGTCCATCCTGGTAGCGCACGAGCACCACATGAAGATGGATCTCACCGGTTATCCCAAGGTGGTGCGACCCCGGACGCTTGGTATCTTCTCCCGCATCGTGTCGGTTGCCGATGCCTTCGATGCAGCGACGACGCGGCGGGTCTACCAGACCGTGCCGGTGGAACCGGATGAGGTGCTCCGGGAGATGTGGGAGAACCCCAAGCGGGGCCAGGACAAGGTGCTGGTCAAGGCGCTCATCAACCTCGTCGGGGTGTATCCGATCGGAACCTGCATTATCCTGGACACGTTCGAAGTGGCGATCGTGGCCGGTGCCAGCGTAGACCGCCAGCAGCTCAACCGCCCAATCGTGCGGATCGCGTTGGACGCAGAGGGAGGCCCGGTGCCATTGCCCGGCATTGAAGTCAACCTCGGCGAAAAGGACGAGAGTGGAGCCTACCGGCGGTCCATCGTGAAAGTCACCAACCCTGACCGCTTCGGGATCACGGTTGGCGATTACTTTGTCTGAGTCCCGGCTCGCGCCGGCCTGGACCGCCCTCAAGTCCAGCGGCCGCTCAGCTCTCATCCCCTACCTGACCGCCGGCTTTCCCACAATCGACGTGAGCGAAGCAGCGCTTCGCTCGGTGGCCGAGATTTCCGACATCATCGAAGTCGGGGTGCCGTTCAGCGATCCGCTGGCCGACGGGCCGACGATCCAGCGCTCCACCTTCGAGGCGCTCAGGCAGGGAATGACGCTGGCCGGAACGCTCGAGCTCATCGCCCGAGCCGAGCTGAATGTTCCCATCGTCATCTTCAGCTACCTCAACCCTATCCTTCGGTATGGTCTCGAGCGTTTTCTGGCCGATGCCGAGCATCTCGGCGTCGCGGGTTTGATACTCACCGATCTTCCAGCCGGCAGCGATGCGGCGGTTGAAGGTGCGGTGCAACGGAGCCGCCTCGATCTCATCAGGCTGATCGCGCCCACCACGAGAGACGATCGTCTCGCGCTCGCGGTCAAGGGTGCCCAGGGGTTTGTCTACCTGGTGGCCCGGCTCGGAGTGACCGGTGCCACCTCGTCGCTGGGCTCCGATCTCGCGGGCTCGGTCGAGCGGGTGCGGCGGGCCACTCCGCTGCCGGTGGCGGTTGGTTTCGGGATATCGACGCCGGAGCAGGCACGTACGGTGGCCCGGATGGCCGATGGCGTGGTGGTCGGAAGCGCGCTCGTGGATATCCTGGGCCGCGAGGGTGTGGGTGCCGCCAGGCGGTTCCTGGGCTCGCTCCGCCTCGCGCTGGATGAAAGGGTGATGGCGTGAGGGTCAATATCACCCGGCTACTCCCGCGGTATACTCAGGTCCTGGCGGTCGGCGGGCTGATCCTCACGCTGGCCGTGCTGGCGATCGATCGCCGCTGGATAGGCCAGCCGGTATCCACGCTAGTGTTGATTATCAGCATTTTCGCCCTACGCTGCGTCCCCGTCCGGCTAAGCAAATATTCTTACCTGACCCAGTCGGCGGTACCGGTGCTGGTGGGAGCAGTTTCGATCGGGCCTTCACCGGTAGTGGCGGCGCTCTGGGTCGCTGTAGCCGGCGCCGACGTGTTCGGACTTCGGAAGCAGTCGTGGGCGGGTCTCGTGAATGGGGGGCGGGAAGTCATCGGTTTCGTGGCCGCATATGGTGCTTATGCGGCCATACTCTCGCTCGGCTCGAGCGCCGCGCTGACCCTGGACTTTCTCCCTGCTGCTGCGGTCTTGGTGTCGCTCTACTTCTTCCTCACCAGGGCCCTCTTCTATTTCAGCCTGCTCATTCGACGGAAGCTGGAGAGCGCCGAGAAGATTCTGATCCTGCGATGGGAGATCAGCTCCTATCTGCTCTCGCTCATCGCGGCAACGATCGTCCTCGCCGCCCTCGCCACGCTTGCCCCGGTCGGATGGGTGGCCGTCGGCCTCGCGCTCGGAGTATTGGGTGTGCTGACAAGACAGATTCTCGACGAGGCCATCGGCGCGGAAGATCTGAACAAGGTCCACCTCATGGAGGCCGCTATCGCGAGCAACGCCACCCTGCAGGGCTCGTTCTCCCAGATCGAGCGCCTGGCGTACCGGCTGCTCGACTGGGGCGACTTCCGGGTGTACCGGGCGAACGGGACCGAGATGTCGCTCGCGTTTCGCGCCTCCATTGGGCGGGAAGACCGGGATGCTCCAGCGGCGGGCATTGGTCCGCTCAGGCACCAGGTGATCCAGACCGGTGAACCGATCGTGATCAAGGACGTGAGGACCGACGATCGTCTTGGGGACGTGCCCGACGATGTGCGGACGCTGGCGATCCATCCGATCCGCTTCGGCGGCGAGATCCTCGGCACCCTGGAGGTCGAACATCACAAGCGCCATGCGTACGGCGCCAAGGACCTCGTCGCGATGAGCACCTTGGCAGGTCAGATGGCGACGGCGATCCACATCGCCGAACTGCGCCGGCCGCTGGTGCTGACGGTGAGTCAGATCGGCGAGCAGGTGGCGACGCTTGCCCGGGTAGCCGACTCGCTCCGAACCTCCGCCAGCGCGCTTGCCGACGTGTCCCTCGGCATGCGCCAGGGCGCCATGGAACTGGAGAAGTTTGCTTCGGGCGGCCTCCGAGCCACCGGCTCGCTCGCGAACGCGTCGCAGCAGATGATGACCCAGGGTGCGCAGGCGGCGGCGGCGAGCGGCACCGCGGCCGATGTGGCTGCCCGCAATCGCGTCGTCATCGGAGACGCCATAGCCCGGCTGGTGGAGCTGAAAGGGTTCGTCTCCGCCGGCGCCGACCGGGTGGCCGCCCTCGGCGCCATGACCCAGCGGATCACCGGGTTCATCGGAACCATTCGCGAGATCGCCGATCTGACCAACCTGATCGCATTGAACGCCGCTATCGAGGCTGCCCGAGCCGGCCGGGAGGGCCGTGGCTTCGCGGTGGTTGCCTCCGAAGTACGTGACCTGGCGGCGCAGAGCCTCCATGCGGCCCGTGAGGCCGGCGGGTTGCTCGGCGAGATCACTACCCAAGTCTCGGCGGTGTCCGCACAGATGGCGCGAGGCCGTGAAGTGGTCGCCGGGGTCGAGGAGCTGAGCGCCGACGCGGCCCGGGCTCTCGATGCCATCGTAGGCACGACCGGCGAGGCCGGCGGCCATGCGAAGGCGATTGCCACAACCGCGGCCCAGCAGCGTGACGCGGTGAATACGCTCACCGGGCAGATCGAGCAGGTTGCCGCCAGTTCGGCCAAGAGTCGGGCAGACACCGACACGCTCGCCAAGCGGGCGGGCGAGGCCTCTGCGGGACAAGCCGACCTCGAGCGCGCCATTCGTGAGCTGGGCGACCTCGCGTCCGACCTCCAGCGAATCGCGAGCCACTTTGTCGTCGAGGCGTGAGCGGGTCTTCGTTGCACTCGGCAGCAACCTGGGCGATCGGGCCGCGCATCTGCAGGCGGGGCGCGAAGCACTGGGGGTGCTGCCCGGAACCAGGCTGATCGCCGCCTCCGCTATCGAGGAAACAGCCCCACTCGCCGGCATGGACCAACCACCCTATCTCAACCAGATGGTGCTGCTCGAAACCGACCTCGAGCCTCGAGCCCTGCTTCAGGCGTGCCAGACAATCGAGCGCCGGGAGGGCCGGCAGCGGACCGAACGGTGGGGTGCCCGAACCCTGGACCTCGATATCGTTCGGTTCGGCAACCGGCAGGTGAAGGAAAGTGACCTTATCATTCCTCATCCCGAGCTGCCCAACCGCGACTTCTGGCGCCGAGAGCTGGCGGAATTGAATCCCGATGAACGCTGACCCGCGGCCTCTGACGGTCACCGACCTTCTCACCATGAAGGTCGCCGGCCGGCGAATCGTCGTGCTCACCTGCTACGACGCGGTGTTCGCGCGGTTGCTCGAACAAGCCGGTGTGGATGTGCTCCTCGTGGGCGATTCACTGAACCAGGTGCTGGCAGGGCATGAGACTACACTGAGCACCACGCTCGACCAGATGATTTATCACGGCGCGGCGGTACGCCGCGGCTCGCATCGCGCCCTCGTCTTCGTCGACCTGCCGTTCCTCACCTACCAGATCTCCATCCCGGAGGCCATCCGTAACGCCGGGCGGGTCCTGCAGGAGACCGGTGCCCATGGCGTCAAGCTCGAGGGCGGCAGCCATATGGCCGAGACGGTGGCGGCCCTGGTGGACCGCGGGATTCCCGTGATCGGTCACCTCGGGTTGACCCCGCAGTCAGTCCACGCGTTGGGCGGTTATCGGGTGCAGGGGAGAGAGGAAAAGGGAGCCGACCGGATGCTGCAGGACGCCAAGGCGCTTGAGGCGGCGGGGGCCTGCGCCATCGTGCTGGAGCTGATCCCGGCCTCTCTCGCGGCGCGGATCTCGAAATCGCTCACCATTCCCACAATCGGCATCGGGGCAGGGCCCGGGTGTGACGGCCAGGTACTCGTGCTGCACGACATGCTGGGACTCAACGAGCAATTCGCGCCGAAGTTCCTGAAGCATTACGCCAAGCTCGGCGAATCGGTGCGTGAGGCGGTGCGCAGCTTTGCCGCGGAGGTTCGCGACGGCAAGTATCCGGGTAAGGAGCACAGTTTTGAGTGAGCTGGGAGTCAGGAGCTTGGAGCTGGGCAAGCTCCCAGCCAGCTCCCAGCTCTAGCTCCAGCATGGACGAAATCTCCACCATACCAGACCTGCACGGCTGGACCCGCACCCAGCGTGCTGCCGGGCGCCGGATCGGCTTCGTGCCCACGATGGGGTACCTGCACGAAGGGCATCTCGCCCTGGTGGACGAGGCGCGGCGGCGGGCCGATGCGGTGATCATGAGCGTCTTCGTGAACCCGCTGCAATTCGGGCCTGGCGAAGATCTGGCCCGATATCCCCGGAACCTGCCTCTCGATCGCGCACTCGCTTCCGGCCGGGGGGTGGACGCGCTCTTCATCCCTTCAGTGGAGATGATGTATCCGCCAGGATCGGAAGTGCGGGTCATTCCCGGACCCAGCGCCCAGCGATGGGAAGGCGCAGCGCGACCGGGCCACTTCGCCGGCGTGCTGACGGTAGTCGCCAAGCTCTTTCATCTGGTCGAGCCGGATTTTGCCTGTTTTGGGCGGAAGGATATCCAGCAACTCGCGCTGGTGCGGCAGATGGCGCGCGATCTCGATTGGCCGATCGAGATCGTCGCGGTTCCCACCGTACGGGAAGCCGACGGACTCGCGATGAGCAGCCGGAACGCCTACCTGGGACCGGAAGATCGCCGCCGGGCTGTCGTGCTGAGTCGTGCGCTCCAGGCGGCACATACGGCTTGGAAAAACGGCGAGCGTCGGGCTACGGCCATCGAAGAGCGAATGCGGCAGGAGCTGCGCGCGGAGCCGGAAGTCACGGTGGAGTATATTGCGGTCGCCGAGCCCCAGGCACTCGCCCCGGTGGTGACGGTCGATGCCGGCACGGTCGTGGCAATTGCCGCGCGAGTCGGCGGCACCCGCCTCATCGATAACGTCACCTTGCAAGAGGGGACGGGTTGACGCCGCGCCCGACGCCGCCCGGGCTTCGCCCCACGCTGCCTCAATGGGCCGCGGTCACTCCCGAGCGGCTGGAGCATATTCAACGTGTGGCCGAGCTCGCTGCCAGTTGGGCCGAGCGGATGGGAGTGCACGACCCGGAGCGCAACCGGTGGCTGCGAGCGGTCTGGCTGCACGATGCGCTTCGGGATGCGCCTCCCGCTGAGCTCGAGAAGTGGGCCTCGGGTACCGCTGGACCACCGGAGCTGCGCCACGGCCCGGCCAGCGCCGCTCGCGCGAAGGCCGAAGGCGAAACCGATCGTGGGGTGCTCGATGCCGTGCGGTATCACTCGCTTGGTCTGGCTGAGTGGGACATGGTCGGGCGGATGTTGTATTGCGCCGATTACCTCGAGCCCGGCCGCGCATTCGATCAGACGGGGCGGGCAGAGCTGGCCGAGCGCTTGCCGGACGACCCGGGCGGCGTGCTCCGAGAGGTGGCCCGGGCCCGCCTCACTCACATAATCCAATCCGGATGGCCCGTTCTCGAGCCCACAGTCCGATTCTGGAACAGTCTCGTCGCCACTGGCCCAA
>Ga0307310_10000157_pt1 | contig 18890 bp, 17 predicted proteins | sample ER_DNA_197_FD_194502 | JGI IMG/M metagenome (GOLD analysis project Ga0307310, IMG submission 194502) | Bulk soil microbial communities from the East River watershed near Crested Butte, Colorado, United States - ER_DNA_197 | ecosystem: Environmental > Terrestrial > Soil > Floodplain | place...
GTGGGGCAGAAGAATTGGCAGAGGGGCCTGGAGCTGACGAGGTGGACGAGCAGGGAGGTTCTCGATCACGGCTGCCCACCCGCCCAGAGGGCACCCGCCCCGCGGCCCCGCGGGAAGTCGCTTTCACCAACCTCACCAAGACCTTTTGGCCCGACGACGGCTATACCAAGGGCGACCTGATCGACTATTACCGCGCGATCTCCCCCTGGATGCTTCCCTATCTGGCCGACCGGCCCGTGGTGCTCACCCGCTACCCGGACGGGATCGCGGGTAAATCCTTCTTCCAGAAGGACGCACCGGGTTTCGTCCCCGACTGGATCCGCACCGAAAGAATGTGGAGCGAACAGGCGGAGCGGGACATCGATTACTTCGTGTGTGATGACGAGGCTTCGTTGCTCTACCTGATCAACATGGGGACAATTCCGCTCCACGTCTGGGCCAGCCGCTCGGCGAAGATCGACCGGCCCGACTGGTCTGTCCTGGACCTGGATCCCAAGGACGCCCCGTTCTCCGACGTGATTAGGGTCGCTCAGACTATGCACGCCCTTTGCGAGGAGATCGGGCTGCCCAACCTGGTCAAGACCAGCGGCTCGTCGGGGCTGCACGTGCTGATTCCACTGGGGGGCCAGTGCAGTTACGACGAGGCCCGGAGCCTTGGGGAGCTTCTGGCCCGGCTCATTACCGCCGAGCTGCCGGAGATCTCGACGGTCACCAGGCAGGTCTCGCGTCGAGGCGGCAAGGTGTACATCGACTATCTCCAGATCGGGGCGGGACGTCTGATCGTGGCGCCCTTCAGCGTGCGCCCGCTTCCCGGTGCGCCGGTGTCAATGCCCCTTCGCTGGAGCGAGGTGAAACCTGGTCTGGACATTCGGTCCTTCACCATCAAGACGGCGCCCTCGCGAATGACCAGGCTCAAGCGAGACCCGCTCAAAGAAGTGCTGGAGGAGGAGCCGGATCTAGCCGGTGCATTGGAGCGATTGGCAAGACGCTGAGTAGATTTCTCGTTCGCTGCGCTCTCGCGAAATGACAGGCGTTGCCCACCATCGGATTACGCATGGACATCCAGCTAGTCGTCTCCGACAAGATCGGCCCGGTATCCGCTATCCTGGTGCGGCCGCCGAATGCCTGGCTCCTGTATGTGCTCGCACACGGAGCAGGAGCCGGCATGCGCCACCGCTTTCTCGAGTCGATCTCGGAAACGCTTGCGGGCCGCGGCATCGCTACGCTCCGGTATCAGTTCCCCTATCTCGAGGCCGGCCGTAAGCGTCCCGATTATCCCCCCGTGCTCCAGGCGACCGTACGCGCAGCGGTAGTTAAGGCGGCGGAGCTGGAGCCCGAGCTGCCTCTCATCGCCGGAGGGAAGTCGTTGGGCGGCAGAATGACCTCGGGCGCCGCCTCCGAGACGCCGCTCGCCGGTGTCAGGGGCCTGGTTTTCCTTGGTTTCCCGCTCCATCCGCCGGGCCAACCGGGCACCAGCCGGGCCGACCACCTCGACCGGGTGGATGTACCAATGCTGTTCCTCCAGGGCAGCCGCGACGACTTTGCCCGTGTCGATCTGATTACTGACGTGTGCGAAGGACTCGAGCCCAACGCGACGCTGCATGTGGTGGACGGCGGCGACCACTCCTTCGGAGTGCTCAAACGCTCCGGTCGCACCCCGTCCGAAGTCATGGGAGAGTTGGTCGACACCGCCGTGGAGTGGGCCCGATCTCACGTGCTCGGCCGGGTCGGTGCATGAGTTCCGAGCCGACCAGACAGCAACGCAGGGCCATCGAGGCTCCTCTGGGCCCGGTGCTGGTCATCGCCGGCCCTGGCGCAGGGAAGACGTTCTGTCTGATCGGCCGGATCAACCATCTCATCGGCCGGCTCGACTTCGAGCCGCGCCGCATCCTCGCGGTCACCTTCACCAACAAGGCCGCCGAAGAGATTGCCACCCGTCTACACGAAACCCGCGGGATGACTGCCGCAGATGTCACCCGGGGCACGCTGCACTCAATCTGCCTCATGATTCTCCGGGACTTCGCCGAGCGCTGTGGCCTCCGCCCGGGCTTCGGGATTGCGGACCACGAGTACCAGGAGCAGGTGCTTCGACGCCTCCGGATACCCGCCAGGCGATGCTCCCAGGCCCTAGCGCAATTCAGTCTCTACCGGCTGCAGGGCAAGATCTTGAGCGACCGCGGCATGGCGTTCTTCGGGCAGTACCAGGAGGCTCTGCGATCCCGGAATCTGGCGGATTTCGACGACCTCATCACGTTGACGGAGGAACTTCTCCGGACCGATGAGAGCGCGGCCGCCGAGCTGCGGTCTCGCTGGGACTATGTGCTGGTCGATGAGTTCCAGGATCTCAACCCGACGCAGTATGGCATCGTCCGCCGTCTGGCCGATAAGCACCGTTGTCTCTTCGGCGTGGGAGACGACGAACAATCCATTTTCTCATGGACCGGAGCTGATCCAGGCATCCTTGGAAGGTTTCGCGAGGACTTCAATCTGGGCGAACCAATCGTCCTCAATGAAAACCGCAGATGCTCCGTTCAGATCCTGGACTCGGCCCGGCGCCTGATCGCCTGCAACCCGGTGCTTTTTGAAAAGCAGATCGATACCACGCTGGCGTCGCCCTTCGACGTCTTGGCGTGCGCCTTCGATAATGAAGAGGCCGAGGCCGCCTGGCTCATCAGGGACATTCTGAGCGATCGGGCCGCGGCACAGACCGGATGGGGGGATTATGCCATCCTCTACCGGTACCGCTGGATGGGCCGAGATTTCGAGAGGCGGCTGATTTGCGCGGGGATTCCGTGCCGGATGGCGCGGGGCCAGGCCCTGGCGGACGACAAGGTTGTCGGCTGGGTTGTGGCTTCCTTGCGAGTCATCCGTTCACCCGATGACCCAATTCTGCTCGGCGCGCTGGCTGCACTGGCCCTCAGCGCCGCCGTGCGCCAGGAGGTTCGAAAGGCTTCATCCCGAGAGAGGGACTTCCTCGCCAATCTCCGAGTCTTTGCCAGTCAACGCCCCAAGGGGGACGCCGACCGCAGGCGCGTGTGGCGCTTGATCTATCACTTAGAGAATCTGAGGGGAATGGGCCGATCTCACCAATCGCTCTCCGGCCTGGTGGACGAGCTGCTCGCGCGTCCCATCGGTGCGGGACGAAATCCCCTGGAGGAGTACCACCACGACCTGAGTGAGCCATCGGTCTACCCGGCTGCCCTTGCCCTGGCGAAGCGCTTGACGCAGTGCGTCGCCTCGGGATGCCGAGTCTGGGTCGAGCCGAGCGGCGGCGTCGAGATCCCTCTGATGGCCATGCTCCGAGGGGCCGGGATAACCAACACCCAGCGGCTCGGCCCGGATGAGGTTCTCGCCGCCGAGGACGTAGTACTTCGACCAGGCCAAGGCCCCGGCGGAGGACTGCCCCTCCGGCTGTTCAAGGCGCTTCAATTGGTTCATACCCGCAACCTAAAGGCCGACTTCGACGATTTCGTCGCCTTCGACCTCGAAACCAGCGACTTCGATTTCGAATCTTCCCAGATCATCGACATTGCCGCGGTACGGGTTCGGGACAACGTCGTGGTGGATCGGTTCCAATCCCTGGTGTCGTGCGCGCGTCCCATCTCGGCGCAGGCCACGGAAGTACATGGCTACACCGATCGGGACCTCGTCGGCGCGCCTTCGATGTCTGATGTGTGGCAGCGTTTCCGCGAGTTCGTGGGGAACGACCTCGTCGTCGCCCACAATGGGCAGGAATTCGATGTTCCAGTGCTGCGGCGCGCCTGCGGTGGCCTCGAGGGATTCGACGATCTGGTTTTCTACGACACTCTCCCACTGGCACGCGCCGTGGTAGATGGCAGCGCCAAGCTCAAGTATCTCGCCGAGAGGTACAACATCGTGCCCGGGAGGGAGCATCATGCGCTCGACGATGCGATCGTGCTTGCCGCAGTCGTGCCCAAGCTGAACGAGCTGAGGATGCGTCGCGCGCGGACGGTCGCCTTGGTCCATGTGCTAGATCAGCTCGGCCTGGCGCTGGCCCTGGATCACCAATCCTTCCCTTCCAAAGAGGAGGCCCTGTTCCGGGAAATTACCCGGCCCTTCACCCTGGGCCGCTATAGCGACTGCCTCGACATCTATGCCGCCGAGTTGGCCGCTGGGGTGGAGGGAGCGCTTGGCCTGGAAGAGGTGATCGAGCGGCTGGGTGGACGCGCTCTGATGGAGCGCTTACGCGCCGACCGGCCGGTAAACGAGCGCTACCCGGAGTCCGTTGAGCGCCTCCGAGTGCTGATACAGGCGAGTGCTGGGGAAACCGTGACGGAGCACATAGACGACATGTTGTGCCGGGTGGCGCTCTCGAGTAGCGAAGGGGCTGAAACCGATCCCAACCGCCTGAATCTGCTGACACTCCACTCGACCAAGGGTCTGGAATTCTCCCGAGTCTTCGTCGTGGGGGTTGAGAACCAGCTCCTCCCGGGTTGGCGCGCGATCCAGGAGAACCGGAACGACGAGATTGAGGAGGCCCGCCGCCTGCTGTATGTGGGGATGACCCGAGCCAAGCATCGCCTGGTGCTGACGCATGCCGAGCAACGGGGCGGGTACCGCGCTCAAGGGCATCTGTTTATTACCGAGGCTGGCCTGCTGCTGGAGGATCTTGGCATATCTCCTGCATTGGGTGTCTCGGTCCTTAGTGAGTGAGGCTCGATGAAGCTTATCGCTTGCGCCCTGCCGCTCCTGGCGGGGGTCCCTAGCGTGCTGACAGCGCAGATTCGAGTGGGAACCACCCTCGGTCCCATTGCTGTAGTCGCCACGCTCGGCGGACGCGGGGTAACCGTCCGGGCGGCACCGCGGGGCTCCCGCCGCACTCCGGCCGCGCGGCTTCCCCGGGCAAGCAGCGCGAGTGCCGCCCGCGTTCTCGCCACAGCCGGCCGGTATGTGGGGACCCCCTACCGCTACGGCGGCGGGACCCCGGCCACCGGCTTCGACTGCTCGGGTTTCGTGCAGTATGTCTTCGCCCGCAACGGCGTCGATCTCCCTCGCACCTCTCGCCAGCAAGCGGCCGCCGGACACGCGTTGGCCGCTCGGGTCGACTCCCTGAAGCCGGGCGATCTGATGTTGTTTTCCAGCAAGGGGGTGCGAATCGATCACGTGGCGATCTACGTGGGTAACAATCGGATGCTCCACTCGAGCGCGGGCGCGGGCAAGGTCGTGTACGACGACCTCACGACAGCGCGCGGGAAGTGGTACCTGAAGCGCCACGTGGCCTCTCGGCGTGTCCTTTAAGGGGGTCACCGGCGCGACTTCTTCTCCCCTTCAGAATTCCACCCTAGATTGACTCGATCGCTGCCCCACTCGCACGGAGCCCTCCAACCATGCCCCGGATTCCGCCCCTCGACAATGACGCCACGCCGCCCGAGGCCCGGGCCGCGGCGGAAGCCCACGTCCGGAATCACGCTCGCATGACCAACATGAAGCGGACGCTGCTTCACTCGCTCCCCGCTTTCCGCGCGCTCATGGAGTGGTACCCGCTGCGCGACACGGTCCAGCCGTTTCTGGGTGAGCGGCTCACCACGTTGTTCGCTCACGCCATCTCAGCGGAAACGGATTGCTTGATCTGCTCGACCTTCTTTCGACGGATGCTGATCCAGACGGGAGACAATCCCGATCGGCTGAAGCTGGACGAGCGGGAGACGGCCGTAATGGAGTTCGGCCGCGCATTAGCCGTCTCGCCGTTCAAGGTGCCGGCGGAGGTATACCGGAAGATCGAAGCGCACTTTGACCGGGCCCAGATTGTCGCGCTGACTGCGTTTGGCGCCCTGATGGTGGCCACTAATGTGGTCAATAACGCTCTCGAGGTAGACCTGGACGAGTATCTCCAGCCCTATCGCAAGGGAGTGCGGGAGAGCGCCGCGGCCGCCGCCAAGCCTGCCTGATGGGCGAGTTCGCGGGCAGGGTGGCATTCATCACTGGCGCGGCACATGGGCAGGGCAGGGCCACCGCATTGGCCCTCGCCGCGGAAGGCGCCCGCATCGCGGCGTTCGACTTGGCCCGACCGCTGAGCTACCCCGGCTACACGATGGGATCCCCGAGCGAGCTGGACTCGCTTGCCGCCGCATGTGCGGAGCTGGGGAGCGAATGTCTCGGCTTCAGCGGTGACGTGCGAGACGACACGGCCATCACGGCCGCAGTGGACGCCACGGTCTCCCTCTTCGGACGAATCGACATCCTCTTCAACAACGCGGGCATCTGCGCCTACGGTCTGGCTCACGAGCTGACCGAAGATGCCTGGGATACGATGCTCGACATCAACCTGAAGGGCGCCTGGTTGGTGGCCCGCCGGGTGATCCCGATAATGATGCGGCAACGCTCCGGCGTGATCATCAACAATTCATCCGTCGCCGGTCTCCGCGGTATGGGTCGCCTCAGCCACTACGCGGCTTCGAAGTGGGGGCTCACCGGGCTGACCAAGTCGTGGGCCATCGAGCTGGCTCCCTTCGGAATCCGGGTCAACTCGATCCACCCGACCGGGGTAAACACACCGATGAACGACGGGCTTGCTGCCCTGGAGGGCCTGACACCGAAGGAGATTGCCGAGCGTTCAGCCGGAAATCTGCTGCCGGTCCCCTGGATCGAGCCCGAGGACGTGGCCAACGCTGTGCTCTATCTCGCGTCCGACCGGGCGCGGTACGTAACCGGTGCGCCGCTGGTGATTGACGCCGGTCTGCTGACCCGCTGAGCGCTGGACCGGTAAGTTGCGGCCCCGTCCCCGGTGCGGGGTGGTGCAACCCGGCTACCCGGTTATGTTCCCGGTCCTGCAGTAGTTCCATGGCTAGTCATACCCTCGAGCCCCAAACGGGTTCGCGGTGGTCAGAGGCAGACATGTTCGTGACGATGAGACGGTACAGTCCGAAAAATGGGGCGGTCAACAAGGCCTCGCTGGAGCTTCTGCGCCGCCAGATTCAGGACGAGTTTATTCCCATCATCGAACAGGTCCCGGGCTTCCGGGCCTACTACGTCTTGAACGTGGACAATCGGGAAGTGGTCACCCTGAGCTTCTGCGATACACCGGAGGGGAAAGCGGAATCCAGCCGCTGCGCCGCCGAGTACACTTTCCGGAATCCTCTCATCTACGAGCTGGGGCGGCCCGAGGTGACCGAGTGCGAGGTGCTCACCCATGCCGAGTCATCGGAGACAGCCTCTGGAGCGCCCGCCAACGGAGAGGACGCGATGGCGGCGGCAATTGCCTTGTGGCTGAAGGAGTCCCGGGGTATGCTTCTCTCTATACCGGAGCCGTGACAGGTCCGATATTCGACCAATCCACGGGGCTGGCCTTGATGCCGGCCCCTCCTTTTTTCATCTCGACCAGGGCGGCTGGATGACCGAAGTCAGGCTCAGCGACGACGACAGCTTGGAACGCGCGCTCAAGCTGTTCAAGAGGAAGCTGCAGAAGTCAGGGCTGTTTGGAGAGCTGCGGCGCCGGCGGCACTACGTCAAGCCCAGCGAGGCCAGGGCCATCAAGACCGCGGCCGCCATCCGGCGGAAGCGAAAGAAAAAGGTCACTCCCGAATCCTGGTAGGGTCATTCGCTAGCCTCCCTGACAGCAAGTCAGGGAGGTTCTGCTTTCTGCGTTCCCCGTGAAAACAAATCCGGAGCCCTCGGCGGGCTCCGGATTCAAACGGGAAGCGATCTGTGAAGGTCTATAGTCCTGCCCGCCTCGGCTTCCGGGCAATGGCGCCCGCGAGCATCTCCGACAGATACCCGAACACCGCTCCGAGTACTAGTGCGACGACCGTTCTGGCCCAGGGGTGGGGAAACTTACCTTCGGCTCCCACTACCACACTGACGGCAGTCGCGGCCCCTAGAAAGGCCCCCGGGATAAATGACAGCGCAGGAATCTTGGACTGGAGTACCATGAAGAGGGCCGCCACTCCGACGAGGAGCGACAGCGCGCCGATGCCAGGCAAACTCGCGCTAAGGTATAGAGCGACGAACGCCCAGAACACGCCGGAAACATTGGAGGCAATGGTCTTGGTCAGCCCCGTGGTCTTTCCACCGGCGGCGAAAAAGCAGCCCCAGGCGACGATCCCCGCCCAAACCGGAAGTGCAGCTGCGGTCCCGAGAGCGATGTAGGTCCAGGCCGCGATCAGGATTCCGATGCTAACGCCAAGTGCGACGAGCACGTCCATGTGCCACCTCCGGCAGAAGGGGACTGAACAGACAGAAAAGCTTCGTCACATTGGGAAAAGGTGTGAATCGCCGTCGCTACCCTACCACTTGCGCCAGAGTCCGTCAAGGCCTCGAGCCCCCGCTACCGCTTCTCGACGTCGGAGCGGAGCCGTAGTAAGGCGTCTTCGGTGGCCACCAACTCGCCTCTGGCTTCGTTGAGCAGCTGCTGCTGGCTCTGCACGAAACGGCGATAGGGCGCAATCGCCTCGTTGATCCGGCCGGTGGACTGCTCCAGCTCGAGATGCACCTGGCGGGTCAGGGCGTCCTTGAGGCGCCCGCGCAGCTCGGCGATCCGGCGCTGGAGGTCGCGCTGGGCCTGGCGGCGCTTTCGGGGGAGCACGTAGAACCCGCCAACGGCCAGCACCGTCGCCAGAAGTATTCCGGTGACATCGGCTGCCGCGCCGGTGACGACCGTGACCACCAGGGTTCCCAACCCGAGCGCCCCGGCCTCCGCGAGCGCAGTAGTCGCGAAGGCGCCCTGGATGTCATTGGCGATGGCGCGCGACTCGGTGTCCCGGTTGTAGCTCCCAACCACCTCCCGGGACACCCGGCCGATCGAGTCGAGCAGGGCTTGGCGGTTATAGCTGAAGCTTGGCCCCACGTCGCCGATCATCCCTTCTCGGTGCCGGGTGAGCTGGCGCCGCTCGATGTAGCCGCTGATGTCCTGCCATAGCCGGAGGTTTCGCTCCACGATCCAGTCGATGACTCGGTTGACCTCGTCCTCCATCTCGCGCGTGGTCTCCCCGATGACCTCCCGCTCGAACGCCCGCTTCACTCCTTCGCTGTCCATGAGACTCTTGATCCGGCCGATCCGGATGGTCTCATCGAAGAACCGGATCCCCCGCCGTTCCATGTCGCCGAGCAGGACGTCCAGCCGAGCGAGTCGAGGCTCGAAGTCCCGCAACATTTCCTGGTGGAAGAGCGCGAGCTGCTGGTCGATGTTCTGGATCGCTTCCACGTCCTGCGCCAGGAGCTTGAGGCGCTCGAATGTGGCGTCCTTGTACTTCGAGGCGAGCCGGAGCCCGACATTGAGCGGGTTGAGCAGCTTGAGTCGGACTCGTTCCTCCTGGTCCAACGTGTTGAGCAGGTAGTCCTCGACCGCACCGAACCCGCTCTTGCTCCACAGCTCTTCTTTCTCTTGGTCTTTCCCGCCTTTTCCGTCCTTCCCGCCACCCCGTGCCTCCTGGGCTTCACGAGCCGAGACGGCAAAGATCTGGGGTGCTTCTCCCAACAGCGCCGCGGCGTGCTCGCTCACGTAGCGCACTACCTCCTCGCGCTCCTCCGGCCGGGCCAGAATGTCGATCTTGTTGACGATGAAGACGATCTTCTTCCCCCACTGACGGATTTGCTCCAGGAATCCCCGCTCGCTCTCGGTGAACGGTCGGTCGGCCGAGGTCACGAACAGGACCAGATCGGAACGGGGGACGAAGTCACGCGTCAGCTCCTCATGCCGGCGGATGATCGCGTTAGTCCCCGGGGTGTCCACGATGTTGATCTCGCGGAGAACATCGGCTGGGTGGGTGCGCTCCAGCAGGTACGCTGCGCGGAGCAGCTCCGACACCTCGGGGCCGTGCCGGAGAATGTTGATCCGGTCGGTGGTGGGAGTGACGCCCTCGGGCAGGACCCGCTCGCCCAGCAGGGCATTGATAAAGCTGGATTTGCCGGAGTTGAACTCGCCCGCGATCACTAGGAGGAAGAGACCGGTCAGCTGCTCGCGGGCTTCCTGGAATCGGCGAAGATCATCGGCGGCGACGTCGGCGCCGAAGCGTTCGAGGGCGGTGGCCAGGCGCTGGAGCAGCTCCTGCTCCCGAGCGCGAATCTCCTGCTCCCGCTTGGACAGAATGCCCCTGCGGGCCAGCAGCTTGCCGATCACCATGGGATAGGTCCGCGGGGTGCGATCAAACCCGACCGGAGTGCGCGCGGCTCAGATACGCTGCCACCCGCTTCAGATCGGCGATGAACTCCTGTCTCGCCTCGTCGCGTCTGTCGTCGGGTGCCCGTAAGACGGCTGACGGATGCATTGTGGCAATGATCGCTTCGGCCAGGTCGGAGGCCACCGGCTTCCCCCGATCCTGGGTGACGCGGAACTGCTTCCCGAGCAGTGCCTGCGCGGCGGTAGCACCGAGTGCGACGATCACCCGCGGCTTGATTAGACGAATCTCCTCCTGGAGCCAGGGATTGCAGGCGCGAACCTCAGCGGCGGTCGGCTTCTTGTGCAGCCGGCGGCCCCGTTCGATGGTGACGAACTTGAAGTGTTTGACCGAATTTGTCACGTACACCCTGGTGCGATCGATGCCGGCCTGGGTGAGCGCCGTGTCGAGCAGCTTCCCGGCTGGACCGACGAACGGGTGACCCGCACGGTCCTCGAGATCACCCGGCTGCTCGCCCACCAGCATGACCTCTGCCGTGCGGGGACCCTCACCGAACACCGTCTGCGTCGCGTGCATCCAGAGGTGGCACCCCCGGCAGCCGCGTGCCGCCTCACGGAGCTTAGCCAGCGTGGGCTTCGGCGGAATGAAGTCCGCAGCGGACCCGGTGGCGGCAGTTGTACCGGTGCGGAGTTGGGTCATGGATCACACTAGCAAACCGGCTGAGGAGATGAGGTGGCCCCGATCACTAGCGGTCGAGAAATTCGAGGGATATAGTGTGACACACGGCGGGAGTGCTTCGGCCCGCCATCCCAGGACACAATCGAGCCGCTTCTTCGAGGGTATGCTCCTTGCGCATCCTCGTCGGGGCATAGCGCAACAACATGCGCATGCGTCCGTGGGTTGCCGCCCAGCTTGGGCCTTTTTGCTTCGGCGGTGAAGCTCCGTACGATCAGCACATCGGCGGCGTCAATGAATCAACCCCATCGTAGCGTTTCCCTGGCCAGTGCAAGACTGGTGTGCGTGGCACTGACACTCCAAGGTTGTGGCGTCTCCACCTCGACGACCAACCTCTCCACCGGGCCCGAACCGATCGAGCTTACCATGACACCGGCCCAGGTCCAGGCCGGCGGCTCGGTGCAAGTTCGGGTAGTCAGTCCTTCGGCCGACAGCATCCTCGTCGAATCCGCCAACGGTATCGACCGGTACTGGGACACCGGTGGGGATCTTCGCGCCCGGCTGCAGAGCGACTTCGGCGACACGTTAGAAGAGGCCCGCTTTGCCGTTCGGCAGAACGGCCGTCTCTTCGACGTGCTCAAGAAGCCGATGAAGGTGGTGGTGTGCCGGAAGAATACCTGCCAGGAATATTTTCACGAGCTCGCGATACAACTACCGGAGCGGAACGAGCGGTCGGTGGCGGTGACCGGTGGTTGGAGTACGGCGTTCACCAAACGCGCGGTCACCGCTCGCGACAGGTCGGTTCTGCTGAAGGAGGCGCTGAATAACACCGTCTGGAATCTTCAAGCCGAGTTGGCGACGGGGGGGCTGAGCGCCCGGCTTCAGGGCTTCTATGGGCCCGACGAAAAGGGAGGCTCCATGGATGTCTCCCATGAGATCAAGCGGCTGGGCGAGGGGCTGAGCTACGGTCTCGCCATGCACCTGGGCGCAACCCACGCCGAGTGGCTCCCCGCCGACCAAAACCCGGTACTGACCCACGGTACGGCCTACCGGGCGAGCATCGGGCCGAGCGTGATGATCAAGGGACTGACCGCCAGCTCCCAGATCGGGATCTACACCGATGGGCGGGAGACCCTCCAGGAAGTCAGCACCTTCGTGTCGCTGAACGGTGGCCTGACCGAGGTGCGGAACCCGGTAACCGTCACTCTGGAAAAGACCTTTGCCTTCGGTGGGGAGCCGATGATTCCCCGCCGTCGTGACCAGCTCGAGCGGCTGACCCTCGGCCTGGATCTAGTGCGGAACTTCGCACTCAGGCTGGGGATGACCACTCATCGGAGCGCCTGGCCCATCGCCAACGGGACCAGCGACCTGCGAGCCAGCGAGGTCTACTACACCGTCGGAGGGCAGTACACCATCAGCTGGTAGCGGCGGCGATTCAGCCGGGGCTGCTGCTCCGGGTCATAAACGGGCCAAAGCCACCAGGCTTGGGCCCTTTTCGCGTCAGAGGCCGGGGCTGCGACCCCGGGACACCCTCAGGCAGTATGTATGCGGGATTCCCGCTGGGGGAACCGGCCGGGCCCCTCGAATGTTTGATCTCCAGCGAAACTGGGTTGATGGCGGCCTGACGGGCAACAACACGGAGTATGAAAGTGGCAGGTACCAAGAAGTCGCGTCGACGTTCGGCTCGCCCCAAGGCGCTGGCTCGGGCCGCGGACGAAGGGCGTGAGAGCCTCGATTTCTATCTCAAGGACATCAGCCGCATTCCTCTGCTGACGGTGGCGGAGGAGACGGCTCTGGCACGGCGTGCATTCCAGGGCGACGTCGAGGCCCAGGAGAAGCTGGCCCGCCATAATGTTCGGTTCGTCGTCTCCGTGGCCAAGAAGTTCCAGAACCGCGGGGTTCCGCTGATGGACCTGATTGGGGAGGGGAACGTCGGCCTGATGACGGCAGCCCGAAAGTTTGACCCGGACCGCGGCGTCAAGTTCATCTCCTACGCGGTCTGGTGGATCCGGCAAGCCATCCAGGCAGCGATCGCCCGGCATGGGCGGCCGGTCCGGCTTCCGCTCAACCGGACAGCGGACCTGACTCGCCTGGGCCGGACCACCGCATACCTCACGGAGAAGCTCGGCCGGGTGCCTACCACTGAGGAGTTGGTCAAGGCGACAGGACTCACTCCCGAAGCAGTGCGGTCGCTCGGCGCCCTTCACGTGGAGGCTCTCCGGCTCGACCACCCCTTGCGGGAGGGAGAAGACCGAGGCCGGCTCGAGCGGTTCGTGCCGTTGACCCAGGAGGGCACCGATGCCTCAACGCTGGCCGCCAGCCGGACGAGCGACCTGGAGATCGCATTGGCGGCCTTGCCTGCCCGGGACGCGAAGGTGCTTCGGCTGTACTTCGGGCTGGACGACGGTAATGCCAAGACCCTCGAGGAGATCGGCCGAATGATGGGGGTCACCCGCGAGCGGATCCGCCAGCTGCGGGATCGCGCCCTTCGCCAGTTGAAGGAAGAGCACGGGGACAAGCTTCGAGAGCTCGCGGCGTAATCCGGCCAGTATGGAAAAGCCCCGCCTTTTGGCGGGGCTTTTTGCTGCCATGAGCCAGCAGCCTCTGGACAGGGCAGCGGAATAGCCGAATACTATAGGCTTCAAGTCCACCCCCCATTGCGTCCAGCGCGTCATCAAATACCTCGCTCCCTGAGGGCCCTGTGAAGCACCACTCCTCCGCGCAGCGCGCGTTCCGCGCTCGGCTGGCCGAGCACTTCGAGCTCTTCCTCACGGCAGCGGGGGTGCTGCTGGCACTCATGGTGTCACTCAGTGAGCTTTCGAAGGGCGATCAGGGGTTGGCACTCATCTTCCTGATCTGGCTTCAAGGGTTCCTCACCTGGTCAGTCCACCGGCACTGCTGGTTCCGCCGGCGGGCACTTCTTCTGAAGCTGCGGGCAATGCTGCAGGACCGAGTCAACAGCCAGCTGACCGTCATACTGGGCGTTGCTCATTCCAGGGTTCGGGAAATGACGCAAGAGGACCGGCGCGACCTGGAGACGGCGGTCGCGGCCGCGCGGGCAGTGTCCCTCGAGTTGGATGGTCTGTCCTTCGAGTCGCTTCGCAGCTGGGAGCGCCGCTACCCCGCGTCGACCCGGCCGAGCTGACTCACAGGAATAAGGCCTGCGGGGTGCTCCCCTAAGCTTCCAGAGATGCGACGACGGCTTCCAGCTGGGGACGGCCCGGCACTATGCCCTGCGCCAGCCTGGAGGAGCCACCACCCCGGCCTCCCACCGTGGCCAGGAGACCCTTGAGGAGCCCGGCTGCGTCCACCCCCGCATCGGGTGAGGTGGCCAGTATGACCGCCGGGGGCGTCGCGGCGGTTCCGACAAAGATGGCCATGGGCATCGAGGCGTAGGCCTGAGCCAGGCCCCGAAGAGCTTCGAGCGGCTCGCCGGTTTCCCGCACCACCACCTTTCGGATTCCACTCGCATCCGGCGCTGCCCCCTGATACAGCTCCCGGGCGCGGCACAGGTCCAGAGCAGCTTGTATCTCCCGCTGGGTAGAATTGGTCTCCTTGAGCTCCTGCCGTTGTGCCTCAACTAGCTGAGGCAAGTCCTGGACAGAGGAGGTGAACCCACCCGCCAGCTGGACCAGGAGCTCGTGGTCGGCACGGGCTCGGCGAAGGGCACGCCCCCCGCACAAGAATTCCACCCGGATTCCCTTTCGGACCCGCTCGACCTTCCGGATGAGAACCGCTCCGATCTCGCCAGTGGCTCGAACGTGCGTCCCGCCGCATGCGCTGCGGTCGATGTCTCGTATCGTGATCACCCGGAGAGTACCGCCCCGATCCGATGCCTTTCGGAGCCCGCCAGCCGATCCGGCTTCCTCGAAGCTCACCTCCACCGGTCGGTTTTCGACCACGATCTCGTTGGTCCGTTCCTCCGCCCGGCCTACCTGGTCTTGGGTGAGCTTGCCGGTTTCCAGGTCCAGTGTTGAGGTTTGCTGCCCAAAGTGAACCGCAATGGTCTGGTAGCCGAACAAGTCGGCCAGGACCGCCGACAGAAGATGTTGGCCAGTATGTTGTTGCATGTGATCAAACCGGCGGGGCCAGTCCACGTGGCCGATGGTCGGACCTGCCGGCAGAGGGCCGGACAGGACATGGGCGATGCGCTCGCCTTCGTCCACTACCTCTGTGACCTCGATCCCGCCGAGCCGACCGGTATCGAATGGCTGCCCGCCGGACGTGGGATAGAACGCCGTCCGATCGAGGTAGACGCGCCGCCCGTCGTCCGCTCGCTCGACTACGGAGGCGTCGAAGTCCTTGAGGTACGAGTCGGCATAATAGAGCCGTTGGGTCATGGGGAACCCAAGCCTCACAAGGTCGGCCGGAATGTAGCCGTTGGGCTCAGCTCAAGCGGATAGGGGTGGGGATCGGCGTGGTGAGCTGTTCCAGCACCATCTGCTGGACTTCAGCTGCAAAATCCAGCACAGCGGAGAGTTGGTCGGCCAGCTGATGCAGTTCCGCCGGCTCGAGCGCTGGATCCCCGCCCAGCTCGGCTGCCTGTTCCTGAAGCAGCACAAAACCGGCGTGCGCGAACGCCATTCGTTCCCATAGAGGGAGAATCGACTCGAGCTGCGTGGTTGAAAGGGAGGCCGTGGTCTTCTCGAAGTCATTTTCCAGCGGCCGCATCAACCTGGCGAGCTGATCGGCCAGCACGCGCGCCCGCTCAGCATCCGGGAGGGTGTCCGAGGCGGCGGCTATAGCCGCCGCCCACTGCTGCAGGTCGCCGTATTCCTGCCCCAGTCTGGCGAGCTCCGCCCGACTCGAGTCGCTTCGGAGGGGCATGGTTCCGGTGTTGAAGCTGGCAGCGGCCACCGTCAAGGCCGCCAGGCCCCACAGAGTTACAATGCGCCGCACGTGTCCTCCCCGGCGAATCCCTGCGCATTCCGGCGGGAGCCGGGGCGACGGATTCCGTTCTTTACGAAAACTGCGGCGCGCCGGCAGGGTTGTCTGTGACGGCCGCTACCCTGTGAAGCCCAGTTTACCTTCCGGCCATCTGCTCCTGAGCGAGCAATTTTCCGTCTTGTATCAGAGGCTTCCCGTCGACCGTGAGGGTGCTTTTCGGCGAACTTGCGAATGCGGCGAATTGCACCTCATTGTTTCCGCCGGCCCAGATATTGTTGCCTACCACGACAGTGACCGTACCTGCCTGGCTCCAGACTCGCAGCGCCTTGCCTCCGGGCGCTTTGACGCCGGAGTTGATTCCTATGTCGATGACTCCGGGCAGGTCCTTGCCCGGCCCGGCCGCGTCATACAACGCCTTCAACGGTTCGAGGCCGGCCTTGGCTGTCATCGAGGTGAGCTTGCCGTCCTTGAATTCCAAACGGAGCCCCTCGATCCGCTGGCCCTGTAGGTAGTCCTCATCAGTTACCATTACTCCATTCGCCGTGCCCGGGACGGGGGTCAGGAACACTTCGCCGGCGGGGAGCCACACCGAGGTGGCGGCGCCACCCTTCTTTCGATCGTCTGCGGAGATGATGCCGTCACTGACGGTGATGGGACGCCCGCTGATACCGACCCGGAAGTCGGTGCCGTTAGGATTGGTAATGCGGAGCTCCTTGCCCCCGGCGAGCACTTTACTCACCTGTTCTCCCGTGGATTTGAGAGCGTCGTAGTCGGCATCGATTCCTCTGTACATGAGTCCTGACAGCTGATCTCGGGAGACGCCGAACTGCTCTGCCCGTTCCGCGCTCGGGTATAGACCGTTGCCGAGATAGACCGAACGCACCCCGCGTTTCCGCGCGAGCGCGGCCACTGGCGCAGCGGCCTTACCCCGTGCCACCATCCGCTCAGCCGGCACACCCTTGAACGTGCGACCCTCTCCAAACTCGGTGCCGATGAACACGTCGATGATGCCGATGAGCTTCATATCCATCTCCGGCATACGACTGTCGTATTTGGCCGGAACCTCGTCGTAGAGCCGGCGGCCGAGCTGCAGACTGGCTACCCTCACCAGAGGGTCCGCCCCGCGCTTCCTCACCTCGACCGCGATGTCCTCCAGCAGGGGCAGGTCCTCGTCACTGCCGCTGATCAGGACCAGGTCGCCTTCCTTCACGCCCGCGCTCTGCGCTACGACCTTTTCGGCGGCCGAGCGGTATTCGGTGGGTTTGGTAGCGGTTGGAGTGCTATCGTCGAGCTTGACCGGGGGAGATTCCGTTGCTCCGGACTCGGTGTTTCTCTCCTTGCAGCCAAACAGAGCGACGAATGCGAGTGTGAGAGCGAGTCGGCCGGTGCTTCGAGCGTGGGATGACATACGCAGGTCTCCAGGAGTGCGTCGCCCCGAAGGGGACGTGGTTGCCGGCCTATGTCTTTATCGTGGGGTCGTTCGGAGAGGGTACGCCTGAAAAACGTACCTGTCAAGACAAACCGTTTCCCCATCCTCGCAGTGCGCGCACGTAGTCGTGCAGCACGAGGAACTTCTCGTAGAGTGTTACGCCTTTGCGCTTGCGACCGAACTCGCCAAACAGGTCTCTCAGGCGCCCGCGGCGGGTGACGTAAAAACGAAAGGTCTCAGCAAAATCCTCCTGCGGATGTTTGGCGGCATACGCGCTCACGAAATTGGTCGGTGCAATGGCGATCCGCCGGCGCTGGAAGTACACCCAGGTGTTATCCATGCCGCGGTAGGCCTTGTCCACCTCCCCGAATGCTCGCCGGAACTGCCTGGTCCTGGTCCAATCCCAGTGATGATACAGGAAGCTGTGACCCAGCTCGTGAGTGATGAGGCCCACCAGCATGGTCCAGGGAATCTCGTCCCGGCGGCGCTTACCCACGACGTAGCGCTGCTCGATCTCGACCATTGCGGGATATTTCGGATCCACGCCGGAAACCCCCGGGCGGAGGAGAATCCGGTAACCCCAGTCCTTGATCCTCGATACCAGGAGGAGCCGGCGGACCCGAGTCAGGGCCCTAGGTATCAGGTCGCGGCCGGTGGAATCACCGCCGCACCAGGGACAGACATTCATGAGGTCGTCCACGCCGCGGCCGCAGTGAGGGCATTCTCCCTCGAAGAACCTGTCCTCGTTCCAGAACTGTTGCCGGCTGCACCAGGGACAGTACGTCATCGGGTACTGTACCCCGCCACCGCAGCCCCAGTCGCAACGGGCATCCATTCGGAAACCGCGCGGAGCCTTCAATGGCTCGGCGCTGGAGTAGTTCTCCTCGTGAATATTGGCGCCGCACCATGGGCAGCAGGCGAACTTATCAGAAACGGCCCAGCCGCACTTGTAGCACTCCGCGCCGGTCAGCCCACCGACATCGCCCCAGCGCTGGGCCCGACCGCAGCTGGAGCAGAAGCCCTGGTACCGCCGCACCAGGTTTCCGCAGACGCAGCGCTGCTCCCGCGCCCAGGCAGGCACTCTCCGGCGTCTACGAGCGCTCATACCGCGCCCGCCTTGGCAGCAGCGTAACGCCAGGCCACAGCTTGCGTTGTGGGGCCTGAGGCCACGCCGCGAAATGCCCGCCAGCCGACAATCTCAAAAGGCGTAACTCCTTTCACAGCATTCGACTGGACCATGGCTCGACGATTGCTCCTGTTAAGCAGAGTGCCTTTCCTCAATTTCGCGACACATAACCGAACAGGAACGAGCCGCCGCATGCAACTCCGTCTGCTTCCGGCGCTGGTCATTTTCGTTCTCAGCGGCCTCTGCTCCGCCGGCATCCTTGCCGCCCAGGAGCTGACGCCCGGCGAGCTCACGCGGGTGGATGACTGGTATCGCCGCACCGTGGTCCGCACGGGAGACGGGCAGTGGGGCATCGCGATAGGCACCATGGACGGTCGAGTCCTATGGAGCCTGAACCCGGAACTGGAGCTTATCCCGGCCTCGACAGCCAAGCTATTCACCACTGGCTTCACCCGCGCTCGGGCGGGTGGCGGCGCACGCATTTCGACCCGGGTCATCGGCAGGGGGCGGCTGGACTCGGCAAGCGGGCGGTGGCAGGGGAGCTGGCAGCTGGAGCTCGGCGGCGATCCAACATTCGACCGGCCGGGCCGAGGCGGCCCCAGCCTGCGCGAACTGGTTCGGCAGCTTCATCGGCGCGGCATTCGCGTGCTCGAAGGCCCCCTCGCCCTGACCAGCCGCACCGGGCCAGCCTCGTCACGCT
>Ga0307310_10000162_pt1 | contig 18798 bp, 18 predicted proteins | sample ER_DNA_197_FD_194502 | JGI IMG/M metagenome (GOLD analysis project Ga0307310, IMG submission 194502) | Bulk soil microbial communities from the East River watershed near Crested Butte, Colorado, United States - ER_DNA_197 | ecosystem: Environmental > Terrestrial > Soil > Floodplain | place...
CGGCGGCCATCGTGCCGATCCTGATCGGCCTCACCAACAAGCAGAAGCTGGATTGGACCGATCCGGTGGTGGGCGGGCTGATCCTGGTGGGAACGCTCTTCCTGGCGCTCTTCATCTGGGTCGAGTCGCGGGCGCAGGAGCCGATCGTGCCGCTCTCGCTCTTCCGCAATCGCAGCTTCACGGTCTCGGTGATCGCCGTCCTGCTGGCGAGCTTCGGATTCTTCGGCGCGATCATCTTCGTGCCCCGCTGGTTCCAGTTCGTGCTCGGCTCGAGCGCGACGGAGTCCGGCTACCAGATGCTGCCGCTCCTCGTCGGGCTGATCGCGAGCTCGGTGATCTCCGGCCAGGTGATCAGCCGAACGGGGCGCTATCGCTGGATCGTGATCGGGTCGATGGCCATCCTCGCAGTAGGCCTCTTCCTGATGACGAACCTGCGCGCGGAGACGAGCCTGCCGCAGATCTGGCTGTGGATGGTCGTGGCCGGCGTCGGTATCGGACCCACCCTCGCAGCGTTCACGATCATCGTGCAGAACGCGGTGCCGTTCTCCCAGCTCGGGACCGCGACGAGCACGCTGACCTTCTTCCGGCAGGTTGGCGGCACGATCGGCCTTGCCCTGGCGGGAACGCTCTTCGGTTCCGCGCTCCTCACGGAGACCCCGCGCCAGCTGGCGCGGGTGGGCGTGCCCCAACAGATCATCGACCGATTCGCCGCTTCCGGCAGTACGACCGGTGAACTCTCCGTCGGCCAGGACCTGGGGACGCAGATCCTTGCCAAGGTGCCGGCGCCATTCCGGGCGCAGGTGGAGCCGCTCATTCCCAGCATCGTTTCCGGCATCCGCGAGGCATTCAGCATCGCGATCGCGAACGCGCTCTGGATCGGCGTGGGAGCCGCGGTCCTGGCGTTCCTGGTGGTGGTGGCGATGCTTCCCGAGCTGCCGCTCCGCCATCACATCGGTGAGGCACCGATGGCCGAGGACGCCGGTGAAGGGCGTGCGCCGAGTGGCACACCGCGTTCGGCGTCGACGCCGGGATCGGAACCCGCCGGGTAACGCCTCAGGGGGGTGCCGGTGCCAGCGCTAGGATGGACGAGTGACCAGCTACGATCCGGCCACGGCTCTCGTCGTGGTCGACGTGCAGAACGACTTCGCCGACCCGGCAGGGAGTCTCGCGGTCCCCGGCGGCGACCGACTGGTGCCGGCCATCAACGCGGAGGTGCAGCGCGCGGCGACCGCAGGGAGCGTGATCGTCTACACCCAGGACTGGCATCCGGAGTCGACTCCGCACTTCGCCAAGGACGGTGGCATCTGGCCGGTCCACTGCGTCGGTGGCACTTGGGGAGCCGAGTTCCATCCCGACCTGCAGGTCGTGGGGCGCTCGATCCGCAAGGGTCAGGAGGGCGAGGACGGCTACTCCGGCTTCCGGATGCGGGACGCTGGTACCGGTGAGGAGATCCCTACCGACCTCGAGGGATTCCTCCGCGAGGCCGGCGTGTCGCGGGTGGTGGTGTGCGGCCTTGCCACCGACTACTGCGTCAAGGAGACCGCCATCGATGCGGTTCGGCTGGGGTTCGGGACGACCGTCGCGGCGGGGATGATCGCGGCCGTGGACCGCGAGCCGGGAGACGGCGATCGGGCCATCGAGGCCATGCGCGCGGCCGGCGCGCAGCTCGAATAGCGTCGGTCAGGGGCGCCGGTTGGCGACAACGAGCGCCAGTCCGCACACCACGGCGAGGCTTCCGAGCACGACCCAGAGTGGGTCCCCGGTCATGCCACTCTTGGGGGCGAAGTCGACGTCCAGTCCCTGGAGGACGAAGACCAGCCCCGCGATCGCCAGCAACGCCCCGCCAACGAGCCACACCGTGCGCACCGATGCAGCATAGGTCGCCCTCTTGCGCTCAGGAGCAGGACGGGTATACTCCGCGCCGTCGGGCCGCAATCGAGCGGCGCTAGCAGCCTTCCAACCCCTCCCACCACGTCCATCGTCGGCCTCGGGGTGTGGCAAGACCCCTGGCCGGCGTCGCACCGACGCGACGGGTTTGCCCGACGTGACAATCTCACAGGGAGGGGTCCTTCGTGGCCTACACCGATCAGGTGCTCACCTGTACGGACTGTGGAGTCGACTTCGTCTTCTCCGCCTCCGAGCAGGAATTCTTCGCGCAGAAGGGGTTCTCCTCTGCCCCCAAGCGCTGCTCCTCGTGTCGCGCTCAGCGTCGCGCCAGCGGCAACGGCGGCGGCTATGCCAGCAGCAGCATGAGTGGCGGCGGCGGCTACGGCGCCAGCAGCGGTGGCGGCTATGGAGGCGGCGGCTACAGCCGCGGTCCGCGAGAGATGTTCGACGCCGTATGCGCTCGTTGCGGCAAGGACACGCAGGTGCCGTTCCGGCCCACCGGCGCTCGCCCCGTGTACTGCAGCGATTGCTTCCGCCTGGTCCGCGACTAGGCGATCTCCGGGAGCGTTCTCGAAGAGAGGCGGCGCGCCGAGCGCCGCCTCTTTGCGCATGTGGGTGCGAATCCGCATCGGCCGTATCATTGACCGTACTGACTGCCGATCGGCAGCCATCTTGCGGAGCCATACGGCATGAACCACGACCCCGATCTGTGGCGAGAGCTCGGCCAGCAGCTGCGCGTCGATTCGATCCGCTGCAGCTCGGCCGCCGGGTCGGGCCATCCGACGTCGTCGATGTCGGCAGCCGACCTCATGGCGGTCCTGGTCACCAAGTACCTCCACTACGACTTCGATCGGCCCGAGAACCCGAACAACGACCACCTCATCTTCAGTAAGGGCCATGCGTCGCCGCTCCTCTACTCGATCTACAAAGCGGCGGGCGCGGTCACCGATGAGGAGCTGATGACCTTCCGCAGAGAGGGGAGTCGGCTACAGGGCCATCCGACGCCGCTGCTGCCGTGGGTCGACGTCGCGACCGGCAGCCTCGGCCAGGGACTGCCGATCGGCGTCGGGGTCGCGCTCGCCGGGAAGCGGCTCGACCGCCTGCCCTACCGCGTCTGGGCCCTCACCGGCGACAGCGAGATGGCCGAGGGCTCGATGTGGGAGGCGTTCGAGCACGCGGCGAAGGCCGAGCTCGACAACCTGACCGCCATCATCGACGTCAACCGGCTCGGCCAGACCGGCGAGACGATGCACGGTTGGGACATCGACTACTACGCCGGACGCCTGCGGTCGTGCGGCTGGAACGCCATCGAGATCGACGGGCACGACGTCGAGGAGATCGACCGTGCCCTGTCGCAGGCGATCGCGACCACCGGTCGGCCAACCGCCGTCGTCGCCCGGACCGTGAAGGGCAAGGGCGTCGAGTCGGTGGCGAACAAGAACGGCATGCACGGCAAGCCGCTGCCCAACCCCGAGGAAGCGATCGCCGAGCTGGGCGGGATCCGCAACATCCACGTCGAGGTGCCGAAGCCCGAGGGAACGGGCGAGCCACATCGTTTCGAGGTCGGTGAGCTGCGCCTTCCCACGTACGAGCGAGGCAGCCTGGAGGCAACCCGCAAGGCGTACGGGGACGCGCTTGCCGCTCTGGGCAGCGCGCGGGGCCAGGTCGTCGCGCTTGACGGCGAGGTGAGCAACTCGACCTACGCGGAGATCTTCGCCAAGGCGCATCCCGATCGGTATTTCGAGATGTACATCGCGGAGCAGCAGCTTGCCGCGGCCGCTGTCGGCCTGCAGGTGCGCGGCTGGTATCCGTTCGCCAGCACGTTCGCCGCCTTCTGGTCACGCGCCTATGACTTCGTGCGGATGGCGGCGATCAGCCGGGCCGACATGACGCTGGTCGGATCCCACGCGGGCGTCAGCATCGGCGAGGATGGCCCTTCGCAGATGGCGCTGGAAGACATCGCGAGCCTGCGCGCCGTCCACGGCAGCACGGTCCTGTACCCATCCGACCCGAACCAGACCGCGCAGCTCATCGCCCAGCTGCCCGATCGCAAGGGGATCGTCTTCGTGCGGACGACGCGCGAGAAGACGCCGGTGATCTACGAGCCGGGGGACGAGTTTCCGATCGGGGGAAGCCGGGTGGTGCGCCAGACCGATTCAGACCAGGTCACCCTGGTCGGAGCGGGGATCACGCTGCACGAGGCCATGAAGGCCGCCGACACGCTCGCCGCCGAGGGCATTCGCGCGCGGGTGATCGACCTCTACAGCGTGAAGCCGATCGACGAGGAGGGCCTGCGCGCGGCCGGACGGGCGACGGGCCACATCTTGACGGTCGAGGATCATTGGCCGGAAGGCGGCATCGGGGAGGCGGTCCTGAGCGTGTTCGCTGACACGGATGATCCGCCCCGCATCGCCAAGCTGGCCGTCCGGGAGCTTCCCGGATCGGCGACCCCGGAGCAGCAGCTGGCCGCGGCGGGGATCGACGCGGAGCACATCGCGGACGCGGCACGTCGGCTGGCCGGGGAGCTGATTGGCGTCGGCGGGGGACAGGAAGGCAGGAAATGAACAAGCTGCAGCGGCTGCACACGGAGCAGGACCAGAGTCCGTGGATCGACTTCATCGACCGCAAGCTCATCGACGAGGGGACGCTGGCCGAGCTGGCCGGGAAGGGGATCCGCGGTCTCACCAGCAATCCGACGATCTTCTCCAAGGCGGTCGCCACCGGGCAGTACGACGAGCTGGTGCGAGGGATGCTCGACAAGGGGGCGAGCAACCTGGAGATCTACGAGGAGATCGCGGTCACGACCTGCAGCGACGCCGCCGACGTGCTCCGTCCGGTCTACGACGAGTCGCCCGGGGCGGGCGACGGCCACATCTCGATCGAGGTCGAGCCGGGGCTCGCCAATGACGGCGACGGGACGCTGGCCAGGGCCCGCCAGCTGTGGAGCCGGATGGCGCGGCCGAACGTCTTCGTCAAGATCCCGGCGACAGCGGCGGGCCTGCCGGCGATCGAGCAGGCCACCGCTGACGGGATCAACGTCAACATCACGTTGATGTTCAGCGTCGAGGTGTATCGGTCCGTGGCTCGCGCGTACATCGCGGGCCTCAACCGTCGCCTGCAGCGCGGCGAGGACGTGTCGCAGATCGCATCGGTCGCCAGCTTCTTCGTCAGCCGCGTCGACACGAAGGTCGACAAGAAGCTCGAGGAGATCGGCACCCCGAGCGCGCTGAATGCGCGCGGGAAGGCGGCGATCGCGAACGCCAGGATGGCGTATGCCGCGTACGGAGAGATCTTCGGCGGCACGGAGTTCGCGGAGCTGCGCGCGGCGGGAGCACGGGTGCAGCGCTGCCTGTGGGCGTCGACCTCGACCAAGAACCCCGACTATCCCGACGTCCTCTACGTGGACGAGCTGATCGGCCCGCAGACGGTGAACACGATGCCGATGGAGACGATCGAGGCCTTCCTGGACCACGGCCGCCTCGAGCGGCGGCTCGACCAGGACCTCGACGGGGCCCGCGATCAGCTGCGTGCGGTGGAGGCAGAGGGGATCAGCATGGAGACCGTCACCGACGAGCTGATTGCCGAAGGGGTGGCCTCGTTCGGGAAGTCATTCGACGAGCTGATTGCGACCATCGAGAGCCAACGCAAGGCGCTGGCTCCCGCATGAGCCCCGCCGGCACGGCCGCCGAGGTTGACGCCGCGGTAACGGCTCGCCTCGAGGCCTGGGTCCGGGAACGCGTCGCAGAGCGACTCTGGGAGAAGGACGGCAGCCTGTGGGCCGCGTCGGGGACAGTGCCTGACGAGCTCTCCCGATGGCTCGGTTGGCTCGACGCGCCGTCGCTGATGGCTGGCCGTGTCGACGAGCTGCTGCATTTCGCCCGTTCCGTGCGCGAGGACGGCTATCGACGCGCCGCGGTCCTCGGCATGGGTGGCTCGAGCCTGGCTCCGGACCTGTTCAGCCGCGTCTTCGGCTGGGCGGGTGGCGAGGGCTCGGAGGGCGCGGCGAGCTCCGACGGCCTGGAGCTGCGCATCCTCGACTCGACCCATCCGGACGCGGTGCGCGGCTTCCGGGAATGGGCGAGCGGAGCTCGGACCATCTTCTGCGTCAGCTCCAAGTCGGGAGGGACCACCGAGCCCAACGCGTTCCACGCGATGATGGCGGCCCAGGCGCCAGCGCTCGACTTCGTGGCGATCACCGATCCCGGCAGCTCCCTGGCCGAGCTCGCCCGCGCGCAGGAGTTCCGGACGATCTTCGAAGGACCACCCGACGTCGGGGGGCGCTACTCCGCGCTCACCGTCTTCGGTCTGGTGCCTGCGGCGCTGCACGGCGTCGATCTGGAAGGGCTGCTCGAGCGCGCCCAGGCCATGGCCGATGCGTGCCGGCGGCCGGGCGCCGACAACCCGGGGCTCGCGCTGGGTGCGGCGCTGGGGGAGGCGGCGCTGGCGGCACGCGACAAGCTCACCGTCCTGACGTCGCCGCGACTCGCCGCCTTCGGCGATTGGGTGGAGCAGCTGATCGCCGAGAGCACCGGAAAGCGGGAGCGGGGGATCGTGCCCGTGGTCGGCGAGCCGGTGGGCAACCCCACCGCCTACGGCGACGACCGCTGCTTCGTGATCCTGACCCTTGCCGGCGACGCCGACCCGGGCTGGCAGCAGCTCGGTGCCGCCCTCGAGCGCCTGGGACACCCGGTGATCGGCATCGAGCTCGCCGGGCCGCTCGACGTGGGCGGCGAGTTCGTGCGCTGGGAGGTCGCCGTTGCGGCCGCCGGCATGGTGCTCGAGATCGACCCGTTCGATCAGCCCAACGTGCAGGAGAGCAAGGACGCCACGCGTGCGCTGCTCGACGCGTTTCGCGCGAAGGGCAGCCTCCCGGCGCCGATGCCCATCGTCTCCGAGCCAGGGATCGCGGCGTTCGCCGATCCGCGGGCGCTTGGCGATACGCCGGTGACCGTCGACGGGGCGCTGGAGCAGCTGCTCGACATCGCCCAGCCCGGCGACTATTTCGCGATCCTCGCCTATCTGCCCCCGGATCGCGAGATCGAGGCGCGCCTGCAGCGGATTCGCGCCGGGGTTCGCGATGCGCTCGGCCTGGCCACGACCCTCGGCTTCGGGCCGCGCTTCCTGCACTCGACCGGTCAGCTCCACAAGGGCGGCCCGCCGAGCGGCCTCTTCCTGCAGCTCACCGCGGAGCCGTCCCGCGACCTGCCGATCCCCGGCTGGGACGAGACGTTCGGAACCCTGATCGCGGCCCAGGCGCTGGGCGATCTCGAGTCACTGCAGCGTCGCGGCCGGCGCGTGGTGCGGATGCACCTCGGCGAGCTGGATTCAGGGATGGAGCGGCTCGAGACGATGGTCGGCGACGCCCTGCCGGCCCTGGTCCGCGGCTAGCCGCACGAGGAGGATCTCAACAGCGATGGACGTTGCCATCTGCGGACTCGGACGCATGGGAGCGGGGATGGCCCGCCGCCTGGCTCGAGGCGGCCACGACGTGGTTGCCTGGAACCGCACCGAGCAGGTAGGCGTCGACCTCGCCGCCGAGCCCGAGAACGAGGGGAGGATCAAGGTGGCGGAGCCCCTGGGCCACCTGGCCGAGATGATGGAAGGCCCCCGCTACGTCGTCATCAGCGTCCCATCGGGAGCACCGACCGATGCCATGATCGCGCAGCTCGCCGACGTCCTCGAGAAGGGCGATGTCATCGTCGACGCAGGCAACTCGAACTTCCACGATTCGGTTCGGCGTGCGGCCGATCTCGAAGCGCGCGGCCTGGAGTTCCTGGACATGGGGGTCAGCGGCGGGATCTGGGGCCTGGAGGTCGGCTTCTGCGCAATGATCGGCGGCAAGCGCCAGGTCTTCGAGCATTTCGAGCCCGCGGTACGCGCGCTGGCGCCCACCGATGGCTACCTGTACTGCGGACCGGCTGGCGCCGGCCACTACGTGAAGATGGTCCACAACGGGATCGAGTACGGGATCATGGAGGCCTATGGCGAGGGCTTCGACATCCTGCATGCCTCCGACTACGACCTCGACCTCGCGGCCGTGGCAAACATGTGGAACCACGGCAGCGTGATTCGCTCCTGGCTGCTGGAGCTGGCCGCCGCCGCCTTCGAGCAGGACGGCAGCGACCTGCAGCCGATTCGGGGCTGGGTCAACGACTCCGGTGAAGGGCGCTGGACGGTGCAGGAGGCGATCGACCACGACGTGCCAACGCCCATCATCACGCTCAGCCTCCTGCAGCGCTTCCGCAGCCGCCGCGAGCCGGACAGCTATGCCGACAAGGTGATCTCCGCTCTTCGCAACCAGTTCGGCGGACACGCCATCACCCCGGCGGAGGCGACCGAAACGGCCGGCGAGCGTCGTCCGGCCGAGGCCGCGGTCAAGGGACCCTGAGGCGTGGCCACCACCACGGCGCCCAGCCGCAGCTCCACGGAGCCCGACCTGCAACGTGGCGGCGAGCGCGTTGCCCCCAGCCCCAACCCGCTGCGCGAGGGGCTGCGTCACGAGCGGATCCCCGAGCCGTGCACGATGGTCATCTGCGGTGCGACCGGGGACCTGACGGAGCGGAAGCTGGGCCCGGCGCTCTACAACCTGATGCTCGGCGGATTCCTTCCCCCGGAGTTCACCGTGGTCGGATTCGCACGCCGCGAGCTGACGAACGAGCAGTTCTCCGCCCACCTGCTCGAGGGCGTGAACAAGTACAGCCGCAACAAGCCCGCCAAGGCGTCCATCTGGGACTCATTTGCGCGCGGGATCGAATATCACCGCGGCGACCTCGACGACCCGACCGCCTACGCGGAGCTCGGGAAGCGCCTCGATCGGATCGACCGCGACCGTGGCACCGCGGGTAATCGGCTCTTCTACCTGGCGGTGCCGCCCAGTCTGTATCCCGACATCGTTCAGCAGCTGCACGATGCCGGGCTGGCGGCCACGGGCTCAGCGCGCTCGAGCGACGCCAAGCGTGGGTGGACGCGCGTCATCATCGAGAAGCCGTTCGGGTACGACCTTGCCTCCGCCCGAACCCTGAACCACGCGATCGGCCGGGTCTTCGACGAGGACCAGGTCTACCGCATCGATCACTACCTGGGGAAGGAGACCGTCCAGAACCTCGCCGTCTTCCGCTTCGGAAACGGGCTCTTCGAGCCGATCTGGAATCGTCGTTACATCGACAGCGTCCAGATCACGGTGGCGGAGACGGTCGGCGTCGAGGGCCGGGGCGAGTTCTACGACGCGACCGGCGCGCTGCGCGACATCGTGCAGAACCACTGCCTGCAGCTGCTCGCCATCTTCGGCATGGAGCCGCCTGTCGAGGTCAAGGCGCAGGACCTGCGCGACGAGAAGCTCAAGGTGCTGCGCGCTGTCCGCCCGCAGACTCCGGAGGAGGTTGAGCAGCAGGTGATCCGCGGCCAGTACGTGGCCGGCTGGGTGGAGGGGGAGAAGGTCCACTCCTATCGAGACGAGCCCGAAGTGGCGCCCGACTCGGAGACCGAGACGTACGTCGCCCTCAAGCTCAGCATCGACTCCTGGCGCTGGGCCGGGGTGCCCTTCTACCTGCGCGCCGGCAAGGCGCTCCCGAGCCGCGTGACGGAGATTGCCGTCCAGTTCAAGCGGGCCCCGCTCGCGCTCTTCGCTCGGGCGGGCGTGCCCACGGTCGATCCCAACGTCCTCGCCATCCGGGTCCAGCCCGACGAGGGGATTCTGCTGCGCTTCGGCGCCAAGGTGCCGGGCCAGGGCCTGCAGATCCGGACCGTGAACATGGACTTCCGCTACGGATCCAGCTTTGCGGTCGATGTGCCGGAGGCGTACGAGACGCTCCTCTGCGACGCGATGCTGGGGGATCCGAGCCTCTTCACCCGCAACGACGAGGTGGAGCGGGCGTGGGAGATCCTGCAGCCGATGCTCGATGCTTGGGCATCGGGCGATGGCGGGCCGCTGCACTTCTACGGAGCGGGCAGCTGGGGACCCCCCGCCGCCGACGAGCTGCTGGAGCGCGACGGACGCGTGTGGCGCAAGCCGTGAGCACTCAGCAGCGAGACGCGATCGAGGAGCAGGCGGTCCACAAGCACCTGATGCGCTTCGGAGATGCCGAGAGCCTCGCCACGCCCATGTGGGAGCAGCGCGGCACGACGGTGAGCTCGATCGCCGCGCAGCTGGCGATGCTCTGGGATCCGCCCGGGAAGCTGGCCGAGGGCGGCGAGGCCCAGGTCACGGAGAAGGGGCTGCCCCACGCCCGCACATCGGTCCTCAACCTGATCGTCACTGTCGGCCACGACGAGGCGGCCGATCGCGTGGTCCGAACAATGATGGGGCTCGGGGTGCGCCACCCCTCGCGCGCGATCGTCCTGGTGCCGACGCAGGCCACCGAGGGCGACCTGCTCGACGCCAGGATCAGCACGCACTGCCACGACACCCCGGGCGACGAGCGGGAGCGCATCTGCTACGAGGAGGTGGTGCTGACCGTCCGCGGGGAGGCGGCGAGCCACCTCGCCGGCGTGGTCGCGCCGCTCCTGATCCACGATCTGCCGACCTTCGTCTGGTGGCCCGGAGATCCACCCCTGGTGAGCCCGATCTTCGAGCAGCTGGTCGAGATGGGGGACCGCCTGATCGTCGACTCGTCCGATTTCAGCGACCTGCTGACGGGCCTCCGTCGCCTCTCGAACCTCCGCCGACGCAGTGGCGTGGGCGACCTGGCATGGGGCCGCCTGGCGTGGTGGCAGGAGCTGAGCGCCCAGTTCTTCGACGCGCCCCGATTTCGGCGCTTCCTGCCGAACCTGAGCCGACTGCATATCCGCTACGCGCTCGCCCCCGCCACGTCCGACGCGGCGGCCAATGACGAGGACGTTGCGCCCGGCTGCGCCGCGCCGCTCGTTCAGGCGCTCCTCTATGCGGGCTGGATTGCGACCCGGCTCGGCTGGAAACGAGCCCGCAGCGTCGAGCGGCTCGCTGGAGGCCGTCTGCGCCTGCTGCTGGAAGGTCGCTACGAGATGGTCGACCTGCTGATCGAGCCGGTCGAGACCGACGAGGTGAAGACCGGCGAGCTGACCAGCGTGCGCCTGCGCGCGTACGGCGAGGCAGGTGCCGCCGAGTTCATCATCGACCGCTCCGGAGACGAGGCGACGGTCGCCACGAACGCCGACGGGATGACCGCGATGCTGCGCCGCGTGACCATGGACGTCCCGAACGAGCCCGAGCTGATCGCCGCGCAGCTGACGATGGACCTCGTCGACCCGGTCTACCAGGATGCGCTCCGAGCCGCCGCCATCCTCCTCGGCTCGGCCCGAGAAGCGGCGGCGTGAGGACGGGCTCGCAGGCGCGCTACGAGACTCTTCCCGACGCGTCCGCGGTGGCGGTGGCGGCGGCGGACCGCTTCGTCGCGCTGGCCCGCCAATCGATCGACGAGCGCGGCAGCTTCCGCGTCGCGCTCTCCGGCGGTTCGACGCCGAAACGCATCTACCCCCTCATGATCGCGGAGCCCCGCGTCGGGGCGGTGGACTGGGGCCGGGTCGAGTTCTTCTGGGGCGACGAGCGCGCGGTCCCGCCGGACCACCCCGAATCGAACTTCGGCGTCGCCTACCAGATGCTGCTCGCGGCGCTGCCCAACGTGCGCCCGGAGGCGATTCATCGCATGCCCGGGGAAGCCCCAGACCTGGACGCCGCGGCGCTCGCGTACGAGGCCGAGCTGCGGCTCGCCTTCGCAGCCCGTGGCCACGAACCGCCGGTCTTCGACCTCGTCTGGCTGGGGATGGGGCCGGACGGCCACACCGCCTCGCTCTTTCCGGGCAGCGCTGCGCTCGAGGTCACCGATCGCTGGGTGGTCGCCAACTGGGCCCCCGGTCCCGAGGCCTGGCGCATGACCCTCACCTTCCCCGTCCTCGACGCCGCCCGGGCGCTTCTCTTCGTGGTGACCGGCGCCGACAAGGCCGATGCCCTTGCGCGCGTCAGGGCCGGCGACTGGGAGCTGCCTGCTGCCCGCGTCCGTGCACAACACGTCGAGTGGCTGATCGACGCCGCGGCTGCCGGCGAGTCCGGCTAGGCTCCTGCGGGTGAGCCCGTTCATCTGGTTGCTCGGGGCGCTCGTGGCAGGCGTCGCGGCCTACCTTGTCGGTTGGCCGGCCTGGGGCAGCTATCGGAGCCGGGAAGCACGTGACCTCAACGCGGAGCGCTACCTCGCCTGGCGCGGACGTGCGCCGCGCGGTACCGAGCGCTCGACGCGCGAGGGGATGACCGGCGAGGAGCGTCGCCGGATCTGGTCGGGGGCTGCACTCGCCGTGCTGACGGTGATCTGCCTGCTCGCCTTCTTCGCCACCACCTGACCGATGCGCGTCGAGCTGCTGTACTGGGACGGCGACCCCGAGTACATGTCCGCCCGCCAGAACCTGGTCGAGGTGCTGACCGAGGACGCCTTCGAGACGACGATCCAGATGATCGCCGTCTCCTCGCCCGAAGATGCGACCTTCCTCGCCTTTCCCGGCTCCCCGACGATCCGCATCGACGGGGTCGACATCGATGCAGCCGGCGCGGGCGAGGTTGGCCTCCACCGCCGTGACTACGGCGGCACGAGCGTCCCGGGCAAGGACCTGATCCGCAGCGCCGTCGAGCGGGCGCGGGGCTGGAGCCACGGGCGCCGCTGAGGATGTTCGACGCCCCGCTGCGCGCGTTCTTCCTGTGGGTCTCGAACCGACGCTGGATCGCCCGGGTCGCCCTCCGCACGCCGCTGCTGCGCGGCATGGCGCTGCGCTTCGTGGCCGGCACCACGCTCGACCAGGCGGCGGTGGCTGTCGCAGGGCTCAATGCGACCGGGGCATCTGCCACGCTGGACATCCTGGGCGAGAGCGTCAGCGACCGAGCCACCGCGGACCGCGCCGCGGCCGAATACGTGGCCGCGATCGAGCGCATCGCCGCCGACGGGCTGGACGCCAACGTCAGCATCAAGCTGAGCCAGATGGGCCTCGACCTCGGGGTCGAGGAGTGTCTCAGCGTGATGCGCCCGGTCGTTGAGGCGGGCAAGCGTCACGACATCTTCGTGCGCATCGACATGGAGTCGTCGGACTACACGGATCGGACGCTCGAGGTCGTCAACCGCCTGCGGGCCGACGGCTTCGACGTCGGTCCGGTGATCCAGTCCTACCTGCATCGGTCCAGGGCCGACGTGCTGGCGCTCGCCGCCGAGCAGGTTCGGGTCCGGGTCTGCAAGGGCGCGTACGCGGAGAGCGACGAGATCGCCTGGCATGCACGCGACGTCGTGGATCGGTCCTTCGTAAAGCTCTCCAGGCTTCTGTTGGACGCCGATGCCTACCCGGGCATCGCCACGCACGACCCGCGCATGATCGATGCGGTCGAGGCATACGTTCGGCAGAAGGGAATCCGTCAAGACCGATTCGAGTTCCAGATGCTGTACGGGATTCGTCGCGACCTCCAGCGCCAGCTGCTGCAGCGCGGCTACCGTCTGCGGATCTACGTGCCGTACGGGACCGAGTGGTACCCGTACTTCATGCGGCGCCTCGCGGAGCGGCCCGCCAACGTGCTCTTCCTGCTCCGCAGCCTCTTCGGGGAGCGCGGCTGAGCCCTCTGCGGCGACGTCGGACGATCCGCAGTAGACTGCGCCGAACGTCCATGAGTGCCAGCAAACGGCCGAGCACATCGAGTCTCCGCCGGTTCATCACATCCCGCCCATACGTGACGATCGCCGAGCTGCGGCGACGCTTCGCGCTCGACGATCCTGACGCGATCACGCACGTCGCGCATAACGGGACGCGGGCCTACGTCGGCCTCCCCGAACGCGAGGCGCTCAAGCTCGAGGACCTCTGGCAGCGCGACGAGATCGGCTTCGAGCTCTCGGTCGAGGTGCACGCGCCCGTGGTCGTCGGCGTCTATCCGATGCGCATCGCGCGGTTCGTGATGGACCATAGCGTCCAGCCCCTCAGCAACGGCCATCCGCAGACGAATGGTCACCTTCCGGTCGCCGCCCCTGCCGAGCCGGCGGATCCTCCGGTCCTCGCCTCCGAGTGAGGGTCGCCGCGGTCGTCCGGGACCTCATGTTCTGGAGCCGCATCTTTGAGGCCGGCTCGCGGATGGGGGTCGACATCATCCGCCTCGACTCGCCGGCCGATCTGCCTCCGCCCGATCAGCTGGACCTCGTCCTCGTCGACTGGGGATACCGGTCGGCGGATTGGGGCGAACAGCTCACGCAGTGGCTCGCTTCGACAGCGACGCCTGCACGGACGATCCTGTTCGGGCCGCACACCGACATCGAGGCGCACGCTGCTGCCCGTCAGGCCGCTCTCGGTCCGATGTGGGCGCGCTCCAAGCTACTCGCCAGCCTGGAGCGTCTGCTCACCTCCGACTGACTCGGCCCCGCCCGCGAACTGACGCTGGCCTCCTGGGCGCAATGCATCCGGTGCCAACTGACAACGGATAAGTGGTCGTCGGCGCTGAGCCGGGGCACTCCGGTGGCTTTAAGCGGCGAAAAGTGTTGACGAGGGTACTTAGGAGGCCCTATCTTTACGGCTCCGTTCCGGATCGATCACCTGCCCTCGTTGCTGTCCGCGTGAGGAGGGACCCGATCTCCGTCGTATCGGCGCGGTCGCAGCCGACTGGGGGGTTGTCCGAAATGCAGCAACAGCCGTTCGTAGCCCAACGGTTGATGCTGCCTGCCGGCACCTCCGTGTCCACCAAAACCCATCGCCGGGGTGCATGTCTGCCCTGCGCACGGCGCAGTTCTGACGAGAGGAGGAGCGCGGGCGAGGCCTTCCCGAGGCGACCTATTCATTTTCAGTCCAACTGATCCCACTTTTTGGAGGACTTCCTATGCGTGCCCTTAGGCGCGTCCTCTCCGCGGCGACGATCGCGTCGCTGCTCGTGTTTACCTTGGCCGGCCTGGCCAGTGCCCACATCACCGGAAAGAGCATCGTCACTGAGAACGGCGAGTGCATGCCCGGCGGCGAGGGAACAGCGGCATGTACTGCCGCAGCCGTCTATGGCCCAAACGGGTTCAGCGGCCAGATCTTCTTCGCGGACGATGAGAAGGGGACGACACAGACCCTGTACGATTACCTGTGCGTCCACACCCCGGATAGCGATCCGGGCACGCCGAATCCATTCGTGTCCTACGGCGGGACCTACCAGTTCGTCCTGACGGAGGGCGGCGCACCTGTCGGTAACTCGACAGAGACCGTCACCGGTGGCGTGCCTTGCACCGACGGCAACAACGCCGTGTCGGCCGGGGGCGCGACCATCGTCGTGCCGGCCGACGGGTCAGTCGACTACACGATCTCGATCGACGGGATCACCTCTGGCACCAGTGCGCAGGCGGCCTTCGCGACCTACAACTCGGTGCTCAACCGGATCGTCGAGAAGGACGGCAACCAGGCGAATTCCGTCTCGGTCAAGCCTCCCACGAACTTCCAGGTGCCGGAGGCTCCGCTTGCGATCCTCCTGCTCCTGACGGGTGGCCTTGGTGCAGCGTGGTTCGTGTCGCGTCGCATGCGCGGCGCTGCCACCCCAGCCGCGGCCTAGCCTAGGAACCCCTGGTTCGGGTGACGGATTTGGTGGCGACATGCCGCTGAGTCCGTCACCTGATCGGGTCAACCCCTCCTCGTGAGCATCGCCGGCGTGGGTACCACGCTCCGGAACGTTCCGCTGCCATTCCGCGCGCTGGCGGTGCTTGCGGTGATCGCCGTCGCATACAACTACTCGCTGCTCACCCTCGCTCGCGGCCTCAGCCTCCAGACCCCGCTCGCCTACCTGGCGCTCGTCCCGGTGATCTCCATTGCGCTTGCGTGGGTCCGCGTGGCTCGAGAGCCCATCGGACCACCGATCCACGACCGCCAGGTCGACTACATCGTGGGCGTGGCGCTGGTCTTCTCGGCGGGCGTCATCTCGCTTGTGGTACCGATCACCCTGACGAGTCGGTTCTGGCTCTACCGGGTCGATCTGCTCAGCCTGCCGCTCTTCGTCGCAGGAATCGTCGCGCTTGTCTACGGAGTTCGGCGCCTGTGGGCGCTGCGGGTGCCAATCGCATTCCTGTTCCTCGCCTGGCCGTTGCCGTATGCGCCGCTGGTCGGCGATGGGATGCAGCTCTTCACGGATCTGACGGCTTCGGCGCTCACGCTTGTCAACCATGTGATTCCGCTCGCGACCACCACAGGCGGCGACGAGGCGGTTTTCTTCATACGACATGCCGGATTCGCATTCCCACTCAGCGTCGGAGCAGCGTGCGCGGGCGTCAACTCCCTCGTCGGCTTCATCCTCATCGGCGGGGCGTTGAGCTACGTCGTGGACGGGCCGTGGATGCGTCGCATCCTCTGGCTGTTTACGGGATTGGTCGTTGTGTGGCTGCTGAACGTCGCTCGGATCGAGCTGATCTTCTTCGTCGGCGCGCTGTACGGCAAGGAGATCGCGCTCGATGTGCTGCACCCTATCGCCGGGCTGATCGCGTTCAACATCGGCGTATTTGCGATGCTCTTGACGGTGTCGCGCTTTGGGCTCAGATTCGTGCGCCTCAGCGCGGGCCGATCTGAGGCGAGTCAGCTGCGCTCGCCCGTAAGGCGTGTGCGAGCCGCCCTGGTGCTGGGCGTCGTCGCTGCGCTGAGCCTTGGCGTCCTCAATGCCTCGTTTGCGAAATACGAGGAGATCGCGACCCCGCTCGGGCAGGCGCTCCTCGTGCCGTTTGACATTCGAGCGGCTCAGCTGGCGGACTGGCAGAGTGGCTTCGTTGCCAGCAATCCCACCGGCAAGCAGTATTTCGGTCAGAGTTCGACGTGGGATCGCCTCCAGTACACGTCCACCGCTGGCTCGAAGCTCCAGTCGTCCCTGCCGGTGTACGTCGACGTCATCACAACCGATGATGCCGGCTCATTCGCGGCGTATGGCCTGCAGGCGTGCTACGCGTTCCACGGGTACCAGATCGAGTCGACCACCGTGGCCGATATCGGCGCTGGCGTCCAGGGGCAGGTCATCGACTATCGCAACGCACGGCTGCGCGCCGATTGGTCAGCGCTGTGGTGGGAGTGGCCGTACCAGGAGAAGGGCGCGACGCGCTACGAGCGGATCGTCATCTTCGTCGCCAGCGGGCCGCGCGGCGTCTATGCGGGTGGTGCCACAGACGTTCCGGCTGCGGAGAACACCCGATTCACCTCCACAGATCGATTCCTGGTGGCGATGGCGCGCGGGCTCGTGGCCAGCCAGATCAAGCGGTCAGCGTCGTCATGATCGTTCGCTTTCCAGCCCGTCGTCCAGTCGAGGAGAGCGGCGGCAGCCAGCAGTGCGGAGCGTGCGGGCACACGCTTCCGGCAGACGCAGGCTACTGCCGACGTTGTGGGACCGCCGTGAACGTCAAGGCGATGCAGCTGGCTCCCACAGCGCAGCTGACGCCATGGGAGCGGCTGCCGCGGCCAGCGCGCCACAAGCTCATACCTCTCGCGTTGCGTCGGTCCGTGCGGCGTCATCTTCCGGTCCTCGATGACAGTCGATCGGCTCGCGTTACGGTCACGCGTGCACAGACGACCGCGCTCCGGATCGGCATCGGCGCCGTCCTGCTGGCAGTCGTGGTGAATGCCGTGGCCATCGGGATAGGGCTGATCGCGATCGCGTCGGTCCTGTACCTCGGGGCGCTGATCTATCGGATTCGGATCTTCGCCCAGGCCCTGAACGCCCCGGATGTCCTGTCGGTCACCGACGCCCAGGCGCGTGCGCTCTGGGACTGGAGCCTCCCGATCTACACCGTGCTGGTGCCCGCTTATCGGGAGCCTGAAGTCATCGTCGATCTGCTGCGAGAGATCGATCGGATCGAGTACCCGCACAGCCGGCTCGATGTGAAGCTGCTTCTCGAGGAGGACGACGAGGAGACGATCCGGGCGGCCGCCGCGGCGGTCACCGGGCCGCACGTCGAGATCGTGCGCGTGCCGTACTCCGAACCTCGGACCAAGCCCAAGGCTCTCAATGTGGGCCTCGCGATGGCTCGGGGGCGCGCACGGACCGGAATGGTCACCGTGTATGACGCCGAGGACCGTCCCGATCCGCTCCAGCTCCGGCGTGCCGTCGCCGCATTTCGTCGACTGCCGCGCGACATCGCATGCCTGCAGGCCAAGCTGGCATATCACAACCCGGATCAGAACATCATCACGCGCTGGTTCACGGTCGAATACTCGATGTGGTTCTCTCAGCTGCTGCCCGGCCTCGTACACCAATCGGCGCCGCTTCCGCTGGGTGGAACCTCGAACCATTTCCGTCGCAGCGCGCTCGAGCAGGTCGGCGGCTGGGATTCGTTCAACGTCACCGAGGATGCCGATCTCGGCATTCGCCTGCATCGCGCAGGCTTCCGGACTCGGGTCCTCGATTCGACGACCCTCGAGGAAGCCAACAGCGACTTTGTCAATTGGATCAAGCAACGATCCCGCTGGTACAAGGGCTACATGCAGACCTGGCTGGTTCACATGCGCCATCCGGTCCAGCTCCGCCGCGAGATCGGAACCTGGGGCTTCATCGGCTTCAACCTGTTCGTCGGTGGGACCCCGCTCCTCGCGCTCCTCAACCCGGTCTTCTGGGCACTCACCGCACTCTGGTTCATAGCGCGGCCGGAGATCATCATCTCGCTCTTCCCGAGCTGGCTCTACTACCTCAGCCTGCTCTGCCTCGTCTTCGGCAACTTCGCGGTCGTGTACACCTCGATGGTCGCGGCTCGCGCGACCGGAGTCCCAAAGCTGGTGATCGCGTCTCTGTTCACGCCCGGGTACTGGATGATGATGTCGATCGCGGCGATCAAGGCGCTCGTCCAGCTCATCCACGCGCCCTCGTTCTGGGAAAAGACGTTCCACGGACTGGATCGGCCGTTGAGCGCTGAGGACTCGGAACGTGCAGCGGCCTGACGTCCTCGCGGCTCCGCGGCCGCTCATCTGGCCGAGGACCATCCCGCGGCT
>Ga0307310_10000163_pt1 | contig 18783 bp, 11 predicted proteins | sample ER_DNA_197_FD_194502 | JGI IMG/M metagenome (GOLD analysis project Ga0307310, IMG submission 194502) | Bulk soil microbial communities from the East River watershed near Crested Butte, Colorado, United States - ER_DNA_197 | ecosystem: Environmental > Terrestrial > Soil > Floodplain | place...
CCGATCGGCGCGCATCGGCGAGTTGGTGTCGGCGCCGATCTCGCGCGCGAGCGGCACGCGCGAGCGATAGAGCACAAAACCTCGATCATCCTTGACGTCGATGACGAGTGCATTGACCTCCGTCGTGCGCGCAACACCGATCAGCTTCCACATCTTCGGTCCGACCGCGGCCCATCGGCTGACGTAGAGTCCTCGCACCGCCACCGGGCGTGGGACGAGCGGCGCGCGCGGCTGCCGGACGGAGTCCGCCGGGATGGTCGTGTCGCTCGGAACGGTCTTTATGCTGCCTGCCACCGAGACGCTCGACGCGGCGGTCGTGTCGCGTGTCGAGCCCGCGCCGGCCTGGCCGCAGCCGAGCGCGATGAGGATCGCGGCGGTTGTCCAGGCGCCGGCGGTGCGAAGCGAACCAGTTCTGTGCTGCATGAAAGGAATCTACTCGGACGGCGTGCCCGGTAGCCTCGCCGCTCGCGCGAGCTCGGCAGACAGCGCACGCGCCTCACGTGCGACGTCGCTCGCTTCGGCGAGTGCGCGGGAGATTCCAGTTGCGCGAAGACGGAGCGTCTCGTAGCGAAGCTGCGCGATCGCCAGTGTCGCCGACTCGAGCTGGCGCGCGAAGACGGCTCGCCGCTCGGCCAGCTCGACGAGGGTCTTGCGCTGTCGGTCGAGAAGCTCGATGCGGCGCTCGCGCGACGGCGAATCGGGCTCGACACGCGCCGCGGCAGCTCGCTTCTCGGCAATGACGTGAGCGTTAGGCGTGAGGACCGCGTCGAGATGGTGCAGCGTGGGGACGATCACGAGCACGCGCCGCACGAGCTCGTCGACGGTGGCAGCACCTCGGGGAGCGTTGCGCGCTCGGACACAGGAACGGCGGCCAGCGCACCGGCAATCGCACGCCTGTCTTCGGCCGCCTGTCGCGCCGCGGCGCCCCATGGTCCGCGCATGACCTCGGAACCGAGCGACGCGGTGAGGTCGTCGGCGCCCGCACCGCGAGCCATCAGCGGCCGGCCGAACCGCGCAACGTGTTGCTGGTGAGTCGAGCGACGTCTTCGCCGGCGGCGACGGCGTACTCCACTTCGCGCGCGAGATTGAGCGCCTCGAGAGCGAGCGACGTCACCTGCGCGTGCGACTGCGCGCCCGCGCGGAGGCGAAGCACGTCGAAGCGCATGTTCTGGAGCGCCAGCGAGCAGCTTTCCAGTCTCGTCGCCATCTGGTCGCGTCGCGCAGTGAGATCGCTCATCGCGCGGCGCTGGCGACGAAGCCCGGCGAGACGGCGAACGCGCTCTTCGCTTCGCTCGCGCTCGAGCGGGTTCGCCTCGCTCTCCAACTTGGAGATCTCACGCTCGATCGCATCGAGCGCACCCCGCGGAACGTTACGCTCGACGTCCTCGAGCGACGCGGCGAGCGTGCGCACGCGATCGAGCAGTGCGTCGGCCGACGGAACTACGTTCGCAACGAGACCACGCTCGGCACCGGTCATCGAGTCGATGAGCCGCTTGATCTCGTCGCGGTCGATCTGGGCCTGCGATACGACGCTGCCGTGAATTCCGGTGACTGGAATCGGTGACGTGGACGTCGGCTGCGGGACCGGCGAGCTGGACGACGGCGCCGACGGATATGACGACCGCGACGTCGAGGCATCACGGCCGGCGGTCAGCAGGCCGCGAGAGCGTCGTGCATCGCGCTGCTGCTGTCGCTCGAGCCTACGTGCGGTACGCTTCTCACTGTCGAAGACCGACTGTGCGCCCTCCACCGCATCGCCAAGCACATCGACGAGCTGCTTCTCCGGCGGCTGCTGCAGCACGTCGCGCCAACTGTATCCCTTGCTGACGAGGCCGGAGAAATTCCACGCCAGGCTGATCCCCCAGATCCCGACGACCATCAACGCGGGAAAGTGGAAGATGATGCCCATGACGAGAAATATCGGCGCGGCGACCGCCCACTTCCGCACCCGCTTGCGAAAGCCGAGGATCTCAGGCGCATTCCATCGGGCGAGCGTCTCCTGACTGAGATCGTTCGGCGATTGCACTGGCGGCGCCGCGGCTTCACGGCGCACTGGGTACGAGCCGGGTTGAACCGCCGGCTCTACGTGTATGGGCGCCGCGGCGACCGGTGCACCGTCGAGCGCGGCGACAAGCGCCTGAGCACTCGGCAGTCGGTTGGCGGGATCCTTCTCGAGCAGCACCATGACGATGCGCTCGAGATCCGCGGGCACGTCGCCGCGACGCGCGCGCACGGCTTGCGGGCGCTCAGTGAGATGCTTGACGAGCATCGCCGGCGTGCTCGCGGCGGTGAACGGCGGTGCGCCGGTGAGCATCTGATAGGCGACGATGCCGAGCGCGTACAGGTCGCTGCGGCCGTCGATGTCGCGCTCGCCGGCAGCCTGCTCGGGCGACATGTAGGCCGGCGTGCCGATGGCCATTCCCGTCGCCGTCAGGCGTGAGTCGCCGCTGTCGCTGACCGCGCGCGCGATGCCGAAGTCGGTTACCATCGCGCGACCGCTCTCCTTCTCGAGCAGCACGTTGTCGGGCTTCACGTCGCGGTGCACGACGCCGCGCGCATGTGCGAAGGCCAGCGCGTCGGCGACTTCGCGCATCACTCGGCGAGTCTCGCCGATACCCAGCCGTCCCTTCTCGTGCAGCTGCAGCGCGAGGTTCTTTCCATCGACGAACGCCATCACGAAGAACACGAGGTTCTCCATCTCGTCGACACTGTAGATCGGAACGATGTTCGGGTGGCTGAGCTGTGCCGCCGTCTCCGCCTCGCGAAGAAAGCGCGAGCGAATGTCCGAGCGGAACGCGAGCTCCGGTGGGAGAAGCTTGATCGCCACGGTGCGCTTGAGACGGCGATCGCGCGCACAGTAAACGATGCCCATGCCTCCACGGCCGAGCTCATTCTCGATCTCGTAGTGCGGGCCGAGGACGCGCGTCACGTGCGCGCGTAGTTCGGCGTCGGCCGTGGTGGCGACGGGTTCGCTCACTATCTCAATTCCGCGAGTATTGGGGGGTAGCGATGTTCCACATAGTAGCACCCGCCTCGGCTGCGGAAAAGACGACGCATCGTGGCAGTCGAAGCCGCCAGGACGGCTGGAAACGTGTTCGCGGCACTGCCGTGATGGCGCGGGTAGTGCTGCGTTGCGACGAGCAGGAACAGAAACCCTTCTCTGGTGCTCTGTAAGGTAGAGCGCGCGTTGCGCTTACGCGATACCGGAGCGATGGTCTGTGTTGTGCTAACAGCGCGCAGCCTGCGGCATCGCAAGGCACTTCAAAGGAATTCGGTCCATGGCTCAAAGACAAACGCTTCCGGTCCTGCCTCTCCGCGGGACAGTCATATTTCCCGGCCTGACGGCGCCTATCGCTGCCGGCCGCCCGGGCACACTGCGCGCCATCGAAAGCGCGCTCAAAGGCGAACGGCTGGTTTTCGCGGTCGCGCAGAAGGACAACGCGGACGAGCCGTCGCAGGACAATCTCTACTCCGTCGGCGTGATCGCGCGAATCGGTCAGATCCAGCGCGGATTGGGCGGCGTTCAGCTGCTGCTGCAGGGCGAGCAGCGCGCGACGGCGCTCCAGTTCACGCCCGGCGACGGCTTCCTCAACGCGGTTGTGATGCCGATCGAGGAGCTTGGCCCGCTCAACGAGGAAGATCCGGCGTTCACCGCGCTGCATAAGGAAACGCGCGAGCGTGCGGCGGAACTCGGCGAGCGCCGCGGCCTGCCGGAGGAGGTCGTGCACCAAGTGCTCGACTCGGTGACCGAGCCGGGCAAGTTCGCCGACCTCGTGGCCGGCTATATCGACCTCCCGGTCGCCGAGAAGCAGGGGCTGCTCGAGACGCTGAGCGTGGAAGAGCGGATGCGCCGCGTGCTGGTGCACGTGCAGCGGCAGATCGGCATGCTCGAGGCACAGGAGGAGATCAAGTCGCAAGTCCAGGAAGAGCTGGGCGAGCGGCAGCGTGAGATGTATTTGCGCGAACAGCTGAAGGCGATCCAGAAGGAGCTCGGCGACGACGACCAGTCGCGCGAAGTAGCGGATCTGCGCGAGAAGCTGACGAAGCTCGAGTTGCCGAAGGAGGCAAGGGCCGAAGTCGAGCGGGAGCTGGGTCGACTCGAGCGCTCGGGCCGCGAGAGCATGGAAGCACAAGTCATCCGCACGTACCTCGAGTGGGTAGCCGAGCTTCCGTGGAACACGCGGTCGGACGACAACCTCGACCTCCAGCGCGCCGAGAAGGTGCTCGACGAGGATCACTACGGGCTGCCGGACGTGAAGGACCGCGTGCTCGAGTTCCTCGCCGTGCGCCAGTTGCGGGCGAAGGAGTTGGCCGAGGAGCTCGAGAAGACCGGCGAGCTTCCCGTTTCGAAGCTCAAGGCGCCGAAGGAGGACGCGACGCCCGCGCTTGCCGTCGAGTCAGAGGACAAGCTGATCACGGACACGCTCGAGGCGAAGGCGCGGGCGATGGCGAAAGGTCCGATTCTGCTGTTCGTCGGACCGCCCGGCGTCGGCAAGACGTCGATCGCGAAGTCGATCGCGCGATCGCTCGGCCGTGAGTACGTCCGTGTCTCGTTAGGCGGCATACGCGACGAGGCGGACATCCGAGGGCACCGCCGCACGTACGTGGGGGCGATGCCGGGGCGCATCATCCAGGGAATGAAGCAGGCGGGTACGAAAAACCCAGTCTTCCTGCTCGATGAGGTCGACAAGGTCGGCTCGTCGCATCAGGGCGACCCGGCGAGCGCGCTGCTCGAGGTGCTCGACCCGGCTCAGAACGACACGTTTACCGACCACTACCTCAACGTGCCCTTCGACCTGAGCGAGGTCCTGTTCATCGCGACAGCGAATTTCATTCAGAGCATTCCAGGTCCGCTGCTCGATCGAATGGAAGTCGTGGACTTCTCCGGCTACACGGAGCGCGAGAAGGCGGAGATCGCGAAGAAGTATCTCATTCCGCGCCAGATGGAAGAAGCCGGCCTCGGGACGCGCGGCATGAAGCTGACGGACGAGGCGGTGATGGAGATCGTGTCGCGGTACACGCGCGAGAGTGGCGTGCGCCAGCTCGAGCGGCAGATCGGCGCGGTGGCGCGCAAGGTGGCGCGCAAGATCGCGACTGGCGACACGAGCGCGATCGTCGACGAGACGATCACGGCCGAAGAGGTGCGCCAGCTGCTCGGCCGTCCGAAGGTGCATCCGGAGCACGCGAGCGAGGAGAACGAGGTCGGCGTCGCGACCGGGATGTACTACACGCCCGCCGGCGGCGACATCATGTTCGTCGAAGCGGCGATCCGCAGGCTGCAGGGTACGCAACCGAGCGACGGCAACATGCAGGTCAGCGGCTGGGGCAATGTGTCGCTGATCCTGACCGGACAGTTAGGCGACGTGATGAAGGAGAGCGCGCGGGCGGCGCTCACCTACGCCGCGACGCATGCCTCGACGCTGGAGATTCCCGAAGACCGGCTCGGGTCGCTCGAGGTCCACATCCACGTACCGGCGGGAGCGATCCCGAAGGACGGTCCCAGCGCCGGCACGACGATGTCGACGGCACTCGTGAGCGCGATGAGCGGGCGCGCCGTGCGGAAGGACGTCGCGATGACGGGCGAAACGACGCTGCGCGGACGCGTGCTGCCGATCGGTGGCGTGAAGGAGAAAGTGCTCGGTGCGCATCGGGCGGGGATCACGACGATCATCCTTCCGAAGGACAATGAGGCGGACATCGAGGATATTCCGGAGGAGGTGCGCGCACAGCTGACGTTCCACACTGTCCGGACACTCGACGAGGTATTCGAAATCGCGCTGCTGCCGGCGGTGAGGCCGGTCAGGACGCCGAAGACGGAGATGGAGCAGGCGGAGGAAGACGCCAAGCGGACGGTAGGCAAGCGGCCGGCGGGCAGGACTGCGGCCAGTAGCCGGTGAACTGCAGGCGGTAGGCGGTAGGCGGTAGACACTGCAGACCGCAGACGGTCGACCGTCTAGCGTGCCACGACAGACGCGAAACAGCGCGGCCGACGGATTCTCATCGGCCGCGCTGTTTGTACTTTAGTCTGGGTGCCTAACGTGCCCGTCGGGTCAGGTGTCTGGAATGTTGGGGTTGTTGAGCCGTTCGACGTCGGGCAGCGGCAGGCAGCGCTGACTGCCGTAGAATCCACCCTTCGGGTATGCCAGGCCCGGCGCCGGAACGAGCGCCAGACTGAAGCGGTTGACGTCGAACAGCCGGTTGCCCTGAACGAAGAGCTCGCGGCGGCGCTCCTCGACGATTTGCGCGAGGATGACCGCCGGATCGGTGCTCGCGAAATCACCGGGGAGGCCGACGGTGGGACGCGTGTGCAGTGCGTTGATGATGGTCACGGCAGTGGCGCCGCCCTGCGCCTCGGCGAGGATGAGCTGAGCCTCGATGCCACTGGCGACGATGATCGGAGCGTCGAGTGCGGTGTACTTCTGCTGGCTGTAGAGCGGGGTCGACGCGTCCTGCGCATTCCTGCCCTCGTACCTGACGGCGACGCGCGGATCCGCGGCGCCGTTGTATTGCACATTCTGGTACGCCAGCGAAACGGACACGGCGGCGCCGCGGTTGTTCTCCGAGAAGACGCGATTCTGCAGGCGGCCGCTCGTGCCGGTCGTGAGTGTATAGACGAAATCGACCGGCACGAGCGCGGCGTCAGCCGCCGCGCCAGTCTTGTCGCCGTGATCGATCCTCGCTCGTGCACGGCCGACCAACGCCGCGTAGCGCAGATTGTTGTCACCAGCCGTCGTCGCCGCGGCGATCGCCTTCGTGAAGCGCGTTTCCGCCTCGGCGAAGAGCTGCGCCGGCGTCATCTCCGGCCCGAGGTCGATCGTCGCCGAACAGAACCCTTCCCCGAGCAGGATCAGGCTGTAGCCGGCATAGAGCGCCGCCTGAGCGGTGAGCTTCGCACGGTTAGGCACCTGCCCGTCCGTCCATCCTTCGAGGTGGCGAAGCGCGTTGTCGGCGGTCCAGCGCGCCGTGGAGACCGGCGAATAGACGCCCAGCCCCTCGCAGCTGTTGGTCGCATATTGCGCGTCTGACGGAACGATCACGCGCCGATCGTAGATCCATCGCGACGCCGTCTGCGTCGTCTCCACGAACTCACCGCTCATCAGTCCGGCGGCGACGTCGTAGGCGCCTAACGCGCAGGCGAAGTCGACACCGGCGCTCTGCACGAGCAGCGGCGCCGTCCCGGGTTGCTCGAGATCCTTCGCCGGCAGGCGACTCGGCGATTCGACGGCGAGTGCTCGGTCGAGTTGATTGCAGGCAGTTGAAAGCAAGGCGACAGCGAACAGCAACGCCGCCGCTCCTACCCGTCGCGGCGCTGGGACCGCGCGTCGGGACATCGAAAGAGTGGTCATTGGTAGGCTCGCTGTCAGAAGCTGAGGTTGAGTGTCGCGACGAACTGCATCAGCTGCGGAATGACATCCTGCTCCCATTGTCCGTAGCCGCGCGTCCCGCCGTTGAACGATGCTTCAGGCTCGAGTCCTTCCCATTTCGTCCAGGTGTGCAGGTTTCGACCGGCGAGCGTTATGCTGGCTCTGTTGAAGCGAGCGCGCGACACCCACGCATCCGGTATCGAGTAGGTCGCCGACACCTCGCGGAGCTTGGCGTAGCTCGCGTCACGGATGATGAAATCACGATAGCTCGTTCCGTTCTGCGCTTCGGCGACTTGCCTCGGATCGAATTCCTGCGGGAAGTAGTTGATGCGGCACTCGGCGAAGAGGTTGCAGCGAACGCGCCGGTTGCCGTCGAGCTTCTTGAATCCACTCTTGAAATCGAGGAGCGTGTTCACGCGAATATTGCGGAAGAGCGTGAGCCCGGCCTGGAACCCGCCTTCTGTTTTGGGGATCGTGTTGCCGAGGTAGACATCTGGTGCAGTGGAGCAGCCGACAGAACCACCAGTGCCATTGCTGCACATGACGTTGATCGCGTCGCCTGACGCGTCGAGCTGCGCGCTGAGGATCTGCTTCCCGAACCACGAGCCGACCGGATAGCCGACACGATGCTCGATGTAAGTTGTCGCGGGGATCCGCGTCGATCCGCCGAGGCTCGTGATCTTGTTGCTGTTCGTCGAGACGCTGAACGTGAGGTCGAGCCCGACGTTGTCCATGCTGATCGGCGTGCCGCGGAGCATCAGCTCGAGGCCATGCTTCGTGACTTCGCCGGCGTTGAAGTACTGAAATCCGGAAAAGCCGCTCGACGGTGCCACGGAGCGGCTGAGGATCGCGTCGACCGTCTTGCCGTTGAACGCGCTGAACTCGACAGACAGCCGATCGTCGAGCATGGCCGCGTCGAAACCCAGCTCCAGTTCGGAGCTGCGTTCTGGTCCGAGATCCTCGTTGCCGACGTCGCCTGGAGTGATGGTGCCGCCACCGCCAGGAATGAAGGTGCGCTCCGCCGCGAACACGTCCGGCTGCTGCCCCGACTGGCCGTAGGCCGCGCGCAATTTGAGCGAGTTCACGAATCCAAGCTTCCAGAACGGTTCCTCGCTCACCACGTAGCTGATGCCGGCTTTCGGGTAGTAAGCGGCCTTGTAGTTCGCGCCGAAGGCGCTGTTATCGTCGCCGCGAACCGCGGCGGTGAGAAAGAGGCGATTGTTCCAGCCGAGCTGTTCCTGCACGTAGAGACCAACCGTCGAATTCTTGATCCGGTCGTCCTCGTCCAGCTGCACGAACGAGAGCGAATGCAAGGATTTGAGTCCGGTCGCCGGGAAGCCTTCTCCATATGCCTCACGGCGGCGCGTCAAGCGGCTGTAGTACTGCGCGCCGAGCGATGAGGCCGACGTGAAGGCGTCGCCGAAGTTGGTGCGAACGGTGCCTGCGTAGTCGTACGTGTTGTAGGTGACGACGCGAGTCGAGACCTGCATGGTCGGTTCACCAAGTTCGGAGAAGTAGGTGGCAAGTGCGTCGTTCTTCTGGCCGATCTCCTGATTGTCCTCGTTCACCTGGTCGGTTCCGAACGTCAAACGCTGCGTGAACCAGCTCAGGGGACGATGGTTGAAGATGATGCTGCCGGTGAAGCGGTCGAGGTCCTGGAAGCTCTGCCAGCCGCGATAGTAGGCCTCTGGAGGTCCGCTGTAGAATCCGCGCTTGTCAGTGTTGAGATTCTCCGGTGTCGCGAAGTACGTCGTCCACGGCGTTCCGCCGCCGCCGGCCTCGAAGCCGATGTTCGTGCGGCCCGTGGTGTAGCCGAGACTCGCGTTGATGTCCCAGCGCTCGTTAGGCGTGAGGGCGAGGTTCGCCCTGCCGTTGTAGCGGCGCAGATCGTTGTTCCGCTCGGCGCCCTGGCTCGACTCCGTACCGCCGGCGAGGTAATAGCGGAACAGCGGCGAGCCGGCGCTCACGTTGGCGTCGTACTGCTGCAACTGCCCGGTGCGGAAGATCGGCGTGCCGCGCTCGTTCTCGAGATCGACGATGTCGATCGTCGTGGTGTCGCCTGTCGCCGGATCCACGCCGTAGTTCGTCCAGATCCTTCCTTCGGGATTGCTGAACCAGTTCGCGCCCTGCCGGGTCGTGAAGGTCCAACTTGGCTTTCCCTGAGTTCCCTTCTTCGTGATGATCTGGACGACGCCGTTGGCGGCTTCAGTGCCGTAGAGCGTCGCAGCCGACGGCCCCTTGATGATCTCGATCGACTCGATGTCATCGGGGTTGAAATCGTTCCAGCGCGAGATGGGCCGCGATCCGAACGACTGGTTCGTCGGGCCTGTCGCCTGCGCGTTGTCGACGCGCACGCCGTCGACGTAGATGAGCGGCTCGTTGGACAGCGAGAGACTCGACGCGCCCCGGACGCGAATCTTCGCACCCGTGCCGACCTGGCCGGAGCTGGGAAGAATCGCTACACCAGCGGCGCGCCCCATGATGAGCGACTGCATGTCGGGGATCGGCTGCGTCGCCGTCACCTCTGACGCGGATATCTGTGTCACGGAGTTGCCGATCGTGCGCTTCTCCGCTCCGCCAGCGGTACCGGTGACGACGACCGAGTTGAGCTCGACCGTGCGGGTGATCATGGAGAAGCGGAGGCTCAGGTCGCCGACGTTCACGACGCGTTCGATCGGCTGATAACCGATCCGCCTGACGGAGAGCGTCACCTGCGGTCCGGTGACACCGCCGATACGGAAGCGGCCGGCGGCATCGGTGACGGCGCCGAGGATCGTGCCGACGACGCTCACTTGCACGTTAGGCATCGGTTGCGACGATTGCTCCGACACCACCACGCCACCAACGGCATTCTCCTGGGCGGCGGCTGGTCGGGCGACGAACAACCCGAGGCAACCGAGCACCGTGCCGATCGTACACGTCATCCACGCTCGGCGAACGGCGTGTCCGCGAACCTTCGGACAGAGACGTACAGACAACCTGCGCATTGAGACCTCCATGGGGGATGGAAGACGACGACGGTGCTAGTGTGGTTCTGGCCACATTGCATGGCAAGTGTGCAGCGATCGGCCTTTACGCTGCACTGACCGAGCTGCCGCCGGGAGTAATAGCGAGCGCGGCCGGTGTGGAGACACCGGCCGCGCTGAGAAATGTCATTCAGAGTGAGTTCTGCGCCCGGCTGTGCTCAGAATGTCGTGATGACCGGCCCCTGCTCGAAGATGCGCCACGGATCGAAACGCAGACCGTCCGGCTCTGTCCCTTCGAGGAAGTATTCGACATAACGGCGCTCGGGTGGCGTCGACGCGTCGGCGACCATCCCAGTCACGCGGTCCACCTCGCCGGAAACGAGGCCGGCCGGCGGCTCCCAGGTGCCCGTCTCGCGGCCCGCGTACCAGCGCTGCATCATGCTGCCGAAGATCGGCGCGGCAAGCGAGCCACCGGCGGCGCCGGGCGTGATCATCTTCGGCCGGTCGAAGCCGAGCCATACCCCGGCGACGACTTCGGGCGTCATGCCGATGAACCAGACGTCGGTGTTGTCGTTTGTCGTGCCCGTCTTGCCGGCGACGGGAATCGTGGCCGGGAGATATCGCCTAACGGACTGCGCGGTGCCGTGCTCGACGACGTCACGCATCATGTCACGGACGATGAAGGCGACGCGCGGATCGAGGACGAGCGACGGCGCGACGGGCTTCGGGGCCCACACCGTTCGGTTCGCACGATCCTCGACGCGCACGACGAAGCGCGGCTCGACAGCCGAGCCGAGGTTGGCGAACGCGGCGTAGGCCGTCACGAGCTCGATCGGGCGGAGCGACGAGGCTCCGATGGCGCTCGACGGGACGATGTCGATCGGCGACTGGACGCCCAGCGCGTGGGCGAGCGCGGCCACGGAGTCCATTCCGAGCCGCTGTCCGAGCTGGACGGCGACGGGGTTGCGCGAGCGGGCCAGCGCTTCGCGCAGCGTGAGCTGGCCGAGGAACTGTCCGTCGGAGTTCTCCGGCTTGTATATGTCGCCGTTAGGCAGGGTGATCGCCAGCGCCGTGTCCTGGACGAGGGCGGTCGCCGGCGTGCTGTCGGCGACGGCGAGCGCGTAGACGATCGGCTTGAACGACGAGCCGGGCTGGCGGACGGCGTTCACGGCGCGGTTGAACGGGCTCTCCTGATAGTTGCGGCCCCCGACGAGCGCCCGGACGTCGCCGGTGACGGGATCGAGCGCCACGACCATCCCCTGCAGGTAGTCGCTGCTTCCCTTGGGCCGGTTCGTGTAGGTCGCGTGCTTGTAGCCCGGGCGCATCTCGACGGCGGCGGTCCCCTCGACGAGCGCGACCGTCGCCGCCCGCTGGAGCGCGGGGTCGAGCGTCGTGTAGACCTCGTAGCCGCCGTTCATCACCGGCACGCCACCGCGCTCGGCCTGCGTGCGCACGACGTCGACGAAGTAGGGAGCGGTGGCCGACATGCCGCCGTTAGGCACGGTGACGACCGGCTGGCGCTGGGCTTCCGTGGCCTGCTCCCTGCTGATGTAGCCTGCATTGGCCATCGCCGTCAGGACGAGATTGCGGCGCGCCTTGTTGCGATCGGGAAAGCGCCCCGGATCGTAGTCGACGGGACTCTTCGGGAGCGAGGCGAGGGATGCGGCTTCGGCAATCGTGAGCCGCGCCGCCGGCTTGCCGAAGTAATGGCGGGCGCCGGCCTCGATGCCGTACCAACCGTGGCCGTAGTTGATCTGGTTGAGGTACGCCTCGAGGATCTGTTCCTTCGTGTAATGCCGCTCCATCTCGCGCGCCGCTTCCTGCTCGCGGATCTTGCGGCCGATCCTCTTATCGCGCCGGTCGACCAGGTCCGGATGCATGTTGCCGACGAGCTGCTGCGTGATGGTGCTCGCTCCGCGTGGGTCGCCCAGGGCGGCGTCCTTGATCGCGCCCATGACGCCGACGACATCGACACCGTTGTGCTGGTAGAAGCGGTGATCCTCGATCGCGACGAAGGCGTGTCCGACATAGCGAGGCAGCGTCTTGATCGAGACGCTGGTGCGCCACTCCTTGCCGATCTCGCCAATGAGCGATCCGTCGCGCGCGTAGACGAGCGACGACTGCGGCGGCTGGATGAGCTGCCACGCTTCGCCGGACGACGGCGCTGGTTGCTGAGCGGGTTGCTGAGCGGCGATGTGGGCGGTCGTGCCAGCGAGCAACGCGAGCAGGAGCGCGGGACGTGCGAGGGACATGAGTAACGTGGAAGTTGGCCGGCAGCCGACGGAGCCGGCGCTTTTCGTACATACACCGGGGCCATGGAAAAGATAATGGCCCGCTCCGAGAGACGGTCGGCGTGTGCTCTGCGACACAACCGGGTTGCCCCGCTTCCTGCGCCCCCTCAACTTTCATTCATGTTGCGTCCCGTACACCTCGCTGTCGCCCAGCTGAAGCCGCGGAAGGGGGCATACGCCCACAACCTCGAGCGTCTGGGCGAGCTGTTCGCGCGACTCGACGCCGAGTCGCCCCGGCCCCAGCTGCTGCAGCTACCGGAGACCGCGCTGACCGGGTACTTCCTCGAGGGCGGCGTCAGCGAACAGGCGCGGACCGCCGGCGATCTCGCACGGGACCTGGCGCGCGTCTACGCGAAGGCGGCCCCCGGATCGACGCTCGACGTGGCGATTGGGTTCTACGAGGTCTGGGAGCATAAACTCTACAACAGCGCGCTGTACGTCACGCTCGGCGGCGCCGAGCCGGTCATCCATCATGTCCATCGCAAGGTTTTCCTGCCGACGTATGGACTGTTCGACGAGGAGCGGTTCGTGGAACGTGGCCAGACGATTCGGGCCTTCGATTCCGCGATCGGGCGGGTGTGCATGCTCGTCTGCGAGGATGCGTGGCACTCGTTGAGCGGCACAATGGCGGCGCTCGACGGAGCGGAGCTCGTGCTCGTGCATGCGGCGGCGCCGGCACGCGGCGCGTGGCGGGACGACGGTGTGCCCGGGCCGGCGAGTCTCGCGAGATGGGAGCGCCTGGTTCGCGACATCGCAGACGAGCATGGCGTGTACGTCGCGCTGGCGCACCTCGCGGGGAGCGAGGGCGGGAAGATCTTCGCCGGTGGGTCGGTGGTCGTCGGACCGAAAGGGGACGTCCGCGTGCGAGCGCCGCTGTGGGACGAGGCAGTGGCGACGGCGACGATCGATCTCGGCGACCTGGCGCGAGCGCGGGCGGACCTGCCGCTGCTCGCGGACCTCGAGACGATGATGCCGCACCTGACGGCGAATCTTTCGCGCGTGATGTCGCGCGAGGAGTCGCGGTTGGTATACGATGGCGGCGGCGAGGATGGCGCCGAGGAGAGCGGTCCGAAGCGGGCTTCGGCGCGGGGGGCCCCCCCCAAAAAACAACATCGCTCCGACGCTGCACGCGACCAGAAGCCTTCCGCTTCGGGTGATGGCGGATCCTTCCGTATTCTTCGCGCTGACGCTAACGGCGGCCCGCCTCCACTCGAGATCGATGCGACGCTCGTCGAGCAGTGGCTCGTTCACTTCCTCCGCGAGGAGTTCGCCACGCGACGTTTCCAGTGCGCGGTGATCGGCATCTCCGGCGGCGTCGACTCGGCGGTCACGGCCGCTCTCGCGGCGCGCGCCATCGGCCCGCAGAATGTGATCGGCGTGCGCATGCCGTATCGGACATCGAGCCCAGTGAGCTTCGAGCACGGCCAACTCGTGATCGACGCACTCGGTATTCAGGCTCGCACTCTCGACATCAGCGCCGCGGTCGACGGATATCTCGCCGCTGAGCCGGACGCCGATGCGTCGCGCCGCGGCAATGTCATGGCACGGACGCGGATGATCGCCCTCTTCGACCTTTCGGCGAAGCACAAGGCGATTCCGCTCGGCACAGGCAACAAGACCGAGCGGCTGTTTGGCTACTTCACCTGGCACGCCGACGATTCACCGCCGGTAAACCCGTTAGGCGACCTGTTCAAGACGCAGGTGTGGGCGCTCGCCCGACACCTCGGCGTACCGTCGGACATCGTCGACAAGGCTCCGACCGCCGATCTCGTCGCCGGCCAGACGGACGAGGGAGATTTCGGAATCAGCTACGGCAAGGCCGACCAGATTCTCAATCATTTCCTCTCCGGCTACGCGCCGGAGGACGTCGTGGCGCGCGGCTTCGCGGCGCAGGACGTCGAGCTGGTGCGGCGGCGGCTGGAAGGCACGCACTGGAAGCGCCGTTTGCCGACGGTCGCCATGCTCAGCCACAGCGCGATCGGCGAGAGTTACCTGCGTCCTGTCGACTACTGAAAAGAATTGCGCATCGGCGCAGGAATCGGGTGGGCAGCACGGCTAATGGGCTGTATCATGAGGTCGAGCCACAAGCGGCTCGACCTCATTTTCGAACCGTCCCACACCTGTCCTGCCATGTTGCGCACCGACTACGACCGTATCGAGCGAGCTATCATCTTCCTCGACGAACACGCGCGCGAGCAGCCCTCGCTGGCCCGCGTGGCGTCGGAGGTTGGATTGAGCGAGTCGCATCTTCAGCGGCTCTTTACCAGATGGGCAGGTATCAGCCCGAAGCGCTTCCTGCAGTTCCAGACGGTCGCGCACGCGCGGTCGCTGCTCGCCGAGTCGCACTCGCTGCTCGACGCCACCTACGAGTCCGGGCTGTCGAGCGCGGGTAGGCTGCACGACCTCTTCGTGACGATCGATGCCGTGACGCCGGGTGAGTTCAAGCGCTCCGGGGACGGGCTAACGATCGAGTGGGGCGCGCACGAGACGCCATTCGGCGAATGCGTGATCGGGGTGACCCCGCGCGGCGTCTGCGGTCTCAACTTCGCGCTGGCCGATGGTACGGCGGGCGCACTCGCACGCCTCGAGGACACATGGGAAGGCGCGCGCATGATCGAGAACCCGCAGGCGACCCGGTACGTCGTCGAGCAGGTCTTCGGCGAGGCGAGCGGACCGCGCGCGCCACTCGCGGTGCTCGTGAAGGGAACGAACTTCCAACTCAAGGTCTGGGAAGCGCTGCTCCGCATCCCGCTCGGTGCCGTCGCGACGTACGAGGACATCGCCATGGCGACCGGCTCGCCGCGTGCCGTGCGGGCAGTGGGAAGTGCGGTGGGACAGAATCCGGTGAGCTACCTCATCCCCTGCCACCGTGTCATCCGGAAGACCGGCGCATTCGGCAACTACGGCGGCGGCATCGCGCGTAAGCGGGCGATGCTGACGTGGGAGTCAGCGCAGCGAGAGACGGCGGACGTTGGACAGCTGGCCGTCGCGGCCGGCTGACGCAACTGCGAGAGTCGTTTAGGAGAACGAGCGGCCGCCCGTGAGGCGGCCGCTCGCTCTTTCGCTCAGGCAGCGAGGGGCCGGGCGAGCGCGAGGCTTACGGCGCGGCGTGCCGTGCGCTTGAGGGCACGGTGGACGGCGCGGGCGTAGCGGATGAAGTTCGCGCCCGCCCACGGATAGCGCACGAAGAAGTCGGTCGGGAGCATGTCTCCCTTCAACATGTTGCAGTGTGCACACGCGGCAACGAGGTTGCCGGGCGCATGGCAGCCGCCCCGGGCCAGGGGATGTACGTGGTCGAGCGTCGCTATCTCGTATCCGAGGGGCGCCGCGCAGTACACGCAGCGGCGGCCGCAGTCGCGCATCGCGGCGTGCTTGTACGCGCGCTTGGTCGCGGCGGCGCTGACGCCGCGAGCGCGGCGGGAGAAGGTGCGCGGAAAGCGCGGGACCGACGTGCGGTGTTGGCTCGGGGTGTGTCGCGGCATTTCACCACGGGGTGCGGGACGGGTGACGTGGAGGGGGGGAAAAACAACGACGCCCCGCGCCGGGATGTGATCCCGGAGCGGGGCGTATTGCATGGGCGGCGAAGCAGCAGCGCGGGCACGAGTTGCCCACGCCTTTCCAGTCGATGTTGAGGATCGCCGGTCGCTTCGTTCATCCGCCTCCGATCGCTGCGCGGTACTGCTGACCGCTACTGCGCTAGAGTGCACCCGTCATGCCAATCGCGCTAGGGGCGATGGCGACGGAAATGGTCGCATAGGCTCCATAAATACAACGAACGAGCGGGGCGCCGGTAACGCCCCGCTCGTAATGGCCATCACAGCGTCAGCCCGCGGCGATGCGAGACGATATGAGCGCCGGGGGGGTGTAGGCGCGCATCGGATCGCCGAGGGCAGCAATGATACGCGCCGCGCAGGCGTCGAGCTGCATCCGGTTCGGCATCTCCGAGTCGGGGAATGGCAGCTTCACGTCGAAGCCGTCGCCGGCGAAGCGAGGGATGACGTGGACGTGATAGTGGAAGACGTCCTGGCCAGCGGCCGCCCCGCTGCTGACGATCATGTTCGTACCTTCCGCTTTCGTCACCTGGCGCACGGCCGGCTCGACCTTCATCGCCACCTCGAAGAGGTGCAGCGCGAGCTCCGGTGGGATGTCGGCAAGTGACTCGTAGTGCGTGCGCGGGACGACGAGCACGTGACCCGAGTTCACCGGTTGAATGTCCATGAACGCGAGTGCGCTCGAATCCTCGTAGCAGACGCTGACTTCGGCGGCGCCGCGAATGAGATCGCAGAAGGTGCAGGGTCGTTTCGCCGTCGGCATATGAGCCTCGGAGAGTTGGGTAACCGGCAATCGGTGGGCAACAAGGAGCACGGGGAGTGCCACCGCATTGGGGCATTCGCCGTGGGAGTTCGCGGAAACCGGCTACTCGCGACGTGGCCCCAAACGGGTCCGGATGCCGGGAGCGGCGCGAATCGGAGGCGCCGATGCTCGCAGCGCGACCGGCGTCGCTCCGGAGCGTTTTGCGGCTATCCCGGACTTCCCTACGAACAACGTCAGGCTGTCGGATGCGAACAGTCTGGCGACGTCGCTGGCAAGAATGGTCGTCTTCCCATCCGCAACGCCGGTGATGACGACGTCGCTCCTCGTCAGATCCTTGTCGAAGATCAGCGTGTCCCTGTCGAACCTGGCGATTCCGAGCGGGTCGGAAAGCACCACGAGAACCGGGGCGACCGACGCCACGGACAGATAAACGCTCACCCGAGCGCCATCGGGCCCGATCGAAATTGTGTCGGCGGAGAAGCTGATCACCCTCGGCGCGTTGTCGCTGACACTGATCCGGGACGTATCGCTCTCCACGCCACGCACGGTCGCGTAGATCCCGCTGGTGCCGAACGCCTTTGCGTGCACTTCCCCGATGCTGTCGACTTCGACCACTCCCTGCCCACCCTTCCAATTCGCTTCAGCCGGACTGAAGGACATCGGCGCGCGATTTCCGTCGAACAGGCCGAGCGTTAGGCGCGCACGACCTTCGAGACCAAGCACGAGAGTGTTAGGCGAGACCGTTGCCGACTTGGCGATCTGGCTCACCGTCAGCTCCGAGCTTCCGGAGACAGTGTCGACCGTCGCCACGATCGGCGTCACGCCGTTGCCGACCGCGCGCACCACCAATGAGTCGCCATTCGCGAGATCGATGACACCGACGGTCGCATCGCTGACCGTCCAATTGAGTGCCGGAGCCGGAATCACCGATCCGCGAGCGTCGAAGACCATTGCGTGGAACGTCCACGTCAGCCCCAGGGCATCAAGTCGCGTGGGCGCACTCACCTGCACCTGCCTCGCGACTTGCGTGACGGAGACGAACGCCGAATCCGACGTGCCACCAGCCTCCGTGACGACGACGAGCGCGTTGCCGACTCCGATCGCGGTGACGAGGCCGAAGGGATCCACCGATGCGGACGTCGCACCCCCAATGACCGAATAGCTGTAGGCACCAGCGACAAGAGTCGAATCGGGCGCGTATGAGCGCGCGACGAGCTGTACACGATCGCCGAGGGAGGACAGCTGCACGCTCGCCGGCGAAATAACCGTCCGTGCGATGCTGGCCGCGGCCTGCTCGACGCGAACTGTTGCCGTCGCAGACACACCCTCCGACGTCGCGGTTATCGTTGCAATCCCGACCGCGAGTCCATTCAGGGTGCCGTCGGTGGCGATACTGGCGATGAGCGGATCGGAGCTCGTCCAGGTGATCGTCCGTCCGGTGAGCGGATTGTTCTGTGCGTCGCGCGGTTCAGCTGAGAAACGCGCCTGTTGGCCGATGAGGAGCGCGAGCGTGTCGGGGACGATGACGATGCTGGCGATCGGAATCGGGGTGACGACGACGACGGTCGTGTCGGACTTTCCGCCACTACTGGCGACGATCCGCGTCGTGCCTCCGCTCACGCCGAACACCTGACCGAGCGCGAGGGTCGCCGCACCACTCGAGAGAGCTTGCTGTTGCGCGGACCCGCCGATGACGCCGACGACAGTGGCGATCGCCGGGTCGAGCGACGTCCAATCGACGGGACGACCGAGTGACGCCCCGGTCGCGCTGCGCACGTCTGCGGAGACCGTTGCGAACTGCCCGGGCGTGAGATGAAGCGAGTCGGCGTTGAGCACGACCGACGCGAC
>Ga0307310_10000166_pt1 | contig 18627 bp, 20 predicted proteins | sample ER_DNA_197_FD_194502 | JGI IMG/M metagenome (GOLD analysis project Ga0307310, IMG submission 194502) | Bulk soil microbial communities from the East River watershed near Crested Butte, Colorado, United States - ER_DNA_197 | ecosystem: Environmental > Terrestrial > Soil > Floodplain | place...
AGAAGCCGAGCAGCGCGAGCACGAGAATCACAATCAGGATGATCCAGAGAATGCTCATGCGGTTTGACCCTCCCTTCGGGGCTTTAGGGTTGTCGACCTGCTGAACTATTTCCGTCGAATTACAACGAAAAACCTGGCCGGCCGGGTACGGTGACTCCCCCGGGGCACTTCGGTGGCTCAGAAGATCGCCTGGATCGGCCAGTAGAGCGCGGCTGCGACCAACGCCGCAGCCGGGATCGTGAGAATCCATGCAACCACGATGTTGCCCGCGACGCCCCAGCGCACGGCCGAGAGGCGCTGGGTCGAACCGGCTCCAAGGACCGCGCCGGAGATCACGTGCGTCGTCGACAGCGGATAGCCGTACTTCGTCGCCGCGTAGATCGTCGCACCGGCCGCTGCCTGGGCGGCGAAGCCGCTCTCCGGCTCCATCTTGTACAGGCGCTGGCCCAGCGTCCGCATGATCCGCCACCCGCCCACGTACGTTCCGGCCGCGATCGATAGACCGGCGGCGATCTTCACCCACACAGGGATCTCGAACTCCTTCAGATTCCCGTTGGCCAAGAGGGCGAGTGCGATCACACCCATTGTCTTCTGAGCGTCATTGGCGCCGTGCGTGAACGCGACGAATGTTCCCGAAACGAGCTGGCCGAGGCGGAAGCCACGGTTTGCGACGCCCCGCGTGATCCGCCGGAATACCCAGTAGATGGCGAGCAGCAGGAGAAAGGCCGCAGCGAATGCGATCATCGGCGCGATCAGAGCCGGAATCACCACCTTGTGCGCAAGGCCGTGCCAGAGCACGCCCTTCTCCCCCGACTGTGCGAGCGCCGCACCTACCAGACCCCCGATGAGCGCGTGCGACGAGCTCGAGGGCAGCCCGAACCACCAGGTCAGGAGGTTCCACGCGATGGCCCCGAGCAGCGCGGCCAGGACGGTGCGCGTGTTGATGAAGTCCGAGGCGACGATGTCCTTGCCCACGGTCTTCGCCACCGCGGTCGTCACGAATGCGCCGGCCAAATTCGCGATTGATGCGACAAGCACGGCCATGCGCGGCGTCAAGGCGCGCGTCGAGACAGACGTCGCGACCGCATTCGCCGTGTCGTGAAAACCGTTCGTGAAATCGAAGCCGAGCGCCACGACGATTACGACGACCAGGAGAACGTCGTTCACCCGTGCTCCTAACTAACGGTTCTTGACGAGAATGCCCTCGAGGACGTCGGCCGCGTTCTCGCAGGCATCGACAGCTTCCTCGAGCTGCTCATGGATGTCCTTCCAGCGGATCACCCCGATCGGGTCTTCTCCCGACGAGAAGAGCTCCGACACGGCGTCCCGGTTGAGGCGGTCACCCTCGTCCTCGAGATCTCGCAACGCATGCAGCTGGCTGCTCGAATCCTTGAACCCCTCCAGCAGCCCGACTGCCTCATTCAGCTTCTCCGCGCTGCGAAGGATCACCTGTGCCTGTTCCTTCGCCTTCGGCCGGATCTGGTCGACGCCGTAGCCGGCAATGTTGCCGGCAGCCTCGTCGACGTGATCACAGACATCGTCGATCGCACCGGCGAGCTCATAGATGTCGTCGCGGTCGAAAGGGGTGACGAAGGTGCGGTTGAGCAGATCGACGACCTCCCGCGTAAGCCTGTCTCCCTCGTGCTCGAGCTCCTTGACCTCTCTCAGGCGCGCTCCGTTCGACGGAAATTCCTCCAGGAGCTGGACGAGCTCCCGCGAGATGCCTACAGCGTTCTCCGACGCGCGCTCGAGGAGCCGGAAGAATTCTCGGGTTTGCGGTACCAGTGAGATGCGTGCCATTGAGTCTCCTTTTCGATCCGCAGGAGTTTGTCAGGCTTCGCGCGGCGTGGGGTGCGACGCGTCCGTGAACTCACGGAATTCCGCCGTGAGCAGATAGGCGGTCTGCTCGCCGATGTCGACTGCATGGTCGCCGATGCGCTCGAGGGCTCGCGAGACGACCACCATCCGGAGCCCGTACTCCCGCATCTCAGGGTCCGTCCCCAGGTCGAGAATGCGCTCGACCACGCGCCTGTTCGCACGGTCGATCAGCTCGTCGAGCTCGACGAGCGACTCAGCGCCCGCGAGGTCTCTGTCGCCGAACGACTCGAGCGCAACCTGAATCATCTCCTCACACCGAGCGCCCATCTCCTCGAAGCCCTCCACGAAGCGCGGGCCCGGATCAACCTCGGGGACGAGTTTCGAGAGTTTTGCGATGGTCACGCAATAGTCGGCCATGCGCTCGAGGTGGAGGTTGACGTGGAGGATCGCGAGGACCAGTCGTAGATCGCTCGCAACGGGTGTCTGACGCGCGAGCAGGAGCTGGATGCCCTCTTCAATACGCACGTAGCGTTGGTCGACATCGTCGTCGAAGGCGATCACCTCGTTTGCCAGCTCCTCGTCGCGCTGCTCCAGAGCGTTGATCGCTCCGCGCAATGCACGCAGGACGAGCTGGCCTTCCTCCTGCAGTGTCGCCTCTAGAAGATCAAGCTCTTGCTGGAACAGCGTCCTCATCCGAATCTTCCGGTCACGTAGTCCTCGGTGCGCTGGTCGGACGGGTTGGTGAAGATCTTGCTCGTCGCGTCGTACTCGACGAGCACGCCGCTCCGCCGGTTTTCGTCGGCCTCGAGACTGAAGAAGGCGGTCAGGTCTGCGACCCGCGCCGCTTGCTGCATGTTGTGCGTGACGATCACGAGCGTGTAGTCGCGCTTCAGCTCGTGCATCAGGTCCTCGATTGCAGACGTGGCGATCGGGTCGAGTGCCGACGCCGGCTCGTCCAGGAGCAGCACTTCCGGCTCGACGGCGATGGCGCGTGCGATGCAGAGGCGCTGCTGCTGGCCGCCCGAGAGCGAGAGAGCGTTCTTCTTCAGACGGTCCTTGACCTCGTCCCACAGCGCCGCGCTGCGTAGCGCCTTCTCGACGCGCTCGTCGAGGTCGCTGCGCATGCCGAGCACCCGCGGCCCCCAACCAACGTTGTCGTAGATCGACTTCGGGAACGGGTTGGCTTTCTGGAAGACCATGCCGATGCGCCTGCGCACGTCCACGGGATCGACGCCGGACGCATAGAGGTCGGCGCCCTGGTACAGGATCTGTCCGTCGATCCTGGTGCCGGGGACGAGATCGTTCATGCGGTTGAGACAGCGGATGAACGTGCTCTTGCCGCAACCAGACGGGCCGATGATGGCCGTGATCACGTTCCGGTAGATCTGGAGATCGACACCGCTGATCGCCGTTAGGCGACCGTAGTTGACCGTCAGGCCCTGAATGTCGAAGACGACCTCGCGCCGGTCGGGCTCAGCGTCCTTCCTGACCTGGGCGACATCGATCACGGGGGCAATCGTAAAGCTCTCGGTCACCGAGCCAGCTTTCTGCGGCTGCGTGCAAGCAGTCCCTTCGCGGCCAGGCTCGCAACCAGCACGAAGGCCATCAGCACGAGTGCGGCTGCCCACGCCTGTTTGTGCAACGCCGGATCGGGCTGTTCGGAGTAGTTGAAGATCAACACCGGAATGTTGGCGAGTGGCTTCGTCACGTCCGTCTGGACGCTGTTCCCGAAGATCGAGCTCGTGAAGAGCAGCGGCGCGGTCTCGCCCGAGGCGCGCGCGACCGCCAGCACCGTTCCGGTAAGGATGCCGCCGACACTCGAGGGCAGGATCACGCCGAGCACAGTGCGCCAGCGCCGGACTCCGAGCGCGAGGCTCGCCTCTCTCAATGTCGAAGGCACGAGAAGGAGCACCTCCTGCGTCGCGCGCGCAATGAGAGGAAGCATGATCACTGCGAGTGCGAACGCGCCCGCGTAGCCACTCTGCGTGTGCCCGATCACGAGCAACGCGTAGACGAATATCCCGATCACGATCGTCGGTAGCCCCGCCAGCACGTCGATGACGACCTGGATCGGCACAGCCAGGCGACGGGGTGCGAACTCGGTCAGATAGATCGCAGTGAGCACGCCGACGGGCAGCGCCATGGCGGTCGCGAGCAAGACGAGCAGCGCTGTTCCGACCAACGCATTCGCTATGCCGCCGCCGGGTTGCCCGAACAGCGCCTGCGGTTTCGTGAAGAAGTCCCAGCTCACTGCTCCGGCGCCACGCCGCGCGACGGAGATCACAACGATCGCAAGTACCGCAACCGCCACGAGAGCGGCCAGGCTCGCGACCACTTCCATCGCGCGATTCACGAGCCGGCGACGGCGATAGCGACTCATCAGCGAGCTCCGCGAAGTGGATCGAAACGCCGCACGATGACCTGGGCGACCAGGTTGGCGATGAGGCCGAGGACGAGCAGGATCGCAGCGAGGTAGAGCAACGACGACGCCTCGAGCCCCGAGGGCGCGCCCTGATAGCTGGATGCGATCTTGCTCGCGAGCGTGTCCGCCGGCGGAAAGAGCGACCAACCGATTCGAGTGCCGCCACCGATTACCTGCGTAACGGCGATCGCCTCGCCGACCGCGCGGCCGAGCCCAAGGATCAGTGCGGCCGCAATCCCCGAGCGCGTGGCCGGCAGAATCACTCCGCGCACCATCTCCCACCGCGTCGCGCCGAGCGCCAGCGCGCCTTCTTCGAGCTCGGTCGGCACGCCGAGGAAAAGCTCGCGGCTGATGGACGCGACGATCGGGACGATCATGATCGTGAGGATCACCGCCGCAGTGAAGAGGCCCTGGCCCGTCTGCTGAGGATCGCCGAAGAGCGGGATGAAGCCGAGTGTGCTGTGCAGGAACGGCTCGACATGATGCGCAAGGAACGGGCCAAGGACGAGGATCCCCCACAGCCCGAGGACCACGCTCGGGATCGCGGCCAGCAACTCGACGAGCGAGCCGACGACGCCACGCACGCCGCGGGGTGCCAGCTCGCTGAGATAGAGGCCGATCGCGATCGCGAGCGGCGTCGCGATCAGCAACGCCACCAGCGAGCTGACCGCGGTGCCGTAGACGAACGGCAGCGCGCCAAAGACGAGCTTGACCGGGTCCCAGGCGCGTGCCGTGATGAAGCCGAAACCGAAGCGGTGGAACGAGTCCCCCGACAGCTCGAGGATCTTCCAGACGATCGCACCGACGAGAAGCAGTGACGCAAGCGCCGCGGCCAGCGTGATGCCATGGAGCGTGAGATCGCCCAAGCGACCGCCGAGCCAGCGGCGGCGGGCCTGAAACGGGCTCGTCGTCGGAGCGGCGCTCACCAGCGCGCGAGCCTACTGACCGTTCAGGCCCTCGCGGCCCCCGTTCACCACCTTGTTACCAGGTTGCAACCACCGTTCTTCCCATGCTTGGCAGGAACGCATGCACGCTCGTCGTGACGTGAATCGAATGAGAGGAGCAATCTTGACCCGCAGGACACTGGCCGTCCTCGCCGCGATCGGCGCGGCACTCGTCCTCACCACCGGAGCCGGAGCAAAAGCTTCTGCCGGATCCCTGACCGGCGCGGGGAGCTCGTTCGTCGCCCCGCTCGTGTCGGCCTGGATTCCCAAGGTCGACGCCGCGTATGGCCTCAAGCTGATTTACGGACCGATCGGCTCGGGTGGGGGCATCAACGCGATCACGAACCGAACGGTCGACTTCGGCGCGAGCGACGCGCCGCTCACTCCCGACCAGTTCGCCGCCTGTAAGGGGTGCGTCCAGATTCCCTGGGCTCTGTCGGCGACATCGCTCGCCTACCGCGGCGACGGGCTACCCGACCACATCAAGCTCGACGGCAACGCAGTGGCGGGCATCTTCCGCGGGACGATCAAGAACTGGAACGACCCGGCGCTCAAGAAGCTCAATAAAGGAAAGTCGCTGCCGGACCTTGCGATCACCGTGATCCATCGAAGCGACAACAGCGGCACGACCTACAACCTGACCGAATACCTGAACAGCGTCAGCACCCAGTGGAAGAGCGGTGTCGGCAAGGGAGTCGCGGTCAACTGGCCCGTCGGCGTCGGTGCACGGGGTAGCTCGGGCGTCGCCGCAACGCTGAGTCAGACGAACGGCGGCATCACCTATGTCGACGTTGCCTACTCACTCAAGAGCCACTTCAAGATCGCAGCGGTCAAGAACCGCGCCGGTGTCTTCCAGCTGCCGGGTCTGCGCGCGATCGCCGCAGCGGGGGCGACGATCCTCCGCGTCGCGCCGAACAACAGCGGCATTTCGATCGTCAACCCGTCGAAGCGTCAGCCGCTCGCCTACCCGATCTGCACGTTCACCTACGTCATCGTCCCCACGAACACTCCAAAGGCGAAGGAGCTGAAGCAGCTCGTTCGCTGGGCAGTGACCAAGGGGCAGGCCTCTGGGCCGAAGCTGCTCTTCTCGCCGCTACCAAAAGTGGTGCTGAAAGCCTCGATCAAGACACTCAGCTCGGTGCACTCATAGAAAAGCTGCACGTCACTCTGAGGCCGTGACCCGGGCCGCCGGTCGCCTCCACCCCGCCACCAGCGGCGGTGACCACGTGCTTCACGATCGCAAGACCGAGGCCCGTGCCCCTCGAGGCGCGGGCCCGGTCGCTGCGGTAGAACCGCTCGAAGAGCCGCGGCAGCTCGTTCTCGCCCACCCCCTGCCCGTCGTCGGCAACTTCGAGCACACCCTGGCGCGCCGAGATCGTCAACGTGGAGCCGGGCCCGGCGTAGCGAATGGAGTTCTCAGCGAGGTTTTCCACCACGATCTGCAGCATTCGCCGGCGGAGCGGCAGCTCGACGTCAACGGGAGCTTCGATCCGCATCGTGACGTCCGCGTTCTCCGCCCGGTTGACGAGCCGCTCCCGAACCTCCTCCAGCACCGGCAGCGCCGGCGTCGAGCCGAGCGCAACGACCTCGCGGCCGCTCTCGAGCTCGGAAAGGAAGAGAACATCGTCAACGAGCTCACTCATCTCCTCGACCTCCTCCGTGGCCTGGGCCAGGAGTGCGTCGCGGTCGGCATTGGGAAGCGATGCCGACTCGAGCAAGGCCAGAAGCCGGGCGAGAGGCGTGCGCAGCTCGTGGGACACTGCGGCGGTGAAGCCGACCCGCAGCTCTTCGTAGGCCCGTGCATCCTCCATCAGAGACGAGTATGGCCAAGGTCCTGATCGTCGAGGACGATGCCGTTATCGCGGACGGGATGGCGAAACACCTCGCCGCGGCCGGGTTCGACCCGCTGGTGGTCGGCAAGGGGGATCAGGGACTTGCCCGGCTGCGGTTCGAACGGCCCGACGTCTGCGTGCTCGACCTGATGCTTCCCGGCCGTGACGGCTGGAGCATCATCGAGAGCGCCCGGGCCGAGGGAATCCCGACGCCCATCGTCGTCGTCAGCGCCCGGGGCACCGAGCACGACCGCGTGCACGCCCTCGAGATCGGAGCTGACGACTATCTCGTCAAGCCGTTCTCCATGAACGAGCTCGTCGCCCGCGTGCGCGCAGCGTCCCGGCGGGCTCTACGCCGCGACGACGCGCAACGCGGCGACCCGATCCAGATCGAGGAACTCCTCATCGATCCGGGTGAGGTGCAAGCCTTCGTGAATGGAGAGAGCGCGGGCCTCACCCCCACGGAGTTCCGCCTGCTCTATCAACTCGCGCTCGAACGCGGACGCGTCGTGACCCGCGACGAGCTCCTGCAGAAGATCTGGGGCCGGCGCGAGAGCCACCGCGACCGCACTGTCGATGTCTTCGTACGGCGGCTGCGCGAAAAGATCGACCGGCGCACCACTCGGCACACCTTCATCCAGACCCGCTACGGCGTCGGCTACCGCCTGGAGCCAATCACGAAGGAGTGACTGAGACCACCGTGCGCCGCCCACCCGCCTCGTAGACCACATCCACGGTCTCATGCTTCCGGTACGTCCCCGCAACCCCGAGCAGCATCGAGAGCCAGCGGATCGGGCCTAGACGGCCCTCCTGCGCGAGCTCCCGACGGAAAACGAGCTCGTCGCCGAGCCGGTCAAAGTCACGACCGGGCTCCTGGCGGACCCCGTTCACGTACACCTCGTAACTATCTCCCACCCCTGGCGGCAGGTTGACGCGCGACCGGTCGTCCACTCTCATAGGATGCCACCGCCGGTGAGGCGCAAAGCCCCTGTCCTCCTGCTTGTTGTCGGCGCTGCACTTGCGCTGGCCACCGTCGCCTACGCAGGCAACGGTGGTTTCGCTCCGGCCACGCCGCACTCGCCGAACGCGAAGCGGATCAACGACTCCTACGTCTGGATCTCGATCTTCACCGGCGTGATCTTCGTCCTCGTCGAGGGCGCCTTGATCCTGTTCATCGTCAAGTACCGCCGGCGTGGACGCCCTCGCAACCAGGAGGGCCCGCAGATCCACGGAGCCACGCGGCTCGAGCTGATCTGGACCGCGATTCCCGTGGTGATCCTGGCCGTGATCGCCGCGTTCATCTTCTACAAGCTCCCCGGCATCCAGGACGTGCCGAGCGCAAAGGCTGAAGGCGGCCCACTGGTCGTCAGGGTCGATGCACATCAGTTCTACTGGCAGTTCACCTATCCCGACGGTCAGATCTCGATCGACGAGCTGCACGCGCCTCTGAATCGAACGGTGCGCGTGGACATCACGTCGCAGGACGTCGACCACAGCTGGTGGATTCCCGAGCTCGGCGGCAAGTTCGACGCCATCCCGGGTCACGTGACGCACACATGGTTCAAAGCCGACCGAGCCGGCACCTACCGCGGGCAGTGCGGCGAGTTCTGCGGCGTTTTCCACGCGGCGATGAAGGCTGTCGTCAAAGTGACGTCGCAATCGGAGTACGCAGCCTGGCTCGGCACCGCAGGTGACACCCTCGGCAAAGGCGAGTGGGAAGGCTCGTGCGCGAAGTGCCACGGGCTCCAGGGACAGGGCGGTTTCGGGCCGACGATCTCGAACAACGCCCTGCTGACGCAGGGCCGGAGCCTCGAGGAGCTGATCCGACAGGGTCGGAACGAGATGCCGCCGGTCGCAAACGGCTGGTCGGACGAGCAGGTGCAGGCGTTACTCGACTACTTGAAGCAGAACATCTACAAGGGAGCCGCGAGTGGCGGCTAGGGCGACCTTCGAGCCGTATCGGCCGGACTGGCGCCAGGGGCGCGTCATGAGCTGGATCACGACCACCGACCACAAGCGGATCGGGATCCTCTACATCTGGACGTCCCTCGTCTTCTTTGCGGCGGGCGGGATCCTCGCGCTGCTCATGCGCGCGCAACTGGCGCAGGCGAACGAGCACTTCATCACCAAGCAGAGCTACAACGAGCTCTTCACCATCCACGGCACGACGATGATCTTCCTCGTCGTCGTCCCGATCTTCGCCGGCTTCGCGAACTTCCTGGTGCCGCTGATGATCGGCGCGCGCGACGTCGCGTTCCCGCGACTCAACGCGCTGTCGTACTGGCTCTTCCTCTTCGGCGGCATCGTCCTCTACTTCAGCTTCTTCGCGAAGTACGGTGCCTCCAGGTCCGGGTGGTACGGGTATCCGCCGCTCTCGGATGACATGTTCTCGCTCGGCAACGGCCAGGACCTCTGGATCCTCTCACTGCACCTGCTCTCGCTCGGATCGCTCATCGGTGCGGTCAACTTCCTCGCCACGATCCACAACATGCGTGCGCCAGGGATGAGTTGGATGCGGATCCCCTTGTTCGTGTGGTCGATCGAGATCTACTCGGCGCTCCTCGTGCTGGTGCTACCCGTCTTGTCCGTCGGGCTGACCCTGCTGTTGCTCGACCGGCAGGCAGGCACCCACTTCTTCGAACCGCAGGGCGGCGGGAACGCGATCCTCTACCAGCACTTCTTCTGGTTCTTCGGCCATCCCGAGGTCTACGTCATGGTCCTGCCCGCCATGGGAATCATCTCGGAGGTCATCCCCGTGTTCTCGCGCAAGCCGATCTTCGGCTACAAGGCGATTGCGTTCTCGACGGTGGCGATCGGCTTCTACTCGATGCTCGTCTGGGCGCACCACATGTTCAGCGTGGGGATGCCGAACTTCCTGAACGTCTTTTTCATGCTCTCCTCGATGGTGATCGCGGTGCCCACGGGTGTGAAGATCTTCAACTGGCTCGCGACGACCTGGCGTGGGAATCTCCTCTTCGACACCGCCATGCTCTGGGCTCTGGGCTTCATCGCCGTGTTCACGATCGGCGGTCTCTCCGGCATCTTCCTAGCTGCTTTTCCCGTCGACTGGCAGGTGACAGACACGTATTACGTCGTCGCACACATGCACTACGTGCTCTTCGGCGGATCGGTGTTCGGGATCTTCGCGGGCCTCTACTACTGGTGGCCCAAGATCTTCGGGCGCATGCTCGACGAGCGTCTGGGGAAGGCTCACTTCTGGCTCGTGTTCCTCGGCTTCAACCTCACCTTCTTCCCGCAGCACATGCTCGGACTGCTCGGAATGCCGCGGAGGATCTACACCTACCAGGAGCACGGCCTGTGGCAGGCGTACAACCTGATCTCCTCGATCGGCTCCGGAGTCATGGCGATCGGAATTCTGGTGTTCGTCGTCAACGTCGTGCAGACGTCACGCAAGGGCGCGCGCGCGGTGAACGATCCCTGGCTGGCCGACACGCTCGAGTGGTACACCACGTCACCCCCGCCACCGCACAACTTCGAGGCTGCGCCTGACGGCGTTCTTCGCCGCGCTCTCGACCCTGCTCGCAGTCGTCAGCGGCGCCGCGTCGCTGGGCGCCGCACATCGCGTGCTCGCAGCGCTCGCGCTGCCGCCGCTCGTCGCACTCGTGGTCGCCGCGGTCCTCGTGCATCGGCGGCTACTCGTCCCTGCCGGCGGTGCGCTCGTCCTCTTCGGCATCGCCGCGCTTGTGACCGCACCGGTGCTGCATGTAGCGCTGGCTGCGGTCGCTTTCGCCGCCTCGCTCGTGCTGGCTGCCGCGACCTATCGCGGCGAGCCGGCGCCACGCACATCCTGGCGCGACTACGTGACGCTGACCAAGCCTCGCATCATGTCGCTGCTGCTCGTCACCGGCCTCTGCGCGATGTTCGTCGGTGCGCAGGGCACCCCGCGAGCTTCGCTCGTGCTCGTCACGATGACGGGCCTCGCCCTCGCGTGTGGCGGTGCCTCCGCGCTCAACCACGTCCTCGATCGCGACATCGACAAGCTGATGGGGACGCGCACCCGTGCGCGACCGGTCGCCGCAGAGCGAATGCCCGCGTCTCGTGCCCTCGAGTTCGGCCTCACGCTCTCGGCATTCAGCTTCGTGCTGCTGGCGTCGCTCGTGAACGTCCTCGCCGCGGTGCTTGCGCTCGTCGGAAACCTCTTCTACGTGCTCGTGTACACGCGTTGGCTCAAGCGCACGACGCCGCAGAACATCGTCATCGGCGGCGCGGCCGGAGCCGTTCCCCCGCTCGTCGGCTGGGCGGCCGCAACCGGGAATCTCACGCTGCCGGCGTTGTGGCTGTTCCTCATCGTCTTCTTCTGGACACCGCCGCACTTCTGGGCGCTCGCGCTCCTGATCCGGCGTGACTACGAAGCGGCGCGCATCCCGATGCTGCCCGTGGTGCGTGGCGTTCGCGAGACGACGCGGCAGATCGTCCTGTACTCGCTGGTCCTGGTCGGGGTGACGGTCATTCCGTTCTTCTGGGGGACGCTCGGGCTGGTGTACCTGGGTGCTGCGCTTGCGCTCGGAACCGCCTTCCTGCTCCTGGCCGTGAGACTGCGGCACGAGGCGACGCCACGGCAGGCGTCAATCCTGTTCCATTTCTCCCTTCTGTACCTGGCGCTCCTCTTCGCCGCGATGGCGGTGGATCCGCTCATCTAGATGCCGGAGCCGACCACACCTGCGGAGCCGACCCCCGAGGTCGCACGGCGGAACGTCAGGGTCGCGCTCGCGCTGCTCGGGCTGGCGATCCTCATCGCCGCGGGCTCGATTGTCGTGGCGCTCGTTTATCTGCAGTACGACTGACCCGCGGCTAAAGGATTCCCGCGCCAGAGCCGATCTGGCCCAGGATGACGCGTTCGTCTCGGTTCCTCCTGCCCTTTGCTCTCGTGACCCTGGCTGCCTCGCTGGCCGTCGGGGTGCCTCGGGCCGCAGCGATCGACCCGTTTCCCACCACCGGAATCGCGACGCTCTCCAGCGATCACTTCATGATCCACGTCAGTCGCGACGTCTCGCCCTGCCCCGGCGCAGCCATCACTCAGGAGCAGGCCGGCGAGATCCTTGGCATGGCAGAGCGCGCTTACGCCCTCTACGGCAGCTGGGGATACACCGCGCCGGGTTACCTGGCCGATATCTCGGTCGACGACTTTACGGGTGGTTGCATCGTGGACGGTTCCATCCCGCTCGGCAACCCGCCGCCTTTGGATCGTTGGGACGCCGTCCTCGATCCGGTTGCACCCGGGGTCGACGAAGTTCATCTCAACGTTGCGAGCGGTCTCGGATATCACGTGATCGCCCACGAGGTCTTCCACCTTTTCGTGGACGTTGTCGCAGCCGGTGCAGCCGACCAGTGGCTGCATGAAGGGCTCGCCGAGTGGGCCTCCGTGCGCGCGAACGCCGAAGCCGGCGGCCTCGAACTGAACCCCGACCGGACCATGGACTGCGTCGGCTCAGAATGTGGCGACAGCGAGTTCGATCGCAACGGCTATCCCGGCTGGATGCTCTTCGAGTACTTGGCGGAGCGGTTCGGCGACGCCAGCATCAAATCGGTGCTCGACACGGCTGCTGCGAATCCGACCTGGAGCGGCACAAAGGTGCTCTCGACCGTCGTCCAGCCGCTCGGCCCCGCGCTTGGCAAGTTCTTCGAGGACTACACGACCGCACGCCTGACCGGCAACTTCACCTTTGCCGCCCTCGCCGGGGTACTTCCCAAGACTCAGGCAACGATCGTGGTCGGCTCCTCGACCGACGCTGTCTCTCCGGTGACGCTCGCCGTCAACCACCTTGCCGTTCGCTTCGTCGACCTCGCGCACGCCCCGGACACCGATACGGGCCCCTGCTACTCGGCTTTGCTCGACCTCCAAGTTGCGCTCCCGGCCGGCGTTGCCACCACGCCGTACTACTCGGCGAATGTGAAGGGCTCGGTCCCCCGGGCCTTCACGGTCTCGGGCAACACCGCGACGCTCAACGCGATTCCGTGGAACACCTGCGGCGCCAGCCCGCATGCATACGTCTCACTTCCCAACGAGACCAATGACGTCGTTCCACCCGCCCTCGACGCTCGCGAGTTCACCATCCGGGGCAAGGTCACGGTCGACAAGACGAAGCCGGCCTCGGCAACCGAGGCGCCTGCGGGCGTCAAAATCAGTGGCCCGGTCATCCAGACGCCGACAACTGATCCGGCACCCGTTCTCACGTTGCATGGGCCCGAGCTCATCCGCGTGGCCCCGAAGACCAGACTGCTCCGCTTCGTCGTCTTCTCGAGTGGCGACGGAACGCTGAAGGCAACGCTCGGTTCCACCTGGCTCGGCTCCGCCGGCCTGCACGCCGGCAACAACGACATTCGGTACGTCCTGCCGACGCAGCTCCTCAAGAGCCTTCGGAAGACGAACACGCCGGCCAACGTGCTCACGCTCACGAGCTATGCACTGGGCGGCACGCAAGGCGCAAGCGTCACGCGTCGCGTCGCCATGAAGCCCGTACCGAAGCCCAAAAAGCGCCGCGGCTAGCCAGTAGGGTCGCCCGGTGGCGACCAACGGGATCTTCCTCGCAGCCCCAGAGGACCCCGGCACAGGCATCCGGCTGGCGGTCAAGGACCTCCTCGACACCGCAGGGCTGACGACGACGTACGGCTCGGCCGTGTTCGCCGACTACGTCCCGGCGACGAGTGCTGAATCCGTGCTCCTCGCAGAGGCCGGCGGGTATGCAAACGTCGGCAAGACGAACCTCCACGAGTTCGCCTACGGCACCACGTCGGAGAATCCGCACTTCGGCACCGTCCCGAACCCGCGCGCACCCGGCCGTATCGCCGGTGGGTCGTCGGGCGGCTCGGCAGCGGCCCTCGCGGCGTCGCTTGCCGATGCGGCCCTCGGCACGGATTCCGGCGGCTCGATCCGCATCCCGGCCGCATGCTGCGGCGTCGTTGGCTTCAAGCCGACGTACGAGCTCGTGTCGATCGTGGGCTGCTTCCCGCTCGCGCCGAGCTTCGACCACGTCGGGCCGATGGCGCGAACGGTCGAGGAGTGTGTCGCGCTGCTCGAGGCGATCGCACCCGGGTTCACGCCTGCAGGGCTCGACTCCCTCGAAGAGATTGCGGTGGGGACCGCGTGGACGGACGAAGCCGGCCCGCTGGTCGGGGAGCGCGTACGCGAGGCAGCCGGGCACTTCCCGCAAAGCCGCTCACTCGAATGGCCGAGGCCTGAGATCGGCGCCCTCTTCATGCGCGAAGTCGCAGACGTTCATCGCGAGCTCTACGCGGAGAACGGCGAGCTCTACGGTGAGGAGCTCGCAGTGAAGATCGAACGCTGCCTCGCGGTGTCGGATGCAGAAGCCGGCCGGGCCGAACAGGCGCGAGTGGAGTACCGAGAGCGCTGCCTGGAGCTCCTTGAAGGCTGCGACCTGTTGCTCACGCCGACGTTGCAGTGCGTGGCGCCCCCGACGGGTGTCGGTGACCTGGCCTTGCGGGAACGCCTGATCGCGAACACGCTCCCGTTCAACACCCTCGGCTGGCCCGCCCTCGCCTTGCCTTGCGGGCCTGCGGAGGACGGGCTCCCGGCTTCGGTCCAGCTGGTAGGACGACCCGGCGCCGACGCGCTTGTTCTGGCGGCCGGTAGCCGCCTGGCATCCCTCATTTGAGGGACAGCCGAACGGGGGAGGCTGCCGACAACCACATAGAACGATGCTGCGTGCTCCCCTACTCGTCGCCGTCTGTCTCGGCTTGCTCACCCTTGCTCCCGCCGCGGAGGCGGCGAAGCCTGTCCGCGGTGCAGCGCCGAAGAATCTGCACGGCTTCCTGTTGCGCGCCGACGAGCCGGTCGACAACTCCTTCGCTCGGACACCGTCCTTCGCATGGAATCCGGTTGCCGGCGCGATTCGCTACCAGTTCCAGCTCGCGACCAGCTCGACCTTTCGGGAGAGCGGCCTCGTCTACTCGACGAACGCGTTGACCAGTCCGGTTGTCGCCCCCACCCTGATGCTGCCGTGGATCACGGGCAACGGGCATGCGCTGTTCGCGCGTGTACGCGGGTTCACGGCGTCCGCGACGACGCCGTGGAGCAACCCGTTCGGCTTCGACATGGCGCCGGGGCCGGCGCCGAAACCGTTGCCAAGTGAACCGGGACTGCTGCGCTGGTCACCAGTCGAGGGTGCCGACGGTTACGAGGTCTGGTTCGTCGACATCAACAACCCGACGCCGAAGATGGAAACCGTCTTCACCAATGTCCTGGACGAGCGCGAGTTCTACACCTTTCACCGCACGGCGAGCTGGACGAGCAATGTGCGCTGGCGGATCCGCGCGCTTCGCACTGACCGCACCGACAACAACATGCAGAGCCGCCAGAACGGCCTGCCTGCAGTCGGCTACGGGCCTTGGAGCCCGGTGTACAACTCCACGAACCCGCCGTACGTGGGCGGGAAGATCACGCTCGGACACACCGTCTCCGACATCGTCTCGACCGGCGACGACGCCTCTCCCGCCCACCGACTCATGCCCGCGTTCACCTTCACCGGCGACCAGGCGAGCGACGGCACGAGCGCGGAGCTCTTCCGCGTGTACGTCTTCACCGACCGGCAATGCCTGAATCGTGTCTTCGCAAGCGCCGTGATCGGCGGTCCGGCCTACGCACCGCGCCCGTTCGGGCCGCTCGCGCTGCCGGGCAGCCCGGGGTCACTCCCGACGGCACGCGCCACGTATCTGAACGACGGATCCGAGCCGGACAGCTTCACCTTCGACGGCCTCAAGGTTCAGTCGACCGAGCTGACGTCGCCTGCCACGCCCACGACCGCGGTTCCGGCAGACTCGGACTCGACCTCAACCGCTTCACCCGCAGCCGGCCCACAGCAGATCCAGATCGGCAGCGGTGTTCTCGGCGCGCCGGTCGACCTGTGGGACACGGACTGGCCGGGCAGCGGGTACTACTGGACCGTCATCCCCGTCGAAGCCATCTCCCCGGGAGCGCTGAAGACAAGCACGGCTGGAGTCGCCGCGATCGGCGGCACAAGCGTGACCGTGACCAGTGCCGTCGGCTTCTCGAGCGGCGACACCGTCGTGCTCGGCAACACCCTGAACCAGGAAACCGTCACGGTCGTCGCGGTCAACGGCAATACGCTCACGCTCGCGGCAACACTGAAGTCGGCGCATGGCGCCGGCGAGCCGATCACCCGGACCGGCGGCAATCTCCGCTACCAGGATCTCGAGCTGGCGCAGGACGTCTGCGCTGGCGGCCGTGTAAAGCGCTTCGGTAAAAACAGCGAACCGGCGCTCACCGCAGCCGGCGAGCTCTTCGCATCCGGCCTGTCGCCGAAGGGACTCCTCACCTCGGGGACGAACAGTCAGGCTTTCTACGGCTCGCCGCTCGTTGCCTGGACACCGGCCCTCGGCGCCACCGTGTACGAAGTCCAGTGGAGCAAGAAGGGCTATCCGTTCAAACCCCAACCGAACCCACAGAACCAGAATGCGCTCGGCACCCTCGTGCTCGGGACGTCGACAGTTCTCCCGCTCAAGGCGGGCACGTGGTACTACCGCGTACGTGGGTTCAACTACGGATTGCCGACCGGTGCACAACAGATGTCCTGGTCAGATCCCGCCAGAATCGTTGTCGCAAAGCCCAAGTTCCGCGTTGTACCCGGCAAGTAGCTTTGCTCCGCACGAAAGCTTCGCTTTCGCTTGGCTTTAGGTACAGCGCTTCGCGCTGAACGTACGCGGGCCAAGCCCGCGCACTCCTTTTGGTGTTAACGCTGGCGATTGGCCCCAACCTTGTGGGCACGGGCGCTGAGGCGTCCGCGCCCACATCAGTACGCCTTTGATTGTCCTGCACAACTGTCTTGCAAGACCGGACTACTGAATGACCTTCAGCAACTTGCGGCCGAGTCGCTCCACCGGTTTCGGGAGAAGCCTGCGCTGCTTCTTCACTATCGACGAGCCGAGCCAGAACGCTGTCTTGACTCCAAGGACGTAGCGATTCCTCGCGCGATCGACGAACGAATTCCGATCGACCTTGCGCGCGACGGTCGTCGAACCGACGACGAACCTGGCGTCCTTGAAACGGCTCGAACGGTAGACCGCTTGGCCCACAACCTTGCGCGGCCCGGCGGTCCAGGTCGTGTCGTGAAAGGCGACCCAGCCCCCATCGACAACCTTGGGCACCCACTTCTCGAAGTCCTCGAGCACGAGGTCGTACTCGTGCGAGCCGTCGACGAAGAGCAGCTCGATCGGTTCGTGGAAGTCGTCCGCTGCCGGCTGCGAGAGCGAGGCTATGGGCGTGACGAGCTCGGTGATCCCTGCGCGGTCGACATTCGCCTTGAAGTCGCCGAAGCGATGGTCGGTATGCGGGTCGATTGCATAGATCGGAATGGACGCTCCCGCCAATGAGCCGCGCCCGAGGCAGATCGTCGACTTGCCCATCCAGGAGCCGATCTCGACGATCACCCCCTTCCCCGTACACGCACGCGCGAGATCGTAGAGCGCTTCGCTTTCCTCGTCCGTCAGCCAGCCCGGGACGTCCGCGATCAGCGGTTTGACGTGCACGCTGAAGTCGTTCATGACGCCGCGGAGCGTACGGCTTCTTCATAGATCCGGTCGCGTTCGAACCGGTCGAGCTGCTCCGAGAGCAGATCGGAGGGCGGCGGCGGATCGCCGGGAGGAAAAGGGGTCTGCTGGCCGTCGATCTCGACGGCCTCGAGGTGGTCGGCCGGCTTGTGCTCGAGCTCGACGGGCCGGTCGAGGCGGGAACGGAGCCAGCCGGCGAGCAGCTGTGCCTGCGCCGCGGTCCCGGTTACGCGTATGCGTTTGACCTTCTCGATACCGGGCCACAGGGACGCGAGCTGCCGTCGCCAGCGGCTCGTCCGTGCCCAGGCGATGTCCGAGACAACCACGCGGTCGAAGACGCCGGTGAGTTGCGCATAGGCGCTGGGAAGCTCGGGCCACTCGGTGCTGTCGACGATCAGACGGTCGACGACTTCCACGAGGCTCACGAACGGGTCACCGCCAAACGTGGGGACGCCGCGCCAGCGAAGGAAGACCGGCAGATCCGGCAGGAAGAGCGGTTGCACCACGCTGGCCGGCGCCGAGGCGCGCCCGCCCCCGAGCCTGATCCGGATCGTCTCGGCGCAGACCTGGCGCCCCTCGCCTGACGGGAAGATCTCGACGTCGACCTGTGCTTCGAGCCCGTCCTCGCGGTCGGGCTCGGGAACGAGAACGATCGTTCGCGACGGGTGACGCTCTGCCAGCCCGGACAGGACGTCTTCGGCCGCCTCCACCCACTCGGGGGGGACCCAGGCCGTGTGCGTCATCACGCTCGTCCGCTGGAACGGCACGTCCGAGCCCGGCGCGATGCGGAGCGCGGCCACCTCGCGCTCTATCTCCCGGATCGACGCTAGTGCCGCCGCCATGCCCGTCCGTCGCGTTCCATCAACTCGTCGGCTGCGCCCGGTCCCCAGGTTCCGGCCGCATAGTTCGGAAACGCCGGTCGGTCACGCGCCCAGGCGGCCACGATCGCGTCCACGAGCGCCCACTGCTCTTCCACCTCGTCGATGCGTGTGAACAGCGTCGCGTCGCCGAGCATCGCATCGAGGATCAGCCGCTCGTAGGCCTCCGGCAGACCGGTCCGGAAGGC
>Ga0307310_10000169_pt1 | contig 18504 bp, 14 predicted proteins | sample ER_DNA_197_FD_194502 | JGI IMG/M metagenome (GOLD analysis project Ga0307310, IMG submission 194502) | Bulk soil microbial communities from the East River watershed near Crested Butte, Colorado, United States - ER_DNA_197 | ecosystem: Environmental > Terrestrial > Soil > Floodplain | place...
GCGCAAGCCAGTCACCTGATGCAAGGACGACAAACACAAGCGCGAACACGACACCAATGGTGTAGTGGGCAATCCAGCCAACCGTGCACTCAAAGCGTTTCTGTGGCGCGGCAGTGATACTTGTATGCCTGAAGGTGCCCCCCGGCATGTGGCGAAGCCAGCGTCCGAGCAAACAGTAGCTGAGCGATGGAACGCTGAACACACGGTTCAAGAACAGATTCCACATGTCCATGACCAGAGTTGCGCCAATGCCAATGGCAATTGCACGAGGGATGTAGTCTGCTTCAATGCTCATGACCTGTCTCTACATGGATGTTGCTGCCTAACGCACGGCCACTAGCGTGGCTAGGGCGAGGCCGGCGATGGCGTAACACGCCATATCTCGCCGGCGTCCGTCGCGACGTAGAGGTTTCCGTCCGGACCGAGCGTGAGCGCGCGGTAGCGAACGGCCGGCAGCGAGGCGTCGACGGCGCCCGTCGCGGTGCCTGACGCATCGAGCTCGAGGATCGCGAGTCGCGACCCGCCCATGATGCCTACGGCCAGGCGGCCGTTCCAGGCACGCCATTGCGGACCGACGAGGAACTCCGCCGGCCCCATTCCCTGCGAAGCTCCGCCGTTGTTCCAGGCGGGCCGCATCGCCGCCGGGAACCGCGCGACATCCGTCATCGGCATCGTCGAAGGATTGCCGGCGTAGCCGCAGTAGTTGTCGGGGCACACGAGCGCGGGCCGGTCCTTGGGATCCCACCCGCCGTTCCCGCCATTCACGAGAGGCGTCACTTCGTCGCTGTGATTCGGCCCGTGCTCGGAGGTGAACGGCTGGCCCGTTCCTGGGCGGAACGTGATACCCTGAACGTTGCGGTGCCCATATGTGAAGATGCGCGCGTCGAAGCCGGCCGGGGGCGCATTGCTCGGCGCCGCGGCGCCGGAAGTGGTCACCCGCAGCACCTTGCCGCCGAGCATCGTTGGACTCTGAGGAAGCGTCGGGTTGTGGTTGTCTCCGGTGGTGACGTAGAGGAACCCATCGGGGCCGAATCGGATGCGACCGCCACTGTGCGAGCCGGCGCCACCGACGGCGTTGGCGACGTCCTTGAAGGCTATGTCCGAGATGATGTCAACTCGGTTACTGGCACTCGTGTAGCCACTATTGAGCGCGAGGCGTACGACACGATTGGTGCGCGGCGACGTGTTGATGTTGGACAGCATGTAGACGTACAGCGTCCGGTTGGTGGCAAACGCCGGGTCGAGCGCGACGCCATGCACGCCACTCTGTCCCAGGCACTCGAGATCCGGCGCGACGAGCGCCGAGCCGCTCGTGCCGAACAAGCGCGTGACGGTGCCGTCGGCGCGCCGCACCGAAAGCCCGCGGCATTTCTCGGTGAAGAACATTGCGCCGTCGGCCGCGACCGCGATGTCCCAGGGATTGCTCAGGCCCGTGAGCAGCACGGTGCGCGTCAGCGCCGGCGTGTCGCCAGGCGGCTGGTTGGTGCCCGTGGCGCCGGCGCACGCGGCCACGAACAGCGCGAGGGCGGACCAGCTGGGGCGTCGATTGTGAGTCATGTCGCAGGTTGGTTGCGGTGACTGAAACTGTTCGTACGCACGATGCTCGCCACCTTCAGCTCTGCTATCTGGCCGGTTCAGAAACACGGACCGGTCCGACCTGCGCGAGATATGCCTCGAACTCCCGATCGAGCGCAGCCCGTCGCTCGCGCCAGAGTTGTCGGAGCGCGGTCTCGTCGGTGCCGCGCCAGTACGCGGGCGACAGTAGCGGGGCCGCACGCTCCACAGCGAGCAGCACGACCGCGCTCGGGGCAGCTGTAGGTGGCGTGCCATCGTACACCTGTCGCACAGCCTCGGCGAACACAGGGTTACCCGGGAAGTGCAGCTCAGCGGATCCAGCAAACCGATACCCGCGCCGAGACAATTGTTCGACCACGTTGAGCTCCAGCCACGGCGTGTGGGTGAGATTGGCTCGAGTACCGGGCGAGGCGAGATCGAGGAAGAACAGGTGTGTGTCGTCCCACACTCGAATGGTGCCCTTCGGCGATACATTGGGCCGGCCATCAGGCGTGACGGTGGCAGCGAAGCAGAGATGGGCAGCCTCGATCACCGCCCGCATGTCTGTGGTTAGCATCCAATGCTTCAGAAAGTTGTTCGCCTAACGCTCCCGTTCGCCAGCGAGGCAATCCATGCATGACAGCTCTGTTCCCACGTGCGCCCGTCGACCCTCAACACTCAGCACCCACGGTCGACTCTGGAGCGGTGGTTCGTGGCGAACGTGCTGACTGTGCCCACATGAGAGGTGCGCTACCCAGTGCGACTCCGCGTCCCGAGAGAACCCAACAATCTTGCGCAACGGCGCGGCGTCATCGAATGGGCGCATGGAGCAATGTTGGCGTACGAAATACTGATCACGGGACGAAGTCGCTGAAGCCAAGTTGGTTCAGGTCAGCGTCGAGGAGATAGACGCGATACGCATACCCGCGCGCTAACGCCTCGGGCGGCGTGATGACGCGAGCCGTTGATGGCAACTGACCGTATGTCACCGGCCCGACGATGCGTGCCAGCGAATCGTACACCGACCAAGCAACACCTGGAGGTAAGTACTGACGAAACTCGACCCTGACCACGCTCACACCACAGTTGGGGGTCCAGGTGAACTGCGGCGAACCTGCAGGAGATTCGACTGTCACGCTTTGCAACGGCGCCGTGCAAGCGCGAATTGGGCTCGTGACATCCTTGCTGCAGGCCACGCCTACGCAGGCCAATAAGGTGGTGACGAAGCCGAGTCTGCGAGCCACGTGCTGGCGCATAGGTACAAGGATACCGTGAGAGTTCGCTGCGCAAGGACGCAGGTCTGCCATCAGGGCACCTAACGCAACCGCCCCGCCGACAGCGACACGACGACCGCCCGCGGCATCCCCGGCTCGTACGCGACTGGCACGCCGCCAACACGGTCAGGATTCAGAAACGCCGAGCCCACGTAGCGCGTGTCGAACACGTTTTCCACCGAGACGAAGCCGCGCAGCCCGAAACCGACACCGCGCCCCGCGCTCCACTCACCGAATTCGAGCGTCGCGCTCATCATCGTGTACGGCTTGACGCGCGTCGAGTTCGCGTCGTCGACGAAGTACGTACCCGTGTGCTCGACGCCGCCCTTGATCCTCAGCGACGGCATGCCCGGGATCGCGGTTCCGATCTCGGCGTTCGCGATCATGCTCGGGACGCCAACGATCTCGTTGCCGCTGTAGTCGGCGCGCGCGCCCGGGGTGCCGTAGTACGTCGAGTCGACGATGTACGTCGTATAGCGGTTGCGCGAGAGCGTCAGCGCGCCGCGCGCGAACGGCCCGTCGCGCAGCGACGCCGTAATCCCCAGCTCGGCGCCGCTCCGCCGTGCGCGGCCCGCGGTGAAGTAGAAGCGGCCGCCCTGGTACGGCACGATCTCGTTGCGGACGTCGGTCGTATACAGCGCCAGGTCGTATCCCCAGCTGACGAGCGCACCGCTCGCGGGCGCGGCGACCGACTTCGCGCCGATCTCGTACGTCGTCGAGCGGATGGCGTCGAGCAGCGGGTTGATCGCGTAGACGGTGTCCTGTCCGAACGTCCCCGCCGGATCCGTCTCGTTGCCCGCCGGGACCTCGATCCCACCGCCGACGTTTGCGTAGACGCTGTGCGAGCTGTCGAGCAGATACGACAGGCCGACCTTCGGACTCACGCGCGTGAACGACTTCGAATCGTTGAGCGACGGCGTGATGTAGCTCTGGTAATGGTAGTTCACCGCGTCGTAGCGGGCGCCGACCGTCAGGCAGGCGCGATCGCCGACGCACAGCTCGTCCTGCGCGAACGCGCCGAAGTTGTTCGCGCCCTCGCGCTTGTTGTCGCGCAGCGTCGCACCGCGCGTCGCCTGCGGCGTGAGACTGTAGAACAGAATCGCGCCGTCCTGGTACGCCTCGTCGACGCCAGCCGTCACGCGGCCGCGCACCGTGCCCTCGCGCCCATGCTCGGCCCGGCCGATGAGATTCCCGCCGAGGTGGTAGCGCGTGAAGTCGCGAAAGGTGCCGCGCTCGGAGCGCTGGAGCACTTTCGGGTTGACGAAGATCATCGCCGAGATCGACGACGCATCGCCGACCGTCCGATCGAGCGTCGTCGCCAGCCGCGCGACGCGATTGTATCGCCGCTCGTCGCGCGCCGCGTACGCCACGTTCGCCTGCCGTGGATTGGTGTCGAGCTCCGCCTGCGTGAGCGGGCCCGGAATGTGGAAGAGATTGTTCGTCCCCGACAGGTAGACACCGACGCGCGTCGCCGTGCCTAACGTGCCGACGACGCCGGCGTTGACGAGCGCCCGCCGCGCCGACGAGTGCGCGCGCCAGCCGTCGAAGCTGGTGTTCGTGAAGTTGGCGAAGGCGACACCGCCGTCGCCGAACGTCGACACCGCGCGCGACGTGTAGCGGCGCAGGCCGAAGGTGCCGGTCATCACCCCCGCCTCCAGCCCCGACCCGTCCGCGTGTGACGGCACCGAGAGCACGTTCACGACGCCGCCGGCCGCGTTGCCCCATACGGCAGACGCGTTCGAGCGAACCACCTCCACACCTTCACTCGTCGCCAGATCGATCTGGTCGAATGATGTGCGACCATCCGGCTCAGTCTCCGGAAGTCCGTCGACGAGCACGCGCACACCGCGCGACGTCCCCGCATTCGAGCGGTCGCCCGCCCCACGCGCGCCGAAACCGCGGATGACCAACCGCACGTCGCTCGAGCCGTAACGCGACTGCGCGAGCACGCCGGGCACGAGTGACATCGCTTCGTCCAGGCCGACGCCGCGCACGGCGCGCAGCTGGCCGGCGCCGACTTTCGTCACCGCCAGCGGAGTCGCGAGCGGGGAGCTTGGCGCTCGCGTCGCCGTGACGACGATCGCGGGAAGGGAGGGCGCAGTATCCGCTGGCGCCTGCGCAAAGGCTGTGCATGGCGCCACGCCAGCGCCGGCCAACGTCGCGATGAGAACGAATCGTGAGTGCATTCGAGGCGCGGCGCGAAGTTGAAGTTGCAGGTCTGTCGCGAGCCGGAAGTATACGTCGCCAGCGCGGACCGATCGAGTGGGCCATCGCGGAGGTTCCACGGATTCCGGTACGCGGCACCAGCGCGTATCGTTGACCGCGTCGTCGCACGTCTATGCGTGAAGAACTCCTGGCCGCCGAGGACTCATGACCACCGCTCACCGCTCTGCCGCACTCGTCGCCGCGCTGATCGTCATCGCTCCTCTGGCACGGGCGCAGAACCAGCAGCCGCAGACGCCGCGTCGCATTGCCGCGAGCAGCTTCGCGACGGTCGAGGTACACCTCAACGCGCGGCCGATCGGCAACGGCTGGTACGAGGAGGACGCGAGCCTCACCGGCCCGTCGCGCATCGCCATCGCCTATGGCCAGCCGCATGCTCGCGGGCGCAAAGTCGAGGGTGGACTGATCCCGCTCGACACCGTCTGGCGCTTCGGGTCGAACGCGGCGACGACGCTCCACACGGACCTCGACATCACGCTCGGTGACCTCAAGATCCCCCGCGGCGACTACTCGCTCTTCGTCCTCTACTCGGCGAAGGGGTGGCAGTTGATCGTCAACCGGGGCACAGGCCAGTGGGGCACCGACCGAGACGCGACAAAGGATCTTGGCCGGATCACGCTCGCCAGCCGCACGATGGCTGAACCGGAGGAGTCGCTGACGATCTACCTCGTCCCGGAGAGTCCGCGGCCTGGATCCGGATACGCCGATCTACGCGGGACGCTGCGCGTGAAGTGGGGCAAGACGGAGCTCACCGCGCCGTGGCGCGTGGATTAGTAGTGCTGGAGACCTCGAGAGCGTGCGCAGGATCACAGTGCGAATGAAGCAGGGCGTTTTGGTGCCCTGGCCGACACGTAATTGGCGCAGCGAGAAGTGTTTAGCCAATTGCTGAGTTTGCTGATCGAGGCGCCGTCCAATAGCGACCACCTGCGTACGTTTTTTGCCAACTACACAGGGCTCACTCCCTTCACCGTTTCCCGAGGTCCCGTTATGACATGGATTCGCTCCAACTCGATCGCCGTACTAGGCGTCGCACTCGCGCTCGGCGCCTGCGCGAAGACCGACAAGACCACTACGAGCGACAGCGCCGCGGGCGCGATGGCCGCTGATTCGAGCGCCATGGCTGCGCCAGCGCTGACTGACGCCAACATCGTCGCCATCCTCGACGACGCGAACGTCGCCGACAGCGCGGCCGGCAAGATCGCCTCGACGAAAGGCACGAGCACCGATGTGAAGAGCTTCGGCAAGCTGATGGTGGGCGAGCATCACGCGCTTCGCGTCGCCGGTCTGGATCTCGCCAAGAAGCAGAGCATCACGCCCGAGTTGCCCGCCGACAATACCAAGGCCGAGGCGGATGCGTTCATCAAGTCGCTCAACGACACGCCGAAGGGCGCAGCGTGGGACAAGGCCTACATCGACCACGAAGTGACGTTCCACGAACAAGTGCTGCAGACGGCGACCAACGCGAAGAACGCCACGCAGAACGTCGAGCTGAAGGCGCTCATCGACAAGGCGGCCCCGGTGGTTCAGCACCATCTGGATCGCGCGAAGGAGATTCAGCAGAAGCTCACGCCCGCCACCTGAGCGCGGCCTAACGCTTCTCATGACGGCGCAGCAGTCGCGGCGCAGTCGCACGCCGGGCGGGGACGAACCTTTGTTCCCGCCCGGCGTGCTTCGTGCCGTGCTGATCGACATCGACGGCACGCTGATCGACAGCAACGAGGGGCACGCTCGTGCATGGGCGGACGTCCTCCGGAACCACGGGTGGGCGGACATCACGTGGCAGCAGATCCTCCCTCTGGTTGGAATGGGGGGCGACAAGCTGCTGCCCGAGATCACCGGCGTCGCCATCGAGTCGCCGCGCGGCAAGGCGCTCGCCAAGGAGCGCACCGACCGATTTCTCGTCTACTACGCGCCGTCGATCCGCGCTTTCCCTCGCGTCGTCGAGTTCTTCGAGACGCTGCGCGATCGCGGCCTGATGCGCGTCATCGCGACCTCGGCCGGCGCGGAAGAGCTGGATGAGCTGCTCGGTCTCGCCGGAGTCGCCGACCTCGTCTCGCGCGAGACGACGAGCGACGACGCCGAGTCCTCGAAGCCCGACCCCGACATCATCCATGCCGCGCTCGCCAAGTCGGGCGTCCACCCGCGTGAGGCGGTGATGGTCGGCGACACACCGTACGACATCGCCGCCGCGAAGCGCGCCGGCGTGCAGGTCATCGCCGTCCGCTCGGGCGGCTGGGACGACCCGGCGCTCGTTGCCGCCGACGCGATCTACGCCGACGTCGCGGAGCTGCTGGATCGGATCGAGGAGTCGCCGCTCAAACGTTAGGCTTTCGCACGGGTCTGACGTACTTGTCGAGCCACGCGACCATCTCCCACAGCGTGTGGCCGATCGACTCGCGCGCGCGATAGCCGTGCGCTTCGGCGGGGAGCATCACCAACCTGGCAACCTTGCCGTTTCCCTTCAGCGCGGCGTAATAGCGCTCGCTCTGAATCGGGAAGGTGCCGGAATTGTCGTCGGCCATGCCGTGGATGAGGAGGATCGGCGCCGACACGCTGTCGGCATAGCTGAACGGGGACATCCGCGTGTAGATGTCGCGCGCCTTCCAGTAGTCGCGTTCCTCGGCCTGGAAGCCGAACGGCGTCAGCGTGCGGTTGTACGCGCCGCTGCGCGCGATGCCGGCGCGGAAGAGGTGCGAGTGCGAGAGGAGGTTGGCCGTCATGAAGGCGCCGTACGAGTGGCCGCCGACGGCGATTCGGTCGCGATCGGCGACCCCCATCTCGACGACCTTGTCGACGGCCGCCTGCGCGCTCGCGACGAGCTGGTCAACATACGTATCGTTAGGCTCCTTCGTGCCCTCGCCGATGATCGGCATCGTCGGACCGTCGAGCACCCCGTACCCCTGCGTCAGGACGAAGAGATGCGACGGACCGGTCGGCCGCGTGAAGCGGTAGGGTGACCCGATCACCTGCGCGGCCGCGGCCGCGGTCTTGAACTCCTGCGGATAGGCCCAGAAGAGAAAGGGCAGGCGGCCCTGCTTCTCCTTGCTGTAGCCAGCCGGCAGGTAGAGCTTGGCCGAGAGCCGCACGCCGTCGGCGCGGGTGTAGGTAATCAGTTGTGAGGAGACACCGGCGAACTGTGGAGCGGGATCCTTGAATGCCGTGAGCGGGGTAACGCGGTTCGCGCCTACGTCGCGCACGACGTAATTCGGCGCCTCGGTCACCGACTCGCGCCGCGTGAGGATCCGCTTCGCGCCGGGATCGAGCACGGCGACGACTTCCTCGTAGTACGGCGCCGCCGAGCGCCAGAGCCGCGCCGGCGGCGCGGAGCCGAACGCATAACGGTCGAGGAACGGACGGTCTCCTTCAGCCGACGCGCCGGCGCCGGTGAGGTACGCCGAGCGCCCGTCGGGCGCGAACAGCAGCACCTGACGACCGTGCGCATTAGGCGCGGTTACGAACCCACCCGGATTCGCGTAGCGGTCCTCCGACGAGCGGTCGAACAGCAGCGTCGGGGCGGTGCCCGGGGCGTCGGGGTCGATCTTCCAGGTGCGCGCGCGGCGCGTCTTCCACCATTGCTCACTGACGATCGCCAGGCCCGGCTTGCCCCACGTTATGCCGCCGACGCGGAACTCCGTCTCCCCGAGAGTGGCCGCTTCGCCGGCGAACGGCGCGGCGAGCGCACGCAGGCGGTCGCGCTTGGCCGCCTTCGTGTTCGGATTGCCACCGTCGAGCGCCTCGGTCCAGACGAGCGTCGCCGGCGCGTCGGCGCGCCAGTCGAGATCGCGCGGTCCCGCCGGCACGGCGTCGAACGACGTGCCGACCTCCTCCTGAAGCGGCAGATCGGCCACCTGCGCTTCCACTTTGCCTGACACGTCCCAGATCTCGACGCGCCGCGGGAAGGCGTCCATCGGCACGAGATAGGAGTACGGCCGGTGCACGGTTTCGACGAGAATGTGCTTCCCGTCGGGCGACGGGTCAGCGTTGAAGTAGATCGCCGGCGCGCCGAGGGGGGTGAGCGACCCGTCGGTTCCCACGATCGCGAGCTGGCTCGTGAAGTAGTAGTCGAACTCCGCTTCGTCGAACGGCGACTGGAGGAGATCTTCATACGTGCGGTTAGGCGCCGCGCGCCCCGTCGACTGCTGCGACACTGGCCCCGCGGGCGTGACCGACTCGCGCGGCGCGGCGCCGCGCGCAGCGACGATCGTGCGGCAGAGGAAGCGCGTGCCATCGAGCCACTCGCACGGCGCGCCCATGGCGCCGTTGAGGATCGGGCGCGTGAGTGCACGCGCCGCACCCGTCGCAACGCTGGCCAGCCAAAGCGATGCGCCGCTGTCCGTCGTGACGGTGAAGGCGGCGCTCGCCCCGTCGTCCGACCAGCGCACGTTGGCGATCCGCGCGTCACCCGGCGTGGCGATGCGGCGCTCGGTCGTCCCGTTCACGCTGCGCAGCCGCAATCCCTTGTAACTGACCTCCCGCGTCAGCGTGTTCGTCCGCGGATCGAGCCGGTCGCCGGCCAAGCGCAGGATCGGCGCGCCGACCTCGCTGATCGGCGGCAACGGCCGGCGCTCGAGAAGCAGAAGCCACTCCCGCGTCGGACCGAGGGTCACCGCCGGCGTCGGCTCCGCGTCGAGGATCTGCGCGATCGGTGCCGGCGGCTGCTGATACCCGCCGTCCTGCGCCGCGAGCGACGGAGCGATCGTGGCGAGAGCGAGCGTTAGGCGCGGAGCGAGGCGGAGGCTGAACTGCGCGAAACGCCGATCGACGCGGCGTGCGGGGCGGACGGCAAGGGAGCTCATTGGGGATCGGATCGAGGGAGAGGGCGCGCGGCCCGAAACTACAGACGGTAGCCGATAGACTGTCGCGCCGGGCGACCTTGCGACACTGCGACGAGGAACGTGGAATATGCATACGGCGTCACAGCATGGCGTAAACACAAGGCGTGAGGGCGAACTACTTACGGTTGCCACCCCCAACCGCCAACCGCCAACCGCCAACCGCCTGCTGTTCTGGCGTGCGCATTGCCCTTCTATAGAGTCGTACAGCGTACCCGACCTTGAAGGAGGAACGCATGGATAACCCGAATGCCAACCGCGACGCGATCAACACGACCGCGGACAACGCAATCGACCCGAACGCTGAAGACGCCTACTGGCGCGACAACCATAGCGCGCAACCCTACATCCAAGCAGATCGCGGCTACGAGTATTATCACCCCGCCTACCGTTATGGCTGGGAGACGCGCACGCAGCAGCCGAAGAAAAAGTGGGAAGAGATCGAGTCGGAGCTCGAGCGCGGTTGGGACAGATTCAAGGGAGAGTCGAGGCTGACGTGGAACGAGGCGAAGGCCGCGGCGAGGGATGCGTGGAATCGGATCGACAGGACCGCATCGCGCGACGCGAGGCGCTGATCCCTCCGTACCCGTACTGATGCGGCGCCTTGCCAGCCACGACACTACGGGAATGATGTAACCGACGAACCTTGGACGAGGAACTAGACGAAGGGGCGGGCCAAATGGCTCGCCCTTTCGGTAGTTAGGTCGGGCGATTCGTTTTTGTGTCGACTGTGCCCCTAACGGCACCTGGGCGCCACTCACACACGCCAGGCGCCGCTCGTACAAAATCGCGCGCGCGGAACTCGACTCAGCTGTAGAGTGCTCGCGGCGGGACAAAGGTTAGAACGCACAAGCAAGCCAAGCCACGCCCTCGCCAGGAGTCGGTACTCGGTACGAGGCGGCGACGCCGTCGGCTCGGAGTACTCGACACCCAGTCGACTCACGAGCGGAGGACGTCATGGAACGATCCGCAGTTGCGGTTTCCCGGCAGGTGTCTCGCCACGCATCTCGCCTAACGTCGCTCGCTCTGGTGGCGGCTGCCGCGGCATGCAACGGACCTGACCTGCCAGCCAGAACGGCTCCGGCACCAATGGATGCGGCGCGCCTTGCCCGCGTCGCCGAGAAGGATCCTGTGATGGGCGATCTCTCGGGGATCGCGCAACACGTTGCCGCGGCGATGCAGAGCCCGGCGGTTCGTGCCGTCATCGCCGCCGAGTTGAAGCAGGCACCCAACGGCATCACGCAGTTGGATCTACAGGACTGCGGTCGCAATGCCGCGATCAAGGCCATGCTCGACGAAGGCCAACGGCGCGGAGGTGCCGCACCAGGCACACTGTGCTCGGCGATCGCGAAGGCCGACGGCATGGTGCTGTACATGGATCGCGACCTGCTTGCGCGCTGGGATCCCGCGGCCGTTGTGCCGATCGTGACCGCGCTCGCCCATCCCGGCGCCGCGCTGCCGGCGGGCTTTCGCGGATACCGCACTCCGGAGGAGACGGTCGATCTCCCCGGCGACGGCTCGGTCACGGTGCCGGTGCTCGTCGTGCTGCCGAACATCCACCCGTCGCGGAAGAGTCCACGACCGGAGCTGAAAGGCAACGCACAGTCGGTGACGATTGCGCAGCCAGCCAAGGAGGCCCCGTGATCAATCAAACTTCAGGGCTGAGCTTGCGCGCCGTGTTGTGGGCGGCGATTGCCCTCGTTCTTGGCAGCCGACAGGCCGGCGCCCAGGCGCTTCCGGCCTATCTGTTCGACGTCGTTTATCATAACGCCCCGTTCATCGTCGCCGAAACGTATAACGCGTTCGGCAACCCCGAAGCGGCGGATCATTTGCTGAAGGTAGATTTCGACTGCGACGACAGGGGTGACAATAATGCCCCCAATATCATCGCCCGCACGGTCTGCGACGGGGGTCCCACCGCTTACTTCTCGATCGCGGAAACCGGAACGACGTCGAGCAGTGGTTACTACTTCATCGGATACTATTACTATCACCCGCGCCAGCCGGCCGGCACCTTCTACGTCGGCCCGTTCGGCAGTCAGTCCGATGCGCACGAGCACGACCTCGAAGGTGTGTGGTTCATCGTCAAGAAATCCCCATACACGCCGTACGGGACACTGTACGCCGCCGTGAGCGAAGCGCACGGCGCGCTCATCCCGTTCGTGCACAACCCCATCGACGGCGTCGCACCCGGAGTAGCTGCGGTAGCGGGAACGTATGGATACCTGAACTTCTGGTACCAGCCGACGACCGGCATAACGCGCCCGGTCGTGATGATCCGTGCGGCGACGCATGGAACCTACATGGCACAGGATAACACCGATCAATCGCTCCTCGTACGGTGGGGTTTTCACGGCGCCTACGGCATCGACCCTCGTTCGCCGCAAGTGTACGGCACCTACAGATCGACGATCCATAGTGATTCTCGCGGCATTCTCTACATGCCGATGAACGGAGGCTGCACGCCGTGGGCGGGATGCTATCGCTTGGGCCCTTACGTTCGCGACGGCTCGTGGTATTACGGCCTACAGGAAGTCGCGACGAGCCCGATCTGGAGCCAACGAGCGCCACCGAGTTTTCTCTTCACCGGAGCGCCGCTCGACATCGGTGCCGGCCAAACAGGACTCAGTTACTTCACGCCGTCGCCGGGCAATGTCACGGGCGCCGACCCGATGTGGGCCTGGTTTGGGGGACGCGGCAACTACGTCAGGACACTAGGGCTCAACAACCACTGGTACACTTTCGGAATCGATCTGACGGGAAGCTCAAACAACGACGTATGGTGGCCAAGTTCACCATCTTACGGGCGCCTGCTGACCAATCCGGCCGCAGAGGCGGGCCTTCGCTTCACCGGTCTCACCGAATTGGACGCGCCGATGGTCTACAACGCGTACGGCACGACGTGGAACACGCGTCCACCACTTCCTGGTCCGCCACCGCCTGCTCCACTATCGGTTTCGATCGTCAAACCGACCATCAAATTGTCCATTGTGACTGCCGAGGGTGATTACACCTGGACGTCCACCGTGAGTGGCGGAAGCGGTGGTCCGTACACGTACTTGTGGGAGCGCGACTACCAGAACAGTGGCATTTACTACGAGGTCGGCCGGGACGCGTCACTCACGCAACATCTGGCCTGCTACGACAACGGGACATCCGTCGCCTTGAAACTGACCGTCACGTCGCCCGTCACCAGCGGGACGGCCACGAACAGCGCCATCAACGTGGACATCAGTCCGTGCCCGTACTAACTGCGCGCTCTTCAAGCCACGACATTACGGGAATGATGTAACCGAGGCACAGCAGACGAGAAACTCGACGAAGGGGCGGGCCAAATGGCTCGCCCCTTCGGTTGTTAGGCAGTTTCCCACGTCCCTGGTTCTTCCCACGTCCCTCGTTCGATGTGATGCGAGACGAGCTCCCACGTTCCTCGTTCGAGCATCGGCTCCTTCCACGTTCCACGTCCCACGTTGAGCTCGACGCCATAGGCGTCGGCGGGTCCCTCGTCCCTCGTTCACAGCTCGTACGTAATTCGAAGCTTGCCATCCGTTTCCGCACCCATGCAAGCACTTACTTGCATTTACGATGCGGCGTTGTTATGCTCCGAAACATGGTCAGCAGAAATCGCATCCTCGACGCCGCCGCGCGCGTCTACGCCGAGCTCGGATTCCGTGGCGCGACGACCCGGCGCATCGCCAACGTCGCCGGCGTCAACGAAGTCACCATCTTCCGCATCTTCGGCTCGAAGGCAAAGCTGATGGCCGAGGCGATCAGCCCGAGCCCCGAGCCCGGTGAGTTCGCGCGGCTGCCTAACGTACCCGTCGACCCCGAGACGGAGATGACCGCCTGGGTCGTCGGGCAGCTCGACTTCCTGCGCGGCCGGCGGAATCTCATTCGCCGCACGATGGGCGACCTCGAAAAAGGTCCGGCCTTCAGCCATTGCGCCGGCGACGGCGCGCAGTACGCTCTCGTGGAGCTCAGACGCTACCTCGCGAGCCTGACGTCGGCCGGCTTCATTGCGGCCGATCGCGACCTCGCCGCCGCGCCGGCGATGCTGATGGGCGCGATCTTCGCCGACGCGATGGTGCGCGAATTGACGCCCGACGTCTTTCCGCGGCCGATGTCGGCCGCCCCGCGCGCCTACGCGCGGCTCTTCCTGCGCGCGATCGGTCTGCGCGAGCGTGGGAAACGGAACGCACTCCCCAGACGCAAAGCTCCGGCGGCCGGGATGGCCGCCGGCAATTGATCTTTAGGAGACAATTCCCCCCGATGACATCGATATTACGGCACCCTCCGCGCGCAGCGCTGCTCGCCGCGCTCACTTTCGTCGCGGCGCGCACCGCCACGGCACAGGGGACGCCGACCGCGTCAGCGGCGCGTGATGCGATCGCACCGGCGCGTACCACTGCATCCGTGCAGGACATCGTGCGGTCGATCTCGCTCGACGACGCGATGAAGCTCGCCGAGGAGCGGAGCGAGGGCGTGCGCATCGCACAGGCGGGCCTGCTGCGCGCGCGCGGCCAGGCCTATCAGGCGCGCAGCCAATACCTCCCGCAGTTCAGTGGCTCGCTCGCCTTCACGAAGACCCTCTCCTCCCAGTTCGAGGAGATCAGCAAGCGCGCTGCCGACTTCGACGCGGCCAATCCACCGGCCGATACGCTTCGCACGCTCTGCACGCTGAATGCGCAGATCCCGCGCAACGCGTCGCAGCCAGTGCGCGACGCGGGTCTGCAAACGGCGACGACCGATTGCGGTCCCGGCGGTGGACTGGAGAACAGCCCGATCGCCAAGATCTTCGCTGCGCCGCAAACGCTGACGATCGGTCTCGTTGGCTCGATGAATCTCTTCACCGGCGGCCGCATCATCGCCGCGAACAAGATCGCCAGCTCGGCGCGCCACTCGGCGGAGATCGGCTACGCGAGCGCGCTCGCCGCGCTGCGCCTTCAGGTGACGGAGGCGTATTATGACGCGCTGCTCTCCGACCGCCTGGCGACGATCGCCGATTCGTCGCTCAAACAGAGCGAGCGCACGCTGGCACAGGTCAGGCTTGCGCGAAACGTCGGCAATACGTCCGAATTCGAGCTGTTGCGCGCGCAGGTGACGAGCGACAACCAGCGCCCGCTCACCATCCAGCGGCACACGACGCGCGACCTCGCGCTCCTCAGACTCAAGCAGCTGCTCGACTTGCCGGCGAGCGACTCGCTCGCCCTGACGAGCGACCTCGCCGACTCCACGCTCGCCGGAGGCTCGAAGGACGCGCGGACGATCTCGCGGACGTTTGCGGCGCTGGCGTCGGCCTCCGACACGTCTGCCGAGTCGCGGTCGACCGTCAGGCAGCTCGCCGAAGCGGTGAAGATCCAGCAGAACTCTTTCCGTATCGCGCGCGCGCAGCGCATTCCGTCGCTTTCCTTGAGCACGCAGTACGGACGCACGGCCTATCCCTCACAGGGGATTCCATCGCTGCACGACTTCTTTCCCAGCTGGACGGTGACCGGCACGCTCGCCGTCCCACTCTTCACCGGCGGCCGCATCACGGGCGACGAGATGATCGCGCGCGCCAATCTCATCGAGGCGCGTGAGAACTACCAACAGGTGAAGGAGCTCGCCGCGCTCGACGCGCGATCGACGATCGCGCAGCTCGAGCAGGCCGTCGCCGAGTGGACGGCGAGTCAGGGCACGGCCGAGCAGGCGGCGCGCGCGTATCGGATCGCCGAGGTGCGCTACGGCGAGGGAATCTCGACGCAGCTCGAGCTCTCCGAGTCGCGCATCCTGCTCCAGTCCGCACAGGCGAACCGCGCCTTCGCCGCGCGCAACCTGCGCGTTGCGCAGCAGCGGCTCGCGCTCCTGCGAGATCTGCCGCTCGCCGGCCAGCAAAGCGCGCCCGCGAACACGCAGCAGAGCGGCGGCGCGACCACGCAACAGCAGTCCGGCGCATCACAGGGACAATCAAGCTCGCCGACGCAGAGCGCCGGTGGCACGACGAATACGAACTCGTTCGGGGGACAGCAGCCATGATGGACACCACATTCGCGCCGCGTCGTGCGGCAACCGGCGCCGCAATGTTGTTCGCGGTTGCGCTCACCATGGCCGCCTGCAAGAAGAGCGGAGACGAAGCGAAGGCCGCGGGGGCCGATTCAGACGTCGCTGCCGTGACGGTCGGTCCCGAGAACGTCGCCGTCGTCACGATGAAGAAGATCGAAACCGGCCCCGAGATGTCCGGATCGCTCGAGCCGGATCGTGAGGCAACGATCCGCGCCGAAGTGAACGGAGCCGTGCTGCAGACACTCGCCGATCAGGGCACGCGTGTCGCGGCGGGCACGGTGCTCGCTCGCCTCGACGACACGAACTTCCGCGACGCCTACCTCTCGGCGCGCTCGGGAATGACGTCCGCGCAATCGGGGGCGGATCTCGCGCGTCGCGAGGCGGACCGCGCAGAGAAGCTGCTCGCCGCCGGCGCGATTGCCGACCGCGACGCCGAAAATGCGCGGCGCGCCAACATCGCCGCGCAGTCGCAGCTCGCCGACGCGAAGGCGCGCCTGACGCAGGCCGAGAAGCAGCTCGAGAAGACCACCGTGAAGGCGCCGATCTCCGGCATCGTCAGCGTGCGCAGCGTCAGCGCCGGCGATCTCGCGTCGCCCGGTACGGCGCTGTTCACGATCGTCGATCCGTCGAGCATGCGCCTCGAAGGCTCGGTGCCGACCGACCAGATGTCGGCCGTCAGGCTCGGCATGCCGGTGACCTTCACCGTGCAGGGCTATCCGGGGCGCGACTTCACTGGCCGGGTCACGCGGATCAATCCGGTCGCCGACCCGACGACGCGCCAGGTTCGCATCCTCGCCTCGATTCCGAACGCGGGCGGCACACTCGTCGGCGGACTGTTCGCCGAAGGCCGCGTGTCGAGCGAGTCGCACAACGGGCTCGTGGTGCCGATCACGGCCGTCGACCAGAAGGGCTTTGCGCCCACGGCGACGCGCGTGAAGAACGGCAAGGCAGAGAAGGTCTCCGTTAGGCTCGGTCTCGAGGATCCGGCCACGGAAACGATCGAGGTCCTGAGTGGACTCGCTCAGGGCGACACGGTGCTGACCGGCGGCGTGCTGGGCACCACGCCCGGTACGCCGATCCGCGTCCGCAAGACGACGGATCAGGCGAGCGCGCAGGTCCTGCAGCCAGTGGTGAGGTAGCCCATGTTCATCTCCGATTTTGCGATCAAGCGGCCACTGGTCACGGTGGTCGCGATGCTCACGCTCGTCGTCTTCGGCGTCTTCGCGCTCTTCAAGCTGAAGACCGACGAGTTTCCCGACGTCGTGCCGCCGGTCGCGATGGTTGGCCTGATCTATCCCGGCGCGTCGCCTGACGGCGTCGAGAAGGAAGTGCTGAAGCCGGTCGAGGACCAGATCTCGTCGATCACCGGCGTGAAGACGATCTTTGGCAAAGCCTACGACGGCTACGGGTCGATCATCATCGAGTTCGAATTCGGCAAGGACATGAACGAGGCGACGCAGGAGGTCCGTGATGGGATCTCGGCGATTCGCTCCGACCTTCCGGTTGAGCTGAAAGAGCCGATCATCTCGAAATTCAACGACACGGACAGACCCGTCATGTCGCTCGCCCTCACATCGACGGCGCTCGATCAGTCGCAGCTGACCCGCCTCGCCGATCCACAGATTACGCGCGAGCTGCGTTCGATCAGCGGCGTCGCCGAGGTGCAGATCTTCGGGAAGGTGGAGCGCGAGCTCACCGTCGAAGTGCAGCCAGCCCGACTTCAGGCGGCGGGTGTCAGCGTCGGCCAGGTCGTGCAGGCGCTCCAGGCGCAGAACCTCGCGGCGCCGGTCGGCCGCGTCACCGGCCTGCTCGACGAGCGCTCGATCCGGCTCAAGGGCCGACTCGAGGGGCCGCGCGACTTCGAGCAGATGGTCGTCGCCGAGCGCAACGGACAGCTGATCCGGCTCGGCCAGGTCGCCACGGTACGCGACGGCGTCGAGGAGCCGCGCACGCTCGCGATCTACAACGGCAAGCAGTCCGTCGGCATCGACATCAAGAAGTCGAAGGGCTATAGCACGACCGATGTTAGCGACAAGATCCGCGCAAAGGTGAAGGAGATAGAGAAGGAGCTGCCGACCGGGACGCAGATCGAGCTCGTGAAGGATGCCGGTACACGCGTCAATGCGGCGGTACTGAACGTCGAGGAGGCGCTCTTTCTCGGCGCGCTGCTCACGGTGCTCGTCGTCTTCCTCTTCCTCAACTCGTGGCGTTCGACCGTCATCACCGGTCTCGCGCTGCCGGTCTCGGTCTTCGCCAGCTTCATCGCCGTCTGGGTGATGGGCTTCCGCCTCGAGACGATGTCGCTGTTAGGCCTATCGCTGGCGATCGGAATACTGATCGACGACGCGATCGTCGTTCGCGAGAACATCGTGCGTCACGTCGAGATGGGGAAAGACCACTACACGGCGTCTCGCGAGGGCACCGACGAAATCGGGCTCGCCGTCGCGGCGACGACGTTCTCGATTCTGGCCGTCTTCGTGCCGATCGGCTTCATGCCCGGCGTCGGCGGCCAGTGGTTCAAGCCGTTCGCGCTGACGGTCGCCTGCGCGGTCGCCGTGTCGCTGTTCGTCTCCTTCTCG
>Ga0307310_10000170_pt1 | contig 18503 bp, 17 predicted proteins | sample ER_DNA_197_FD_194502 | JGI IMG/M metagenome (GOLD analysis project Ga0307310, IMG submission 194502) | Bulk soil microbial communities from the East River watershed near Crested Butte, Colorado, United States - ER_DNA_197 | ecosystem: Environmental > Terrestrial > Soil > Floodplain | place...
TCCGCCTCCGGCCGGCGGTCGAAGCTAAAGCGCGGACTACGCTTGTAGACGTTCTGTCCGGTGCGTCCGCGGACGCGGGTTCGATTCCCGCCGCCTCCATAGCGCCCGTCGCGCGAGCCCGTTCCGGCTCGGGCGGCGGGCTTTTACCTGCGCACTCCGCGGCGGTGTTCACCGCCGCTACGCCGCCCCGCCCGGTCGGCCCCAACCCGGAGCCGGCGGAGTCGGTGCCGCGTGATTGCGTTGCCGTGGGCATGGGTATGCATGAACCGGTGGCGGACAAGTCAATGCATCGGAACGTTGGCTGGCGGTCCCTCCGCCGCACCGGAGTCAAAGCTATCTGAGGGGGAGATGGTCTCATGCCAGAACGTATGAGGTCGCTGCGACCGTATTCGTGGGTCGTCGCGCTCTGTGTCGCTGTCGGACTAGCGCTGTTCTCACTACCGAGTGCGAGTGCGGTTACGCCAGCTGAGTGCGACGTCCAGGTAAACGACACCCCGAGCAAACTCCTGCCCTGTATTCAGAAGGATGATCTCTGGAAATACATGCAGGATTTCCAGGCGATCGCCGACGCCAATCCAAGTCCGGCCGATGGGCACCCGTCGCGCAACTCAGGGGAGCCCGGCTACAAGGCATCGGCGGATTACGTGGCCAACCTGATGAAGGAATGGGGATACGACGTCACGATTCAGACGTACAAATTCGACTACTACGCGTACACGGGTATCCCGTCGTTCGGCGAAGTCTCGCCGATTTCTCACGATTACACGCTCTCCGACGAATGGAACCCCGGGCAGAGCCTGGGAACGGCGACTGGCGATCTCCAACCGGCCGGGGGCATCGTCATCCCGCCGACTCCAACCCCGAGCTCGGCGAGCGGATGTACCGCGGCTGACTTCAGTGGCTTCGTACCGGGCCGCATCGCTCTGGTTCAACGCGGGGCCTGCAACTTCGGAGTCAAGGTCCTCAACGCCCAAGCCGCAGGGGCAACGGGCGTCATCATCTTCAACGAGGGCAATCCCAGCCCTCCTGGTCGCATCGGCGTGCTCGGCGGGATCTTCCTGGATGCCCAGGATAACCCGTTTGTCCCCACGATTCCGGTCGCCTTCACGTCCTTCGCCATCGGAGGAGACCTCTACAACCAGTACCAGCAGTCCGTGAACGCTGGGACGGAACTGCCGGTCATGAGCATCAGCATTCCGGCGATCTTCGAGCCGAACGCCGACGATTACAACGTCATCGCGGAGTCAAAGGGTGGAGACAAGAACCACGTCCTCGTGATCGACGCACACCTCGATGCGATTTACGGGGCGGGAATGCTCGACAACGCCTCCGGTTCGGCGACGATCCTGGACGTCGCTCGGATGATGAAGAACGTCAACCCAGTGAACAAGCTGCGGTTCATCTGGTTCGGTGGCGAGGAACTGGGTCTCTTGGGCTCCTCGTACTACGTCAACAATCTGACCTCGAGCGAACGCAGCCATATCGGCTACGACCTGGATGCCGATGTTACGGCGACTCCGAACTACGTTGTCGGAGTTCTCGATCCCGCGGGGCCAGACTTGTTTGGTGGCACCTCTTCGACGTCATTCCCGAACCGGGTCTACAAGGCGTCCACTGTCGCGCGCGATCAAGCGATCGACTACTTCAACTCCATAGGTCTCAACCACGAGTTGTTCTCGCCGGTCGGGACGGACGCCTTCAACTTCAACCTCGTCGGGATTCCGGCCAGCGGGCTCCTGACTGGGCAGGACTGCTGCAAGACGCAGAAGGAAGTCGATCTGTTCGGTGGAACCGTCGACAACTTTGAAGGCAATCTCGGGACTGACGACGGAGGATGCGTCGACAACCCCTTCCTGTGGTGCGACAACCTGAACAACAACGATCCAGACGTCCTCACGTTCATGTCGAAAGCGTTTGCCACGATGACCGTGCAGATGGCCTTCGATACAAAAATCATGTCCGCCAGCAACAACGCGGTTATCAACAAGAAGCTGCCGATCGCAGCGGAGGTCGGTCGGCACTTCTCGGCCAAATAGGCGTGATGGCGTGGCGCCGGATCTGATGCCGGCGCCACGCCATCGTCACGTGGAGGGCCGGGCCGCACCGTAGGAACTCGGCGCCCGGCCTCCGAGTACGGCCAGGCGCCTCTTACTCAGCTGATGCGGATCAGCTTCTTGTTGACGAACTCGTCGGCCCCGTAGCGGCCGAGCTCGCGTCCGAAGCCGGAGCGTTTCGTGCCGCCGAACGGCAGCTCGGCACTGTCTGCGCCGACGATGTTCACGTAGACCATGCCGGCGTCGATTCGGTCCGCGACGCGCTCGCCCTGCTCAGGGTCGTCCGTCATCACGTATGAGCCGAGCCCGAACGGCGTGTCGTTTGCCAGCGCGACCGCCTCCTCCTCCGACGGCACGCGATAGACCTGCGCGGCCGGGCCGAACAGCTCTTCACGGTAGATGTCGTTCTCCGGCGTGATGTCGGTCAACACCGTCGGCTCAAAGTAGTTGCCGTTTCGCTTGCCGCCGGCGACGACCGTCGCGCCCTGCTCGACCGCGCGCCGAACCTGATCCTCGAGGCGGTCGGCCGCGAGCTGAGAGGACAGCGGCCCGATTTCGGTCTCGCGCTCGTGCGGATCACCCTGCTTCACAGCGGTGAGTGCGGCCGTGAACTTCGCGAGGAACGGCTCGTAAAGCTCGTCGATCACGATGAACCGTTTCGCGGCGTTGCACGACTGGCCCGCGTTGTCGATCCGCGCGGCGACCGCGTCCTCGACCGTCTTGTCGAGGTCGTCAGTGCCGAGGACGATAAACGGGTCGGAGCCGCCGAGCTCGAGGACGACCTTCTTCAGATTCCGGCCGGCGATCTCCGCGACGGCGGCGCCGGCGCGCTCGGAGCCGGTGACGGATACGGCGCGGACGCGCGGATCGGCTATGACCCACTCGATCTGCTCGTTCGTGGCGTAGATGTTCACGTATGCGCCGTCGGGGAAGCCGGCATCGCTGAACATCTGCGCCATCGCCTCAGCCGACTGCGGGCACTGGGGCGCGTGCTTCAACAGAACCGTGTTGCCGATGATCAGGTTCGGGGCCGCGAAGCGTGCGACCTGGTAATAGGGGAAGTTCCACGGCATGATCCCCAGCAGGACGCCGAGCGAGCTGCGGCGGACGACCGCCGACCCCTCACCCCCGAGGAGCTCGATCGGCTCGTCTGCCATCAGTGCTTCCGCATTGTCTGCGTAGAACCCGTAGATCGACGCGCAGAAGTCGACCTCGCCCCGCGCTTGCCGTACCGGCTTGCCCATCTCGGCGACGATGATCTCCGCAAGCTCCTTCCGCCGTTCCGAGTGCAGCTCGCCGACGCGCCGCACGAGCGAGGCGCGGTCAGCGACAGTCGCAGCCCTCGACCACTCGCGGTGTGCCTGGTCGGCGCCGGCGATCCCGTCCCGCAGCTCGTCGTCCGTGATCGTCGGGTACTCCTTGAGCGACTCGCCGGTCGCGGGGTCGACAACTGCGTACATGCTCACCATTTCGCTCCTCCATCGGTCGGACTGAGGCCGACTCTACGCGCTCAGTCGGCACGATGATGTCGACTACCAGACACGTCAGGACGGTTTGCGGCGGGAATCTTGCGCGGGTTCGATTCCCGCCGCCTCCATAACGCCGGGAAGTCCGGCCGATTCGCGGCCATCATGTTTCCATCAGCTCGCTGCCCACGACAACACAATTACGACAAGGGCAACCACAGTGCCAATCCCGAGAAGCGTGCCTAGGACGGCTAGTGCGATCCCCCATCGCCCCATTCCCGCTAGTCCTGGAGCCCGTAGGTGACGATGCTGGCGACGATTCCCATGCAAGAGGGGAGGACAAGACCCTCGGTTGTGTCTGCCTCGCGCTGGCCAAGGTAGATGGCCGGCGCGAGTCGCCTTCGCCCACTCTGAGAGGACGAGCGGGTCACTAGTCGCACAGGCCCGACCCGCATGCGACAAGGATGCTTACGACGGACGTCGCGGGCACGGTCGCGCCGACGAGGATGGCCGCGATTATCACGGGAACCCAATGCCGCGTCGCGGCGGCTCCAACAAGAGCTCCGGCGGCTGCGATAGCAAGCAGAGCTCCGACGCCCGACATTTCAATACTGATACTCCTGTCAGCGGCGATTGCGACCAGGGTTCCTGCGAACCCTAGGCCCGCGCCCGTCATCGTTACCAGCAGCCTGGGACCGAAGGCAAGTCGTCTCATAGCGATCCTGCTATAATAGCATTAGTGCTATGAGTGTCGAACAGATGAAGTCCTCCGCGGTCTCTGTGCTTGTGCGCTCCGGTCCAGCCGGTGCCTGCTGGTGACGTACACACGAGCAATCGTCGCGGTCATCCTCTGGACGGTCACCATCGCACTCATCGCCGTGACGCTGATTGCAGAGGGAGACCCGTGCCATCCAGGCGGTTGGGCAAACTCGTCATGGATCGCGGTGGCGTTCTCCGCGGGAGCAGCAATGTTCGCCTCCCTACGCGGGCGTCTTATCGTCAATTTCACCGCTGCGTTACTGGTTGGCGCGCTTGTCGGTGGCGCCCTCTTGCTCGTCCTGTTTGGCCAGTGGGTCAGCGCCTGCACTGGATGATGGTCTGTGAGTGCCGCTAGGTACGATCACGACGACGACGCTTCCGACCGCGTCTCGGGGGCGCAATGGGTATACCAGCCGCTCTGGCGCGGTGTCGTTCGACGAGCATCTGCGCGGCGAGCGTGATCGCCAACATGAGCGGAATGGAAGTGGGCGACGCAGCTAGCTTTCCTCCGATCGCAGTTGCGATACCGATGAGCGCAATGCGAGTGAGAAGAAGCCCGCCCCAGCCTGCCCCAATCGTCGTCCAGGAGGCGCGTTCCCAAAGCTCGCCGCCTCGCACGAAGAGCTCGATTGTCCGCCCACGGATCACGCCGAATCCGATGGACGCGAGCCCGCTCAGGATGAGAAGAACGACAGACGCGGCGTTGAGGGAAACGTGCTTTGACGTGTCGGTCAGAAGGACAACGCCGTAGCTGCCCAATGCGATTGGAAAAAGTATTGAGCGCTCTCGAAACCTGCCGCTACGCCGCTGACGGACGATGAAGAAAACGATGACTGCGAGACCGCCGAGGACATACAGCGCGTCTTTCGCTGTGGCGCTCACCACCTATCATTTTGCCAAGCTGCGCCTCGGACTGTCGGTCGTGCCTATGTGATTGCGGCCAACAGCACGAGGCCCGGCCGAATGGCCGGGCTTCGTTGTCTCCGCGATATCCCGCTACCGCATGCGCACGACGAGCTCGCGCTGACCGTGAGTCGGCTGCTGGCGTTGCGCCCGCAGCTGAGCCGCCGGGTTTGGGACGCCGGGGAACAGCGCGTCGCCGATCGTCGGGATGAACTGCGGCGGGACACGAACATGCGTCGCCTGCTCGTAGTCGTAGGCGAGGCCGAGCAGCTTCGGTTCCGCCCAGCGGCCGCCGATGAAGGTGATTCCGATCGGCAGTCCCGCGTCGTAGCCCGCGGGCACCGTGATGTCTGGGTAACCCGACACCGCAGCCGCCGTCGACGAGCTCACGAAGTACTCGAAATGCCCGTTGAGGTCGCCGGCGTTCGGATCGTCGTTCGTCGGCCACGCCGGGTTGTTGGTCAGGGCGATGATCGCGTCGAGCTGGTTCGCGGCCATCAGTTGGTCGATTGCGGCCTGAACCGGCGGCGTCGTCTGCTGGCGGAGAGCAGCACAATCGGCGCCACGGCCGTTCGTCCCCTCGGCGAGCTCGAAGACCAAATCGTTCCAGGGTCCTTCGAGGTTCTGATGAGCCGCATCGAACGCGATCAGGTCGGCGAGCGTTTGCGGGTACGCCTGGCCTGACACCGGGTTCGTACCGTGGACGTAGGTCTGGAGATAAGTCGCGATGTCGGTCTTGAACTCGCACAGGAGCGCTGGAAACTCGTTGGCGGTCGCCGACACGTCGATGTCGGTCCCGTCGATCACGGTCGCACCTTGGGCCTCGAGCGCGGCGATCGTGTGGTCGAGGATCGGCTCGACGACCGAGCCCACCAACGCTGGGTCGTAGGTGCCGGCGCGCCAGACGCCGATCCGCTTGCCCTGGAGGGCATGATCGTTGAGGAACTGGGTGTAGTCGGTGAAGGAATGGCCGGCCTGATCCGCGGTCGCTCCGTCGTTCGGGTCGACGCCGGTCGCTGCGCCGAGGAGTACCGCAGCGTCGGTCACGTTGCGGGCGATCGGGCCGGCCGTGTCCTGGTCGGCGCTGATCGGGACGACGCCCGCGCGGCTCCACAACCCGAGTGTCGGCTTGATCCCGACGACGCCGTTGGCGCCGGACGGGCAGACGATCGAGCCGTCCGTCTCCGTGCCGACGGCCGCGACCGCGAGATCGGCAGCCGCGGCGACGCCGGAGCCGGAGCTCGAGCCGCACGGGTTGCGATCGAGGACGTAGGGCATGTTCGTCTGGCCACCGATGCCGCTCCAGCCGCTCGAGGAGGGGCCGGACCGGAAGTTGGCCCACTCAGACAGGTTGGCCTTGCCGATGATGATCGCACCGGCGGCCTTCAGCTTCTGCGCGATGAACGCATCGTCGGGCGTGCTCTGGGCGAGCGCCCAGGAGCCGGCTGTCGTCGGCATGCCGGTGGTGTCGATGTTGTCCTTGACGATGATGGGAATTCCGAGCAGTGGGCGGTGGTCCCCGTTGCGTCGCGCCTGGTCGGCCGCTCGCGCATCGGCGAGGGCCGTCGGGCTGACCGTGATCACCGCGTTGAGCATCGGGTTGAGCTGGCGGATGCGCCGGAGATAGAAGTTCGTCAGCTCGACAGAGTTCATCCGGCGCGAGTTCATCAGCTCCTGAAGCTGAGGGATCGTCGTCGCGTCGACGTCGATACCGGAGACCTTGGTGTTCGGCGGATTGGCCGCGAGGCCGGTCAGCGCCGCGGTGCCGGATACCCCGAGCAAGAGTGCCAGCAGAGTCGTCAGAACAAGGGAACGTCGAAGTCGGCTGCTCATCGCGTGACCTCCACAGGATCGGGTGGGTGGACACTGTGACCGCAGGATTCGGGCCGGCGATCTGGCGGGCTGGATTCTATAACCGTCATGCGTGCGGCACGCTTCGCGGGCGCGCAACGGTCAGGTCAGACATGTGCGAGGACCCGGTCAAGCGGCCGGGGCACTTGGGTGAGGTCGAGCGCATCGACGAGGAACCGGGCGTATCTGATCTTCCGGCGACCGCCACTACCCATGAAACGCCGAAGCTGCTCCTCGGTGGTCCGTCCTCGCCACTCAGGTTGCTTCTGGAGCGTCCGGAAGCGTCCAAGGTCGCCGTGCGCTTCAACCACCTGTTCCACCGAGGCTGCACCGAGGGCACGGATCAGCTCGTCCTCAAGATCTGCGACGCAGACATAGAACCCCAACCGTTCGAGATCGGCCCGTGTGAGGTCGGAGCCGAGGCCGGCTCGCTCGAGACCATGCTGGAAGTTGCGCTCCTCTGCGGCGTCGCAGAGACCCGCCAACGTGAGGCCGAGCCCTTGAGGCCCGAACTGGGCGATGAAGCGTCCGATTGCCTGCGCGCCTCCGATCGGCACGACGGCAACGCCCTCGGCCTCGAGATTGCGACAACGGCGCTCGGCGAGCGTCTCGACCGCAACCTTGTCGCTGGTCCCTTCAACGAGGACCACTGCTCGCAAGTCTGCCGCGTCCATTCGCCGTAGTGCCGCTCGTCAGCGCAGCTCGGCGAGGCGCTGCGCGACGACATCGGCATGCGGTAAGCGCGCTTCCGCGCCCTCGCGGATGAGTGCAACGACGGATACAGCAAGGGCTGTACTGAGCGGTTCCCCCTCGAGAGCGGTGACATGCGCATCTTCGAACCGGGCAAGCGTCTCAGCGGAAAGGTCGTCGTATCCGCGTGCCTGCACCGCCGGCAGCCCCTCTCGGAGACACGCAAGCGACAGCCCATGGTCGCGGACGGCGCCGACGTAATGCTCGGCTTGCCAGAAACGCCGGCGCTCGATACACGCGCGCGCGTGGAGTGCATAGATCACTCCCCACCCGAAAAGATCATGCGCGACTGGCGGCGTGGAACCCTCGTAGTCGCCCGCGGCCGTCTCGCCGAACAGAAGCCGGAACCGTGGCCCGGCGGGGCGAAACTGCGCCGCCGGCGTCATCGAGAGGTCGAACTGGAGCGCGTCCGGCAGCAGGAACACGCGGTAAATGGTTGGACCGCGTTCCAGGTCGGCAAGGTGCACAGCGTCCCGATCGCCGATGAGGGTGCGCGTCCAGTCGTCGAGCACCTCAGTGACCGACGCCTCATCAGCGATGCCGAAGGTGAGGTCCAGGTCGGAGAACCGGTCGCCGCCGTCCACGGCCAGCGAGCCGACGGCGGCTCCAGCCACGACGCGGTCATCCTCCTCCGCGAGCTGCAGCACGTGCTCGCGGAGAGCATCCCGCTGCTCAACGGTAAACACGAGCCGCGATCCTAGCTCTGGTCAGGGCCGCCTCGGCCGTTTTACGTTCGCTTTACATGCAGCACACGCTGCCCTGACCGGGGTCGACCAGCATTCGCGGGATGCGACGGCTTTGGCTGCTGCTCCTCTGCGCCGTCCTCGTTTTTGCGCCCCCGGGCGTGGCCGCGGAGAAGGCCGTTGACCGCGGCATCGTCATGCGTGTGCAACCGCCGCGTCTAGCGATCCGCGAGCTCGATGGGAGCCGCAAGAGATTCGTGATCAACCAAGCGACGGTGATCACACTTGACGGGCGCCGCGTCCGCCTCGTACGCCTCAGGCGCGGGGACGTCGCAGCGATCGATCATGTGGGGAGATTGGTCATCGCAGTCAGGGCGCTCCGGCCGTGAGTGGAGTCGCAGTGGTGATCGAGGACGACGAAGCGATCAGCGCGCTTGTGGGCGCGTACCTCGAGCAAGCCGGCTTCGACGTAGTCCGCGAATGCACCGGCGAAGGAGGGCTCGATGCAGTCGAGGGTCGCCAGCCTCGGTTCGTCGTGCTCGATCTCGGTCTGCCGGACTTCGACGGATTCGAGCTCTGCCGGCAGCTCCGTGGCAGCGGAGACTTTCCGATTCTGATCCTGACCGCGCGCGACGAGGAAGCCGATCGGATCATCGGCCTCGAGCTGGGAGCTGACGACTACCTCACAAAGCCGTTTTCCCCCCGCGAGCTAGTGGCGCGGGTGCGTGCGGTTCTGCGACGGGCAGAGCCAGTGTCGGTCGAGTCCCGGGTGATCGAGCTCGGCGAGTTACGAGTCGATCTGCAAAGTCGAAGTGTCACGGTTGCCGGTCTTACGGTGGGCCTGCGGACGTTGGAGTTCGAGCTCTTAGTCGAGCTCGCGCGACACGCAGGCCACGTCGTAACCCGGGATCGCCTGCTCGACCGTGTTTGGGGGCTGTCCTTTGCAGCCGGAACGCGCACGGTCGACGTCCACGTGGCGCAGTTGCGCAAGAAGCTCGGGCGGCCAGAGCTGATCCAGACCGTCAGAGGCGTCGGTTACCGCATTCTCGAAAGCCACGCTTCTCGGGAGGCCTGACGTCACTCCAGACGCGCCTGCGGCTCGCGATCGGTTCGGCCGTTCTTGTCGCCGTGTCCCTTTCGCTGCTCGTAGGCGCGTATCTCGTGCGACGCTCGCTCGAGCAATCTGCGTTCAGCGGCCTCAAGCGTCAGGTCACACTGCTTGCCCACGAGGACCTGCACCCAGCTCCTGGACAGTTTGGTCGCTTTCTCGCGACCCAGGACGAGCGCTTGTCGGTGCTCCCACAGCAGCAGGCGCGATTGCTCCTCCCCGACAGCCCCACCGGTCGGATCACGATCAACGAACGCGATTACCTGTACGCGACCAAGCAAAGCGGACGCGACGTCGTGGTGCTCCTCCGGACAGCGAGTTCGGTGCGCGCCGAAAGCAGGCCGTTCTGGATGGCCCTCGCAGCCGCCGGCGCGATCGGCTGCCTGCTCGCCGCCGCGGTGGCCGCCACGCTCGCGCGCAGCATTGCTCGCCCGGTGCTGCGGGTCGCGCGTGCCAGCAGCCGGTTGGCAAAGGGCCGCGATCCCGAGACGCTGCCGCTCGCCGGGCCGAGCGAGTTGCGCGGCCTCGCCGAGTCGTTCAACACGATGGCCGAGCAGCTTGCGCGTGCCCGTGACGCCGAGCGCTCGTTTCTGTTGTCCGTCAGCCATGAGCTGAAGACTCCGCTGACGGCGATCCGAGGCTACGCCGAGGCCCTCGACGAAGGTGTGTTGACGCCGGAGCGCGCCGTGAAAGTGATCCGCACAGAAGCGGCGCGACTTGAACGTCTGATCGTCGACATCCTCAACCTCGCACGGCTGGACCAGCAGCGATTCGACATCCATCCGGACACCGTCGACCTCACCGAGATCGCGCGCGAAAGCGCGACCCGGCACGCCGCGTGCGCACGCGACCTCGGCGTCCGTATCGAGTTCCAAGAGGGAGGGAGTGCTCTCGCCAGGGCCGATCCCGACCGCCTGCTCCAGGCCGTGTCGAACCTCGTCGAGAACGCGCTGCGGTGTACGCCGGCGGGAGGGACGGTCACGCTCGCGGCCGCCCGAGGCGAGCTCACGGTCAAGGACACGGGCCCGGGCATCGCACCAGACGAGATCCCGCACGCATTCGATCGCTTCTTCCTCTATCGCCGGTACAGGGGTCATCGACCTGTTGGCACCGGTCTAGGGCTCGCGATCGTCCGCGAGCTCGCCCAGGCGATGGGAGGTGACGCCCGTGTGGCCACCTCGTCAGGCGGGGCCGAGTTCACGATCTGCCTTCCTCTCCCAAAGAGCGAGAACGAGCTCGACGGCTTACACGCGTTTACGCAGAGCTGACGCCGGATTACGCAGGGCACATGCGATGCACACAGGCGCCTGGAATAACGAGGACGTCAATTACCTTCGAGCGGAGGTTCACAAATGAAAGCGAAGCTGATCTTCGCGGCGGCCGCAGCGCTCATGCTCGTCACGGCGGCGTCGGCGGCACGGCTCGACGTCATCCGCGGCACCGACGGGCCGGACAACCTCAACGGCACGGGCGGCGCCGACTTGATCTATGCGAGGGGCGGCAACGACATCGTCCGCGCGCATGACGGCAACGACGTCATTTACGCCGGCCGAGGCAACGACGTCGTGCGGGGCGGTCCTGGCAACGACGCAATCTTCGGCGGACAAGGCAACGATGTGACGTGGGCGGGAGCGGGTGCCGACGTTCAGAACACCGGTGCCGGTAACGACATCCTCCATGCGCTGGCGAACGACAACCAGCCCGACATCCTCGAGTGTGGTCCTGGCTTTGACGTCGCGTACGTGGTCGTGCATGACCCGGCCAGGTTCCGCGGGTGCGAGCAGGTGATCCGGCTCAGCACCGAGGAGGCCGCGGCGGTCGCCGCAGCGAACGACGACAACGGGTAGGCGCGTACATCCTGCGATCAGGCCCCGCGACGTAGGTACTCGCGGGGTCTGATCAGGCCCGGTGACAATGTGGTGACAAGGCTCGACCAAAAGGAGTGGCACGGATAGGGTCGACGTCATCGTGGCCAGCGTCGACGATCTCGCAACTGTCCCGCTCTTCAACTCGGTGGACAAAGAGCAGCTTGCGAAGCTTGCGAACTGGTTCCATGTGCAGAACGCGAATGAGGGAGTCAGGCTTGTCGGCGAAGGCCCGCCCGGCTACACGTTCTTCGTACTCGTCGAAGGAACGGCAGCGGTCACGTCGGAGGACCAGACGCTGACGGAACTTACGGCGGGTGACTTCTTTGGTGAGGTCGCAATTCTCGGAGACGGTCGCCGCACCGCGACCGTTACGAGCACTACGCCGGTACGACTGCTCGTTTTGTTCGGAACCGAGTTTCGACAGCTCGAAGCGGCACATCCCGAGATCGCGTCTCGAATCGCGGAGGCGATGCAGGCGCGTGCCGGACAAGTCACAGACCTCGCCTGAAGAAGCCCGAAGCGTTCGTATACTCGCGGCGTGCCCGAGGCGCAACTAGAAGATTCCGGCTCAGGCCTCGCTCCTGCTGGTGAGGGCTGGTTCGTCGTGAACGTGCGTGACGCACAGTGGTTGACGTCCGAGAAAGGCGACAAGAAGCCGTCCGGCTCGGAGTGCTCATTCGAGAGCCAGCAGTTCGAGTTCCCGCAGGTCGGCATCAGGCTCCACGTCCTCGAGCCGGGCGAGCCGAACGGCCTCTACCACTCCGAGTCGGAGCAGGAGGCGTTCCTCGTGCTGTCCGGGGAGTGCACGCTGCTCGTGGAGGGCGAGGAGCGGCTCATGCAGCCGTGGGACTTCTTCCACAGTCCAGCTGGCACCGAACACATCTTCGTCGGCGCCGGCGACGGGCCTTGCGTGATCCTGATGGCAGGTGCGCGCGTCGAGCCCTGGCAGGTGCGCTACCCCGTGTCGGAGCTCGCGGCGCGTTACGGAGCGAGCGCGGAGAAGGAGACGTCGGATCCGCGGCAGGCGTACGTGGGGTTCGAGCCGTCACGGCGGGAGCGGCCTTCGTACTGGGACCGCCTTCCTTGGGTCTGAGCCTCCAGAGTTCGCGGCTAACCGCAGTGAGCAAATCCGAGCGAGCAGAAGAGGACGCCGTAGAAAGTGCAGATTCCGGCTGCGACGCCTATGGCCAGAGAAAAGACGACGGCTAGCGTTGTGTCTGGCTCGTGCTGGCGCAGGTAGGCGGCGAGTATGACTGCGGCGGCGACAAGGCCGGCGGCCAAAAACGCGCCGTCGTGATCCCAAAACGAGCAGCTCCGAGACGCCGCCACAAGTGATCCGGTGACTACGGCTGCGGCGAAGATCCAGAGCACGTTGGAGGCGCGCCGGTGCGAAGGTGCGACCGGCGGTCTCGAGGCCATACTCCTAGCTTGGCAGCCCCGGCGGCTCGAAGTAAAGAGTTAATCTGCGGTCGTCTGGTGGGGAACGATGGAGCGTCATAGCATCGCCCTGATCGTCGCAGTAGTAGCAGCGCTCGCGTTGCCGGGGCGGGCCCACGCGGTTGGCCATCTCGTGCTCGACATCTCACCGACACGTGTCGCCGCGCCGGTTTCCGCGAAGGCGAGCAAGCAAGAGCGTGCGCGCCTCAAAGCGCTCGCATCTTGGCGGCTTCACGGTCGGGTCGTTGGCCGCGACTTCTATCGGTTAGGCGATCCCGAGATCTTCGGCGTAACGCTGTCCCGCTCGTTTCCAGCGGGCCGCGGCGATGAGCTCCATGCGTTTCGCGCGGCGCCCAAGCAGACCGTGACGTTTGACGGGCAGAGCGGCCGTTGGGAAGCACGACTTGGCAACGCTTTGACGCTCAGAATGGAGATCGAAGCAACGGGAGCGCAGGAGTCCTCCGATCCGCCGCTTCCATGCTTGGGCACCTTCGCCAAGGTGCCGGTGACTCTCCGCGGGACATTCGTTCTTCGCACCGGCACGAAATTCTTCCGGACAATCCGTCGGGTCACGTTGACCGGATTGATGACCTTCGCTCCGAACGGCCTTGTCGACTGCACGCCGGTCGTCCCCACGTCTGCCTGCGGCCGCTCGACCACCCTCTCACTGTCCCACCGGCTTTCGGGCACGTCAGACGCAACGTTGCTCATGTCGCCCGACGAGAACGGCTGGACGACGCTCAGCGTTGCTGACAGGAGCTCTGCTTCCGCCGGATACACGTGGTACCACGTGATGTATGCCCTCGGCTTCAATCCACTCTCCGGTCAGCTCCCGACGATCGCCGCTCTTCTTGCAAGTCCGCTTCCGATCCAGGGCAGCGGCACGTTCACGGCTCGACTGACGTCAACCGAAACGAACGGTGCATGCAGCACAGTGACGACGGCGGGAACGTTCACCGGCCTGTTCCGCGCGCAGTTCGCCGGATGGGGGACGCGCAGCGTCAAGTTCAACCCTGCGGACGACGCTCGTTACCGCGAGGACCACTAGTTCTCGGGCTTATCGATTCCGCGGGCGTTTTTCAGTCCGTCAAGGATCAGGCCGAGCCCGAATTCGAACTCGCTCTCGCCGTCGCCCGATACGGTGATGTGCTGCTCAGAGTGTAAAGCAGAGGAGACGATCCGATGAAAGCGCTCGCGTACGACAAGTACGGCTCACCTGACGTCCTCGAGGTCCGGGAGGTCGACAGGCCGGTCGTCACCGACGACGGCGTACTCGTCCGCATCCACGCCGCGTCCGTCAACCCGGTCGACTGGCACACGATGACGGGGACGCCGTACCTCGTGCGCCTGCAGGCCGGGCTGCGCAGACCGAAGAGCGAAGCACTGGGCGTCGACTTCGCCGGAACAGCCGAAGTAGTCGGCGGCAACGTCAAGCAGTTTCAGCCTGGTGACGAGGTCTTCGGTGCAAGAAACGGGTCGCTCGCCGAATATGTCTGCGTTCGCGAGGAACGAGCAGTCGTGCACAAACCGGCCGGCGTCACGTTCGAGCAGGCGGCGGCCGTACCTGTGGCGGCAATCTCTGCGCTACAGGGTCTTCGTGACAAGGGCCAGATTCAGCCGGGGCAGCGGGTCCTGGTCAACGGCGCCTCGGGGGGCGTGGGCACGTTTGCCGTGCAGCTCGCGAAGTGGTTTGGAGCAGAAGTGACCGGGGTCTGCAGCACGAGAAACGTCGACACGGTCCGATCGATTGGCGCGGACCACGTCATCGACTACACCGAGGAGGACTTCACTCGGAGTGGACACCGTTATGACCTGATGCTCGACGTTGCGGGGAGCAGGTCGTGGTCGGATTGCAGCCGTGTCCTGGGCGAGAAGGCGATCCTCGTCGTAGTCGGAGGGCCAAAAGGGAATCGTTGGATCGGACCTCTGAGTCAGGCGCTCAAACTACGTCTCGGCTCGGTGGGCAACAGCCGCCGGGTGGTGGCTCCGTTCCTGGCGAAGCTAAACAAGGCGGATCTGGTCGTCCTGCAAGAGCTTCTCGAAGCCGGAACGATCACCCCGGTCATCGACCGACAGTACGAGCTGAGCGAGGCCTCGGAAGCGCTCAGATATCTCGGAGAGGGGCACGCACGAGGAAAGGTCGTCGTCACCGTCCCGGGTTCGTAACCGTCGACCCGGTGAGTCGTGCGTCTGCGACCGCATCCCCCGCGGCCTGCGCCGCGCGGTGGCCGGTGACCGCTCCCAAGAAGTCGTCTCGTTGGAGGGCATACAGCTGGGAGTCGACGACGGCCTTCACCGTCGCCGTTCGCGGGACGTTGCGGAGGAGAGCGATCTCGCCGAAGTAGTCGGCTGCGCGCGCCGTCGAGTGGCGGCCGTCCGCGTCGATGTCGAACTCACCGTCGCCGACGATGTAGAAGCGGTCACCTTGATCACCCGCGCGGATGACGAGCTCGCCCGCGGACACCGAGATCGGGACGAGGCTGGACGCGACGCGCTCCTTCGTTGCAAGCGAGAGCGGTGCGAACATCGGTACGCGATCGACGAGGTCCCGCTCCGTGCTCGGCGCGACGGATCGGTCTATCTCGACGAGGCGCCGGTAGGTGATGAGCATCAAGAGCGGGAGAATCGATCCAACGACAAGGAATGCCGAACGCGGTCCGATCGCCGTGACGACCGCCGGTGCCACGATCGAGCCGATGGCGACGGCGCCCATCGCCAGTCCCCAGATCAGCCCGAGTACACGCGTCAACATTTCGTTGGGGATGATCCGCTGGAGGAGCGTGAACCCTGCGACATCTTCGATGCTGTTGGCGGCACCGACGATCGCGAGCAGGATCAGCATCGCTGCGAAGTACGGCTGCGACGCGATGAGCGTGAGCGGCACTCCCCAGAACACGAGAGAGAGACCGAAGGGAACGGCGAGCCGCCGCCCGCCAAGCGTCATCGCTCCGATCGCTCCGATCAGCCCTCCGACGCCGATAGCGGCAGTCAGGTAACCGACGTCGGCCGCTCCTCCTTCGAGGACGCGAAAGGCCGCGACGACGATCAGGACGTTCAGGCAACCCCGTATGAAGCTCTGCACGACCATGAGCGCAACCACTAAGCGAGCCCTCGGCGTACGAGTGACGGTCCGAAAGCCGGCTGTGACGAGTCGGCCGACGCTCTCGTTCTCGGCTGCGCTGGTGAGCTCGATCGAGCTCTCGACCCTGACGCGTGCCATCAGGACGGCACCCGTGAGGAGCAGTGCTCCACCGAAAGTGAACGCGAGCCCGACGTCCGCAATCGAAACCAGCACGCCCGCAAGCAACGGCCCGACGAGAGTGCCGATGCTCTCGATCGTCGACGTCGCTCCATTCGAGGCGATCAACTCATCGGGCGTGCGCACCAGAGATGGGAGGAGCGCCTGCAGGGCCGGTCTGATCAAGGTGGAGGACAGGCCCACCAGACCCGCGAAGACGAACACGAGCGTTGTGTTTTCTGCAAAGGCGGCGACGGCCGACGCGGCGAGAGCGATTGCCCCGACGAGCATCATCACCATGAGGAAACGCTCACGGCGAAAGCGATCGCCGAGCGAAGCTGCGAACGGAGCTAAGACGCCGGCGGGTAACAGTCGAACCAGCCCGGCGACCCCAACGGCCGAGGTACCGCCCTGCTGGTAGGCGAACACGCCGAGCGCCACGAAGTGCGCCCATTCAGTCGCGATCGAAGCACCCCAGGCGAGCTCGACTCGTCGAACGTTCTCGTTTCGAATCGCGGCACCGAGGGCCGAGACCACTTGGAGTGGCCGAGCCACATGCGAATTGAATCCCTTCTCCCCGGTCGGGACAAGGTTCATCGAAGTCCTGTGTGGTTAGCGGCCTCGAGTTGCACGGACGTTCGCAGCCAGCCAACGCTTCCGCGCTCGCTCGAGCAGTGGTTCGAGGCGCCTTACTTCGGCCTCGTTCCCTTCCGCTTGTGCTGCTTCCATCTGCCCAAGAAGGGTGAGGAACCGCTGGTGTAAAGCGATCTCCTCGGCTCTCGGCTCGTGACCGGGATCGAACTCCTCAGTCATGGCCGACTGAGGCGCCGGAAGCCTGGGCGAGCACGGCGTCCATCGTCTCCATGATCGAGACACTCTCGTCCAAAGGCATCAGCGGGCTCTCGAGGAGTCCCTCGCGCAGACAGCGGGCGACCTCGTCGGCCTCGTGCCAAAGACCGGTGCCCTCATGCGCAGCGTCGAAGGTGGTTCGCTCTCCCGTTCGTGAGCTGAGCGTGAACGAGGTCGGTGCATAGAACTCACCGTCTATCTCGATGCGGGCTTCGGTGCCGACGATTGCCCCCCGGGTCGGGCTCTGCGCGAAGAGGGTGCAGTTCAAGACGGCCTGTGCGCCATTCGCATATCCGAACAACATCGACGTTTGCCCGTCGACGCCGGTGAACGCCGGGTCGATGAGCGTCACGATCCGGTCTGGCTTGCCCAGCACCATCGAGGCGAACGAAACAGGATAGACGCCGAGATCCAGCAGCGCGCCCCCTCCGAGCTCCGGGGCAAAGAGTCGAAACTCGGGGTCTTTCTCGAACCATTGCCCATGGTCGGCGATGACCGTGACGATGTCCCCAAGAGCTCCCTCGGCGAGCAGGCGGCGGATCTCTGCGATGTGGGGAAGAAAGCGCGTCCACATCGCCTCCATCAGGAACAGTCCTTCGGCGCGAGCGGTGGCCACCAGATCTTCGGCCTCGGCGGCGGTCATCGTGAACGCCTTCTCCACGAGCGCGGGCTTGCCGGCGTGCAACGCGAGGAGCGTGTTCGGGTGGTGCATCGGATGCGGAGTCGCCACGTACACGACATCGACGTCGGGGTCAGCGACCAGCGCCTCGTAGCTCGCATGTCGGTTGGGAATGTCGAACCGATCGGCGAATCGAGTCGCGGAGTCCATGGTGCGCGACCCGACAGCCGCCACCCGACCCGATTCGGTGAACGAGAGATCGGCCGCGAAGGTCTCGGCGATCCCACCAGTTCCGATCAGTCCCCAGCCCAACGGTTCGGTCATCGGCTCATCCTCTCGCTAATGGCGCAGCCCGGCGGGCCCGAGGATAACTTCTGCGTCCCTGGTCCCAATAGCAGGAGGCGATTTGCATGTCACCCGATGGAAACAAGGAACTGATCCGGCGCTACATCAAGGCGATCGATGCCAACGAGACGAGCGACTGGACCATCCTTGACGAGTACATCGCAGACGATTTCGTCGCGCACAATCCTGCGATTCCCGGAGTCAGCCTGGATCGTGAGGGAATGAAGCAAGCGGCAGAGATCTTTCGGGTGGCGACTCCCGGGACTCACGAAATCGGGCTGCAGGTCGCCGAGGATGATCTCGTCGTCAGCCAGATCTTCGGCCGCGGCGTCCACGCGGGAGAGCTCCTAGGCATCCCCGCAACGAACAAGGCGGTCGAGACCGAAGGCATCGCGATCCACCGCGTCCGCGACGGCAAGATCGTCGAATACTGGTCGGTCACCGACATCGCGCGGGTGCTGCAACAGGTCGGCGTGCTCCCTGGGCCGCCCGCTTAGGGGCGACCCCTCCATGCCCTCGTGCATACCCATTCAGTTACTCCCTTGCGAGAGCGCCAGCTGTAGTGCATTCGTC
>Ga0307310_10000175_pt1 | contig 18416 bp, 8 predicted proteins | sample ER_DNA_197_FD_194502 | JGI IMG/M metagenome (GOLD analysis project Ga0307310, IMG submission 194502) | Bulk soil microbial communities from the East River watershed near Crested Butte, Colorado, United States - ER_DNA_197 | ecosystem: Environmental > Terrestrial > Soil > Floodplain | place: USA...
GGCCCGCGAACCGGCGCGACGTTCATGGACCTTGGCCTCGTGGCGGCCACCGACACCAATCCGCCAACGGTCAGCGGCCAGGCAGCCCTGGGCGTCAAGGTCGACGTCCATCGAACGCCCCAGACCTACCTCCTCGGGATCGTCGGCCAGACCGCCTGGAACGTGAACTCGACTGCTACCGGGATCACCGGCCAGCCGCCGGGCGCCCCCGAAGGGCAGATCCTGCCGATTGCGCTCGTCGCACCATCGACGATGCAGGAAGGCTCGATCTACTCACTCACGAGCGGTTCCAACGGACCCGGCAACTTCGGCTGGATCTCGTGGGACGGCAGCAACAGCGCGGGCTCGCTGGCCACGTCGCTCTGCACGCCGAACAATCCGCCCTTCACCCTTCCCGCAGAGTTCCCGGGCGATCCCGGCAAGACCAATGCGAGCTCGGTCCGCGCCTGCCTCCAGACGTGGGTCGCCAACCAGCAGGTCGTCCTGATCCCGATCGTCCTTAGCACGACGGACCCGGCGAACTCGGCGAGCTGTGCGACCGGCGGACATGGCAATGGCTTCACCTATTGCGTCCAGGCCCTCGCCGCGTTCGTCATCACCGGCTACGCACAGCCGGCCGTCGACCAGATCAACGGACGCTTCGTCGGGACGATCCCGTACTCCGCCAACGGCAACTCGAGCGTTCCTGGTCCGGTGGTCATGCCGCCGACTGCCAGCAGCTCGTTCTACTACCTCGGCCTCTCGCAGTAGGCCACTGCCAACCGAACCCTCCAGGCTGGGTGCGCAGCTCTCGCGCTGCGACCGTCCACCCGGTCACCGGACTCATGGAGCCGCGTCCCGATCGGGGCGCGGCTCCTACATTTCCTGCGCAATTCGCGGTCCACGCGAGGTCAGTAGCCGGTTGAGCTGCCTCCGCCTGGCGAGAAGCCCGAGGGGACCGGCTCGCCGGTCTCGGACTCGAGGGTGGTCGTGCCGTCGCCCGTGACCGCGTAGGTCCAGCGATGACGATTGATGCAGCCTGACGGGCAGTCGCCCCAGCCGAGCTCGACCGTGACCTGATACCCGTCTGCCGTGGGCACCGCCTCGTAGAAGCAGCAGGCTCCGATCAGGTCCGGGTTCTTCGGCTGCAGTCCGGCAAAGCGCGGGTCGAGGGCGATGACACGCTGGGCGGCCTGGTCGGGGCTGGTGACCGGTCCAGCAGCCCCTGGACTCCCGCCGCCCGCCGAGGCCGCTGCGGATGCCGCGGCTGCGCTCGCCGGGGGCGGGAGCGACCCGCCTGCCGAGCTGGAGCATCCGGCGACGACGACGACGACGACGACGACGACGACGACGACGAGGGTGGTGAAAAGGGCGCGGTGCAGGTATCTCATGGCGCAGCGACGATCATCGCACGCCGCACGTTCCCTGCCGGGATCGGGCGACGGTGTCCGCGGGCACCATCTGCGCAATTCCACGTATGACCTTCGACCTATTCAGGGATGGCCGTTCCGGCCCTAGCCTTCGTTCATGCCTACGCAGGCGCGCGCGCGTCGCCATGCCCGCCGATTCGGCGGCCGATTTCGCGGTCAGCGGACGCCCGGCGTCCTGCTTGCCGGCGCATCGGTGGCGTTTCTCGACATTGTCCTGACCACCGTCGTCGGGGGCACCCCGCGAGACGTGATCGCGCGTTCGATCGTCCTCCTGATCTGCGTGCCGGTCATTGCGTGGTTCGTCGTCGGGCGAAACGCACGCCAGTCCGAGGCTCGCGAGCAGGAGCTGCAGGCTCGCCAGGAATCGCTCCTCCGCAACATCTCCGACCTCGTCCTGGTCCTCGACGAGGGGGGCATCGTGCGCTACCAGAGCGCGTCGGTCGAACGGACCCTTGGCTATGCCGCCGACGACCTGATTGGCACCGACATCGACAACCTCCTCTCCCCGGCCGACTCCACCGGGATCCTCGAGCTCGTCTCCGGGCTCGGGCCCGGCGGCACGACCCATATCGAGAGCCAGGTCCGACGGCGCGACGGGCAGCTCATCTCTGTCGATCTCGTCGCCACCAAGGCCAGCGCGGACGAGCATGTCGACGGCCTCGTCCTGACGATGCACGACGTGAGCAAATGGAAGGACCTCGAGGAGCAGCTGACCCGCCAGGCGTTCCACGATCCGCTGACCGGCCTGCCGAACCGAGCGCTCTACATCGACCGCCTCGAACACGCCCTCGGCCGGCGCCGACGTCACGCCCGGAACGTCGCCGTCCTGTTCCTCGATCTCGACGACTTCAAGACGGTCAACGACTCGCTCGGCCACGACGCGGGCGACATCCTGATCCGCCAGGTCGCAACTCGCCTCCTCGGCTCCATCCGGCCTGGCGACACGGCGGCCCGCTTCGGCGGCGACGAGTTCGCCGTGCTCCTCGAGGACGTCGACGAGGACCAGACGACCGCCGTCGCCAAACGGATCTTCAGCGAATTGGAGGTCCCGTTCGATCTGGGCGATCGGTCGCTGATCGTCAATGCAAGCGTCGGGATCGCGCTCAGCTCGGACGAACTGCCGGACGTCCTGGACATGCTCCGGGCATCCGACATCGCGATGTACGAGGCGAAGGACGCCGGCAAGGGCAAGTTCCGGTTCTTCGAGCCGGCGATGCACCTCGCCAGCACGGAGCGACTGCGCCTCGGCGCGGATCTTCGCGGCGCGGTCGATCGGAACGAATTCGTCGTGCACTACCAGCCGATCGTCGACCTCCCGAGTGGCGAGGTCGCATCGATGGAGGCCCTCGTCCGGTGGGCCCGATCCGACGGCGGCCTCGTTCCCCCGAACGAATTCATCCCGCTCGCCGAGCGGAGTGGCCTGATCGTCCCGATCGGGGCGTTCGTCGTCCGAGAGGCCTGCCGTCAGGCCCGCGCCTGGCAGCAGGCGCGCCAGGGTCGGCCGATCGGGATCAGCGTCAACGTCTCCGGCGTCCAGCTCCAGGACTCGGCCTTCGTCGCAACGGTCAGCATGGCCCTCGAGGAAGCCGATCTGGCGCCCGAGCTGCTGACCCTCGAGATCACCGAGAGTGTGATGGCACTCGACGACGAGGCCGTCAGCCGGCGGCTGCGGCAGCTCAAGGGGATCGGCGTTCGCCTCGCGATCGACGACTTCGGGACGGGCTTCTCCTCGCTGGGCTCGATCAGCCGATTCCCGGTCGACGAGGTCAAGATCGACAAGAGCTTCGTCGACGCGCTCGACGGCGGCCGCCAGAGCACGACCCTCGTCCGTTCGATCGTCCGGCTCGCCCACAGCCTCAAGCTCAAGACTGTCGCGGAAGGCGTCGAGCTCCCGGAGCAGTCGCGCCTCCTCGCCGCGACTGGCTGCGACAAGGCCCAGGGCTACCTCTTCTCTCGGCCGCTCGACGCCCGCCAGGCTAGCGCCTTCCTGCTCGGGCACACGACGGTCACGCTGTGGATGGGCTACGCGGCCCAGGAGCTGACGGTCCTCAGCGAGGTCATCGCGGACTTCGAAACCCGCCATCCGAAGATCAAGGTCGATCTCGTCGGCGGCGTCGACGACACCCGCATCATCGAGGCCCTCCAGACCGGCGACGGGCCGAACGTCATCAGCTCGTTCGAGTCGGGAAACTTCGGGACGTACGCGTCGGCGGGCGGCCTCGTCGACCTCGGACCGTTCCTCGATCGGGATCAGATCGACGACTCGATCTTCACCGAAGCGACGCGCTCCTACACCCGTCACGGCGGCCGGCGCTGGGCGCTGCCGATGCTGGCCGACGCCTACGGCCTCTACTACAACCGGGAGCTGCTCGCGGCTGCCGGCCTGTCGGGACCGCCGCGGACGATGTCCGAGCTGGCCGACCACGCGAAGCGCATGACGACTCGTCGCGCCGATGGATCGCTCCTGGTCGTTGGCTTCAACCCGATGTTCGGCTTCTACGAGAACGAGGTCTCCCACTTCGGGCACCTCTTCGGGGCGAGCTGGTTCGGGCCACGTGGCGAGTCCACGCTCGGAGTGGATCCTGCCTGGGCGGCGATGCTTCGCTGGCAGAAGGACCTCGTCGAGTGGTACGGGCTCGATGACCTGATTGCATTCGGGGAGGAGGCCGGCGAAGAGTTCTCGAGCAGCAACGCGTTCGAGAAGGGGAGGCTCGCCTTGAGCCTCGATGGCGAGTGGCGGGTCGGCTTCATGGCGGCCAACGGCTCGCCGGTGAAGTTCGGGACGGCGCCATTGCCGGTCGCCGACAACCGCCCCGAGCTCTACGGGTCCGGGACGATCAACGGAACGATCGTCGGGATTCCGAGTGGCGCTGGCGAGTCGGAGGAGGCCTGGCAGCTCATCAAGTACCTGACGACGAACGACGCGGCATTGGTCAAACTGGCGAATGGCCTTCGCAACATTCCCTCGACGTCGAGCGCCCTGCGCTCACTCGACCTCGTGCGCGATCCGGCCAGCGCGGTCTTCCTGGAGATCTTCGCCCACCCGAAGTCGGCGGCCCAGCCGTTGACCTCGATCGGCACCGGTTACAGCGATGCGATGGCGCTGTTCGCCGACCGCTGGCAATCCGGCGAGGTCCGCGACCTCGTCGGCGGGCTGCGCGACGCCGACCGCCAGATCAATGCGTTGCTCCGCCGCTCGACAGCGCGTGACGACACGACCGCAGGCGAGCTCGCCACTGGCTGGCGGAACGCAGCCGCAACATCTCCGGACCTGAGAGCAGCTTTTTCGTAAGGCGTAAACCGGGTCGCCGATGCATGCTGTCGGCAGAGATCGATGTGCCTTGCCGTTCCAGTATCAGCTGCTCTTGCCCTCGTCCTCGCTGCGGCGGCATGCGCGCCAGCCGGCGATCAGCCGAGCGCGGAATCGAGCCCGACGGCCGTGGCCGCCCCGACGATGAACTCGAGCTCGCCATCGCCTTCTCTGGAGGTTCAACCGATGAGTGCCGCACCCTCCGATTCGGGTTCTTCGAGTCCCTTCACGCTGACCTCGGCCGCATTTGGGGAGGGCGAAGCAATCCCTCGGGAGTTCACCTGTGACGGCGCGAACGTGTCCCCCGCGCTGTCCTGGAGCGGCGTGCCGGCCGGGACGGCGGCGCTTGTCCTCGTGGTCGACGATCCCGACGCCCGCGGCTTCGTGCACTGGCTGGTCCTCGACCTTCCGGGCAGGGATGGCGACCTACCGAAGGGCGTGGACCCGGCTGCGACGTCGCCCCAGCAAGGTCGCAATGGGTTCGGTCAGCCCGGCTGGGGCGGTCCCTGCCCGCCCTCGGGCACCCATCACTACGACTTCACGCTGACCGCGCTCGACGCGCCGCTTGGCCTGCCAGACCATCCGACAGAGGGCGCGGTCAAAGACGCTATTTCAGGACGAAGCACCCTCGGAACCGCGACGCTGACGGGTACGTATCGTCGCGGCTGAGTCTGAGTAACGCGAGCCAACTAGAGCGTCAGCGGGCAGCCTCGACGGAGAACTTGGCGGCCGACGCCTTGGGCACGACCTGCACGAAGAGCTGACCACGCGGCAGGACGATCTCGTGGCCGGCCGCGTCGAGAAAGCGCGTGCGATCGCTCGGCGTGCGCTTGTGCCAGGTGGCTTTCGTCACGCGCCCGTCGGCAAACACCCACGCGGTGTTCGAACCCAGGGAGTCGGCTTCAAGCCGGCCGAGCGCCGGGCCCTCGATGGCCTTCGAACGTCGGATCGGCACGACCATCACCACGACCGTCGTCGGCGCGATCCGCGGCCCCGCCCCGATCGTGCCGTTGCCCTTGTTCGGTGTCGCAACCGCGTCGTGCTGCTCGCGGCCGTCGACGGATCGCAGCCAGGTGTTCGACGCTCGGTCGTAGCGGTAGCTCACGCGCTCGCTCGTATACGTCACGCTGATCGTGCCACCGTCGGGACCCCGGTCGCCTTCGCTGGCCGCGTCGCGGAACGGTTGCAGGCGACCCGGCGCGGTCGGGTCGTACCCGAGGTGGTTGCCGGTGGCGTGCTTGACACGCTCGGCGAATGCCCGCAGGCGCGTCCCGTCGGTGTAGAGGTTGTGCGGCTTGGCGCGGAACGTGACCCGGCTCGTCGCCCGGCCGTTGGCGTCCAGCACGAGCTTCTGGCGACCGGCGAGGAATGCTCGCAGCGGCGGTGGGCCGCCGGCATGAAGGTAGACCGCCTTCCACTCGGCAGCCCAGCGCACGAAGTACAGCCGCGCGCTGCGCACCGGTCCGATCCGCGGTGGCGTGCCGGACTGGAAGATCGCCATGTAGCGGGGAATGCCGCCCTCGGCCGGCGCCTGCCAGACGATGCTCGCGGATGACAGGCCTGCCTGCTGTCGAGCGGACGGTGAGTCGTCGATCATCACCGCAATCGGGTAGCGGTGGGCAAGGTCGGCGGTCGTCGCTACGCCGGACAGATCCTCGAAGGCGTCTGCCACCGGAGCACTCGAAGGCGATGCCATCGCGGACGGGCTGGCGGCCGGCGTGACCTCCGGCGACGCAGACGGCTGGCTCAGTGACGGGCGTGCGGCGCGGGGCGACGGTTCGACAGCCGCGAGGCCCGCGGGCGCGGGCGGCGACGCCGAAACGAGGAGCAGCGCGACACTGCCGATGATGACGACCAGGAAGACGATCGCGACGGAGACGATTCGCCATTCCGCGCGAAGGCGATGAGTCATACGTCGCAGCTTCCGACTGCCTGGGACCGCTCACCACCCCCCGGAAGTACCGCAGACTGTACGAGTTGCCCAGGTAAGGAGAGATGATGTCGACCCTGATTCCGCCGGCCGGTCCCGACCCAGCGGCCGCCGCGAAGCTGCAGATCCTGGCCACCGAGCACTGGAGCCTTCTCGCGACGCGGTCGATGACCTACGGCGAAGGCCTCAGTCGCGTGACGATCTTCCTCGCGATCCTGTCGGGCGCGATGATCGCGCTGGCGCTGGTTGCTCAAGCCGATCATTTCGGGCTGACCTTCATCTCGATCGCCATACCCCTCCTCGTCGTCGTCCTGTTCGCCGGCGTCGCCACGATCTCGCGACTGAATGCGCTCAATCGCGACGATTACCGCTGGGTGATCGGAATGAACAGGCTCCGACACGGCTATATCGAGCTGCATCCTGAGCTCGAGCAACATTTCACCGCCAGTCCGTATGACGACCTATTCGGGGCGCTGCAGACGCTCGGCATCGACATCGACCCCGCGGCCGCCGGCGGCCGGCTCGGGTCGGTCACGCATCTGCTCAGCACCCTGCCAGGGATGCTGACGGTCATCGTGGCCGCCGTTGGTGCCGCCATCGCGGCGCTCGTCGCGCTCGCCTTGGCTGCCCCGCCGCCTTGGCCACCGCTCGCGGCTGCCGCCGGTTTCGCGCTCGTGCTCGTCGTCCTTGGCCGTTCCGAGCGGCGGGCGGTCACGGAGCCATCGCCGAGCCTCGAGCCACGCTTTCCCTCGCCGGGCCGCTAGGCGAGCATCGCCTCGTAGACCGGGACGATGACCGCGTCGAACAGCTCACCGCCGGTTCGCCACAGCCCGGCGACCATGACGACGACAAGGCCTCGAGCCGGGTCGACCCACAGCCGCGAACCACTCGATCCGGCATGGTCGAACTGAGCCGGCGAGCCGGGCAGGTCCCGGCTGGCGGCCGACTTGTCCCAGCCGAAGCCGTAGGACGGGCGGAACGACGGGTCGCCGACATCGAGCAGGCCGACCGTCTGGTCGCTGGTCATGAGCGCGACCGTGGTCGGGCTGAGGATTCGGGTGCCGTCGAGGCTCCCGCCATTGAGCATCGCCTGACCGAATCGGACGAGGTCGCCGGCCGTCGACCACAGCCCGCCTCCGGGATGCTGGAGCGCTTCGAACCAGCGGCCGAGCACCGTGAGCTCCGGCTCGGACACGCCGATCATGCCAACCGGAGCGCTCGGTCGACCGGGTTCGCGGCCGCGGAACGATGTCGCGCCCATCTGGAGCGGGCCGAGCAGCCGCCGGTGGAGGGATTCCTCGAACGCCTCCACGCCGTCGGCCACCCGGATGACCTCGGCGAGCAAGAAGAAGCTGTCCGATGCATATGCGAACGCGCTGCCGGGCGGGAAGACGAGCGGCTGCAGGCTCAGCTCCCCGATGATGTCCGCCGCGGAGTGCTGGCGGTCTGGCCGCTGGGGGAGGTCGACGATGCCCGACGTGTGGTTGAGCAGCTGTCCGATCGTGATCTCTTCCGCCCCGCCAGCCAACGGTGAGGGCGGGGTGAAGCTCGGCACGCACTCGACAATTCGCCTGTCGAGCGAGAGGAGACCGTCCTCGATTGCCTGCATGACCACCGTCGCGACGATTGGTTTCGTGACGGAGGCGATCGAGAACCGATGGGCCGGCGTGATGGGCTCCCCTGCGGTGCCGGCGCCGAATGACGCCAGCCGCGCTTCTCCCGCCGGCCCGGCCACGCCGACGATGGCGGCCGGTACGCGGCCGCCGGCGACGAGATCGCCGAGGACCGCGAACGCCGCGGCGAGGCGGCGCTCGTCGAACCGGGGCTCCGGGAGGGGCAGCGCCGATTCGCTCGGGTTCACCGACCAATGATGACGGCCGCGATGGGATTTGGCGGTGGCGCGTCGCAGTCGCGACCTTGTTTCATACTCCGCGAATCGTGGACGGAGAAGTGAGCGGCCTGCAGGGAATCGCCATTCGGCGGCTCGAATCGATCGATGACGCGCAGGTGGCAGGGTTGGCCGATCTCCTGATCGACGCCGTCGCAAGCGGCGCATCGGTCAGCTTCCTGGACCCGCTCGCCCCGGCCAAGGCTGTGGCCTTCTGGCGCCGTATTGCGGATGAGGTCGCCGCGGGCAAGCGCGCACTGCTCGTCGCCGAGGACGACGCCGGCATCGTCGGCACGGTCCAGCTCGCGCTCGACCTGCCGGAGAACCAGCCACACCGGGCCGACCTAGCCAAGATGCTCGTCCATCGCCGCGCCCGCCGACGGGGCCTCGGTGCTGCCCTCATGGCGACCGCCGAACAGATGGCGCGCGACTGCGGCAGGACGCTGCTCGTCCTCGACACGTTCACCGGCAGCGATGCCGATCGTCTCTACGCCAGGCTCGGGTGGACGCGGGTCGGCGAGATCCCCGGTTACGCGCTCTCCGCGCCCGGCGAGTACGGCGCCACCACGGTGTTCTACAAGGAGCTCGATCAGTCGAGCGAGTAGTCGACCCCGAGCGTGGCGAGCCGGTGAACCGAATGGTGCCCGCCCGAGTTCCGGATGTAGAGGCGGACCGTCACGTCGTTCGCCTTTACGGCGTTGTCGATCTCGGGCAGCGAGATCGTGTCGGTCGTGAAGGTCAGCCCGGTGCACGAGACGGGGGTCGTCGGGCTGCCATGCGTCGCCAGCAGCGTCGCCCCGTCGTATACCTCGAAGTAGTAGCAGGTGGTGTCTCCGGCGATCTCCGAGCGGTAGCTGTGGCGGAACGTCGCGCCAGTCACGGTCGCCCCTGACGGGACGTAGGGCGGGAAGGTCAGCGCCAGGTAGCGCGTGGCGTCGAACGTTGGCAGCCAGCCGGATCCAGACACGTAGGCCGCCGCGGTGACAGTGATCGTCACGGTCGCGTCCGAGGACGTCAGGGCGCCGGCCGTTGCCTTGTAGGTGAACGAGTCGGGACCGCTGTATCCGAGATCCGGCGTGTAGGTGAACGAGCCGTCGGCATTCAGCGTCAGCGCGCCGTGGGACGGGCCGCTGACCGGGCGGGGAGTCGCGACCGACAGCGCCTCGCCCTCGGCATCGCTGTCGTTCGCCAGGACCCCGGCAGCTGCGACGACCAGCGTGTTGTCCTGGGTGATGGCGTAGCTGTCGTCGACCGCGACCGGCGCCGTATCGCTCAGCATGCCGACCGCGAAGTCGCCGAAGGCATTGATCCCTGTGGCCTGCGTGCTGGTGGCCGTGCGAGTTCCCGTCGTCTGCGTGACCCACGTGCCCCCCGTGTAGGTGTCGACCGCCAGCAGGAGGGGATCGACACCTGGATCGAGATCGCCTGCGACGAACGTGAATGTCGCGTCGTACGTGGAGAACGCGATCCCAGCATTCGCCAGGGTCCAGAAGCGGTTCGCGGTCTTCGAGGGATCCAGCCCAGACGTGCCGATCGCCGGGTGATCGCCGGCTGCCGAGCTGGCCGTGAGATCGCCGGCGACCGTGACACTCGCGAAATCGACCGTGACGGGTGCGTAGACGCCGCCGTCGCCGACTTCAAATGTCACGCTTGTCGGGCCTGTCGCAACGTATTTCTTGAAGTTGCCGACAACGTGCCCGCTGGTGCGAGCCACCGACCCGCCGGCCGCCAGGTAGATCGTGCTCGCGCCAGTGGTGATCGTGCCGGTCGTGAACGTCAGGACGCCGCCGACCGTGGCGTCGGTGGCAAGGGTGACGCCGCTCGGGTTCGCGATTCGCAGGCTGTTGAACGTCGTCGGAAAGGAGCCGCCGACCGCCTGCGGGCTCCCGCCGGATAGCATCACGGTCCCGGATCCCCCGCTGAAGGCGACGGATGAGGCGTTGTTGTTCCAGTCGCCTGCGACCGTGAACGTGCCGGGGGTTGGGCCGACGAGGACGCCGTCGGCGATGGTGACGCCGCCGACGCTCACCGTGGCGGGGCCGAGGTCGAGCGTACCGGCCGCCGACTTGACGAGATCGCCGTTGCCGGTCGCGATGCCGCCGTAGACGAGCGTCGTGCCGGATGCGACATCGAATGTGCCACCGGAGCCGTTCAGCGCAATCCCGCGCGTAGCGCTGAGGGTGAAACTCGCGGTTGTCTGGAGCGTGCCTCCCACGAACGTGAGCTGGCCCGGAGTCGCCGCGCCCGGCGCGGTGCCCAGGCCCGAGTTGGCGGCGATCGACACCGTCCCCGCGCCGATCGTCGTCGCGCCCGTGTAGGTGCTGATCCCCGTGAGCGTCAGCGTCCCCGTGCCCGTCTTCGTGAGCGTGCTCGCCCCGGCGATGACTCCGGCGTATGAGAGCGTCACGCCCGGATCCGTCGAGATCGTGCCAGGAGCGGTGAGCGTGATGCCGCGCTTCGTTGCGAGCGTGAACGATCCGGTGGCGAGGAGCGTGCCGCCGGTGAACGTGAGCTGATTTGCCGTCGTGGCTGCGGGAACCGTGCCGAGGCTCGAGTCGGCGGCAATCGCGAGCGTGCCCGCGGCGACGGTGGTCAGGCCGGCGTAGGTATTGACGCCGGCAAGGGTCAGCGTGCCGGTGCCGGCCTTGGTCAGCGTGCTCGGGCCGGCGACGATGCCACCGTAGACGAGGGTCGTTCCCGGGTCGGTCGAGATGGTGCCGGCAGCCGTGAGCGCGATCCCGCGATTCGGATCGAGCGTGAAGCTGGCGGATGTCTGCAGGGTCCCGGAGTTGAAGGTCAGCTTGCCCGCCGTCGGGGCACCGGGTGCAGCGCCGAGGGCCGCGTCTCCCGAGATCGCGACGGCGCCCGCGCTGATGGTCGTCGCACCGGAGTAGGTGTTGACGCCTGCAAGCACCAGCGTACCGGTACCGAGCTTGGTCAGCGCGCCCGGCCCGGCGACGATGCCGCCGTACGTCAGCGTGGTCCCGGGGTTGACCGAGATGGAGCCCGCGCCAGTCAGGGAGATACCGCGGTCGGCATCGAGGAGGAAGCTGGCGGTCGTCTGAAGGGTTCCGGCATTGAAGACGATCTGGCCAGGCGTCGGCGACGCGGGCGGCGTCCCCAGCGCTGCGTCTGACGTGATGGCCAGGATCCCGGCCGTGATGCTCGTCACCCCGGTGTACGTGCTGACACCGCTGAGGGTGAGCGTGCCGGTGCCGGTCTTCGTGAACGCTCCCGCGCCCGCGACGACGCCGCCGTACGTCGCACTGACGCCGGCGTTGGTTGAGATCGTGCCCGCGCCTGCCAGGGCGATGCCGCGGTTGGCATTGATGGTGAACGACGCGCTGAGAACGAGCGCGCCGCCATTGAACGTCACGTCGCCCGGCGATGCCGAGCCGGGCGCGGCGCCGAGTCCCGAATCGGCGGCGACGGAGACGCTGCCGGCGTTGATCGACGTGGTGCCGCCGTAGGTGTTGACGCCCGAGAGGGTGAGCGTCCCGGTGCCGGCCTTCGTGAGGGACAGGGTGCCGCTGCCGTCCGAAGCAACTCCGGAGAACGTCGTGCTGGTGTTGTTGCCGCCAGATGTGAGGGTCGGTGCGCCCGCAGCGCTGCTCGTCACGCTGCCGGCGCCGGCCAGCGACCCGATCGTGTCGTTGAGGCCGTTCAGATCGAACGTGGCGCCGGCGGCCACTGTCAGCGCGCTGCTGGCGCCAACGGCGTTGGCGATTCCCAGCGCGAGCGTACCGACGCTGATGGTCGTGGCACCCGTGTAGGTGTTCGCGGCCGACAGCAGGAGCGTGCCGGCGCCGTCCTTCGTCAAGGTGCCGGTCGTCGTCCCGATGACGCCGCCGATCGTCGTGTTGCCGGAGCCACCCACGGTTAGGCCGAACGTGGCGCCCGTCACCGTGCCGGAGAGGGAGAGCGTTCCCCCGTCCGAGTTGATCCGCGACGCAGCTCCCAAGACGACATTCCCTGACCACGTGTTGTCGTTGGCGAGGTTGCGCAACGCTCCCGCAGCGGCGATCCCCGTACCGTTCAGCGTCGTGATGGGCTCGGCGACGACCAATGCGCTCCCGTCGACCTCGATCGCCGCACCCGATGTCACGGAGGTGGCGCCAGCGGTGGTGCCGAGGGCGGCACTCGACTGCACCCGAAGGACGCCCGCACTGACGGTCGTCAGGCCCGCGTAGGTGTTTGCGCCCGACAGGACGAGGGTGCCCGTACCCGCCTTGGTGAGCGTGCTTGCCCCGGCGACGATGCCGCCGAATGTCACCGTCGTCCCCGGGTTGCTCGAGATCGTGGCCGGGCCGGTGAGGGCGATCCCTCGGTTGGAATCGAGCGTGAAGCTGGCCGTCGTGAGCAGGGTGGAAGCGGCGCTGAAGGTGACTGAGCCAGGCGTCGGCGAGGCCGGTGCCGTTCCGAGGCCGCTGTCCGACGCAATCGACAACGTGCCCGCGCTGATCGTCATTGCGCCCCCATAGGTGTTGACGCCGCCCAGGATGAGCGTGCCCGCGCCCGCCTTGGTCAGGGCGCCCGCGCCGGCAATGACGCCGTTGTACGTCAGCGTGAGCGTCGGCGAGATCGTGCCCGCGCCCGTCAGCGCGATGCCGCGGTTGGCGTTGAGCGTAAACGTCGCGGTCGTGGCGAGAATGCCACTGTTGAAGATCAGGGCGCCAGGCGTCGCCGAGCCAGGCGCGCTACCCAGGCCTGAGTCGGCGGCGATCGAGACCGTCCCACCGCCGATGGTCGTCACGCCGCTATAGGTATTGATGCCGGACAGCGTCAGGATGAGCGTCCCGAGCTTCGTCAGCGACAGCGCGCCGCTTCCATCCGAGACGACGCCGGAGAACGTGGTGCTCGTGTTGTTCCCACCCGAGGTGAGGGTCACCGCGCCAGGGGCGCCGCTGGTGACGCTGCCGGCGCCGGCGAGGGAGCCGATCGTGTCGCTGAAGCCATTCAGGTCAAACGTTGCGCCGGCGGCGACGGTCAGCGCGCTGCTCGCTCCGATCGAGTTCGCGATCGCCAGCTTGACGGTGCCCGTATTGATCGTGGTGGCACCGGTGTACGTGTTGACGGCCGCCAACGTCAGTGTCCCGGCCCCTGACTTCGTGACGGAGCCCGTCGTGACCGCGATGGCGCCACTCACGGTGATGTTGCCCGTGCCACCAATCGTCAGCGGACGGGTAGCTCCACCGATCCCGCCCGACAGCGTCAGGGTGTCGGCGTCGGAGACGAGCGTCGCGCCCCCGGCCCCCAGCGTGATGGCCCCGGACAACGTGTTGTCGTTGACGAGGTTGCGAATGGCGCCGGCTCCGGCGACGCCGGTGCCGATGATGCTGGTGATCGGCTCGGCGATGGCGAGCCCGAGCCCGTCGATCTCGATCGCGCTACCTGAGGCGACCGTCGTCCCGCCGGCGACCGTGCCGAGCGCCGCATTGGATCGCAGGCGAAGCACGCCGGCCGTCAGGGTGGTGACGCCCGCGAAGGTGTTCGCTCCCGACAGGATGAGCGTGCCGGTACCGAGCTTCGTGAGCGTGCTTGCGCCGGCGACGATCCCCGCGTATGTGACCGTGACGCCGGCGTTCGTCGAGATCGTGCCTGCGCCGGTGAGGGCGATCCCTCGATTGGGGTCGATCGTGAGGTCGGCGCTCGCGAGCAGGGTGCCGGTGTTGAAGGTCAGCTTGCCCGCCGTCGGCGCGCCCGGCGCGGCCCCGAAGGCGCTGTCGGCGGCGATCGCAATCGTGCCGGCGCTGAGGAACGTCGCGCCCGTGTACGTGTTGGCGCCACTCAGCGTCAGCGTGCCCGTGCCGGTCTTCGTAAAGGCGCCAGCACCGGCGATGATGCCGCCGTATGTGACCGCAAACGTCGTCGAGATGCCGCCCGCACCCGTCAGGGCGACGCCGCGGTTCGGGTCGAGCGTGAGATTCGCGGTCACCAACAGGGTGCCGGTGTTGAACACCAGCTGCCCGGCCGTGGGCGCGCCCGGTGCCGAGCCAAGAGCCGAGTCGGCCGCAATTGCGACGGTCCCGCCGTTGATGCTCGTCGCGCCGGTGTAGGTGTTGACGCCGGCCAGCGTGAGTGTTCCGGTGCCGACCTTGGTCAGTGTGCCGGGCCCCGCGACGATGCCGCCGTAGGTGACGGCAACGGTGGTCGAGATCGTGCCCGCCCCCGTCAGGGCAATGCCGCGGTTGGCGTCGATCGTGAGATTGGCCGAGACCAGCAGCGTGCCGCCAGCGAAGGTCAGCCGCCCTGGCGTCGGCGCTCCGGGAGCCGCCCCCAGGTTGCTGTCGACGGCGATCGACACGGTGCCGGCGTTGATCGTGGTCGTGCCGGTGTACGTGTTGACCCCGGACAGGGTCAAGGTTCCGGTCCCGTTCTTCGTCAGCGCCAGCGCGCCGCTGCCGTCGGAAGCGACACCGGAGAATGCCGTGCTGCCGTTGTTGCCGCCCGTGGTCAGTATCACGGCACTCGCCACGCTGCTCGTCACGCTACCGGCACCCGCCAGAGACCCGATCGTGTCGCTGAAGCCCGCGAGGTCGAATGTCGCGCCCGCCGCCACGGTCAAGCTGCTGCTGGCGCCGATTCCATTGGCGACGCCGAGCTTGAGCGTGCCGACGCTGATCGTCGTGACGCCCGTGTATGTCGCGGCGGTCGAGAGGGTCAGCGTTCCCGCGCCATCCTTGGTCAGGGTGCCGGTCGTCGTTCCGATGACGCCGCCAACGGTGGTGCTGCCGGCCCCGCCGATCGTCAACGCCTGGGCCGCCCCACTGATGTTGCCCGCAAGCGTCAGCGTGCCGCCATCGGAGTTGATGCGCGGTGTCGCGCCGAGCGTGATGGCGGCCGACCAGGTGTTGTCGTTGGCGAGGTTGCGGATCGCGCCGGCCGCCGCGATGCCGGTACCGGCGAGGCTGGTGACCGGCTCGCCGATGACGAGGCCCGTGCCATCGACCTCGATCGCGGCCGCGGATGCCACCGTCGCGCCGGCGGACGTCGCTCCGAGAGCTGCGTTTGACTGGACGCGAATGACGCCGGCGGTCACGGTCGTGACGCCGGTGTAGGCGTTCGTGCCCGAGAGCGTCAGCGTCCCGGACCCGAGCTTCGTGAGCGCCAGCGTGCCACTGCCGGCTGCGATCGTGCCGGAGAAGCTCGTGCTGGTGTTGTTGCCGCCGTTGGTGAGCGTCACCGCGGCGACGCCGCCGCTGGTAACCGTACCCGCTCCGGCCAGCGACCCAACCGTGTCGCCGAAGCCGTTGAGGTCGAACGTCGCCGCGCCGGCCACCGTCAGAGCACTTGCTGCGGGGACCGCATTTGCGATGCCGACTTTGAGGGTGCCCGCGTTGACGGTCGTCGCGCCCGTGTACGTGTTGACGAAGGTCAGCGTGACGGTGCCTGCCGCGGTCTGGGTCACCCCACCGGTGCCCGAAATGGCTGCCGCGCTCTTCGTCAGGTTCCCGGCTCCATCGATCGTCAGGACGAACCCTGTGGTGGCGATTGCGGCGGAGACCGTGAAGGTTCCGGCGGTCGAGACGATCGTGCTGGCCGACCCCAGGGTGATCGCCCCCGACCACGTGTTGTTATTCGCCAGGTTGCGCAGTGCGCCCGTGCTGGATGTCCCGGCCCCGTTGAGGGTGACGGGCTCGGCGACGGCGAGGCCGCTTCCGTCGACCGTCAGCGTCGCTCCGGTCGCGACGCTCGTCGCCCCGGCCACGGTGCCCAGCGCAGTAGCGGTGCGAGCAACGGTGGTTCCGGCGCTCACCGTCGTCACCCCGATGTACGTGTTCGCGCCGCTCAGGATCAGGGTCCCTGCCCCGGTGCTCGTCAGGCCACCCGCGCCGCTGATGACTCCACCGAGGGTCAGGCTGCTGGCGGCGTCGTTGACGGCGATCGTGGCGGTGGCGGCGACCGATATCGCGAGGCTGATCGTGTTCGTGGCGGTGACGCCTGTCTCGGTCAGTCCGGCCGTCCCCAGGGCGATCGAGTTGCCGGAAAGCGTGTAGCCGCTGCCAAGGATCGTGATCGAGTTGAAGCTGGTTGCGGCGGGGTAGTTGTTGGTATTGGTCGGGCGCGATGCGCCGCTCGGGAACACGAGGTCATCGCCTGCGACGGGCGCAACGCCGCCCCAGTTGAGGGGCGTCGTCCAGTTGTTGTCGGCGCCCAGACCGGTCCAGACGCGTGACGCCGCGGCAACGTACGGTCCGACGAAGGGGCCGCCCGAGGTCGCGCCGGCGATGCCGCTCGGCTCGACCCGCGACGTGCCGCGGTCCGCCATCGCCCTCGCCAGGTCGAGGCGGCCGTTGCCGGTCTCGTCGCGCGTCCCGATCGCCGCGGCGGAGCGGGCCACCCGACCGATGACGACGGCGTTCGATGCGCCCGGGTCCAGCGCCCGAAGCACGGCGACGGCTCCGGCAACCTCGGCGGCCGCGGCGGACGTCCCGCTGACCGACCGGTAGTCGTCGCCGACGTGGTCACCACCGGCCGCGGCGGCCGTCGTGAGAATGTCGACGCCCGGGGCGGCGAGAAACGTTTGCGGTCCGTGGTTGCTGTCTGCGGCGAGGCGGTCATCGCGATCGGTCGACGCGATCCCCATGACACCGCGGTCGCCGGCGGGATAGGTCGGGCTCGTCGTGCCGTCGTTGCCGTTGGCCGCGATGACGACCGCGTCGTGCGCCCGGGCGTAATCGATCGCCGCCTGGAGCGCCGGCGAATAGCCCGGGTTGCTGAACGCCATCAGGATCACGCCCGCCCCGCGATCGACGGCCTCGATGAGCCCGGCGATGACGGCGCTGTCCTGGCCCGTGCCGGCGGCGTCGAGGACCGTGACCGGCAGGACTCTAACGCCCTCCCCACCGATACCCGCGATCCCCGTTCCGTTGTCAGTGGCCGCGGCGACGATGCCCGCCATCCAGGTCCCGTGCCCGTTCGGGTCGGTGTCGGGAGCTGAGCCGTCCACGAACGATGTCCCGGGGAGGAGCCGGCCGGTGAGATCGGGATGGCGGGCATCCACGCCCGTGTCGAGGATCGCGACGGTCACGGATCCTTCTGGCAGCCCCTGGTCGTGGACGGTGTCCCAATCGATGCGTGGCAGCGACCACTGATCCGCGGACCTTGGATCACCCGGCTCGGCCTCGATGTCGCGGACCTGGTCCAGCTCGACGCCCTTGACTGTCGGGTCGGCTGCGAGCATCGCGACATCGCCGGCCGCTACGCGCGTCACCGGGATGTCCACCACGGCGAGGCCAAGCGCCGACACGATCGAGACCGTCGTGGCGTCGACGGACGACAGGGCGACCGCCCGTTGCAGACCCGTGGACCCCTGGGCGAACGTCACGATGTACCGGACGGACGGAGACGCGACGGTAGGCGACTCGACGGCGGTCGAACCAGCCGGGCCGTCGGGTACCGCGGCGGCCGCCATCGGCGATGCAGCGGGCTCCGCCGTCGCGAGCTCCTGGCGCGGAGAAGCCCCGCTCGATGCGGGGCCCTGATCCGGAGATGACGCCGGGGGAGGCGCGGGAGCTGGGGTCTCGTTTGGCGGTGACGGCGTCTCGATGGCCGGTGACGGTTCGCCACCCCCGCTCCCTTGGATGACCTCCGGAGCCTGGAGCGGCAGTGGAGCGGTGATCGATTCCGTAGTGTTCGCGGACGTCGCCTCGGGAGTCGATGCTGGCTCGACCGATGCCGCGGGTCCGGCCGGATCCGCGGGCGCATCGGCCGCCGACACGGACGTCGGCATCAGGAGCGTGAATAGATAGAGCGCGACCAGGAGTCCGACCCGGATGCCTGCGACCGGCCGCGACTGCGTCCGAATCATGGGGCCTGGAGCTTCCACGGAATGGTCTCTGGAGTCGTATCCGCGGCATCCCGGAACGTCACCGGGTA
>Ga0307310_10000176_pt1 | contig 18398 bp, 12 predicted proteins | sample ER_DNA_197_FD_194502 | JGI IMG/M metagenome (GOLD analysis project Ga0307310, IMG submission 194502) | Bulk soil microbial communities from the East River watershed near Crested Butte, Colorado, United States - ER_DNA_197 | ecosystem: Environmental > Terrestrial > Soil > Floodplain | place...
CTCACCAATGGCGGCCAGCCGTTGGGCAGCGGCGAGAGCCTCTTCGGCTCGGCGCCGGAGCAGATTCTGTTCGAGCCGGCGTTCGGCGATGATCACGCGAGCGGCGAGCATCCCGGGTGTCACCGGCTTCATCATGTAGTCGTCGACCCCGGCGCCGAGTGCGTCGATGAGGTCAGCCGACTGGTCGCGGGCGGTGATCATGAGGACGAACGCGTCAGCTCCGCCGGACAGCGCGCGGATGCGGCGGCAGGCTTCGAGGCCGTCGACGTTAGGCATCAGCCAGTCGAGGATGACGAGTGGCGGCGAGATACGTGCGAACGCGGCCACAGCCTCCTCACCATCGGCGACCGACGTCACGGCGTGCCCGTCCCGCGACAGCGTAGCCTCCATCAGGCGTCGACTGAGTGCGCTGTCGTCCGCCAGCACGACTTTCATATGGGGAGGCTGCTCACAAGGCAATGACGAAGCGCGAGAACGACACGCAACGGCCGCGGCCGCTACGCGTGGCGCATGCGTTAGGCGACTCTAATCATTCGCTCGTCAGATTCACGACACCGTATGAGTTCCATGCGTCAGGGGATTGCTGGTACCTAACACCACAATTGAGCGTCCTGATGGTGAGGCTCCGACACCGCGAGCCAGTGTCTTAAGGACTCTCCCGCCGCGTGATGCACAGCCAGACCACGAACTCATCGCCGACGGCGATTCCGATATTGGACGGCGAGAGACAGGTGTTCGGTCTTCTGCGCCGGCTCTTCTGGACGGGAAAGATCGCCGTGCTCGCCCTGGCGATCGCCGTCATTGCGCTCTATGTCGCGCGGCAGCATGCCGAACGGTGGGTGCAGCACAGCCGCGAAGTAGGCCGCATCGCGCGTGAGGCGCGGGTATTCGCCACTGACCGCCAGACCAGAATCCGCGGATATCTCCTTACACGAGATACGCTCTCACTCGAGCTGGAGCGTCAAGCGCGGGTGGGCCTGACAGCGGACCTCGACTCGCTCGTCGGCATGACCGCCGATAACGGCGAGCAGAACAACCGCGCGCGCGCCCTGCGTGCCGCGGCCGTGCGCTGGGACCAGCACTATGCGCAGCCTGTCCTTTCGGCTCCGCTTTCCGCGCCGGGCGCGCTGGGCGCGTCGGTCGCCGCGGTACGGGATCGTGAGCTAGCCGCGAGGGTGCTGTTCAACGAATTCCGGCAGGTGAACAGCGACTTTCTCGACGCCGAGGATGCCATCTACGTCGCCCGCCTTCGGCACGACCATCTCGTCAACGCGCTGTCGCTTCTCATCGTGCTCCTTTCGACCGCGGCGCTCGCGATCATACTGCGCTGGATGCATCGCCGCGTCATCGGGCAAACGAGCGGGCTGTTAAACCAGCAGGCGCAGCTCGAGGAGCAGGCCGTCGAGCTGGAAGAGAGCACGGCGGAGATCGAAGCGACCAACGAGGAGCTGCAGGAGGCTGCCGCCGATCTGGAGATCGCCAACGACGAGATGCGTGCCAGCGCCGCCGCGGCGGACCGCGCGCGCACAAACGCCGAGCAGGTGAACGACAAGCTGGGATCGATGCTCGACCGAATGACCGACTCGTTCCTCGAGCTGGACGCGGAGTGGCGCGTCACGTACCTGAACAAGTCCGCAGCCGATGTCGGACGCGTGACGCTCGACGATGCGCGGGGAAAGACGCTCTGGGATCTCTGGCCGGCGACGGTCGGCAATGAGTTCGAGCGCCAGTACCGGAAGGCGATGGCGGAGCAGGTGCCGGTTTCGTTCACGCAGCGCTACACCGATCCGGGCACGTTGGACCTGTGGGTCGACGTGAGTGCATACCCGTCGCCGCACGCTCTGACGATCCTCTATCGCGACGTCACGAAACAGAAGCGCGCCGACGAGATCGTGGCCCGGCGCGACCACCAATTCTCCGAAGCGCAGCGGATCGCGCGGCTCGGCAGCTGGGAGTACGACCTCGCGGCCTCGCTCAACACCTGGTCACACGAGATGCGCCGGGTGCTCGGACAGCCGCCGGAAAGCGTGGCCTCGCTCGACACGATTGTCGGCCAGGTGGTGGAGAACGACCGGCCGCGCGTCAAGGCCCTCTTCGATCGTGTGCTGAGCCATGGCGACTCGTTCTCGATCGAGTGCCGGATCCAATGGCCTAACGACACAGTTCACACGGTACTCGCGCGCGGCGCTGCCAGTCGCGACGAGACCGGCCGCCCGTCGCGCATCGTGGGAACACTTCAAGACGTCACGGAACGCCGGCAGCTACAGGATCAGTTGCAGCAATCCCAGAAGATGGAGGCGGTCGGCCAGCTTGCCGGCGGCGTCGCCCACGACTTCAACAACGTGCTGACGGCGATCAAGAGCTTCAGCGAGTTGATCTCCCTCGAGCTGCCCGAGACCAGTCCGCTGCGCGACGACGTCAGGGAAATCACGGCGGCCGCCGACCGGGCGGCCGCGCTCACGCGCCACCTGCTGGCGTTCAGCCGCCGCCAGATGCTGCAGCCGGTGGTGCTCGACCCGAACGGCGTCGTCGAAGGTGTGTCGAAGTTGCTCGCCCGCCTGATCGGCGTCGATGTCCGCTGCGAGATAGCCCTCGCGCCCGACGTCGGCCGCGTGCTCGCGGATCCGGGGCAGCTCGAGCAGGTCGTGATCAACCTCGCGGTCAATGCTCGCGACGCGATGCCTGACGGCGGCACGTTGACACTCGAAACGGCAAACGTGACCGTCGACCTGCGCCACGCGAGCCGATTGAGCGGCGTCGAGACCGCCGAGCCGGGGGACTACGTCGTGCTGACGGTGAGCGACACCGGCGAAGGGATGGATCGCGCGACCCAGGCGCGCATCTTCGAGCCGTTCTTCACGACCAAAGAGACTGGCAAAGGCACCGGCCTCGGCCTCTCGACCGTCTATGGCATCGTCAGGCAGTCCGGCGGCTACGTCAGCGTCTACAGCGAGATCGGACGCGGCACGACCTTCCGGATCTACCTGCCGCGCGTTACTGGCGCCGTCCACGTTCAGGCCGCGAAGCCCGTTGTCACGCACACACCGAACGGGAAGTCGACGATCCTGCTCGTCGACGACGACGAGGCCGTGCGCATGGTGGCGGCGCGCATTCTCACGCGAGCCGGCTATTCCGTGCTCGTCGCGTCGTCACCGACGGAGGCAGAGACCCTCTGGGCCGACCATGTCGGACCGATCCATCTCCTCATGACCGACCTCATGATGCCGGGAATGAATGGAGGCGAGCTCGCGAGCCGCCTGCTCGAGTCGCGCAAAGGCACTCGTGTTCTCTACACGTCGGGCTACACGAACGAGACAGTGATCCGTCGCGGACTGATCATTCCGGACGTGCCGTTCCTGGCCAAGCCGTTCACGATCGACGACGTGATCCGCAAGGTTCGCGAAGCGCTCGCGAATTAGCTCCGCCCGAATGCACATCGTGACGATCCATTCCGCGCGCATTCTGATCGCCGATGATCTCGAGGTCAACGTGCGCGCGCTGACCCGGCTCCTCAACCGGCACGGGTACGAACATATTCGTGCGACGACCGATTCGAGCGCCGTTGTCGAGCTCTTCATCGAATTCGAACCGGACATCGTCCTGCTCGACCTGCACATGCCGGGACTCGATGGCGTCGCCGTCATCGAAGCGTTGAACGCGCTCATCGCGCCCGGCACGTATCTGCCGATCCTCGTCTTGACCGGCGACACGAGCGCGGAAGCGAAACGCCGGACGCTGACCGCCGGGGCGAAGGACTTTCTCAACAAGCCGTTCGACATCTCCGAAGCGCTGCTCCGGATCGGCAACCTGCTCGAGACGCGCCGCCTGCACGTCGAGCTCGCGCGGACGAATTCGTCGCTCGAACGGAAGGTGATCGGTCGCACGCGGCAGCTTGTGGCGTCACAGATCGAGATCCTCGAGCGCCTCGCCGCCGCGGTCGAGTTCCGCGACGACGACACGGGACAGCACACGCGGCGCGTCGGCCACATCGCGTCGGAGCTTGGGCGCGCCCTTGGCCTGTCACCGGCCGAGCAGACGCTCGTAAGGCGTGCCGCCCCATTGCACGACGTCGGAAAGGTCGCGGTGCCGGACAGCATCCTCCTCAAGCCCGCTCTGCTGACGCCGGAAGAGCGCAGCATCATGCAACGGCACGCCGAAACGGGCGCGCGCATCCTCGCCCGCGGACGCTCGCCTCTGCTGCGCATGGCGGAACAGATCGCGCTGAGCCACCACGAGCGCTGGGACGGCTCCGGCTACCCCAACGGCCTCGCCGGCGACGCGATTCCGATCGCGGCTCGGCTGACGAGCGTCGCCGACATCTTCGACGCCCTGTCCCACGATCGTCCGTACCGGCGCGCCTGGCCGCGCGAGCAGGTGCTGGCCGAGCTCGAGCGCGAGAGCGGCATCGGCCTCGATCCGACAATCGTCACGGCCTGTCTGCGAAACGCGGTTCATTCGCGCTTCGTCATGCCCGACGACGAGATGAGGCAAGCCAGCGCCTAACGCTAGACGTGCGGATCGTCGATGAACACGAGCAGCGACTGATTGCGCTCGATGACGCTCTTCAGCGCGTCGTAGATCCGCGCATCGAGCAGGCTGCCCACCTTGGCGCGCAGTAGGGTGATCGCCTCCGCGTCCGAGACGGGCTCACGGTAGGCCCGTCTCGACGTCAGCGCCGCGTACGCGTCGGCGGCGGCGAGGATGCGGCCACCGATCGAGATCTGGTCGCCACTCAGGCCTCGTGGATAGCCACTCCCGTCCCAGTGCTCGTGGTGGTCCTGCACGAACGCCAGCACGTGGCCGAGGTGTCGGAGCGGAGCGAGAATCTCGACTCCGATGCGCACGTGATCCTTCACGTGGTCGAACTCCTCGGCCGTCAGCGCGCCCGGCTTGTTGAGGACGGACTCGCTGATGCCGATCCTGCCGATATCATGGAGGCGGCCGGCGATGCGGACAGCCTCCACCATGTCCGGATCAAGGCCGAGCTGATCGGCAATGGCTGCCGCGACGTCGGCAACGCGCTGGGAGTTCCCACGGAGGTAGACGTCCTTGGACTCGAGCGCATTGATGAGCGTCGCGGCGACGCTCACCGTTAGGCCGCGCAGCGTCGATCGCTCCCGCTCGAGCTCCTCGGTGCGCAGCGCGACCTCCTCACGGATCATGCGCTCGACGCCACGGCGCTTGATCCCCGCGTCACGTTTCCGCAGCGCCGAAACGACGGCGGCCTCCAGATCCTGCAGCTCGATGGGCTTCATCAGGTAGCCCATCGCGCCTTGCGACAGCGCCTCTGTCGCGGTGGGCGCGTCGTTGACCGCCGTCAGCATGAGAATCGCCATGTCGACGTCGATCGCCGATGCCTGCGTTACGACCTCGATGCCGGACATGCCCGGCATGCGAACGTCGCAGACCATGAGCGTGAAACGTTGGCTGCCGAGCAGCTCGATGGCCGCGGACCCGCTGTCGGCGGTGACCACCTCATAGCCGAGCGAGCGCAAAAACCGCCCGATCGCGAGCCGGATCGACTCCTCGTCGTCAACGACCATGATCCGCGCCGTGCTGGCTTCCTGCGATGATGACGGCGTCAAAGGTGTTCCCCCGATTGCCATCCGAGGCGACGGCTGCGGTAACACGTCATGGCTGATCAATCTCTCTCCTTTGCGGCATCGGCGCTTCAGCCATGCAAAACAACTGTCTGAGATCGCCGAGGCTCATGCGTGCGAGGCGGGCAGCTCCGTCGCCCGGAGCGCCGGACAGGTAGCGCGTCACCGCTCCATCCTCGGATTCAAAAACGAAACACTGGGTCACCCGCGTAGACCTGTTGTGTGGTGGTCTCCAGGTGACCGACCACCACCGTCCCTCCCCATCCTCGAATCGGCGAACAGCTCCTCGGCTACGCTTGGCAGTCGAATCTCCGGCGATCTCATCGTCGGCCATGCGATCCTGGGCTAAACGGCATCGTTTGCGCTAATCAGGGGTGAACAAGAGTCGCAATGAACGTGCGCGACATCGGTGTACACCTCTCAGCATGATGCGCGCGGCACTCGATCGAGATCTAACCCGCGAAGCGGCGCTGATCGCCAGGCGATTTCTGAGCGGCACGATCAATGCCCCGTTCGCTTCCATGGCGCTTCGCGAGTTCACCGACGGCGACGGCCGAGTATGGCAAGTCTGGGACATCACTCCGGAGAAGATGCACCCATCCACACGGGCGGAAGATTACCTTCAGGGCGTTCTCGACGGATGGCTCGTCTTCGAGGCGACCGATGGACAGGGGAAAGCGCGCCTGTATCCAATTCCGGGGATGTGGGCGGAAGCCGACGAGGCCGAATTGCGTGCCATGCTCCGTCGCGCTACTCCAGTTCGCGAAGCAGCGAAGCGCAAGTCGGGGCCGACTCCTGTCGCGTCATCGGACGGAGGTGGGGGCGCGTCCGGGTCCTGGGTTGGGGACCGGGAAGTCGCGCGTTCGGGAAGCCCGTCGGCGGACGTTCGCACGTTTTTCTATCCCGGTGGCCGTGTGTGGACCGTCGCGGAACGGCCGGCCACCGAGAAGTCCAGCGCCGAGTCGCGGGTCGTGTTGCGCTTCTCGTCGGGCAGCCGAGCCCTCGATCTCGGCGCGTTCCCTGAGGACTGGGCCTATTACTCCGACGAGCAGTTGATCGATCTCCTTTGCATCGCGTTCCCACGTCCGACAGACAAAGACCAGCACGACGCCGCGCACCATCGCCGACGGGGCGACACGAGCCAAGGCTGAGGCCAGGACACATGACGTCACCAGAACCAAACAGCGCGGAAGCGGAAACCCTCTCCGAAGCGAGGGAAGAGCTCGCACGCAGGCTCGAAGAAGCGTGTCAGACCGGGACGACCGGTAACGTTCCCGAAACGACGGGGGAGTTGATCAAACTCGAAGGTGCACTGCACGCTGCGGCGAAGGCCACCGAGGAGATGCTCGCCGCACGCCGGCGGGCAACCGAGGTGGCGACCGACCGCCGAGCATCGGGGTCGGATGAGGAAGTGTCGATCGCGCACGGACACGAGCGGATCCGCGAGTTCCGTGATGCTGAGGGCGAGGACTGGCGCGTCTGGGCCGTTACGCCAGGCAAGGCCTCACCGTCGTCGCAGCGGTACCTCGGCGAGCTGCGCGACGGGTGGCTTGCGTTCGAGGCACTGAGCGGCAAGGCGCGGCGTCGCCTCGTGGCCTATCCGCCAAACTGGACGGCGATGACCGACGGCCAACTCGAAGAGCTCCTTCACAAGGCGGCAGTGGCGCCGATCCGGAAGCGGCCGGAAGCCGGCGCCTAACGGCCCCGCGGTCCACAGTCAGCTCGGCTGCCGCTCGACTCTGCTGAGGACATCCGCGATCGTGCGGGAGAGCGCGTGAACGGTGAACGGCTTCTCGAGGAAGACCGCGTTCGGCGCGAGCGGACCACCGCGATTGATAGCGTCCTCGGTGTAGCCCGACACCAGTACGAGCGGGAGATCGGGACGCTCAGCGGCGAGCAGCTCGGCCAGCTCGAGGCCACTCATACCCGGCATCACGGCGTCAGTGAGGACGACGTCGAAGTGGATCTCGTCTGCACGAAGCAAATCGAGCGCCTTTTCCGCCTCTGGGGCTTCGACCACCGAGTAGCCGCACCGCTCGAGGATGCGGCGCGTAGCCGCGCGCACCGCGTCGTCGTCCTCGACGAGCAGCACCGTCGCCTCCTGCTGAGCGGCGATCGGTTCTTTCGCGGCCGGCAGTGCCTCGTCGACACTTCCGTCATGACGTGGGAAGTAGACCTTGAACGACGTTCCATGTCCCGGCTCGCTGTACACCCAGATGCTCCCGCCTGACTGCTTCACGATGCCGTATACCGTCGACAGCCCGAGCCCCGTTCCCTTGCCGGGAGCCTTTGTGGTGAAGAACGGCTCGAAGATTCGCTCGCACGTCGCGGCGTCCATTCCAGTCCCCGTGTCGGTGACCGACAGGGCGACGTGATTGCCCGGCATCGCGCCGGTGTGGTGCGCGACATACGCTGCATCGAGCTCGACGTTCGCTGTCTCGATGAGCAGCGATCCGCCGTCAGGCATCGCGTCCCGCGCGTTGACGGCGAGATTCATCAGCACCTGCTCGAGCTGACTCCGATCGACGCAGACCGGCCAGATACCGCCGCCGAGCTTCGTCTCCAGAAGGACATCCTCGCGGATGACGCGTCCCAGCATGGCGTGCAGCTCACCGACGACGACGTTCATGTCGAGCACAGTCGGATGCATGACCTGCTTGCGGCTGAACGCCAGCAGTTGTCGCGTCAGCGCCGCCGCCCGCTCTGCGGCCGTCCGCACATGTCCGATGTCGGCACGCAGCGAGCCGTTTCCGTTGGAATCGGCGAGCAACAACTCGGTGTAGCTGAGGATGACCGTGAGAATGTTGTTGAAATCGTGCGCGACGCCGCCGGCGAGGCGTCCGACCGCGTCCATCTTCTGTGATTGCTGGAGCTGGGCTTCGAGTGCCTTGTGCTTCGACAGGTCGCGGAGAAAACCGGTGTAGAGAGGAGGACCGTCGACCGGCACACGCGTGATCGCCAGCTCGACGGGGAACTCGCTCCCGTCGGCTCGCATCGCCGGCATCTCCATGCGTATACCCAGGACAGGCGCCTCGCCGGACGCCATGGCATGCGCGATCCCGCGCTGATGCGCCGCCCGATGAGACGGCGGAATGATCAGCTCATGCAAAGACTTCCCGATCGTCTCGGCGGCGGTGTAGCCGAACGTCCTCTCCGCGGCAGGATTGAACTCCACAACGAATCCGCGCTGATCGATCGTGATGATGCAGTCCAGCGACGCGGCGAGCACCGCTGTGCTGCGAATCCGCGCGTGCTCGGCCGCTTCCCGCGCCTTGGTGGCGAGGAGGAGCGTCTGCTGAAGCTCATGATTCGACGTTTCGAGCTCGACCTGTTGCAGCTCGAGCTCAACCCGCTGGTGCTCGAGATTCGCGGTCGCGAGCTGGATCCCGCTCGCCATCACGTTGAAGGTGGTCGCCAGGCGCCCGATCTCATCGTCGCGCGCGACCGCAACGCGGCGCGAATAGTCGCCCGCCGCGATTCCCTCGGCGGCGTGTGTGACATCCACCAGTGGGGCGACCATGCGGGCGCTCAGAATAGTTGCCGCGAGCGTGCCGAGCACGATAAGGGCGATCGCGATGACGCCGATCCGGTAGAGGAATTCGCGCGCCTGCGCGATCACCGCGGTCCGGGGTAGCGCGACCCAGACGAGCCAGGGGATGTGCGGAACGGCGGTCACGGCGCCGATCCACCGCGTGCCGTCCGCGCCCGTCGTTTCCTTGACGGTACCTGGTGCACCCGCACCGCGCGGACCCTCGAGTTGAGTCGTGAGGTCCGTCCAGACCGAGCCATCGGCGTTGCCGACGAGAAGAACCGCCTGGGAGCCGATCAGGCTGCGAATCAGCTGTCCGGACTGGTCCGACGACGACACACTTGTGAACTCGCGCAGATAACCGAGCGTGTCATCCGCCGCGCCAAGTATGGGCAGTCGGGTCTCCGTGAATATCGTGTCGCCTGAGGCGAGCAGAGGCCCGACGAGCGATTGCCCGGCGAAGAGGCCAATCATGGGTGCGCGACCGGCCAGCGCCGCGGAACGACTGCCAGATGCTTCGGAAAGTAGAACACGCGCGCCGCGCCTGTCGTATAGCTCGAGTACGACGACCTGTTTCTTGTTACGCGCGCGCTCGGCGTCGAGAACCTTCTGTGCGGCAGTGAACCGTGATTCGCCCGGCCTGAGCAGCACGCGCGTCAGCGAAGAGTCGCGCGAGAGAGGCGTTCCGTCACGACGAAGACGGATGTCCGACTCGGCGAATGCTGTGGCGAGGCGCTGCGAGACGGCGATGACACGCAGGCCGGCCGTCGCGAGCAGCGCGCTCGCCAGCTGCGAATAGGCCAGCCAGGAGAAAGCGGTGACGACGGTAAAAAGCAGTCCCGTGATGAACAGCGGGAGCTTGCGTCGAATCGATTGAGGGCGCTTGAAGACGTGCATCCGTGATCGGCTGCGAGAACGAGAGGCCTACTGCTGCACTGACGTTAGGCACGTAGCCGAGCGCCGACGAATAGACAGATGCTGAGCGATACACCGCAGGGGGGTGTGCCAGAGCAGCATGCGGCTCGAAGCGCGGGGACGCCATAGGCAATCACACTGACGCGGCGCATAGGGCAGACGAAAGAGGACCTCCTTCGCAACCCTCGCGCTCGCCGCTCCATGCGTTTGTATTAGCGCGCTCTAACCAGGGCTGGCGTTAGGCCTCTGGTCTGTCGGATAATGGTCTGACCGACACGGGTTTACCCGCTCCGCGGCCAGACATCGTTCGCGCGATCGACGTCCGGCAGCACGTGGCGCGGATCGACCTGCGCACGCCGCACGCGCTTCTTCTCCGGCACGCGATATGTGAATTGCCGCCCGAGGTTCCACATCTGCACCGGAAGCCTAACGGTGGTTCTCGTGCCGTCCTCGAATGTCAGCGCCAGCTCGGCTGGCATGACCATCGCGCCCCGGTTGGCGATGACGACGTTCGAGCCGCCGTCGGCACGCACACTCACCGAGTCGACCGACTGGTCCAGACGCGCCGTCGTGTAGAGCCACCCGCGCCAGTACCAGTCGAGCTCCGTGCCGCTGGCATCGCGCATGAGGCGCATGAAGTCGGCAGGCGTCGGATGCTTGAAAGCCCACGTCCGGATGTACTCGCGGAACGCGCGGTCGAAGCGCTCACGCCCGAGGACTTCATCGCGGAGCAGCGACATCATGAGGGCGGGCTTCTGGTAGCCACCCCAGAAGAGGTCGCGCACTTCGGTCGGGTTCGACATCAACGGCTGCTCATTCCCCGGCAATCCGTGCTCGGTGTAGAGGTGGAGCGGGTGCGACTGGATCGAGTCGCCGTATGGCGTGCCTTTGAAGTAGTTCGCCGCGTTCTCGAGATCGATGAAGGTGTTGAATCCCTCGTCCATCCACGGGTAGAGCCGCTCGTTCGAGCCGACGATCATCGGGAACCACTCGTGGCCGAACTCATGCGCGAGCGCCCACTGCGTGTCCTCGCGCGACGGGCTGTTCGGAACGAAGGTGAGCATCGGATACTCCATCCCTTCGATCGGACCCTCGACCGTCGTCGCGTGCGAGTAGGGATACAAGTACCACTGCTCGCTGAAGTGTTGGATCGCGCCGCGCGCCATCCGCTGCGCCTCGGGCCACTTGTCGGCCGTCGGCCGATAGAGCGTCTCGATGAGGATGCCCTTGTATCCGCTCGCATCCCAGCGGAAGTTCGGCCCCGCGGCGAAGGCGAAGTCGCGCACCCTGTCGGCGGTGAAGCGCCACGTCAGCGTTCCCGTCGTCGGCGGCCGGGTCTTCGCCGCGTCGCCCGCTTCCTCCTTCGTCACGATCGCGACGGTCGAGTCGGAGCGGCGCGCGCGGGCGAGACGTTCGCGCTGCGTGGCCGTCAGCACCTGCTCCGGGTTCCGCAGCTGGCCCGTGGCGGCGACGATGTAGCTCGCCGGCACCGTTAGGCTGACGTCGAACCGGCCGTACTCGAGATAGAACTCGCCGGCGCCGATGTACGGCTCATGGTTCCAGCCGCGGATGTCGTCGTAGACGGCCATCCGCGGATACCATTGCGCGATCTCGTACAGCGGGCCGTCGTGGCCCATGCGACCGGCGCCGGCGGCGGGAACGTTGAAGCGCCAGACGATCCGAATAGTGATGGAAGCGCCGGCCAGAAGCGGCGCCGGGAGATCGAGGCGCATCGTCGTCCCGTAAACAGTGTAGTTGGCAGCGCGCGTACCGACACGGACGGAGTCGAGCGTCGCACCGCCGGCGAATCCCTGGCAGGAGAAGTCGAAAGTGCTGCCGAGGAAGACGAGCGGCGGCTGGTTCAGCACGTTGGTGACGCTCGCCGGCGCGCAGATGTTCTGCTCGACGAAGAGCCAGAGGTAGGGCAACGCGGTCGGCGAGTTGTTGACATAGTGGATCGTCTCGCGGCCGCGAAGCTCGTTGGTCGCCGGATCGAGCGCGGCGTCGATGCGATAGTCCGCGCGCTGCTGCCAGTAGCGCGGCCCGGGACGGCCGGAGCCGGTGCGCTGTTCGTTAGGCGCCGGGAGCGCGAGGGGCCGGAACGGCGAGCTGTCGGCGACGCTGGGCGAGGGAAGCTGAGCGGCGCCCGACGCCAGTGGAGCCGCGCTCGCAACGATCGCCGTTATGGTGATGAGGGCGTGGCCAGCGAGGCGGATGTTCACGGCGTGCCCGGCTTGGCGCCACCGCCAGTGAGGCCGGGGGCAGCGTTCATGTGCTCGTGCAGGTAGCGCGTCAAGAGGGAGTAGAGGTGGATCGTCGTGTTGTCTCCCTCGCAGATGCAGTGTGTGCGATTGGGGTATTCCATCATGGTGAATGGCTTGTTCGCCGTCACAAGGGCGTTGACGACCGCCTCGGTGTTCTGATAGTGCACATTGTCGTCACCCGAGCCGTGGACGATGAGGAGGTCACCGCGCAGCCCGCCAGCGAAAGTGACGGCTGCGGACTGCTTGTATGCCTCTGCGTTCTCCTGCGGCAATCCCATGTACCGCTCGGTATAGATCGTGTCGTAGTAGCGCTGGTCGCTGACCGGCGCCACGGACATGCCGACCTGATAGAGGTCCGGATAGCGGAACAGCGCGTGCAGCGTCGACACGCCGCCGCCACTCCATCCCCATATGCCAACGCGCGCCGGATCGAGATACGGTCGCCGACGGAGCAGCTCTGTCGCCGCGCCTGCCTGCTCGCGCGAGCTGAGCACGCTGACCCTTCCATAGATCGCCTTCCGGAACGCGCGACCCCGCGGCGCGGGCGTGCCACGATTGTCGACACTCATCACGATATAGCCCTGCTGCGTGAGCATCAGATGCCAGAGATACGTCTCGTAGTCCCACGCGTCGAGCACGGTCTGAGCGGCCGGCTCGCCGTAAACGTAGAAGAGCACGGGATACTTCTTGGCCCGATCGAAGCCGGGTGGCGCCATCATCCATCCGTCGAGTTGTACGCCGGTGCCGGCGTCGACGCGGAAGAACTCGACCGGTCCGCGCCGCAGCGCAGCGACGTGCGCGCGCAGATCCGTGTTCGCGACGAGGACACGCACACTCCTGTGATCGGGGAGCGAGACGAGATCCGAGGCTGGCGGCGAGCCGAATGACGAATAGGTGTGAAACGCCCAGCGCGCGCCCGGCGCGATGGTGTAGGTGTGGGTCCCGGGCTGGTCGCGCGGTGTGACGCGCTCCGCCGTCCCCGTTCCATCCAGACGCGCGCGGAACAGGTACAGCTGCGTGGCGTTGTCCGGCGAGGCTGTGAAGTAGATCCACCCTCGCGCGCTGTCGCTGCCGACGACGAGCGGCGCGCCGAACGCACTCGCCGGATTGTCGAGATCGTAGGCGCCGGTCGTGATGAGCTTCGTCGTCCTCCCGTCGCGGCTCACTGAATAGAGATGGCGCCAGCCGTCGCGCTCACTCACCCATGTGAAGCGTCTTCCACCGTCGAGCCAGCGCAGGTCGTCCACGACATCGACCCATGCGCTATCGCGCTCCGTGAGCACCGTTCGCACCGCCCCCGTGCGCACGTCGCCGAGCATCACCTGGTCGGTGTTCTGGAGCCGGTTGAGCTGCTGAAGCACGACTTCGTCGGAGCTCGCCGCCCAGTCCATGCGCGCGATGTAGTTGTTCCGCGGATCGCCAGGCACCGAGAGCCATCGGGTTGCACCACCGGACGCGTCGATGACCCCGACGCGTCCGGCGGAGTTCGTCGTCCCCGCCTTCGGGAACTGGACCGGAATGGTGAACGAGTAGAGAGAATCAATGTTGTCGACGAGCATGAAGTCGCGCACGCCGCGAACGTCGAGTTGCCAGTACGCAATCCGCTTCGAGTCCGGACTCCACCGGAAGCCGTCGCGGAGATTGAGCTCCTCCTCGTAGACCCAGTCGAATGTTCCGTTGATCGTCGTCCGCGAGCCGTCGGACGTTAGGCGCGTGATGGCGCCTGTCGCGGCGTCCTCGACGTAGAGGTCATTGGCGCGCACGTAGGCGACGCGCTGACCGTCGGGGGAGAACTTCGCGAACATCAGTGTTGACGGCGCCGCGTCGCCGCCGAGCTTCCGCGGTGGTCCGCCGGCGACGTCGAGCATCCAGTAGTCGCCGCGCGTATTGAGCCGCCAGACTTTCCGCGAGTTGGTGAAGATCAGCAGGCGACGACCGTCAGCTGACCACGAGTAGTTCTCGACCGGAAATCCCTTTGACTGTCCGGGCGCGATGAACCGCGATGCCGCGACGAGTACGGTCCGGCTGCCGGTTGCCGCATCGTAGCGCACGAGATCGCGCCCACCGCCTGGCGGTCCCTCGAGCTTCGTGTAACCGCTGCCGTCGGCGAGCCAGCGCGGCTGCCCGAGCGACTGCGGCGCGAAGTCCTCCGTGTTGAAGATGCGATCGAGCGTCAGCGAGCCCGTCGCCAGCGTATCGCCGGGGGTCGTGCGTGCGGGCGGTGCGCTAACCTGCTGGGCAGCGGATCGTTGCGCGGCGAGCGCGAGAAGAGAGATCGCCGCGACGCGAACCGCGGTTCGGAACGGACGCTGGGCAGACATTGTTGGCTCCAGAGGCTCGATCGCCGAACGTCGTGCGGGAAGACGCCGAATGCGGACCGCGCTGCGACGTGCGAGGGCACTCGAATGTGAGCCGTCAGCCGAAAGGCGTCAATCGCGCATTCCCCGCTGCACAGGGGTATCCTTCAACTACATGGAAGCGAGCCGGCCGACTTGAGGACGCAGGAGCGACAATGACGAATCGAACCGTAACGGACGAAGACGAGCGCACATGGGTCTGCACGCCGCAGGAGAGCGGCCATGCCGCAGGCACCGAACAGGGCCGCGACGTGGTCCTCTCATGCACCACCGAGTCGGTCGCGAAGCCGGTGCGCGTCACCGTCGGCTGGCAGTGGGCGAAGATGGCCAGCAAGGGCCTCGCCCGCATGATCGCGCTCGCCTCTCCCGTTCCTCGTTAGGCACGCAAAGGAGGACGGGGTGCGCACGGCGAGAGCCTCTCCGCCGCGCGCACCCCAGAAGCTGCCGAGACGCTACTTCTTCGCCGCGCCTTTCTTCGTCGTGATTTTGATGACGCCCCTTGCCGCTTCCGGAGCAGGGTAGAGGCTGGCGGCACGGCCACCCTTGATGATCTCGACGCTCACGATGTCGTCGGGACTGAGCGTACTCATCGCCGACGGGTTTACGCGCACGCCGTCGACGATCAGAACACCGTCGAACTGGCGCTCGCGGGCGAGCATCTCGCCCTTTTCCGCGGCGACCATTGCCGACCCGTTGCCGCCGACGACCTCGATGCGCGTCTCCTTCATGGGCAGCCCGTCGGGAGCTGGGTCACCCGGCTTGCGCGTCGCGATATGGACCTCCGCCTTCGGCGTTGCGCCGGCGAACTTCTCCACCTCGATCGAACCGATGCGCTCCGGGCCTAACGCTTTGGCCTGCGCCGGCGTCGCCTTGACGCCGTCGATGAAGTAGGTGACCCCGCTGTCGTTCGCGAACAGACGCATCTTGCGGGCGCTGACTTCGGCGCTGGAGGCGTCCATGTTCTCGACGTCGGCCGACGTCGGCAGCTTCGCCTCGCAGGCGGCGAGAAGGGCGAGCACCGCGCACGCGCCGAGCGCGCCGGCGCGGAGATGGGCGAACCGTGACGATCGTGTGTTCATGGCAAGGAGCCTCTGTTCGAGATGAGATGAGGTATCGGCGAGCGCGGCCGCGCCGACGCGAAGGCCGGAGCAGCGTTCGGCGAGGTCGATGAGCAGCGTGCCATACGAGTACGTCGCAACGCCGCCGCGAAGCACCCGGACGTCGCAATCCAGCTCGACGGCGAGCCGCAGCCGCGACAGCATGTACCAGACGGCGGGATGCCAGGGCAGGAGCGCGGCGACGGCACAGGCCGACGCCAACAGCAGGGGATCGTGGGCGCGTACGTGCTCGCGTTCGTGAACGAGCACGAGACGCTGCTCGTCCGCTGTCCGCTCGAGCAGCCAGCTCGGGATCACGATCTCCGGTCGCGACAGCCCGACGACCGCCGGCCCAACCTGCGGGCTGACCCGGACGCGCACGCCGAGCAGCTCGGCCACCGGCCACCGGCGACGCAGGCGGTGGAACCGCGCGTAGACCACGGCGAGCATGAGGATCAGCAGCGCGCTCAGCGACAACGACGCGATACCTAACGACCTGCCCACTGATGGCGGCACGCGCCGATCGGCGGCGACGAGGACGCGCTGCACTGGTGCCGTGATCGTCAGGCTCGCCGAGCGCAACGCCGTGATCACCGTCTCGCTCCACGAGGGTGACTCGGCGGTGGAGGCGGCACCATCAACGACCTTGGCTCGCTCCAGAATGCCGGATGAGATGCCGTCGCGCGTCGTGCGCGCAGGTGCGACGGCGGCGAGGACGATCGTCAGGCCGAGCGCGCCGGCCCACGCCCATCGCACAGGGCGTCCGGCGATGCGAAGCGTCCCCTCGAGGAGTCGCGCGGCGGCGGCGATCAAAGTGCCGACGACCAGTGCGTAGAGAATCCAGGCGACGGTCATTTCTCCTCCTTCAGCCGGTCGGCGAGCAGCCGCCGCATCCGCTCGAGCTCCTCACGTCCGAGCTTCCGGTCGGACACCATCTGCGCGAACATGCGCTCGGCGGAGCCGTGGAAGATCGCTTCCCTGATTCGGGCGAGCGCACTTCCGCCGGCGCGCTCCGCCTCGACGAGCGGGTAATAGCGGTACGCGCGACCTTCCGGTTCGTGCCGCACGTAGCCCTTTTCCTCGAGCGTCTGGAGCGCGGAGAGGACCGATGTATAGGCCAGGTCCTCATCGATCGCGTCGCGAACCTCGGTGACGCTCGCCGATCCGAGTCGCCAGAGGATGCTCATGACTTCGAGCTCGCGCGGTGGGAAGTAGATCTCGCTCACGGACCTCTCTACTGAAGTTTCCGTAGGTTAAGGCGCGAGGTCCGGCTTGTCAACTGTTTTTTCCGTAGCGAATGTCAAGAATGTGTCTTGGAGAGGACGAAGGCGATCTGCAACGGCCGCAGATGTGGCGCCCTACTTCGCCCCCGGCAGCTTGATGCGTCCGATCCGCCCCGTGCCGCTGAGCGCGAGCCAGAGCGTCGAGCGCGTCGAATCGGTGACCATGTGGCGGACGATCGCGCCCTTCGTCGGGATGGCCACGGTCTCCATCCGCGCCGTCTTCGGATCGAAGGCGACCATCGTGCTCGTCCCCGACTCGTCGTACCAGATGCGCCCGTCGGTACCGATCGCGATCCCATAGGGGCCGGAACGCGCGCCGCCGGGCGACGCGAACTCGCGCATTTGCTGCGTCGCCGGATCGACGACACCGAGGAAACCGCGCGCGTAGTCCGTGTACCACACCCGGCCGTCGTTGCCGACCGCGAGCCGGCGTGGGCGAGCGCCGGCGTTCGGCAGCGCGATCTCGTGCAACTCGCCCGTTGCACCGACGATGTGCCCGAGCTTGTTCGTCCCGAATAGTGCGACCCAGAGATCACCCTGCGCGGTCGGGACGATGCCGTATGGCTTCGCGTTAGGCGTGGCAACCTCCCAGACCCTGGATTTGCCCGTCGCCGGATCGAGCGTGCCGTACTGGTTGCCGCCCTGGACGGTGAACCAGACGAGCCCCTTGTTGACGACCAGTGTGTGCGGGTCGCGGGCGTCGATCGCATACTCGGTGATCTTTCCGGTGGCAGGATCGAGGCGGCCGAGCTTTCCGACTCGGTTCGCCGTGTACCACACGCCGCCGTCGGGAGCGACGGTGATACCGTGCGGTCCCGAGCCGGGCGTCGGCGTCTCGTAGTCGGTCACCTTGCCGGTCGCCGGGTCGAGGCGGCCGATGTAGCTGTTCGCCTGGTCGGTGTACCACACGATCCCGTCGCGGCCGACAGCGGGATCGTGCGGGAACACCTTCGATCGTGGCAGCGGGAACTCCTCGACCGCGAGCGGGGAACCGCACGCCAGCGCGGCGACCGCCATCGCGACGACACGCACGATCGCACGCCACGATACAACTGGCGGCGCCGAATTGAATGAGAGGTTGGTTGTCATCTTACCTCCTCGCCATCGCTGGCATGATCGGCTATCGACTATGGTGCAGTTGCTACCGCCCACCGCCTACCGCCCGCAGTTCACGGAAGCCTGACGAACTCTCCCAGAAAATCTCGCGCCGACTTCGTGTCGGTGCGATAGTCCCACGTCGTCGCGCGGCAGTTGTAGTCGCCCGTCGTCACGGTCGCGTAGACGACGCCCATGTTCGTCGTCAGGAACTTCGGGCCGCCGGAGTCGCCGTAGCAGTCGCCGCCAAGTCCCGTT
>Ga0307310_10000177_pt1 | contig 18380 bp, 18 predicted proteins | sample ER_DNA_197_FD_194502 | JGI IMG/M metagenome (GOLD analysis project Ga0307310, IMG submission 194502) | Bulk soil microbial communities from the East River watershed near Crested Butte, Colorado, United States - ER_DNA_197 | ecosystem: Environmental > Terrestrial > Soil > Floodplain | place...
TCCCCTCGCCCGACCCCCCGCGCGAGGAGCGCATGCGATAGCGCCTCGACCCGGTCTGCCGCCTCCTGCCACGACACCTCGCGCCAGCCCGACTCCTGTTCCTCGAAGTACGCCGGCGCCGGCCAGCGCTGGTCGAACACATAGCGCCAGAGGGCCGGGGCGGTGCGAATCTCGAGGGGCGTGTCGATCCGGGGGGCAGACGGAGACGCTGTGGCCATCGAAAACATCGTACGTAGGAAGGGAACCCTTCGGGTAGGGCGAAAAACCCCGGTCCCTCTACAATTCCGAGGACGGTCATGCGGACGATCTGGAACGGCTCAATCAGCTTCGGCCTGGTCAACATCCCGATCGGGCTGGCTCTCGCGACCCAGCGGACCGACGTCGCGTTCCGGACGCTGCACCGTGAGTGCGGGACCCCGATCAAGCAGAAGCGGTGGTGCCCGTTGCACGAGCGCGAGGTCGAGCCGGACGAGCTCGTGAAGGGCTGGGAGGTCGCGAAGGGCGAGTTCGTGCTCGTCGAGGAATCCGACCTCGAGTCGGTCGCACTCAAGCGCTCGCAGTCGATCGATATCCTCCGCTTCGTCAAGCTCGAGGACGTCGACCCGGTCTACTTCGACCGCACCTACTATCTCGCGCCCGCCGCCGCCGACGCCGCCCGCCGCCCCTACGTGCTGTTGCTCCGCGCGATGCAGGAGACGGGCATGGCCGCCGTCGGCAAGTTCGTGCTCTGGGGCAAGGAGAACCTGTGCCTCATCCGCGCGCAGGGCGACACGCTCGCGCTCGAGACGCTCTTCTTCGCGGAGGACGTGCGCGCGAAGAACGAGATCGAGGAAGCGGTCTCGGCGACCGAGATCCAGAAGGCCGAGCTCGACCTCGCGGACCAGGTGATCCAGAGCCTCGTCGGCGAGTGGTCGATCGAGGACTTCGAGAACGAGTACCGCCGCGACCTGAAGGCGATGCTCGACGCGAAGCTCGCCGGTGAGGAGATCACACGGCCGGAGCCGGTCGCAGAGACACCGGTCATCGACCTGATGGAGGCGCTGCGCCGTAGCGTCGCCGAGGTGCAGGGCGAGAAGAGCGCAGCGCGGCCCCGAAAGCCGAAAGCCGGCTCGTCGGGAACCGGCTCTCGGAAGAAGACTGCGGCGCGAAAGAGCGCCTAGGGATTCTCAGTGCGGCTGGGGCAGTGCGCCGAGCGCCTGCAGTTGTGCCGTGAAGAGGTACTTGTCGATCTTGCCGTGGTAGATCGGCACCCCTTCCTGCACACACACCCGAATCACGTCTTGCTGGTCGATGCCAAGCTCCTTCGAGAGCTCTTCGGGCGTGAGGTGGTTCGCCATGCGACTGCTCCTTTCCGGGGCACGAAAAAACCCGCCGGCGCCATGCGCTCAGACGGGTTGGGTCTCACCCTCGATTGTCGATTCGACTGGCCTCATGCGACCCGTCCTTCCGAAGCATTCATCACGTGAAGAATATCTGCTGATGCCGACGGAGTCCAAACCGGATCTGTTCGGGCTCGAAGAGCGGCACCTGACTGCGTCCGGGACGCGCCTCCGCTACCTCGTGGGCGGTGAGGGCCCACCGCTCGTTCTTGTCCACGGCCTCGGGGGTCTCGCCTCAAACTGGCGGCTCGTGGCGCCAGGGCTCGTTACAGAGCGCCGGGTGGTCATCCCCGACCTACCGGGTCACGGCGGCTCGGGTCGGCTCGATGGCGTCTCGAGCCTCGATCCCTTCGCCGACGCTGTCCTCGCGGTCGCCGAGGCCGAGGCTGCTCTGCCAGCGCCCTGGGTCGGCCATTCCCTCGGCGGCCTCATCGCCCTCCGGGCAGCCGTCCGGCGCCCGGACGCCTTGACCGGGATCGTCCTCGCGGCCGCGGCCGGCATCTCCTCGGCGACGAGGATCGGCGAGGCGACCGTGACGCTCATGGGCATCGTCCGGCCGGGACGGCTTCTCGGCCGCTACCGCGCGCGCCTCTCCCGTTCGCCGCTCGCACGCAGACTCGTCTTCGGCGGCTGGGGCGTCGCCGATCCGGCGGCGCTCGATCCGCAGATGGCCGAGGCGTTCCTGAGCGGCCCGCCGCAACATCTCGACACGCTCACAGCGGGCAAGGCGCTCGTCGCGAGCGACAGCCGCTCCGACCTCGACCGCGTCGGGTGCCCGTGCCTCTGCCTCTGGGGTGCGCAGGACAACTGGGTGCCGCTCCAGGACGGGATGGAGTACGCGCGGCGGCTGCGCGCGCCGCTGCGCGTGATCGCCGACTGCGGCCATCTCTCGATCGGCGAGCGCCCCGATGTCGTGACGCGCGCCGTGCGCGACTTCCTCAGCACGCTCGACAGTTAGCTGCCGACCGCCTCTAGCTTCCGACCGCCTCGAAGGGCATCACCTCCGCTCCGCGCGGCTCGTGGTTCGGCGGCGAGAGAAACTCGACCCGCCGGGCGACGACCTCCACCGCGTCGCGGCGCCTGCCGTCCTGCTCCCAGGTCCGGCTCTTCAGGCGCCCGTCGATCGCAACGCGGTTTCCCTTCTCGAGGTGCTCCGAGCAGAGCTCGGCCTGCCGGTCCCACGCAGAGACCCAGACGAAGTCGGCACCGCCGTCTCGACTGCCTCGATCGACTGCGAGCAGGAAGCTCGCAACCTTCTTCTCCTCCGCGACGTCGCGAAGCTCGATGTCCGTCGCAAGGTTGCCGATGAGATGCACGCTGTTCATGCAGCGAAGGTAGACGCGCATCCGTCACGAAAGAGTCAAGGCTTCCCGGCGGAATGCCGGAAATAGCCAGCTAGACTCGGGATCCATATGGGCTTCTTCTCTTCGATGACAGGCTTCGGCGGCCGCGACATGGCCGTCGACCTCGGCACCGCCAACACGCTCGTCTATGTGCGCGGGCGCGGCATCGTGCTCTCCGAGCCATCGGTCGTCGCGATCGACCAGCGGACGGGTGAGGTGCACGCCGTCGGTGTCGAGGCGAAGCGGATGCTCGGGCGCACGCCGGGCACGATCCAGGCCATCCGTCCGCTGAAGGACGGCGTCATCGCCGACTTCGACGTGACCGAGCAGATGCTCCGGCATTTCATCCAGAAGGTCCACCAGCACCGCTTCGCGCATCCGCGCGTCGTCGTCTGCGTTCCGTCCGGTGTCACCGGCGTCGAGAAGCGCGCAGTCGAAGAAGCGACGTTGAGCGCGGGCGCGCGGCAGGCGTACCTGATCGAAGAGCCGATGGCCGCCGCGATCGGCGCCGGGCTCCCCGTTGCAGAACCGACCGGGAACATGATCGTCGACATCGGCGGCGGCACGACGGAGGTCGCAGTCATCTCGCTCGGCGGCATCGTCGTCTCGCAGTCGCTGCGTGTCGGCGGCGACGAGATGGACGAAGCGATCATCAATCACATCAAGCGCGACTACAAGCTGCTCATCGGCCAGCAGACGGCCGAGGAGATCAAGCTCGAGATCGGCTCCGCGTGGGACATGCGCGAAGAGCTGCAGGCCGAAGTGCGCGGACGCGACATGCTCACCGGCTTGCCGAAGACCGTCATCCTCACGTCGGAAGAGATTCGGCGTGCGCTCGACGAGCCGACGACGCAGATCATCGAGGCGATCAAGTCGACGCTCGACAAGACGCCGCCCGAGCTCGCCGCGGACATCATGGACCGCGGCATCGTGCTCGCCGGCGGCGGGGCGCTCCTCACGGGGCTCGACGAGCGTCTCCGCCACGAGACACAGATGCCCGTCCACCTCGCCGAGAGCCCGCTCACGTGCGTCGCGGTCGGCTCCGGGCGCAGCCTCGAGGAGTTCGAGGCGATTCACCGCTCGAACCGCGCCCGCGCCCGCGGCCGCAACGGCCGCCACCGCTACTAGTAGGGGTGCAGACCGGTGGATAGGACCCGCCCGGCCGGACGCCGCGGTACGCTTGCGGCGTGGGTTCTCGCGACCGCACCGCGCGTGTGGCGGTGCTGGGCTCGTCTGTCCGGCGCTCCAGATCAGACCGCTACTCCGCTCGGGGTCGTGGACCGCTGGTCCGGCGGGTCGTGCTTCTCGTCCTCGTCCTCGGCGCGCTCGCCCTTCTGACCGTCTCGTTCCGCTCCCCGACCTCCGGCCCGCTCCACGACGTGCAGGGCTACGGGTCGGCGGCATTGCGTCCGTTCCAGGTCGCGGCCGAGCGCGTCGCCCGTCCCTTCCGTGACGCGTACGGCTACTTCGCCGGCCTCGCGCACGCGAAGTCGGAGAACGAGAAGCTTCGCCGGGAGCTGCGCGACGCGAATGCGATCGCGAACGCGAACCTCGCCAACGCGCGCCAAGCGGAAGCCTTGAAGAAGCTGCTGAACTTCGAAGGCGGCGCGACGTACCCGAAGGACTACCGCCCGGTGAACACGACGGTCATCTCGTATCCGAGCAGCTCGTTCGCGCAGGTCGTGACGATCGCCGCCGGCTCGCATTCGGGCATCCGCGTCAACACGCCTGTCATCACCGCCGACGGGCTGATCGGTCGCGTCGCGAACGTCGGCCCGCAGACCGCGAGCGTGACGCTCTTGACCGACCCCGACAACAACGTGCCTGCGCGTGACGTCTCGAGCGGGGTCAGTGGCCTCATCCGGCACGGGCAGGGCTCGACGCTCGTCTTCGACCGCGTGTCGAAGGACCAGATCGTGAAGAAGGGCGACCTCATCGTCACGCAGGGCACGATCGACCGCCGCTACCCGAGCGTGTATCCCTACGGCCTCTCGATCGGCAGGGTTCTCAACGTCGGGAGCACCGACATCGCGACGTTCCTCACCGTGACGGTCACGCCGTTCGCGCGCTTCGACTCGCTCGACGCGGTCGCTGCACTCGTCTCCACCAAGAAGCGGTGAGCGCGCTCAACGGTTTCAAGGCCGCGGTGCTCCTCTTCGTCGCGGCGATCCTCCAGGTCTCGATCTTCGCGCAGGTGCACATCCTCGGCGGCGTGCCTGACCTCGTGCTCGTCATGCTCGTCGGTGTTGCGCTGCTGCGCGGCTCCGTGCCCGGCGCGATCGGCGGTTTCTTCGCCGGACTGATCGTCGACACCGCGACGCTCGGCCAGCTCGGTCTCACGTCGCTCGTGCTGACGATCGCCGGCTACTGGATCGGCCGGTACGGCGAGACGACGGGCCGCGACCGTGCGCACGCACCGTTCACGTCGGTCGCGGTGATCACCGTCCTCTTCTCGGTGGGCGTCCTCGTCGTGCATTTCGTGCTCGGCGAGCGCGCACCCGCCGGCGACGTCTTCCGCGGACTGCTGCCCGCGATCTTCCTGAACCTCGTCCTCACCGCACCCGTGTACGCGCTCGTCCGCCGGCTCCTGCGCCCCGTCGACCGGAGTGATTACGCAACCGAGGTTCAACTCCTTGGCTAGCACGACAACTCGGCCGCCCCGGCGCGTGCGGCCGCGCGCGGACGGCGAGACCGTTGTCGAGCCGTATCGCGTCACACCGAAGAACGCACGCCGGATCGCGATCCTCGGCTTCATCATGCTCGGTGTCTTCGGCGCGCTCTTCCTGCGGCTGTGGGCGCTTCAGGTTCTCTCCGGGACGAAGTACGTGAACCAGGCGTCGGCGCAGTCGTTCCGCGCCGTGCCGCTCCAGGCGCCGCGCGGGATGATCCTCGACCGGAACAAGCATCCGCTCGTGAAGAATGCGGCCGCCTGGGCGATCCAGCTCTGGCCCGCGGACCTGCCGCAGAACTACAACGCGCGGTACGCCGAATTGAAGCGCCTCGCGCACGTCGCGAACGTGCCGCTGTACGAGATCTCGCGGGGGATCAAGCAGCGGCGCGGGGACCTCCTGAAGCCGGTGGTCGTCCGCGACGCCGCGAGCAAGCCGATGGTCAACTACGTCCTCGAGCACGCCGGCGCGTTCCCCGGGGTGACGATCGGCCGCGTGTACGTGCGCCACTATCCGTACCAGGATCTCGCGGCGCAGGTGCTGGGCTACGTCGGCTCGATCACACAGCCGCAGCTTGTGAGCCTCGGCAAGGGCTACGACCTGAACGACCAGATCGGGCAGTCCGGCGTCGAGTCGGCGTATGACAGCTACCTCCGCGGCCAGTCGGGCGAGCAGCGGCTACACGTCGACTCGCTCGGGCGGCCTCTCAGCACCGTGCAGACGGCCGTGCAGCCGAAGCCGGGCAACACGGTCCGACTCACGATCGACCTCAAGCTCCAGAAGGCGGCCGAGCACGCGCTCGCCTACGGGATCAACCTCGCGCACGCCGACGGCAAGTGGGCGGCCGACGGCGGGGCGATCGTCGCGCTCGACCCGAGCGACGGCTCCATCCTCGCGATGGCCTCCTCGCCGACGTACAAGCCGTCGGTCTTCACCGGGCGCGTGACGACGAAGGACCTCGCGGCGCAGGGGCTGACGACGAAGACCGCGCCCGCGAAGAACTATCCGTCACTCGACCGCGGTCTCCAGGCGACGTTCCCGCCCGGCTCGACGTTCAAGCCCGTGACTGCGCTCGCCGCGATGCAGGAGCATCTTGTCTCGCCGTACGCGTATCTCCCGTGCACCGGCACCTACCACTCGCCGAACGACAAGGGGAACCAGACGTTCCACAACTGGGACCCGTTCGTGAATCAGCAGATGGACATGCCGACGGCGCTCGCGTACTCGTGCGACACGTACTTCTACCAACTCGGCGACATGTTCTTCTCGACGAAGGGCCGCGGCCAGCCGCTCCAGAAGTGGGCGCGCATGTTCGGCTTCGGCTCGTCGACCGGCACGGATCTCGGCTCCGAGGCGACGGGCCTCGTGCCGACGATCGGCTGGCGAAAGCAGCACTTCGATACGGCGATCGACAGGCTCTGGAAGCCGGGCAACTCGATTCAGCTCGCGATCGGGCAGGGCGACCTCACGGTGACGCCGATGCAGATGGCGCGCTTCTACGCGCTGCTCGCGAACGGCGGCAAGCTCGTGACGCCGCACGTGCTGATGGACGTCGAGAGCTCGAACGGAACGCCGGTGCCCGTACCCGCGCGCCCGGCGCTGCACGACGTCGGCATCGACCCGGCGGCGCTCCAGATCGTCCAGAAGGGCCTGTGGGAGGCGACGCACCTGCCGTTCGGCACCTCGTATCCCGTCTTCGGCAGCTTCCCGGTCTCGATCGCCGGCAAGACCGGCACGGCGGAGAAGGTCGTGACCCTGCCGGGCTACGTCGGCAACCAGGACCAGTCCTGGTGGTGCGGCTACGGGCCAACGGATTCCGCGAGGCTCGTCGTCTGCGCCGTGATCGAGAACGGCGGCCACGGCGGCGTCGCCGCGGCGCCGGCGGCGGCCCAGGTCTTCTCGTCCTTCTTCCACGTCAAGCTGAAGCCACCCGTCCCCGGAAAGACGGATTGATCGGCACCATGCGCTGATGCTCGAGTACGCAGGCTCACACAGGGCAGGGCTCCAGCGGAACCGCGGCGAGGGCGTCGCGTTCGTCGCGATCCTGCGCTCGCTCGACTGGGTGCTCCTCGCCGGCATCGTCGGCCTCGTCGCGGTCGGCCTGTGGGCGGTGTCGGGCGTCACGCGTTTCGACATCGCGAGCAACCCGAACTACTACCTCGACCGGCAGATCGTCTACGTCGCCGTCGGCGCGCTCGCGCTCCTCGTCGCGCTCTTCGTCGACCCCGACATCTACCGCCGCTTCTGGCGGCCGATCTACATCGGCACCGTCTCGCTGATCATGATCGTCCTTGTCGTCGGCCGCGCCGCGCGCGGCTCGACGCGCTGGATCGACCTCGGCGTGATCACCTTCCAGCCATCCGAGTTCGGCAAGCTCCTCTTCGTGCTCGCGATCGCCGGCTTCCTCGCCGAGCGCGCACGTGCTGGAGGGGACGTCGGCACGACGATGCGCGTGCTGGGTCTCGGTGCGATCCCCGTCGTGCTCGTCATGGCGCAGCCCGACCTCGGCACCGCGCTCGTCTACATGGCGGCGCTCGGCGCGATGCTCTTCGTCGCCGGCACGCCGTGGCGTCAACTCTCCGTGCTCGGCGCGCTCGCGGTGCTCCTGATCGTCACCGTGCTCTGGGCCGGGCCTGCGGTGGGCGTCAACTTCCTCAAGCCGTACCAGAAGTCGCGGCTCACCTGCTTCGTGCATCCGCAGAAGTGCACCGTCGATGCGCGCTACAACCTCGAGCAGTCGATCGCGGCGGTCGGCTCCGGCCAGTTCCACGGTCGCGGCCCGAAGAACGCGACGCAGACTCGGCTCAACTTCCTGCCGGAGCACGGCACCGACTTCGTCTTCGCCTCGTACAGCGAGCAGCGCGGCTTCGTCGGCGCGTCGATCCTGCTCGCGCTGTACCTCCTCGTGCTGTGGCGCGCGCTGCGCATCGTTGCGGTCGCACGCGATCTCTACTGCGCGGTAGTCGCCGGCGGGATCGTGCTCGCGCTGCTCTTCCAGATCTTCGTGAACATCGGCATGACGATGGGCATCGCGCCGATCACCGGCATTCCGTTGCCGTTCGTGAGCGTCGGCGGCTCCTCGATGATCGCGAACCTCGCGGCGATGGGCGTGCTGCTCGCGATCCACGCCCGCGGACGCGTGTCGCGGTCGTCGCGTCGCCGCTGATGCGACCACTATTGGTCTCGCTTCCCGTCGGCATCGGCGCCGTCCGGGGCCTCGTGAAAGAGGTTTCGAAGCCTTTCGCGAGGCCGCTCGTCGTCGGCGGGGCGCGCGAGCTCGCCGCCGTCCTCCGGCGCGAGCTGGCCCGCGGCGCGCAACCGGGAGCGGTGCGCACCGACGACATGCCCGATGGCGCCGCCGTTCTCGTCTACGTGCTCGGCCACGAGCCGACCCCCGACGACGTCGCCGCTCTCAGCCGGGCGCGTCGCGCGAGGGTGCCGATCGTCGCCGTCACCGGGCAGGACGACACGGCGATCCCGTACGTGCTCGCAACCGACGTTGTGCGCCTGAACCCGGGCGAGGGCTTCCCGCTCGACGCCATCGCTCGCGTGATCGCGGCTCGGCTCGGTGAGGAGGCGGCGCCGCTCGCGGGCCGCGTGCCGCTGCTACGCGGCGCGGTCTGCGACCAGCTCGTCGCCGCCTGCGCGCTGCGGAACGGCGTCATCGGCGCCGCGGAATTCGTCCCCGGCGACGATCTGCCCGCCCTCGCGCTGAACCAGCTGCGGCTCGTGCTGCGCCTCGAGCAGGCCTACGGGCTCGAGATCGATCTCCGCGAGCGCCTGCCGGAGCTCGCCGCCACGCTCGGGGCCGGTCTCGGCCTGCGCGCCCTTGCGCGCAAGCTTCTCGAGTTGCTTCCGGTAACGGGGTGGGTTGTACAGGGCGCCGTTGCGTATGCGGGCACGCGCGTGCTCGGTGACGCCGCGATCCGTCGGCTCGAAGCCGCTCCAAGCCGCCACTAGCTAAGCGGCTGCCGGGCGCAGCTTTGCGCGGCGAGTCTTGATCGCCCGCATCCGCTGCATCAGCCGGGCCCAGGCCCAGGGCTCGACCTCCCGGTACCGCGTCTCGGATTGCGCCCGGGTTGCCTCGAGATACTCGAACCAGGCGTCGGCTTCCTCGATCAAAAGCAGCTCTTCTGCCTCGCGCTTCACCGTCACGGCTCAGTGCCTCCCTATCCTGATGGGCGGGTCGTGATTGGGCCGATCGTAGGACCGGGGTCGGACGGCACCCGGGTCGCTGGTACCCTGGGGCACGAAGGCATATGCCACGGTTTTTCACCCACAACTGCGAGCGCGCTCCCCAAGGCCCCACCACGGTGCCGGGTGAAGCGCGTGACGCTTACAAAGGAGTTTTCGCTTGCCCTGGTTCCGACGACGCAAGAACGACGTCGCGGCTGCTGACGCTGCCGCACCCCCGATCGAGGTTCGGCCCGATCCTGTCGTAATCCGACCCGCGGCCCCAGCCGGTGACGGCGCTGCCGCGACAACCGATCCCACGAAGCCGAAGCGACGCCGCGGTAGCCGCGGTGGACGTAATCGGAAGAAGACCTCCAGCACGTCGGCCGGATCTGCCGACGCCGCGGAGAAGGACGACGCGCCGGCGCGGAAGCCCGCCACGCCGCGGAAAACCGAGCGCAAGCCGAGCGAGAAGAAGGTCGTCTCGCAGCGGCAGGAGCGCCGGCGCCAGCAGGGAGGCCGCCGCCGTGAGGCGCCGCGCCGTGCCCCGCTGCCGGAGGCGAAGCGCGAGCTGATCGTCTCCGTCGACGTCGGCGAGCAGCGCGTCGCCGTGCTCGAGGACGACAAGGTCGCCGAGGTCTACCTCGAGCGGCCCGAGCGCCGCTCGATCGCCGGCAACATCTATCTCGGGCAGGTCGACAATGTCCTGCCGGGGATGGAGGCGGCGTTCGTCGAGATCGGCCTCGAGAAGAACGGCTTCCTCTACGTCGACGAGATCGTCGGCCCGGAGATCGAGCGCGGCCACGGCCGCAAGATCCAGGACCTGATCAGTAAGGGCCAGACGATCCTCGTGCAGGCCGTGAAGGACCCGATGAAGACGAAGGGCGCGCGGCTGACGACGCAGATCTCGCTGCCGGGCCGCTTCGTCGTGTTCGTCCCGCAGGGCGAAGGGCTCGGCGTCTCGCGCCGGCTCGACGACGACGAGCGTTCGCGGCTGAAGGACATCCTGAAGAAGCTGAGCGTCAAGGAGGGCGGGCTGATCGTCCGCACCGCAGCCGAAGGCGCCTCCGAGGACGACATCGAGCGCGACATCGTCTTTCTCCAGCGCGTCTGGAAGTCGATCGAGGCGAAGGCGAAGGAAGCACGTGCGCCCGAGCTCATCTACCAGGAGGCGGAGCTGCCGCTCCGCGTCACGCGCGATCTCTTCACCGGCGACTTCGAGAAGGCGTACGTCGACAACGACCAGGCGTACAAGCGGATCACCGGCTACCTGAAGAAGACGTCGCCGCACATGGTCGAGCGCGTCGTGCGCTATCGCGAGAAGGCGCCGCTGATGGAGCACTTCGGCGTCGAGCAGGAGATCAAGTCGACGCTGAGCCGTCGTGTCGATCTGCCGTCCGGCGGCTACCTGATCTTCGACTACGCGGAGGCGTTCACCGTCATCGACGTGAACACGGGCCGTTTTGTCGGCTCGCGCGGCAAGAACTCCGGCGGCCGGCTGGAGGACACGATCACGAAGAACAACCTCGAGGCGGTGAAGGAGGTCGTGCGCCAGCTCCGGCTGCGCGACATCGGCGGGATCATCGTCATCGACTTCATCGACATGGCGAACCCGAAGAATCGCGCCACGGTCGAGGAGGCACTGCGCAGCGAGCTCGAGCGCGACCGCACGAAGACCTACGTCGTCGAGATCTCTCCGCTCGGCCTCGTCGAGATGACGCGTCAGAACGTCACCGACGGGCCGCGCGAGATCATGACCCGCAAGTGCCCGACCTGCGGGGGCGACGGCATCGTCTACTCGGAAGCATCGGCGGCGATCGACGTCGAGCGGCGGTTGCGCTCGCTCGTCGCGGGCTCGCGCTCGCAGGCGTACAAGGTCGAGCTCGCGGCGCCCATCGCGGCGGCGCTGATCGGCCCCGGCGCGATCCGGCTCCAGGAGCTCGAGTCGATGACGAAGCGGCGCTTCTTCCTCGCCGGGAAGCCCGACATGCACCTCGACCACTTCGTCGTGCTCAACGAGGGCAAGCTCGAGGAGCTCGCCCCGGCGGCGCCGGTTGCCGAAGACACCGAGGTGCTCGTCGAGCTCGTCGAGGTCGACAGGCACGACGGCTCTGCCGCCGTCGGCAAGATCGAGGGATTCGATGTCTGCGTCGGCGGTGCGGCGAGTCTCGTCGGCAAGAAGCTGAAGGTGCGGATCGAGCGGGTGCTCGACGGCACCGCCTACGCGACGCTCGTGGCGAAGCCGGGCAAGAAGCCGGTCGAGCCGCTGACGGCCGAGGGCGAGGCGGAGAAGCCGACGCGGAAGCCGCCGGCACGCAAGGACGCAGGCGCCGCTACGGACGCCGACGCGGACGCCGACGAGCTGGACGATGCGGCCGAGGAGCCGCTCGTCGCCGAGGTCGATGAGCTCGACGCCGCGGCCGAGCCCGACGAGGCGACGCCGGCCGCAGCGACCGGTGCCTCTGCGGCGAAGAAGAAGACACGTCGCGGCTCCCGTGGCGGCAAGAACCGCAAGAAGACCGCGTCGGCGTCTACGACCGGGACCGCGGCGCCCGAGGGCGAGACGCCGGAGCCTGCGGCGTCGAAGCCCGCCGCCCGCGGCGGGGTCAGGATCCACGTTCCGGGCGACGATCTCGGGCGGGACGAGGACGCCGCTGATGTCGCTGCTCCGGCCGCCGAGCCGGCAGGGGCCGAGGCGGAGGCTCCGTCGGAGAACGGCACCGCTCCGGCGAAGAAGAAGACGCGGCGCGGCTCCCGCGGCGGGAAGAACCGCCGCAAGCGCACCGCCGCCGCAGGCGCGACGAACGGGGCCGAGCCCGCTACCGAGGCCGAGCCGGACGTCGTGGACGCCCCGGAGGAGCTCGAGGCTCTCGACGAGCCCGAGGCGCCCGAGCCCGTTGCCGATCCGGAGCCCGAGCTGGAGCCCGTCCAGGCAGCCGTCCCGGCCGAGAAGCCGCCGGCGGACGACGCCGAGGACGAGTGGGGCTACGTGCCCATGTCCGAATGGGGCGACGACCTCAGGTAGGAGATTCGCTACACTGCGCCACTCGCGAGCCCCCGAGGCTCGCGTTTCTACGCCTATGAGCTACGCGATCATCACCGTCGGTGGGAAGCAATACCGCGTCCGGGAGGGCGAGCGGCTGCTCGTCGACCGGCTCAAGACCGACGAGGGCAAGACGTTCAATCCGCGCGTCCTGCTCATCGGGGGCGACGGCAAGACCGATCTGACGCCGTCGACGACGGTGACGGCCCGGGTCGTCGGCCACACGCTCGGCGACAAGATCCGGATCGGCAAGTACAAGAAGCGCACCGGCTACCGCAAGCACACGGGTTTCCGCGCGAGCCTCACCCAGATCGAGATCGAGGCGATCGGCGCGGGCGGCCGCAAGGCAGCCGCAAAGCCGAAGGCCGAGGCCGCGCCGGTGAAGGCCGACGCGCCTGCAGCGGCCCCGAAGGCAGAGACGCCGAAGGCCGCAGAAACGGCCACGCCGGAGCGCACCGCGCATCCGCCGAAGGGGTACGAGGAGATGACGGTCGCGCAGATCGCCGCGGATGCGTCGTCGTGGCGCCGCCCGAACCTCGAGGCTGCGCTCGACTACGAGAAGCAGAACGCCAAGCGCAAGGGTGCGATCGCTGCACTCGAAGCTGCGCTCGCAGAGAAAGAGAGCCACTAAATGGCGCACAAGAAAGGTCTCGGGTCGTCGCGGAACGGTCGCGACTCGAACCCGCAGATGCTCGGCGTGAAGATGTTCGCCGGCCAGGACGTCAGCTCGGGAATGATCCTCGTCCGCCAGCGCGGCACGCGCTTCCGCCCAGGCCCCGGCACGGGCCTCGGCAAGGACGACACGATCTTCGCGAAGCGCGACGGCGTCGTCGCCTTCCGGACGAGCGGCGAGCGCCGGTTCATCTCGGTCGTCGACGCAGACGCCTAGAACAACGACTGCAACCAGGCTGAAGCCTGGTTGCTCTCCCTAGTGTGGTCCCTGCGATGTTCAACGACCGCGCCAACCTGACGGTGATCGCCGGCCGCGGCGGCGACGGCTCGATCCACTTCCGGCGCGAGAAGTTCGTGCCGAAGGGAGGGCCTGACGGCGGCGACGGCGGCAAGGGGGGCGACGTCGTCCTCGTCGCCGACGCGCGCAGGCGCGACCTCTCGGGGATTCGGTCGAACCAGAGGGTGCGCGCCGGCAAGGGCGGCGGCGGCGGCGGCCGGATGTCGAACGGCTCGGACGGGGACGACGCCGTGCTCGCGGTGCCGGTCGGGACGCAGATCCTCGACGCCGAGGAGCGGCTCGTCGCCGACCTCGCCCATCCGGGCGCGCGGGTCGTCGTCGCGAAAGGCGGCAGCGGCGGGCGTGGGAACAAGCGCTTCGCCGGGCCGACGCGGCAGACGCCCCGGTTCGCCGAGATCGGCATGCCCGGCGAGGAAGGTGAGATCGAGCTGCGGCTCAAGCTGCTCGCCGACGCTGCGCTCGTCGGTCTCCCGAATGCGGGCAAGTCGTCGCTGCTCGCGCGCATCTCGAACGCGCGGCCGAAGGTCGCCGAGTACCCGTTCACGACGCTCGCGCCGGTGCTCGGAACGGTCGAGTCGCCGGATGGGCGGCAGCTCACCGTCGCCGACGTGCCGGGACTGATCGAGGGCGCGAGCGAAGGCGTCGGGCTCGGCCACGAGTTCCTCGCGCATCTCGAGCGCGCGCGGCTGCTGCTCCACGTGATCGACTCGTCGGAAGGCGACGCGGAGGAGCGCTGGCTCACGATCGACACGGAGCTCGCTGCGTACGGGGCGGGCCTCGACGAGCGGCCGCAGGTGATCGTGCTGAACAAGACGGACCTGCAACCGGAGCCGCCGGCGTTCGCGGTGGAGGACGAGCGCATCGTTCGCACCTTCCGCGTGTCGGCTGCGACAGGAGCAGGCATCGAGGAGCTGAAGCGCGCGCTCTTCGAGCTCGTGCCGCCCGAGGAAGTCGTTCCTTCTGCGCCGGCCGACGAGCTCGAGCTCGTCGACTATCTCGTCTACCGCCCGCAGCCTGCGCGGCGCGCGTACCGCGTGTTCCGCACCGAGAGTGGCTTCCGCGTCACCGGTAAGCCGCCCGCGCCCGACGAGCTCGAGAGAATCCTGAAAGGCGCGGGTGTGCGCACCGGCGACTCGGTGGAGCTCGGCGACGAGGTGCTCGAGTGGAGCTAGCGCTCTTCGGCGGCGCGTTCGACCCGCCGCACGTCGGCCACGTCGCCGTCGCGCGCGCGGCGAAAGAGCAGTTCGACGTCGAGCGGCTGATCGTCCTCGTCGCAGAACAGCCCGCCCATAAGGAGGTGCATCTCCCGGTCGAGGCGCGGGTGGAGCTCGCCCGTGCGGCGTTCCCCGATGACGACGTGCGGGTCGACCCCTATCCGCGCACGATCGACCTGCTGCGCGCGGAGTCGTTCGACGATCCGCTCTTCGTGATCGGCGCCGACCAGTTCTGCGACTTCCTCTCCTGGGAGGAGCCCGACGCCGTTCTCGAGCTGGCGCAGCTCGCGGTCGCGACACGGCCCGGCTTTCCCCGCGACCGGTTGGACGCGGTGCTCGAGCAGATCCGCCGCCCCGGCCGCGTCCGCTTCTTCGCGATCGAGCCGATTCCGGCCGCCTCGCGTGACCTGCGCGGGCTTGCGGCGGCGGGGGCGCCGCTCACCGGCCTCGTGCCGGATGCCGTCTGGCAATTGATCCGGGAACAGGGCCTTTACGGCGCCTCTTGACGTCCGCGAGACGTGGATACACTGGTCCCGCCCCCCGACAAGGACACGGATCACCTGAGCTCTCTCGAACAAGCCCGCCGCATCGCCGCTCTCGCACAGGAGAAGCTGGCGGAGGACGTCGTCATCCTCGACATGCGGCCGGTCTGCACCTTCACCGATTACTTCGTCATCGCGACGGGCCGCAACCCGCGGCAGACGGCTGCGATCTGGGACGAGGTGCACGGACGGCTGAAGCACGACGAGCAGCTGATCCCGCGCGCGTGGGACGGGACGCAGGAAGGGACGTGGATCCTCGCGGACTACCTCGATGTCGTGCTGCACGTGTTCACGCCCGAGGCGCGTGAGTACTACAAGCTCGAAGAGCTCTGGAACGACGTTCCCGCCGTCGAGCTCGATGCTGCGGCGAGCGCCTAGCCGGCCTGCGGGCCGTAGCGCGTCAGCAGGAGATTCGCCGGCGTGCCGGGCAGCCCCTCGACGGTGCGCTTGCCGAGCGTGACCACGACCGCGCGCGGCCGCCCGATGCGCAGCCAGACGTTACTGCCGAGCGGATATGTCAACTCGTGCCCGCGGTTCAGAAAACCGCGGAAGAGCTCCTTGCCGTTCTGGCCGCCGACGCGGACCGAGAGCCACGAGCGTGCCTTCGTCGCACGGATGCGCGCTGCAACCGGCGTCGGATGGGCGGCCGCCGGGAGCACGACGGGAGCGACCGGCATGCCGCGTGACACCGCCGGCTTCGGCGTCGCAGCCGCAGAGGCGTCGACGTGCGTTGCGGGCGTTGAGCCCGGCCGCCCTGCTGCGGCTGCGAAGACGATGAACGCGAGGGCGAAGACGCCGACGATCGTGCGGACGAGGACGCGGCTGCGCCTGCGCCGAGGCGCGAGCGACTCGGGGACGATTTGCTGTTCCTCCGATGCCGAGATCCGCTCGTTGAACTCGTCGATGTAGAGCGTGCCGTCGACGCCGAGGAACTCCGCATAGGTGCGGAGGAAGCCCTTCGTGTACGCCTCGCCCGGCAGGACGTCCCAGTGCTCCTCCTCGAGTGCCGTCAGGTAGCGCACCCGGAAGTGAAGGCTCTGCTGCACGTCGTCGAGCGAGAGCCCGCGGCGCTGCCGCGCTTCACGGAGGGTGGCACCGATGGCGAACAATTGCGGCTCCTCGACCTGTGGAAAACGGCGCTCTCCGTGTGGAAACCCACAGGGAGAAGTAGTGGAGAAGTCGGCGAGGCTGGGGAAAAGAGAAAGCCCCCGAGTGGGGGCTTTGGAAAGTGGAGCCGAGGGGGCTCGAACCCCTGACCTTCTGGCTGCCAGCCAGACGCTCTCCCAGCTGAGCTACGGCCCCGCGTCGCGCCGTTCAGTGTAGAGCAACCTGGTTTCAACCTGGTTGCAGTCGTTCAACCGCCAGGACGCAGCAAACGACTGCAACCTGCTTGAAAGCAGGTTGCAGGAGCCGCGACGCTGCAACCGGCAAACCGTTGTCGCCGGTGGACCCGCCTGCAAGGATCAGGGCCGGTGGAGACTGCAGCCGCAGCGGGTGGTGGGGGCCGCCGCGAGCACGCGGCGCGCGAGCGGCTGCTCGTCCCGATCCGCTTCGCGGTCCTCCGCCTCCGCCGGCACGCGCCGCGCACGCTGATCGTCGCCCTTGGAATCGCCGTCGGGGCAGCGGTGCTCGCGATGACGGCCGTCGGCAGCGCTTCGGTGCAGGATCGCGCCGTCCAGCGGGCGCTCGCGCAGCTCGCGCCGAGCGACCGCGCGATCCAGGCGGTCTGGAGCGGCGTCCCCGCGCAGTCGGACCTCTCGTATCCGCAGCTCGACCGTATCGCGCGCCGCGAGACCGAGCCCATCCTCGGGCAGAAGCCGTTCGCCGTCGCCGTCTTTCGACAGGCGACGTGGGGTGGCGCGTTCGTCAACCTCGGCGCCGTCGACGGGCTTGCGCGCTGGCTCGACCTCCGCAGCGGCCGGCTGCCGAAGCATTGCGCGCCGAAGGATTGCGAGCTGATCCAGATCGGCGGTGCGCCCGCTGCGCCGAAGCTGCCGTTCCTGCACGTCGTCGGGCGTGCGACGTTCAAAGCGGGCGCACCGCTCCAGTCCTACTTCGGCGGTGGAGGAGAGAAGCGGCCACCGATCCTGCTCGCCGACGGCGTGCTGCCCTTCACGCGCGCACCGCTTCCCGACGCGCCGCTCATCGCGCGCACCTACGGCTGGATCGTCCCCGTCGCGCCGCGCTCGATTCACGACTGGCAGCTCGCAGGCCTCGGTTCGCGCCTCGACCGCGCGCAGTCGACGCTCGAGCAGCGCTCCGACATCTTCACGGTCGCCGCGCCGACCGACACGATCCAGGCGATCCGCGCCACGAGCCGCGTCGCGGGCGAGCGGCTGCTGATCCTCGGCGGCGACGCGGCCGTGCTGCTGCTCGGCTTCGCGATCCTCGCCTCAACACGTCTACGCCGCGACCATCGCGACGTGCGGCAGCGGCTGATCTGGTCCGGCGCGCGCCGCTCGCAGATCCTCCTCGTCGCCGCCACGGAGGTGGTCGGCATCACGCTCGTCGCGAGCCTCGCCGGCTGGGTGGTCGGCACCGGCGCCGGTGCGCTGCTCGCTCACCACCTCGGCTCGCCGGGCGGGCTCGTCGTCGCGCATTCGATCTTCACGCTCCGCGCGCTTTGGATCGGGATCGCGCTTGCGGCCGTCACCGCGGCTGCGATGCTCGCCGCTCTTCGCGTCGACTCCGTCGCGTTCGGCGGTCTTCGTGTCACGGTCGCCGACGCTGCCGCACTTGGCGCACTCGCGGCGATCCTCCTCGCACTCGCGCGCGGCAAGGCCGACACGTCTGCGCTCGAGTCGAGCGGTGGCACCGGCGTGCTCCTGCTGCTCCTGCCGGGTCTCGTGCTCTTCGTGCTCGCCGTCACGGCGGCGCGGCTCGTCGCACCCGCGCTGCGTCTGCTCGAGTGGAGTGCGCGCCGCACGAGCCCGTCCGTTCGCGTCGCGCTCCTCTCGCTCGCCCGCTCGCCCGGCGACGTGCTCCTCACCGTCGTCTTCTTCGTGCTCAGCGTGGGCATCGCCGTCTTTGCGATCGCGTACCGCGCG